>Ga0129302_1000487_pt1 | contig 29791 bp, 29 predicted proteins | sample BlaSprsedimmetaG_FD_94476 | JGI IMG/M metagenome (GOLD analysis project Ga0129302, IMG submission 94476) | Hot spring sediment bacterial and archeal communities from California, USA to study Microbial Dark Matter (Phase II) - Blank Spring... | ecosystem: Environmental > Aquatic > Thermal springs...
CTCATCATCAGGCAGCATTTATGCCTAATCAGGAGTATGGCGCTTGGTGTGTAATATAAACGGTATCATGCCTTGCCTGATGATGAATGTGTGGATTATGACTTTTTCAGCAAGCCCTAAATAGACAGGGCGATTCAGTGGAGTCACCTGCGGGTTCTCTTTCACGAATGTGACCCTATGATTGTGAGATAATGTAACGATGCATCAATCTAAAACAAAGGCGCCATTCCATACGATGGCAGCGGTGATGATCCTTTGCCTCTTTGCCGGGTGTGCTCCCAGATATGTCGTACCTCCGCAGAGCACGGACCCCCCTTCCCCGGAATATATCCTGCAAAGGATTCAACAGAAAGATAGAACAAGAACGGGCCTGCAGGGGACGGCAAAGGTCTTCATTGATGCTCCGAATGGGAAATATGTACGGAACGTGGCCGTCGTCGTGGAAAGGCCTGACCGTCTCCGGCTGGAAGCAATACCGTATTTCGGAACACCGGATTTTCTCCTTTCGGTCAACGACGGGATCCTGAAGGTATTCTTGCCGGGAGAAGGTCATTTCTATATCGGACGTTCGACAAAAGAAAATTTCTTTTCCTTTTTTCGGATCATGCTTGACGCCGAGGAAATCATACCGCTCCTGACAGGAGCGCTTCCTCCGATAATACCGGGGACGGCGGAACTCAGCGGCGCCATGACAGGAGTTGAGTACCGCATCGATGTTACCAATAACGGAAACATTGCCTCATCACTCTGGGTCGACCTGGAGCACGAAGCAGTAAAACGTATCACTCTTTATGATGCGAACGGAAACACACTTTACTCGGCCGCATACGACGACCATCTCCCCGTCGGCGAAACATTATTTCCGCACAAAATCATGATATCAATGGACAAACCCAAGAAAATTCTTGCCACGATACGGTATTCCCGACTGGGACCGTTACAAAATGACTGCGAAGAACTCTTTGATCTGTCGATTCCGGTGGGCATACGACCGATTGTAATCGAGTAGGCTGCCGCCCGCTGAAGTCGGCAGCCGCAGCGGTCAAGGCTTTTTCAGAGAAGAATCAAACCGAAGTCTTCGCCCGAAGGCGAGGATTTTTCTCCCCGTCCCCGAAGGAGACAATAAAAAAAGGCCGTCAGTTGTGAGTACCCGGTATCGAGGAATTGACCTCATGAATACCGACAACTCACAACCGACGGCCTCGTGTCTTCAGCTAATTTTCAGACAGCATCTTTCGTGCAATTCGCGCCGGGCTCGTATTAGGATATTCCTTGATAACCCGCTGCAACAGGAGTTTGGCACTGTCGTTATCTCCCAGCCTCATAAATGAAAGGGCCTGTTTCAGAAGCGCGTTGGGCACCTTGTTCCCTTTTGGATAGTTTTTGATGACGGTTTCGTATTCGAGAATAGCCTTTTCATATTCTTTCTCAAAATAGTAACTCTCACCAATCCAAAACTGCGCATTATCAGAATATTCCGTGTCAGGGAATGTCTTTACAAAATCCCCGAACTTCTGTCGAGCTTCAGGATACTTTCCATCCTTAAAGGATTCATAAGCATTCGCATACGCCTTTTCCCTGTCGATAGACTTTTGCACGGACGAATCCTTCCGGCCCTCCTCTCCTTTTTTCGGTTCCTTTTCCTGATCCGCTTTCTTGCCGACCCCGATAAAATTCTCCAGGTACTGTATCCTGAACGAAATATCGTCGAGTTTCCGGCTGATACCGACGGCATCTTTACCTTTTATATCCGAATCAAGAACAGACAACCCCCTTCCCAGGGTCTCCAGTTCACCACGAAGCTTCTGAACCTCATCTCTCAGAGTAGTTACATCAGCTCCGGCATCAGCCTGACTTTTACGGAGGGTTTTGTTTCGTGCCTCGAGCTGGTCGAGATTTTCCCGAAGCTGCGCGTGCTCCTTTTTCAAAGAGGTCAGGTCATTTTCCAAGGCACCGATTCTCGTACCGAGGCTGTATTGTACCGCTCTGAGTTCCCGGCTGGACACACAACCGGTAACGACCAGAACAACGGCGGCAAGCAGAATAATATATCTTTTCACGTTGCGGTATACCTCGGATTTTTATTTTTCCTCGGTGACAACAACAAAATGACAGCGCCTGTTCTTCGCCCATGCCTCCTCATTATGACCGGGATCCAAGGGAAGCTCCTCGCCGTAACTGATCGTTGTCAATCGTTCCTTCTCGACACCGAGAGTAATGAGATAATCACGGGTTGACTGGGCTCGTCTTTCACCAAGGGCAAGGTTGTATTCACGGGTTCCCCGCTCGTCGCAGTGACCTTCAATAATGGCTTCGAATTCGGTATGCTGCATCAGCCAGTCCGCATGGTCCCTCAACGTAGCACGGGCTTCCGGTTTCAGGTCATATCTGTCGAAATCGAAATAAATGTCGTTGAATGAAGCCGCTTCCCGCAGAAGAAGCTCTCGCGCCAGCCGCACCCGCTCCAGCTCTTCCTGTTCTCTCAAGAGCGCCTCCTGCTCTTCGGCTGCCGCTGCCGCCTCTGCCGCGGCCCTTTCTTCAGCTACCGTCGTTTCCTCTTTCACGACCTGTTCTTTCGCACAACCCGACAGACCAAAAGCAACAAAACAACACAACGCAACTACCAACGCCAAAACTTTCAGATTTCTACTCATGACCCATCCTCCTTTTTATTCTTTCAAATAACGAATACGTGAAACCATATCATAAAACCAGACATGAATACAATTCCAAACCGTTACGGGACGGTGGATTCCTATGGCGCCGATCCGGTCAAGCGTGGCGACCACGAAGGGTAGACGGCATCCAATTCGGAATTTTCATATAAGACCCGGAAATTTAATCCATTTGAATTGATTATGCAGATTCGCGATTTTCCGCCTGCCCCGGAGCTGAAGGCTATGTAGCGGCCATCAGGAGACCAGGTCGGATATTCACAGCCGCCGTTTTCGAAGGTAAGCTGCATAAGATTGCTTCCGTCCTCGTCAATGGAGAATAACTGAAAGCCGCCGTTCGATGTCCCTTCATAAATGATTCTCTTCCCCGTGGGACACCATGACGGTGAAGTATTGTAATTTCCCGCGAACGTCAGCCGTCTCACCTTGCTGCCGTCGGCATTCATGATAAATATCTGGGGCCTACCTGACCGATTCGAAACAAATGCGATTTTACTTCCGTCGGGAGACCAGCTCGGCGATACATCAATTGCAGGGTCATGGGTAAGACGGGTAATTTTCATGGCGCTATGATCCATGACATAGACCTCTTCGTTTCCATCCTTGCTTAACGTCAGCAAGAGCTTCGTTCCGTCGGGAGACCACGGGCCGGACAGATTCAGCCCTTTGTAATGCGAGATCCGTTTCTTTTTCTTTGTGGTCATATCAAGGAGATACAGATCAGGATTTCCGTGTATGTAGGATGTAAATGATATCGTTGCCCCGTCCGTCGACCAGTGAGGCAGCACCGTTATTGTTTTGTTGTCGGTGACTTTTTCAATCCCGGAGCCGTCGAAATTGACTGTATATATATCTGAGTTTTTCCCTTTTTTGCCGATAAAAGCGACCTTTGTGTCGAAAACACCGGGTTCGCCGGTCAGCGCCAGCAGGATTTCACCGGCAAATTTTATCGAGATATCCTCCAGTTCCTTGCGGGTTCCCCAGTATTTTTTACCGGTTATAAGCTTCCCTTCAACAACATCAAAAAGTCTGTATTCGATGGAGACATTCTCACCGGTCCCTGTGTACCCTCCTTTTACCAGAAATTCTGCGCCGATTGCCGACCAATCGGAAAAATCCGTTGTTTCGGCAGTGATGCCGGCGGTGCGCTGATCCTCCAGGTGTGCCTTCTTGTCGATTATACGGAAATATCCCGTAATCCGGAGTTTCGAGGACAGACTCTCCGTCAACTCGCCTGACAGGCCGCTCAACTTCTCATCATGGTCAAGATTCTTAAAATCGGGAATCGCAATGGGAAACTGTTGAAAGGCCGGTGAATCGATGTCTATGTAGACCTTGCCGAAGGCGGAACCACCCGACAGGAGCAGTGCCAGAATCACCAAAAATCCAATTCTTCGCATAAATACCACTTCTTTACATAAAAGGTGCATGTTTAACGGGAAATTCAGTTGTAATAACCTGTCTCTCCCATGATATTCCGATGTGAAACTTTAAACATGTAACGGTAAACTCTCTCTTACCTGAGCTCCGATGAACGAAACCGGATCCCCATTTCCAAACTGGCATCCCTGAACCACTCTGGTAATGCCGGGAACGGACTCGCCTTCTTAACGGCCTTGACGGCAGATTCGTCAAAGTATTTATTGCCCGACTTTTTTTCAAATACGAGATCGGCGAGTGCACCGTTCCGTAAAATCGTGACGGCAATGACCGTTTCATAGACATCACTCGGCAGGATTCCTTCGGGGAGGGCCCACTGCTCCCGTATCTGAGACCAGATGATCGAGTAGTAAACACGCATTTTCATGGTCATTTCCGCATTACTGCCTGATGTACCCCGGCGCGTCTCCCCGGCGGATGTCTGAGCCCGGTCTCGAATATCTTCTATTGCTTTATCCACATCATCCGTTATTTCCTTTTTACGTGTTTTCAAGGGGTAAACCGGCTCGGACGACAGCGCATCGATCTGTTTCTTCAGAACCACGGAGCGGCTCCCTGATCCGACATCACCTATCGTCCGCAATGATTGGCTCGGGGTAGCCACGGCAACCGCGGGAATACTGACAAGGTCGACCGTATACACGGGACCGAACGTCCATTTCGGCGTCGGCCATGACGGCGACAGAATAAGTATGGAAAGGATCAAGGCATGCAGGAGGAATGAAAGCAACACCATGCTGTTCAAGCTGATGCCGTCATCTTTTCTTCGTTTTAGTCTCAGAGACGTCATTGCGATTTTCCAGGAGGCTCCGTTATCATCCCGAGCTTGTCAACGCCGGATTTACGCACTTCCGACATAACTTGAATGACAAAGCCATAGGGAACCTCCTCATCAGCCCGCATAAATATTTCCCTGTCGATCCTGCTCGCAAAGATGCTTTCCAGCTTCGGCTTCAAATCGTCAATCGTCGTTTTGTATTTATTGATGTAGATTTCCTTCTCATTGTTGACGGTCAAAACAAGTTTCTCTTCACTCACATCTATGCTTTTCGCCTGAACTCGAGGAAGATTGACGTTAATCCCCATCTGGAGCATCGGCGCCGTTACCATAAAGATAATCAACAACACCAGAACCACATCAACAAGAGGCGTCACGTTGATCTCAGACACGAGTCTCCGTTCATTGTTTTTTCTATTTCGACTGTATCTCATGGACGTACCGTCTTTACGTAATACCTTTCTATAATATTCAAAAATTCCGTTGCGAACCCATCGGTTTCCAACGATATCAATTTGGACTGATTAAGATAATAATTATAAAAAATAACGGCGGGAATCGCCGCTGCCAAGCCCGCTGCCGTTGCGATGAGCGCCTCGGAAATACCCGGGGCAACAACTGCCAGCGTAGCTGTTCCTTTTGTCCCAATACCCCGGAATGCGTTCATGATTCCCCAGACAGTACCGAACAGGCCGATAAACGGGCTGGCATTTCCCGTCGTTGCAAGAAAGCCGAGGAAACCTTCAAGTTTGGAGCTTTCCGATTCACTGGCCCTGTTCAAGGCCCGCTCAACGTTATCGATGCCCCTCAACTCGAAGGAGGTAATTTCATCACCGGGATTTTCGGCCGCATGCCCTGAATCTTTCCTCAGCTTGGCCAATTTGCCGAGTTCCGTGTAACCCGCCCTGAATACTTCGGCAACCGTTGAATATCTGAATTTTTTCGATTCTACAAAGATTTCCGAAAAATTGTTGCTCTTCATGTACGTATCGAGAAACATCAGGTTCTCTTTTTTCGCCTTTCTGATGATCCTGTACTTCATGAGAATGATCGCCCATGAAATGACAGAAAAGAAAAGAAGCAACAAAAGGACAAACTGGACCATCGGCCCCGCTCCAAGGATCATTTCAAATATATTACCGTGAAATTGTCCGCCGAGATCAACGGACGTAACAGCCCATGCCTGATTCACATTCGCTCTCCTTAACGGGTAGTGTTATATCGAAATCTCTTTGTAGAGTAAAATTACTGCAATGTCAATATGTCATCATGACTCATCAATCGTTGGTGCTTGATTGAGATTCATGTTTTATCCTGACACAAAACACAATGTACGGAAAGTCACTCACCTGTCTCTTCGATAACGAGAACATCAGGGATGAAACCGACAAGCAGATGGAAGGACAGGAGAAGAAGCCCTTTTCAGCAACGGGACGAGGCCCAATGCCGCATTTCGATCTTTTACAAAGTTGTCAATTACCGGTTACTGTGGTACAAAGACACATCTGTGACGGGTTGACGGCTCATGGTCTCGGGCGGCAGACTCAAATCCGCCCGATGTGAGGTTTCCGACTGAGAAATCACAGGTAACGACTCCAGATAGAGCGATCCGAAAAAGGAGGATTACGTATACCATGAGAGTCTCCCTGAAAAAAGGTGACGCCCTCGTTATTGTCGACCTTCAGAATGATTTTGTCCCGGGAGGGAAGTTGGCGGTGCCGCAGGGCGATCATGTCATTCGCCCCGTCAACAATGCCATACGGATTTTCCGAGGCGGCCGTCTCCCCATTTTCCTGACACGGGACTGGCATCCCGTCAACCATTCATCCTTTGAGGATCAGGGGGGACCATGGCCTCCTCATTGCGTACAGGACACCCAGGGCGCTGCATTCGCATCCGGCCTTGCCGTTCCTGAAGATGCGATCATAATAACAAAAGGGGTCAGAACCGAGCCCGACGAATATTCCGGGTTTCAGGGTACCGATGCCGACGGAAACAGTCTCGACGAGCGGCTGAAACAACTGAATGTCACCAGGATTTTTATCGGAGGGCTGGCAACGGATTACTGTGTTCTCAATACCGTGCTCGACGGCCTCATGCGCGGATATGAAACGTATGTCCTGACCGATGCCATCCGCGCCGTCAATGTGAAACCTGACGATGGTGAGAAGGCAATGGAACGGATGGTGCAACACGGCGCCGAACCAACCACCACGGAAAGCCTCGGGGTATAATAATGATGAATCCTCTCACCAGTCCTCTTCTTACAGATCTGTACCAACTGACCATGTTGCAGGGTTATATCGATCATGACATGCACGGAACGTCGGTTTTCGAATTTTTTGTCCGCATCATGCCGGATAATCGAAATTTTCTCATAGCTGCCGGCCTTGAAACGGTCCTCACGTTCCTTGAGGAATGCCGATTCAGCCCGGAAGATCTTGAATTTCTCTCCAATACGGGAAGATTCTCCGCTAACCTTCTTGACTACCTCGAACAATTCAGATTCAGCGGCGACATCCATGCAATGCCGGAAGGAACCGTATTCTTCCCGAATGAACCGATTATCCGCATCACCGCTCCCCTGCCGGAAGCACAGTTGATCGAAAGTCGGATTATCAACCTCCTGCACTATCAATCGCTCATAGCCACGAAGGCCGCCCGCTGCACCATAGCAGCTGCGGGCCGTGCCGGTCTGATCGACTTCGGGCTCAGGCGAACCCACGGTGCGGAGGCGGGTCTCTTCGCTGCCCGCTCTTCCTATATTGCCGGATTCGCAGGAACATCAACGGTCATTGCAGAGCCGCTGTACGGCATCCCCATCTTCGGAACCATGGCTCATTCATTTATAGAAGCGCAGGCAAATGAAGAAGAGGCCTTCATCAATTTCGGCATTTCCAATCCGAATAACGTAACCCTTCTCATCGACACATACGATACGGTACGGGGTGCCGAAAAGGTTGTCACCGCCGCGGCATTTCTGAGAGAAAAAGGAATCACCGTGAGGGGCGTTCGCCTCGACAGCGGAAACATCGCCGACCTGAGCAAGCGTGTGCGGACAATCCTTGACGACGGCGGACTTCGGGATGTGGGGATATTCGTAAGCGGGAACATGGATGAGTATACGATCCGGGATTTATACGAGCAGGCTGCGCCCATCACCGGTTTCGGCGTGGGAACCAGAATGGATACGTCGGCCGATGTTCCCTACTTCGACAGTGCGTATAAGCTTACGGAATACGCCGGGAAACCGAGATTGAAAAAATCCGAGGGGAAAGCAACCCTACCCGGGAGGAAGCAGGTATACCGTCGATTCGACCATAACACGATGGCCGGGGACATCATGACAATTGAGGGAGACAGCCATGAAGGACGTCCGCTGGTCCGCCATTATATGGAGAGGGGAGAACGGCTCGCGCCGGCCCTCGATCTCACGGATATCCGTGAATTCACCATGCAACAGATCGATGGGCTTCCTCCCTATCTGAGAAAACTTGAAAAAACGTCACCCTACCCTGTCGAACTATCGAAAGCCCTTCTTGATATGAAAGAGGAAATAGAGGAGACGTTGGAGTAACATCATAAGTTTTAACTCCTCCATGATTCGAGAGTATCCTTCCGTGGCGATGTTTCCCATAATGATAAGCGGGGAAAACGATTAATCGACACTGACACAATTGCAATGGAGTCAATGAAACGGCTATGAAATACGCATGTAGATCCCTGATGCTGTTCTTCATCGTAATGATGTGTCTTGTCGCTGGATGCGGAGACATGCACGGCACGGAAGCCTCCACACAAAAAGATGCAGGCGGCGGAACGACCCCCGCATATGGTGACATCATCGTGGAGGGATCTATCGGCGACGCGTGCAACCTGATTCCCATCCTGTCAACGGACGCCACTTCCCACAGCATATCGGGGCTGATATTCAACGGCCTCGTAAAATACGATAAAGACCTCGCTATTGTAGGAGATCTGGCGGAATCGTGGGATATATCCGATGATGGACTGGTGTTCACCTTCCACTTGAGAAAAGGGGTCCGATGGCATGACGGGCATCCTTTCACTGCAGATGATGTTCTCTATACATACAGGGTCACCGTCGATCCGAATACACCCACAGCCTATGCTGGCGATTTTCTCAAGGTGACCAAAGCAGAGGTCATCGATCAGCACACATTCCGGGCGACCTATGATGAGCCGTTCGCACCGGCGCTGTCGAGCTGGGGATCGGCTATTCTGCCGAAACATCTGCTTGAAGGAGCGGATATCACAGAATCACCGCTGTCCCGTCATCCTGTGGGTACGGGTCCCTATATCTTCAAAGAATGGGTGACGGGACAGAAAATCGTACTCTTCTCAAATCCCGACTATTTCGAAGGAAAACCCTATATCGACGGCTACATCATGCGAATTATTCCCGACATGGCTACCATGTTCCTTGAACTCCGGGCACAGGGCATCGACCGGATGAATCTTACGCCCCTTCAGTACACACGACAAACTGAAACAAATCTCTTTCGTAATAATTTCAACAAATATCAGTATCTTTCTTTCGGTTATACCTACCTGGGATATAACCTGGAAAATTCACTGTTTCGGGACAGGCGTGTGAGGCAGGCCCTCTCGTACGCCATTAACAAAGACGAAATAATCGACGGTGTCCTGCTGGGACTTGGGAAAATCGCCACCGGTCCCTTCAAGCCGGGAACCTGGGCATACAATCCTAATGTCAGACAGTACCCCCACAGCACGGCCGGGGCACGGGAACTCCTTGCCGAGGCAGGGTGGAATGACACCGACGGAGACGGAATCCTGGACAAAGACGGTCGACCGTTTTCATTCGAAATTATCACGAATCAGGGAAACGAAGTGCGGGCAAAGTGCGCCGAGATCATCCAGCGGCGCCTCGCCGACATCGGCATACAGGTGAAGATCAGGGTCATTGAATGGGCTGCGTTTATTAACGAATTCATCAACAAAAAACGATTCGACGCGACTATCCTCGGGTGGACGATAACCCTTGATCCCGATCTGTATGATGTCTGGCATTCGAGCAAGACAAAACCGGGGGAGCTGAATTTTATATCCTATAAAAATGAGGACGTGGATCTCTTACTTGAGCAGGGAAGATCGACCTTCGATACGAACGAACGGAAAAAATGCTATGACAGGATCCAGGAAATCCTCGCCGAGGATCAGCCGTACACCTTCCTGTACGTTCCCGATGCACTCCCTATCATCAGTGCCCGATTCAGAGGAATCGAACCGGCGCCCCTGGGAATCGGCTACAACTTCATCAAGTGGTACGTGCCCGCGGCGGAACAGCGCTACGTTATGACGAGATAAATCGTCCCCCGTCGGAGCCGACGGCCCGGCGCTTCAACCAATTCCGCCAACAGCGGAAAATTCCGGTTATTGAAAACAACGGCATCAATCTCCGACTTTCAGATTCTTTCGCAGATAATCACTGAAGATGCGGTAATCAGACGTTAATTCGACGGGGGAACCCTGCCGCTTGTCGATGTCTTTCATGCTGTCGGGAAGTTCAGGCGTAATCCCGAGGAGTTCGATGATCTCGTCGGGAAATTTCGCGGGATGGGCCGTTTCCAGAGATACACACGGCTCGTAATCACCGGTATCTTCAAGATACTTCTCAAGTCCCCGCCAGCCCACCGCGCCATGCGGTTCCAGAATGACGCCGTATCGGTCATAGGTTTCCTTAATACATGCTTTTGTTTCTTCATCGGAAATACTGACTGAATAGATATTTTGCCTCATCATCTCGACGTCGGGGACAACATGAACCGCGCCGGTCCGGTCGACGGTCCCGCCGTACAGTTCGAAGAACCGTGCCAGGTTGCTGGGGTGTCCCACATTCATGGCGTTGGAGAGACAGGCCCGCGACGGTGTCACTTTCGAATACGAACCGGTCTTCAGAAACCGGGGAAACTCGTCATTTTCATTCGTCGGCATCACCAGTTTCCTTACGGGCAAGCCCATGCGCCGGGCATACTCGCAGCCGAGGGCATTGCCGAAATTCCCCGACGGCACGGAGACAATGATTTCCTCTCCCTTTTCACAGAGTTGGGCGTACGCGTAAATATAATAAACCATCTGAGGAAGGATTCGCCCGAAATTGATCGAGTTCGCCGAGGTAAAGTTAAGATCGTGAAGAGACGGATCAGCAAAGGCCATCTTGACCAAGTCCTGGCAATCATCGAATTTTCCGGCAACGGAAAGAGCCTGAACATTGTCTCCGATCGTATCGAGCTGTTTTTTCTGCCGCCCGCTCACCTCATTTCGGGGATAAAGGATGTTCACGTCGATTCCCTCAACACCCTTGAATGCCTCGCCGACGGCGCTCCCCGTGTCTCCCGACGTGGCTACGAGAACATTAAGCCTCTTTCCCTTCTCTCTGAAATAACTCATCAGACGTGCCATCATCCGCGCAGCAAAGTCCTTGAAGGAAGCCGTCGGCCCCTGATCAAGCCGCATGACATATTTTCGATCAACAACCCGCTCAAGAGGAACAACGAAATCATATGAGTCATAAACAATCCTTTCGAGGTCTGCCCGTGGAAGGTCGTCCTTGAGAAAGGCACCGGTAACGAACATGGCCGCTTCCGGATAGGGTTTCCCCTTTAATGCCGGAATCTCGTCGATCGGCAGTTCCGGTATCGTTTCCGGCATATAGAGTCCCTCATCAGGGGCCTGTCCCTGCAGAAGGGCGTCACTGAATGTGACATAACCCCTGAAAGGATTGATGCCCTCAACCTTTGTAAGGTTCCTGTTGGTGCTGTAATATCGTATTGTCGTTGTCATAACTGATTCTCTTTCATCAACCTAACGGTTTGGTGGAAAATCCTGTCGTGTTCGTCTGATAAAATCAAGGAACAGCTCATGATGACGCATTAAGCCGAATTGTTTTTTGTAAATCAAGTAAAAGTTCCGTTCGATACGATGATTTTCAAAGGAAATTTCAAACAGGATCCCGCTCTTCAGTTCCCGCTTCACGGCATGGATCGAAATGATCGAGACACCCAGGCCGGCGATGATTGCCTCCTTTACCGCTTCCGAACTGCCCAGTTCCGACACTACATTGAATCGAGAGAGCGGGATGCTTGACGATGACTGCAGGTAATCATCCAGCGTTGCCCGCGTCGCCGAACCTCGCTCTCTGATGATAAAGGGCTCGCGGGAAAGATCATCAACGGTAACGGAATGTTTTTTCAGCCAGGGGTGCCCAGCGGGAACCACCAGGACAAGCCGATCTTTCCAGATGGACTCAACAATTAATTTATTGTTGGTACACGGCCTGCCGATAAACCCGATCTCAACCTGATCATCCAGTGCCATATTGGTCGTTGCTTCACTGTCGTTCATCTGGACATAGCAGCGGATGTCCCCATATGCTTCATTGAATGATTTCAGGACAGACGGCAGGATATATGTCGCCGGAATGGTGCTGGCGCTGATGAAAACATTGCCCGACTCATTCTCGGAGACGCGGGCGATCTTTTCTTTCGCCTCATCAACCAGCTTAAAGATGCGCCGGGCATAGTCATAAAGGATCTTCCCTTCGGTCGTCAGCGACACACCGGTATTTTTTCGGACGACCACCGGCGCATTGATCGCATCTTCAAGATTCTTGATATGTTTTGTCAGCGAAGGCTGCGTCAGGTACATTTTCTTTGCGGCCCGGCTGAAACTGCGCTCGTCGACCAGAGAGATAAGCGCTCCCATCTGCTGCATGGTAATGTTTTTGAATCGATCATACATCATGAAACACCATGTATCATAGGCATTGTTTATAATCAACAGAGATTGATTCCTTTTATGAATTTGACACATTCACAAATATTGCTTAATTATCAGTTGTATTTTGAAGTGAAATTCTGCACGAATAGTCCGAACATGACTATGGAACGATGAAAGGTACACTATGAAGGATCGTAAAAATCAAATTCGTCTCACCGAGACCGTGCATGGTGCGGGGTGAGCCTGTAAGATAGGTCCGGGGGACCTTAACAAGGCATTGTGCGGGCTGCCGTTAATATCGCACCCGAATCTTATTGCAGGGATCGAGCACTGCGATGACGCAGGGGTTTATAAATTGAGGGATGACCTTGCCATCATACTGACCCTCGATTTTTTTACACCGATTGTGGACGATCCTTATACCTTCGGCCAGGTGGCCGTGGCGAATTCCCTGTCGGATGTCTATGCCATGGGCGGCGAGCCTCTCACGGCAATGAATATAATCTGTTTCCCTATCCGGACAATGGACATTTCCATTCTCCACGAGATCCTGCGCGGCGGTCTTGACAAGATGAAGGAGGCAAATGTGCTCCTCGTCGGTGGACACAGCGTCGAAGACAATGAATTAAAATACGGATTATCGGTTACAGGAACGGTTCATCCCGACCACGTATACCTCAACCGGGGCGCTGAGGCCGGTGATGCGCTGGTGCTCACCAAACCTCTCGGAACGGGTATCATCAATACAATACTGAAAGCTGATATGGCGTCTGCTGAAATGGTAAACAAATCAGTCCGGTGCATGGCGGAGCTGAATAAAAAGGCGGCCGACGTCATGCGGCAGTTTTCGAGCATCCATGCATGCACGGATGTTACCGGGTTCGGCCTCCTCGGCCACGCCTCCGAGATGATCGAAGGTTCCGACGTCGGCATGGTAGTCGATGCATCAAAAGTTCCCATCTTTTCCGAAGTTCAGCCTTTCGTTGAGATGGGGATTATTCCGGGCGGACTGAATCGGAACAGAAACTTTCGAATGCCCATGGTCGAAGTCGATAACAGCTGCCCTCCATGGCTTGTGGACGTATTCTTTGATCCCCAGACATCGGGAGGACTTCTCATCGCTCTGTCAGCCGATGATGCGGACCGCATGGTCCGTCAGATGAACGATATCGGCATCGTCGATGCATCCGTCATAGGTGAAGTGGTGTCTGAACCAAAGGGAAAAATCATTGTTATGTAATAATCGGCGTGACCATTAAAGAATGTTATTGAATATCCAACATTATTCATATTATGAATTTGACATATAAATAATATTAATATATTCGTCGAACGGCAATCAAGGTGTGGCGTAGAGAAAAGCAACTATTTCAGGATCAGAGCTAACAGTACGGAGGTTGTTCGATGAAGGGAATGAAAAATGTTTTCGCAAGCCGGTGGGGAATCATCAGCGTCGGTATTTTTATTGGAATTTTGGCCCCGCTTCTGCAAAAATGGGGGAACCCCGGTAATATGGGTATTTGCGTGGCCTGCTTTGAACGAGACATCGCCGGAGCGCTCGGTTTTCATCGTGCGGCGGTCGTTCAGTACATTCGCCCCGAAATAATCGGTTTTGTCCTCGGGGCACTTGCTGCGGCATATCTGTTTAAAGAGTTCAGGCCTCGACTCGGTTCAGCTCCCATCGTACGGTTTGTCCTTGGAATGTTCGCCATGATCGGTGCGCTCGTATTTCTAGGCTGCCCATGGCGCGCGGCGCTTCGCCTTTCAGGCGGCGACGGAAATGCCATTCTGGGACTTCTGGGACTCATAGCGGGAATCTGGATCGGAACGTTTTTCCTGAAAAGTGGATACAATCTCGGCAGAACCAAAGAAACGCACGTCACAGCCGGTTGGATGCTGCCGCTGATCATGCTGGGCCTGCTGGTTTTAATGCTCATATATCCCCATGTCCAGGGCCAGGATAAAAACGGGGTTCTATTTTACAGCCTGAAGGGACCCGGTGCGATGCATGCGCCCCTTCTCGTATCGCTGATTGTCGGCCTTGTGGTGGGATTCTTTGCCCAGCGAAGCCGTTTCTGCACCATGGGCGCCATACGTGATCTTGTCATCTTCCGCCAGACCCATCTGCTCGGCGGGTTTATCGCCCTCATTGTTGCCGCTTTTATTACTAACATCGTCCTCAACCAGTTTCATGCCGGATTTGCGAATCAGCCTGTTGCACACACGGCGCATCTCTGGAACTTTGCCGGCATGGCCCTTGCCGGTTTTGCATTCTGCCTTGCCGGAGGCTGTCCCGGACGTCAGCTTTTCATGGCCGGCGAAGGCGACGGCGATGCCGCCGTTTTCGTCCTGGGTATGATCGTCGGCTCATGCATAGCTCATAATTTCGATCTGGCGAGCTCACCAAATGGGCTCGGTCCCCATGGCGTGGCTGCGGTTATCGTCGGCTTCGCAGTGTGCCTGTTCATCGGATTTACCATGAGGAAAAGAATTGCATAAGGAGAAACTATCATGAGTAAGATAATTGATGCACGAGGGTTTTCCTGTCCGCAGCCCGTGTTGATGACCCTTGATGAAATAAGGTCAGGCGAGGTCACTGAACTGGAGGTGCTGGTCGACACGGATACGTCCAAAGAGAATGTGTCACGCGCCGCCGTAAGCCAGGGCTGGACCATTATAAAGGTCCGTGAGGAAGGCGACGGTTACGCCGTTGTTATCAAAAAGGACTAGTCATGGCTTTTTTCGGATTACTGAAAAAGAAAAGTGACCGACAGCCGGAAATCATGAGTTCGAAGACCGATCGCGGTATTCTTGTGTTTGAGAATACCACCGAGGTAATCCAGGCAGAAACCATCCTGAAACGTGAGGGATTTGAATACAAGGTCATGGGTCCGCCGCCGGAAATCCAGCGTGGGTGCGATCTCGTCATCGAGTTTCCCTTGATCGAGGAACTCAACATTCTTAGAACACTTGAAAACGAAAGACTGTCGCCCCTTGAGACGGTACCGGTCACGAATCCGTTGCTGAAACCGGTTGATCTCTTTCACACCAAAGATTTCGGCCGGTACCTCATGGTACGGGCGGCCAATATGAAATTAACCATGGACAAGGACACCGGACGCATTGTGAATGTATCCGGGGGCGGGTGTCCCGATGTCCCCTACCTGGCATACGAGCTGGTCGGCCACACGCTCAACGAGGCGCCTAATCCGCGTGAAATCGGCCACACGCTCTGCGGGTACGCTCTTTACCTTGCCTACGAGGAAGTGAAACGACAGTGCTTGGTATAGTCGGTACAGTACCATGGGAGAACTTTCCCCTCTCGACGGGCGATATATCGCTCAAGGACGATCACCTCATGATCGGCGGAAGCACCGTACCGGTAAACAGGGGAACGCCCGCCCTCATGGCCGCGGCATGGATGACAGCGGATGTGATCGGCACATCCGCCCCTTTCGGGTATCTTGCGGGCGATATCGGGCGTGGCAAGGGAAGTCGCAGCCTGTATAACTATCTTGCGGAGCAATTGCCGAAATCACACTTTCAAACCCTGACATTCCATTACCTGCAGCCGATCATCCACTGGCATGAGCGACTGCAGGCGATTCTCATGCAGCTCCAAAATCGCCCGTTCCTCATAGCCGATGCCGGCTATATGTACGTTGCCAAGATGAGCGGCAAGGCCTCACTCTACGATCTTTTCACGCCCGACGTGGGTGAACTCGCCTTTCTTGCCGATGAAAAGGCGCCACACCCCTTTTATACCAGGGGCTTTATTCTCCACGATGAAAACAAGGTTCCGGATCTGATTTCCCGTGCGTACCGGTACGGCAATGCCGCACGGCACCTGATCGTAAAGGGAAGGCAGGATTATTTTGCAGATAAAGCCGGGATACTCGCCACCGTGGACAGTCCTGTTGAAGAGGCGCTTGAAGCCATGGGCGGAACCGGGGATACGCTCACGGGGATTGTATCGGCGCTCATCGACTCAGGTATTGATGTGAGACGGGCCGCCGTCATTGCCATGAAGGCAAACCGCCTGGCAGGCCGATATGCGCAGCCGACGCCGGCGACACAGGTTATGGAAGTAATTCGCCATATTCCGAACGCGCTCCGTGAAGTCATAGGAACGACAGACGACGCGGTATTTCACCCATGATGGAAAAGAAGATTCATATCGGGCCTGACGACATAATAATCGATGTAATCGCCAGGCATCGGGCAACGGAGAGCATTTTTAAACTATACGACGACCCGGCCGGGAAAAGCTGCGTTCTCTGTCAGACACTCTTCGAACCCGTCGAAGATTTCGCCCGAAAGTGCAATCTGGACCTTGAGCAATTTATTGCTGAATTGAATGCCGTCATTACGGAACAAGAATCAACTGGATACCCATGACAGGAACCGGGCGGAGTCGGAAAAGCTGAAGAATACCATCCGCCGGGAAAGAAACAAATCGTTGTCCATGTGAAGGGCTGGCTTGCACTGTTCAACTTCATACCGTGTAAGTAAAAAAATGCCCCGCTACAGGAACGGGGCTTCATCCGGTTCGATCCCATTTTATGATTACTTTGTATTTGCAGCATCCCTTTTTGTGAGATGGTCCGGGCTGCTGTAAGCATTATCAATCGTCACTTTTTTTATTATCGGTCGATGCAGTGCTTTCACCTGCACTTGCAGCTTCAGCTTCGAGCGAAGTTTTTTCTTCCTTACTCTCGCCGAATGACGGTTTCTTTCCACCGTAATCGGTAACATACCAGCCTGATCCTTTCAAATGGAAGGAAGAGTGCGAGATCAACCGTTTCGCTTTTCCCTTGCAGGACGTGCATTCTGGAATAGTATCATCCGTTATACTCTGGAATTCCTCGAATTCCCTGCCGCATTTGGTACACCTGTATTCATAAATGGGCATTGTACAAACCTCCTCTACCGAGATTTCTCAATTACATATATCTCCGATATGATATTGATCGCTGAAACAATCGAGCACAAGGTTGAGTCCCTGATGCGCAACCGGTTGCAGTATTGACCGGGTAATCGCGTGGACCGTATCCTCTTCTTTTGTCTTTTCTTCCCATGGGGCATTGAATTGACTTTCACCCCTGTTGAAACGAATGATGTGAACGAGTTCATGCGTTGCGATGTACAGCATCAGCGGATGCAGTTTTATAAAGGAATGTGCCCGCTCTACCGCATTGAGGATTCTGTCATCCTGGAGACAGACTCTGTAAAAGCAGAACTCATCAGCGTCGGCAGCGCTTTGATTCTTACCGAAACCATATTTACACAGATGGGCGAACGCCTGCTCGTTCACTTCATGTTCTTCGAGATGCGCCAGCGTTTTTACGTCATATCGATGACTCTTCCACTCACCGTGAGACAAACCGTAATGACGTCGCAGAAGAGTCTCGGCGTGAACGAACGTTTTGTTCACGCAGGCAATCTCCGCCGGGCTGAAATGCTTTACGGAACGCATCGACATCCACCGTTCCAAGGTAATCGGTGCTAATATAATAATTTTTACTTATGTGTCAAGGGTCAAATTCCGACATTTTGTCGGGCACGGGACTTCCGTTGCTCAATGAATTGTCGCTTCTATGGATTCAGCGGTAACACACCAACCCCCACCCAGAGATCATACAGCACGTTCGAAGTCTTATCAGGCGCCTATTTTGTCGGTATGGGTGAACTGGTAAGGAGATATTTCAGATCATCATCTTCAAAGCGTATGGCGATACCCGCGAAAGGAGACGAATTCCGCTCGTCGCTGATGAAATCATCCCATCCCGCCATAAGATACACGTGCTTGAAGAGCCGGTACTCACCGTATATCTTGAGGTGGGGGTCGCGATCCGCATCAAAATCAAATGCTTCAAAGGTAAATTTCAGAGTGTCATCGAATGCGAAATAATCGATCCCCACACCGCCGGTCGATTCGAGGATGCCGCCTCTCAGGACTATATCCTTATATCGTTTCCCGATCATCAGGTTGAACAGCAACTCGTCCCGTTCCCATTTTTCCTTCCTCGTGGTCGTGCCGCCGGTTGTTGTTTCGGTAACTGTCCGCTTCCCCCTCGGATCGGCAACAACGCCGAGGATGTAGAATTTATCTTGTTTCGGCTGTATTTTAATATCAACATAACTCTTGGCATCACTTGTATCGAACAGATACTCACCCCGGTAGCTGAGAAACGTCCTGAACTGCTCCGCCTTGGAGATATATCGGTCGATGCCCTCCATGCTCCTGTCGAGACTTTTGAGACTTGCGTTCAGATTTTCAACGGTTTCCTCGTCATTGACCAGCTTTCCGATCGTTCCTTCTCCCTTGTTTATTTTGTCGGTAATATCCTGAAGCGACGCAACCGTTCGATCGAGATTGTCGAACACTTCTCTATCATTGACCAGCCGGCCGATGGTTCCTTCACCCTCATTGATCCGTTCCGTGATATCACTGAGGGCGGAAAACGTCTTGTCCATCTGCATGGCGGCATTTTTCAGACTATCGACCATGACACTGAATTTTTCATCGTTCTGTTTCACCACCTTATTAAGGTTGTCGCTTAACTCCCTGGTATTCCTCACAATGGCACTGAGATTCTCGACACCTTCTTCACCGCCGATAACCTTCTTCAACGATGCCGTCACAGCCATGACATCCTGTGCGATCGTCCCGAGGTCACGGAGAATTTTGTCAATATCGGCCTGTTTTTCAACCCGGGTGATTTCCTCACCCTCTCCAAGAGAAGAGACGCCCCTGGTTCCGGGTTCAATTTCAATATATTTATCTCCAAGTATGCCGTATGACTTTATGGACACCCGCACATCTCTTTCCAGTTTCACATCGGGAAGGATCCTCATGCTCACGACGGCCATGCCATCCTTCAGGGCGATGCTTTCAACCCTTCCTACCTCCACACCGGCAACCAGGATGGATGCATCCTTATCGAGTCCGGTCACATTTTCAAACGCAGCTTTAATGATATAACCCTTTTTCAACCCGAATCCGTACTCCCCGACGCGGAATGACATATATCCCAGTATGATGAGCGCAACCAGGACGAATAATCCGACTTTGGCTTCTGTACTGATAGAAAACATTATATCCTCCGTCTTACATGAAAAAGGGCGGCTCCCTCACATGATACTGATGGGACCCTCAAGACTCCCCGCAAGAAACTGGTGCATGACGGGATTTTCCGATTTCCTGATTTCTTCCGGAGCTCCGTACTCCACAATCTTTCCTTCATACAGCATGGCAATCGTATGGCCGATCTTAAAAATTGATCCCACATCATGACTGATCACCACGCATGTTACATCGAAATTCTTTTGCGTTCTGATAATCAGTTCATTGATGGCTTCAGTCATGACAGGGTCCAGCCCCGTCGTGGGCTCATCAAACAGAATGATCCGGGGCTGCATTGCCAGCGCCCGTGCCAGACCCACGCGTTTTCTCATTCCTCCGCTCAACTCGGACGGCATTTTTTTTTCCACACCCGGCAAACCGACGGCGGACAGTCGTTCTCTGACAATCTCCCTTATTTCACTGTCTTTTTTCTTCGTATGTTCCCTGAGGGGAAAAGCCACGTTTTCTTCCACATTCATCGAATCAAAGAGGGCCGCCTCTTGAAACAGCATTCCGAATTTCTTCCGCACTTCATTCAACTCTTTGTCACCCAGCCTGGTAATATCAACACCGTCGACAATCACCCTGCCGCTGTCCGGTCTGAGAAGGCCTATCATGTGCTTCAGCAGGACGCTCTTTCCGCCCCCGCTCTTGCCGATGATAACGGTTGTCCTGCCGTCTTCAATCGTCAGGTTGAGACCATCGAGAACCTTTTGTGATCCGAAGGATTTATGGATGTCAATCAGCTCAATCATGGGGTAACGTTTCAGGTTTCAGGTTACACGTTTAAAGTTTCAAGTTTCAGGTTTTCAATTATCTGCCTGCCTATGTCCTTGCGGCTTGAGCCCTTCGCCCTTTGCCCCGTGTCAAAACATAATCGCCGTAAGGAAATAATCACTGATCAGTATGGTAATCGACGACAGGACAACCGCCTCCGTCGTGGCCCTCCCAACGCCCTCGGCGCCGCCAGACGTATTAAAACCCTTGTAACAGCCTACGAGCGATAAAATAAGCCCGAACACGGCAGCTTTAATCAATCCGTTATAGAGATCGTCAAGATCTACATAGCGGGTAATGTTTCTTACAAACGACCCCTCATTGATATTCAAAATCGTGACGCCGACGAAATATCCGCCCATTATTCCCATGAAATCGGAAACAATGGTCAGGATGGGAAGCATGAAAACACTCGCCACAATCCTTGGAACGATAAGATGTTTCACGGGATTTGCCGCCATGACATAGAGGGCGTCGATCTGCTCTGTCACCCTCATCGTCCCCAACTCCGCGGCCATGGCAGACCCCGCCCTGGCAGTTACCATGAGCGCCGTCAAAACCGGACCGAGTTCCCGTGTCATACTCAGCGCCACCGTCGATCCGACAAGGCTCTCGGCACTGAACATTCTGAAACCGTAATAACTTTGCAGCGCCAGGACCATACCGGTAAACGTTCCCGTCAAGACGACGACGTAGATGGACTTGACCCCGACAAATTCCATCTGCTTAAAAATGAGTCGCACTTTGAGGGGGGGCCTCACCATCCAGACAAGCGTGGAAACGAACAAAAGGAGAATCTTGCCCATTTCCTCCACATTGCTCAGGACCGCCCTTCCGAAATTATCTAATGCGATCGAAATTCGATTCATCGTACACAGAATATCAGCAACTGAGTGTTTCGCCTAATGCCCCAGATGAAATGACAAGAAGCTGTAAATTAAAGGCAGCACAGCAATGCCGCATCTCAAATTCTCAACAAAATCAAACCCAAAATCCAAAGGTTGAGATGTTTCAGAGGGTAACGGGCCGGGCACACCGGAACCGGGACAGCGGATTGGGCGCAGGGCAAGGGAACCGAATCACTTTACATATTCCGTGATACCCACAACACCACAATACCCTGTTATCAATATTCGCGCTTCACTTCGGCGACAGGCGAAAAGGGATATCAGATCAGATTTTACAGATGATTTACCCTTCTCCCTTCACCTTGCAACAGTATCAACGGCTCTGTCTTCATGGAATGACACACCAACATCTGCACAAAAGCCACCGCCTTTGCACATTAAATCATTATAACGGCCCCCGTTTTCTCGCATGGGCATCAAGCGACAACTGGATGACCTGATCGATCAAACCGGTCTGGGTTATCCCCGAGGCCGCCGCCTGGTGAAACAGGACCGTCGATGGCGTCATACCCGGCAACGTGTTCGGCTCAAGGACAATGACCCGGCCGTCGCCACTGACAAACATATCAATCCTCGAGTATGCCTTGAGTCCCAGGGCACGGTAGGCTTGAACCGCAACATTCTGTATTTTCAGCAGCATATCCTCGGGTACCCGTGCCGGCGTCTTGTTCTCTCCCTGACCGTACAGGAATTTATCTTCCAGCGAAAGAACGTCATCGGTAGGAATTGTTTCCGAAGGTGTCAGTGCGACGGGAGATTCATTCCCGATAACCCCGCAGGTTATTTCAATACCGGTGATGAATTCTTCCACCAAGGCAACCGGGTCCCACCGAAACGCATCCTCAACCGCTTCGGGAATTCCTTCCGGTGACACGATTTTTTTGACGGCGGTACTGCATCCTTCTCTGGTTGGCTTGACGACACAGGGAAACCGGATCTCATTTTCTATTCTGACCAGAAAGGCGTCCCGGTCTTTCTCCCACTCACCGATCGGTATCGCCAATGTGCGGGGCACATCGATTCCGCTCATGGCAAGCACGTTTCGAGACACGTATTTATCCATGCCCAGCGCCGAATTAAGAACGCCGGAACCGCTATAGGGAACGCGCAGGAGCTCGAGCAACCCCTGGAGGCACCCGTCCTCACCATATTTACCGTGAAGTCCGATATAGACAAAATCGACCCTGTCCCTGAGTGTTTCATAGGGCATTCGTGTCGCTTCGGTTTCGAGATCTTCCTCGATGTCCCGCGTCGAGTTCCGCATCAGAAGCTTGATCGGGATTTCCCAGAGCTGGCCCGTACTGTCCATAAAGACAGCAACCGGATCATATTTCCGTCGATCCATTTTGCTGAAAATATTCCGTCCACTCTCCAGTGAAACCTCTTTTTCAGAGGAAATACCTCCCATGATCACGCCGACCCTCAGTTTTTCAGATGTACCCGTTGTTTTCACCGTTCGATTCTCTCTCCCTTTAAAAACTGACTGAGACGCCGATATAGGGACCTTTAAATTCGATGTCGGCATAGACATCGCTGATATCATCAATATCGAGCTTCATGATTTTGTACCCGGCATAGATATCAATAAATGGAAACGGCGTCAGTGAAATATCAGCCTGTCCTTCATAGAATTTGTTGCCTGAATATCCGATGCCGGCTATCTTGGCCCGCGCTTCCAGAATATCCGCCAGTATTCCCACGTGAACGCCCAGCCCAAGCATGGGAATCGGAGCCTTGAAAGTCTCACTCTCATCGTGGCCGCCGCCTTTTAATTTCACCTCACCTTCGAGGTATTTGATTTTGCCGATTATACCGATGGAGAACCCGGCAAGCACATTCTCCAGGTCGAGAACGTCATATCGATACTCCGCGTCGATCATGGTGAATTCAAGATCCGATTTGACACGCGTGCCGACGATATAGTTCTTTCCCATAAAGACGACAGGCTGATTAAGACGCTTATCGCCGGAATAATCCGCCTTGGTGTACATGACACTGATGTGGTGCCTTCCTATGCCCCCGAAGGCTTCGACTGAAGCGTAGCTTTCATCGTCCATTCCCAGATCATCTTCCGCACTGAACGTCGTTCCTTTTATCGAATTCTTGTCGACCCTCAAATCCGCCGAGAAATCGGGCCACCAGTAGTAGCCCCGGGCGCCCACCTCAAACGCTTGAGCGGGCAAAGCGCAACTCAGAAGAAACACCACCGCCATGACGACACCGACCACTCCACTCTTCTGTTTTTTCACCATTCCTTCCCCCTTCAAGGTGTATTTACAATATTATTTTCTCTGTACACATGCATACCATCTCAATATCCCCGGCACAATCTTACTGCCGTCGGTTTATAAAGGCATTCATGCCGATTGTAAAGCATTTTCAACCCACTGACCGGTTCAAGTCTCCTTATAAAGGTCCCCGCTTTTCCTGATGGATTTTCCGTGATACTTCAATCAACTCCGTGATGATCATCGACGGCAGCATGCCCGCCTCGGCCGCCTGTTCGAAAAAAAACGAAGACGGTGCCATACCGGAAGATGAATTCGGATCTGTGATAAGTATTCGACCGTCTTCCATATAAAAACCGTCAATCCTGCCGTAAGATTTAAAACCAAGCGCTTTGTAAGCTTTTACCACCTCCCGCCTGATTGCGTCCATTACCTCGCCGGGTATATTTTTCGGCGGTGTGAATTTTCTGCACCGCCCCGGCATATATTTGTCATCATAGGTATAATAATCGCTCTGGGGGCGGATTTCCGTTAATGACAGGGGCCGGGGACCGTCATCGCCATCAATGACAATGCAGGAGAATTCGATGCCGTCAAGGAATTCCTCTATTAAAACGTGATTATCCCATTCAAGGGCATTCTTCATGCCGTCGGCAACATCATCCTCGCTTCTCACAAGGGTGACTCCGATGCTTGAACCCTCCCTTGTCGGCTTCGTGACACAGGGAAATCCGAAAGTATCAGCGATGTGCTGCGTCATGTCGGCTTTGCTCAGTTGCCATGCTTCTTCGGTAATCACCATGCTTCTCGGCACATCGAGACCGGCTCCCTTCAGGATCTTCTGCTGCATCACTTTATCCATTCCGATGGCCGACGACAGCACGCCTGATCCCGTATAGGGGATGCCGAGAATTTCGAGGAGGCCCTGGATGCATCCGTCGTCACCGTATTTTCCATGAAGAGCAATAAAGGCAAAATCAATTTCATCATCGAGCTGCTCATATGATATTCGCCGGGCCTCCCGTTCAAGGTGTTCCGATATATCAACCGTCGTATTCTGAGAAATAAGCTGCCACGGTATGATCCAGAATCCACCCTTGATATCCATGAATATCGGCACCGGTTCATATCGTTCCCTGTCAAGATTGTCATAGACGTTTCTGCCGCTGTTCAGCGAAACTTCGTTTTCCGATGACATACCGCCCAGTATAATCCCCACTCTCAGCTTTTCCATGCACTCATTTCCTCGATGCCACGTTCTGTTTCTTTATACCGCCTTGTTTCGAATTTCGATATTCGTTATTTGAATTCCCATCCAAACTAGAGGTCCCATATAAATGTCACACCACTGTTGGGGAATATCCATTCATCATTGTTAATCCGCAACGTCAGTGAATCCCCCTTTTTGTGTTCAATTTCAGGATAGGGGTGCTTTCCGGCAAAAAAGCTGATTTCCCTGACGTTTTTCAATTCCGTACCTCCGTAATTGAAGCTTATTTCAAGTCCTCTCGTGGGATATACCAGAAATACGGAAAAAATATTACTGGTCTTGAACTTTTTCGTTTCTATCTCGATCTGTATACGTGCTTGTTTCCTCACCTTGCTTTCCACCGATCCGCCCCCGCACCAGATCTCGTATCCCCGGGCCGTATTTTCCGCTTTAATCACAGATACGTCATTTTCATCGATCCGAACATGATTGACCTTAAAGTCACTTTCTTTCACCTCTTCGTACTTGCTTCCGAGAAGCCACCGGTATTCGCAGCTCTCATCTTCAAACATCTGGGAAAGCTGACGGTTGTTCAGGGCGCATCCGATGAAAAAGACTTTATTTCTCAGTGTTTTTGAATATTCTATTCGCGTGGTGACCTTGAAATAGTGCTCGGTTGTCGGGTCTGCCGCCTTTTCTTCCGGTGAAAATTCGCTCACGTGGATGTTATATTTGAATCCCGTCCGTAATTCAAGTTGGCGGTTTTCTTTTCCGAACAGGGTTTCAAACATTTCCTTGTAAATGGCGTCGCCCAGTTCCGGTGAATAAGCCCGGGCCTTAAAACAGCTCCGGATGATATTATCGATCCGCCTGATCGACCGTTCCTCATCGGGAATGAAGACCCTCCGCAGGCGCGGTTCGAAGGCACCCTCCTTTCCTTCGTTGACAAATACGCGGGGAGCCCGCTTCCCCAGGGCACAAATGATTTCATAGCTGATCGTCTGTGCCTTGCCGGCAATTTCATTCGCTGATATGTATTCCGTTCCCTGTCGGCCCATGAGGACAACCTCATCGCCGATCCGACAATCGTGGATATGGCTGACGTCAATGGTGCACATATCCATGGAAACGCGTCCCACAATGGGCGCCCGAATCCCCCGTATCAGGGCCTCGCCCTGATTCGACAGGATGAATCCGTATCCGTCACCGTAACCAACGGGAATGGTGGCTATCCTTGTCGGTTTATTCGTAATATACGTTCTGTTATATCCGATACTGTATCCCCCGGGGAAATCCTTGAGGAGAACGACCGTTGTTTTAAATGTCATGACCGGGACGAGATCCGCCCTGTCGACTGCCTGCGGTCCCGGATAGATTCCATATGTCATGATACCGGGACGGACCATGTCAAGAGAAAACCCGGGAAAGTTCAGGACGCCGCCGCTGTTTGAGAAATGCTTTATCGGTATGATAATTCCTCTGTCTTCAAGCTGTTGAAGGAGGACATAAAAGCGCTTCCACTGTTCCTCATTATACTGATTGTCCCGCACCTCGCTCAAGGCAAGGTGGGAAAAAATTCCTTCAACCTTCAGATAGGGAAGACTCAGGATATCCGTAATCGTCGTAAACGCCTCGGAATGGATGGTTCCGCCCCTGCCCATCCCCGTGTCTATCTCGATATGAATTGGCAGAACGGAACCCTTTTTCGCCATTGCCCGGTTCAGTTCACGGGCGAATCCTATGTCCGATACGGACGGCGTCAGATTGTATTTGATGATCTCATCTATTTCAGCCAGGGGCGACGGACTCAGTATCATTATCGGCGCGGAAATGCCGCCGACCCTGAGTTGCACTCCCTCATCGGCATTTGCCACCCCCAGCGCTGCAGCGCCGTTTTTCAACGCACTGTTCGAGATTTCAATCGCACCATGGCCGTATGCATCAGCCTTCACCACCTGCATGACCTTGGTATCGGGCCCGGTGAGCCGCTTTATCTCCCCCCAGTTCCTTCTGAAATTATCAAGATCGATCTCGACCCAGCTTCGATACCCCTTGGTTTCACCATTCGACATATACTACAATTCTCCCGACAATAATGGGTTCCACCGGCAATCCGTCCATTCCGTTATTTCTTCGTCATCGTGTAGACTCCGTCCCACGTACCTTCCGGCGGATGTTCCTTTAATGTTCTGCATCGTTCGATATACATTTTGGAAGGATAATCATCGGGATGAAGTGCCAGTGCCGCCTCAAAATCTGCAATTGCATCATCCCAGCGCCCCTGCCGGTACTTCTGGAGCCCCTCCTCATACAGGGGGATATACTCTTTCCACTGATCTGAATTGTTCCTTTCACCCATGAGTTCATAGATCTTCACGGGCAGTCTTTTCCCCTTGACACGGACCGCATCCAGTTCCCGACAGAAGAATTCGTCATTGATTCGTCGATAGGTATATTCGCTGATGACGATATTGGTTCCGTATTCCTTGTTGATCCCTTCCAACCGTGATCCCAGGTTGACGTTATCTCCCATAACGGTGTAATCAAAGCGCATCTCCGACCCCATATTTCCCACAACCATATCGCCGGTGTTGATGCCGATCCCTATATCAAGAACGGGACGCCCTTCATCGGTCCACTTCTTCTGGAGCTTTTTCAGCTCATCCATCATGGACAGCGCCGTCCTGCAGCAGAGTGCGGGATGGTGGGGATCGTCGATGGGAGCGCCGAAGACCGCCATAATGGCATCACCCATGTATTTGTCAAGGAGCCCTCCGTACTTGAAAACCTGATCGGTCATCACCGTCAGGTATTCGTTGAGAAGATGAACGAGATCTTCAGGCGACAATTTTTCCGAAATCGTTGTAAATCCTCGAATATCTGAAAAAAGAACCGTCAGATCCTTTTTCTCGCCGCCGAGCTTCAGCTTGGACGGGTCTTTCAGCATCTCCTCGATAACCGGCCCGGAAAGATAATACTGAAATGTCCCCCGGATCTTCTTTCGTTCTCTTTCCTCCGTTATATAACGGTACAGCATTACGCCCACATAAACGAGAAAAAGTGACAGGAGGGGATACACCAAATTAAGCCAGACATTATATGCTGTAAAAACATAGCGGTTGATCACCACGTAAATGATAATGAGGGCAAGGGTGCATACAAGACCGAGAACGGCCTTGACCCGCGAAAGCACCGGAGCCGCGATTAACCCGAGAACGATAATCGCAAGGATGTCGATCAGTCCCGTCCACCCGGGTCGTTGAACAAAGCTCCCGCGGAGAATATTGTCGATAATCGTCGCGTGGATTTCGACACCGGGATAGACGGCGCTGAACGGCGTGACCCGAAGGTCGTAAATCCCCGTAGCGGTGGCACCCACAAGGACAATCTTATCCTTCAGCGTATTTTTATCCACACGGCCGTTGATGATGTCGGTAATCGAATAATAGGGAAATGTCCGCAACGGGCCGAGGTAATTGATCAGAATGCGGCCCGCCTCATCGGTGGGAATGTAAATCGGTCCCATCTTTATGCCATCTAGTCCATAATCGGTCATGATGAGAGACATGGTCGGCCAGCCGAGATACTGCTCCAGAACGGCCAGTGCCAATGAAGGATAATAATTATTCCCGTATTTAATAACAAGCGACGCCCATCTATTTGTTCCGTCGGCATCAGGGAATGCATTGAAATAACCCGAATTTTCAGCTACTTCCGATAGCCGCCGAATGTTCGGGGCCACGGCGTACGCCTGTATGACCGGATCGTTCACGGGTTTGCCGAGATACTGGACAAGATGAAATTTCGAATCGGAAATATATTCTGCGTCCCGTGCCATCTCCTCTGCGTTCATATGGCCGATGTCGTTCTCAGACATATAGAAAAAGTATCCCAAAGTCACGTTTCCAGCCCGTTCAATCGACTGTGCCAGGATACCGTCCGTATCCGCCTCTCTTTTCTTATTATTCAATATTCGCGATATTCCGACATCGGTCTTGCCGATGCGCCTTAATTCCTTCTCGATCTCTTCAATCCGGCCGAGCATGGCATGTTCATCCGGCTCGGCGAAGACGACGTCGAAACCGATGGCCTTAGTCCCCGAATCTTTCAGAACGTTAACGAGCTTCCCGATCGTTGCCCGCGACCATGGCCATCGGCCCAGCTCGGTGAGACTTTTTTCATCTATGGCGGCAATGATAGTTTCACCTCCCGGCACCCGTTCGCCTCGCGAAATGAACCTCAGATCCAGAGTTTTCAGTTCCATAAAATTCAGGAAGGGAAAATTAACAAAGTATAATATGACGACGATGAAAATAATAATGATGCTTATCTTGAACGGAGATATAGAGAACAACATTCCGAGGCGATCTTTCATAACCGTCCTTCCCATGGATTGATTGCGGAAATACTACCAGAGAACAGACGAATGTCAAGGTAAACGAATGAATTTGAAGGGATGTAAATGACCGGAATAATCTTGACAACAAAAACACGTTGGGATAAAGAGGAATGTCATTAAATCGACATATAATGACGCCGATGTAGCTCAGCCGGTAGAGCAACTGATTCGTAATCAGTAGGTCAGCGGTTCAAGTCCGCTCATCGGCTCCGTAATCAAGGGGTTAGAGACATTTCGTTTCTAACCTTTTTTTCATTGTGAAAGATTTGTGAAAGATTTATAGACCCTTTTAAGGTTATTTTTTCCTTTATTTTCGGAATATTACACACTCTTAATCACTTTTTCAAACTCTCGATTGTATTGACTATTTCCCACTATCTCACAATTTACCATAATCATAATTATTTCAGTGACCTATAGAATTTCTAATGAATTGATACACCCATTTCCCCCCCTTTTCATCCCCCACGAAAAATGACCATAAAG
>Ga0129302_1000491_pt1 | contig 29729 bp, 23 predicted proteins | sample BlaSprsedimmetaG_FD_94476 | JGI IMG/M metagenome (GOLD analysis project Ga0129302, IMG submission 94476) | Hot spring sediment bacterial and archeal communities from California, USA to study Microbial Dark Matter (Phase II) - Blank Spring... | ecosystem: Environmental > Aquatic > Thermal springs...
ATGTATTTCTTGTTCCATCACGATCTCTTTCTCTTGGTTTTTGTTGGGGAACTCTAACCATAGAAAGAGATCGTGATTTAATCAATTTTTAGACCATGTAAACACTTTTGAACGTTACCAATTATTTCTTGGGATAATGGAATGTGAAAAATGCTACGACGGCCTGGAAGTGTTCAAGAAAGCCTTTTGTAAAGTCCTCTTTATGATCCGGCCTTATGACCTTGATGTTTTTAATCACGAAGTCGTAAAACAAATCCGGTATCTTGCCTTTCCCCTTTGCCTCGGAAACAAACGGATCAAGCTTTTTCAGGTTTATGTAAACCGCTGAGAAGTTTTCGGTCATGTCAAGGCGGTTTGCAGCTGCACGGACATGCCCGTAAAACCTGCGCAACTGATGGTTGGTCATGGCAGGCCTTGCCCAACCTAATTGCTTGGCAATAATGTCCGCATCCCCATCTTTTGCTATGTACCGTTCCCTCAGATTCCCTTGCTCATCAAAATACCCGCCCGCCAAGTAGTCATCGGGCAATTTGGAAGGCTGCGGCACAGCTCCAGTACCTCGCGTCTTCTTACTACAGTCATAGCAAAGATCATACTTGGGATTATTAATCGTCTTCCCGCATTTACACTTTTTCACAGCGTCCCCCCTGCACTTCCCGAGTATTTACGCAGATCCGTCTTCCAGTCTTTCATGGTCAACTCCTGTTCATAGTCATGGAATAGTTCGCAATAAAGGCTAAATTATTCAGTTTGTGTTTCGGGTCTGCCGTATCCAGCAAATCCTGTGCCCATTGCGCTATCTCATTCTTTTTTATGTTCCGACTGATGTTATAGGCCAGTAACGGAACATACCTTAAACACCGGGTTTCTCCGGTTCGCCGGAACTGCCTATACATCTCGCTGCTATAGAGCAATTGGCGGATAAAGCCCATTGAAACGCTCTTTTCCGACTGCCAGTTCTTTAGTTTTTCCCCTTCTGCCATGATTGCTTCGGCTTTGTCCCATTTAAAGCAATCGTCGAGGACGGCCAACTGATTCTTTGGTTTATCCTCACCGAGTGCTTTTTCGTGCTTGGCCTTTTTGAGCAGCCTGTCCGCATTTGCCACGCATGCATAAACCGGCAGCTTCGGTTTAACCACTGCCGCTCCGGCAGAAAGAGTAAAATCCGGGTTATGGCAGCAAAATGCAGAAAACTCTTCGCGAAGCCTTATTCCAAACCTGATCACCTGATCCCACGGCCCAAGTACCAGGAGGTCGTCGCCACCGGCGTAAACGGTATAGATATAGTGAAACTCCTCCCGCAGTAATCTCTCTAAATGCCCCGTGAAAAAAGTGTCGAGCAAACGGCTAAGGGTAGTTATGCGGGAGATGGATTTTTCTCCTTTTCTGAATCCGTTGATGAACATCAAACCCAGATTGTCCACGTCCGCTTTAAAGACTCCGAGCATCTTTCGCCCCCGGCTTGCTTCTGCAATACAGGTGAAGAACCTGGGGGTCCCGGCATGAACGCTGCCTTGCTCCTTGCAATCATCCTTTTCACACCCCACACACCTGTTTTCGTCGAAGACCGGAATGTAATTGGCAAAGTATTTTGGCTTCAGAGCCGCATCATTACTGCCGAATTCCCAGTTATTGAATTGGTAGACTAAATAGGCATCCCGGTAAGGTTTCGAATTCTCTTTCATTACGGAGAAAGAGTAATCAAAAACCCTATATCGCCCGTCAGTGCTGCTCATAAAGAATTGAATGCCATGGGCATTTGTCAATTCCTGCCCCAATTTTACGTCATCATAGCAATGGTCACACATTACTATCTGCTGTTCGTCCCTATATTCCCCGGCGAATTTTCCGCAACTGACGCACAGACTTTCCTCGCTCTCAAACCTTCTGCCCTCGAATAGAAATCTGCTTTTTTTCCATCCCGCTTCTGCGGTTAAGTATTTTTTGAACGGTTCATTTTTAACCTGCTGCAGGCCGGCATTGACTTTTCTGATTGCTTCACTGAACTCCACAAACTCCTTGCAACTGAGATCGACCTGCGCAAGATTCAAACTGATTTCGCCATTCAGGGTATTAATACACCAGTCATCGAAGGCCGCTTTAAGCCCGTTTACAAGTTTCGCCGCACCACTGGTATTGGGCAGAAGCAGGTAAAACTTGCCGCCGGACGACATCAGCAGGTTTGTGATTGTCAGCCTAAATGAATGGAGCAACTTGTGACTCGCAATATCTGCAACAATCGAAAGATAAAAAGACCTGGCCCGTAGTCTTTTGGCTATCCCGCCGACACCGACATTCTTTATGTTGAAGATGTAGTTCTGAATACCAGATATATCTCCTGCCAGAAGAATAAACTTCCTCTGTTCATCATTAATGGAGAGTCTTGCTGTATCAATGTCCCCCTTGTCAGTGTGATAAAGGTAGAGCGCCGCAGCAATGGCCGCAGTTGTCTTGGCGTGATCGAAGAGCGAAATATCCGGACGTTGCATCGTCGAGCTTGGCATGCACCAGGTATATTTCTCCAAAAGGGAGAGAAGCGAGACAGTGAATCTGTCAGTGTTTTCAGACGTTAGACCTTCCAACTCCTCCCTGAAAGCATCCCAAAGTTCTCCATAAGAATTCGTGAGTTTCTCCCCATCCTTTGGAGTCAGGTCGCTCCTATGCCGGGGGAAGGAGTTCAATGCATTGTCGTCCAATTGTTTCAACTCATACCTGTACTGCGCTTCCGTCATCTTGTTTTCAGCAATGGACATATATTCGAGGATGCTGTGCATCCTGGCCTTTTTATAATTTTCCCGGTCATCAGAAGCCTCCTCGTCTTCAACTCTGTCACTGCCGGAAGAAAGCCAGTCCGCAAGTTGGATGACTTCCTGCAGCTTTGTATCCGGCCTGTGATGGAAGGAAGCCAGGTTGCAGATGGAATCCTTTTCTAATACCACGCCCAAGACAGGATGGGTCTGAAAGAGTTCAAAGAATTCGTTAGTCCAGAGAACGTGTTTATGAGTGTATCTGCCGTTATGAGAAACACGACAAAGGGTGTTTTCCATTCCTTTGCTGCGGGCGGACAATGGAACTTCAGCCCGTTGCATAAACTTCCCAATATCATGCAGCAGCGCCGCCAGAACCACGGTCTGATATTCCCTCTGATTGAAGCTCATTTTGTCCCTCGCTCTCAAAGCTTATGTCTTCCGACTCATGTTACAATTTCCATACGGCAGAGTTCAACCCTGGCAACGTTGCCGGAGTTCACCTTTACAGCACTATCCGTATCAGGCTCTTATCCAGCAGTATCCCATGCCTGGTGTCCGGCCTCTGGCCTATAGAGGTTATCTCGATTTTGGGCAGTATATGGAGACCGAAGCGCTGCCCGATCTTTTTCCTTATCTTGGACTTGTAGGCATTAAAGTCCTCCGCTTGAAGATTGAATATTCCTTTATCAGTGTGAACCAAAGATAGAGTGTTTCCAATCATACGGTGGTAGAGTTCGGTTATTTTTTCCTGACCGGCATAGACGTCCTGAATGCTCAAAAAGCAATCGTAGCACGCCCGGCAGGAGGTTTTCTCCAGGCGGCAGTCTTTCTTCTGCAAGGCAAAAAAGGCATATATGGTCAAGAGCGCCGGCGGCAGGTCAAGTTCCATGCCTTTGTAGATCAACTTCTTGTCAGGTATGTTTACGGTCAGAATCGGTTTTGCTTCGCGGACCACCGAAAGCATCAGCGTAGCCGGATCACACGGCGTCTTGAGCAGCCGGTCGGACAACCGGTCACGAATGGATACAAAAGGCATGGGAATCAGGCTAATCCGGGCGTATTCAGTGCTTTTGAAAAACGGCTGACCATCCTTGTCCTTCAGTTCGATCTGGGTCGGTTCCGGAGGCGGATAGAAAAAATCGCGGTTGCCCTCAAATTCAGGAGATACCAGCACGTGGTAGATACGGTCCTGATGTCGGCCGTACATTTGAGCGGCCAAGGTCAAACAGGAGGTCATGGTCTTACGGCCGCCGGCGACCAGGAAAAACACGGCGGTTTCAGGATCACGTGTAAGGTCGAATGTAATATCGAGGCATTTCTTAAGGACAAGCTCGTTGTCGTCCTCGTCTCCGATGTCGTCTATTTCCCGGCCGTTTTCGTCCGTTACCGTATAGACATGGCCCGCATGGAAGTCTATCAGTCCCGGGTCTATCCCGTATTCTCGAAGATACTGGTAATACCTGCCATCAACAGGTGAAAGCAGGGCGGCATTAATTATATCTTTTCCGCTCCGGGTGGTAATGACCCGAATAGCATCGACTCTCCGCCCCTCTTGATGTAAAGCGTAAAGCGCTTCCGTGATAACCTGCGGACTAAGACCGCATACGGCAAGCAGGATATTCTTCATTTCTCATTCACCGCAAAGGCGCAAAGGGCGCAAAGGCTGCGTTTTTCTTCAACTCTTAAACTCCTGCAACTTGAAACTTGTAACTATTGAAACTCGTCTTCGACTATCTTAATCTTCCCCAAACCAAAAGTAGTCTGCTTCCCCAAGTGCACCTCCTCGCAGATGCGAAGCACGGGCAAAAACTCTCGAAGGTCTCCTGAATATGTGATGTTTCCTGATATGCCGCCCATGAGCATCTTCGTTTCCTGGCGGTTTGAGTAGCGCTCCCAGTCCAACCACCTGAGATCGGCCTCGACGATCTCGACGGCCTGGGCCCGTTCAACCAGACCCTTATAGTCCAAATCCGGCTCGCCTGACCCGTAGTAAGTAAGCAGAGAAGAGATCCGGCGGAGCGCGGCTCGAATGAGAGTGTGAAAAGGCAGGTCGGCTGTCAGGTGATTCTCTTGTTTTACCCGCAGGGGGGTTTTAAGGTGTATGGTTATTCGTCGGATGTCGGCGGCTGGCGGCTCTGGAAGCATGAGTTCGGAGGAAAAGTTCACCCGCTGAAGTCGCCGGTCTTCAAAAGAATAGATCGTTTCCCCGCCAAGACCCGACCTAACCTCCTTGAGCACAAAGCCTGCGCGCCTTCCGTTGACGCGTTTCCCGATCCCGGTTTGTCCCATCTGGTCAAACGCATAGACGCAATAGGGTAGATACTCGACGGCACGCCCAAAAAGCAGGAGTGTAAAATCAAAGGCCTCGCCGGGCAAGAAGCGGGTCTGGGTGGTCAAAGGTGGTTCGATTACGAAGGGATTTGGAGGAGGGGACTCGAAAAAGAAGGCGTAGACGCAGCGGCTGTTCAGTAAGCAACTATTACAATCCTGTCTTTTCAGGGCACAGACTATCCGCTTCAATGCAGTTCCAAAGGCACCACGAAATGTCGAACCTTTAAAGGGCGGCAGAACTGCCTCAGTGTTCAATTCACTGGCAAAGGTGAAACGGCCGTATAGCATTGGCACTCCATGGGGACATATATTCCGCGTAATAATAATCCCGCCGGTTCTTATTCACAAGATGAGACAATGTTGCCGATACGGACTTTTATTATGTGTGGATCTTTGTAATATTTGAATAGCACAGCCGAAAAGCCCATGTCAAAACAAATCACAATTATAGGCATGCGTTTTATCTCCTGCCTGTAGAAGGCCATGGTCTGGCAGAGAGGAATATGGAGGCGGGCCTTTTGCTTTGACTTGCCTCGATCGTTTTGTTACAATTTAGCAGATAGAGGAGCTTGCTTGCACCTAAGGGGTCCCATACTAAATAGCAATAAAGGCAAGGTAGGGAAATAATTGCCAGAGCTAAGACAAAACCCGGCCACACGCTTCTGGGTGGTTATAGCCAAGGAACGTTCAAGGCGTCCGCATAACTTCATTCAGGCTAAGCCCGCCATGTCCACAGAACCCTATCTGACAGAATGCCCTTTCTGTGAGGGCAACGAACACCTTACCCCACCGGAGACCCTGGCTTATCGAAGGGGAGGCCAGTCCAACGGCCCGGGGTGGTGGGTACGGGCGGTTCCCAATAAATTCGCCGCCTTTGTCTCTGAAGGAAATTTAGAGCGACAGTATGAAGGGGCCAACTTCTTTAATCGCATGGATGCCGTAGGCCACCATGAGGTCATTATCGAATCCAATAAACATAACGAGCACATATTCCTGATGGATGATTGGCATGTGCAAGAGGTTATTCTGGCCTACCTGGAACGTTACGAGATACTGCACATCGACCCCCGCTGCAAATTTATCATCATCTTTAAAAATCACGGCCTTTCCGCCGGGACCTCCCTTGAACATCCACATTCCCAGTTAGTGGCCACACCTATTGTACCGACGGATATCCGCATCCGGTTTGACCGCGCCGCATATTATTACGACGACACCGGCAAGTGTGTTTATTGTGATATAATCCGGGAAGAAAAGCAGAGCGGCGAACGGGTGATATTGGAGACCGATAGATTTATCGCTGTCCACCCTTTTGCCTCCCAGGTGCCCTTCGAGACCTGGATTATGCCCAAGGAACACAGCGCCTCGTTTGGCCTTATCACTATGGAGGATGCCAAGGCCTTTGCCGTTATACTCAAGACCGTTCTTAAAAAACAATACATCGGCCTGCATAACCCGGATTTTAATTACATAATACATACCGCGCCGGTAAAGGATGAGCACGAGGATTACTTCCACTGGCACCTGCAGATCCGGCCCCGCCTGACCACCGCAGCCGGTTTTGAGATGGGAACCGGCATATACATTAATACCGCCATACCGGAAGAAACCGCTCAATTCATGCGCGGTGTACAGGTCTGAAGATATGCCTTTAACAAAAACTAAAGTCACACACTCAAAAAACAAAAATCCTTCAGCAGAGCGGCTGCAAAACCTCGTGAAAATTTTTGACAAGACTGACCGCGTGCTCATCGTCATTAGCGCCGATCCGGACTCCATAGCCAGCGCCCTGGCTATGAAAAGGCTTCTGTGGAGACGCGTCCAGAGTGTGACCATAGCCCATAACAACGAAATCAAACGCCTTGACAATCTGACTATGGTAAGGCTCCTCAATGTCCCCCTGCAACGCCTGCAGACGCTGGCGACCGATACCTTTACCCGCAAAGTAATGCTTGATTCACAGCCTTACCACAATCCGGATTTTGCCCATATTGACTATGATGCGGTGATCGACCACCACCCTGCTGTTGAAGCGGTCAAGGCCTCCTGGGTTGATATAAGGCCGGAATATGGGGCCACGGCCTCCATCATGTTCGAATATCTGCGCGCCGCACGCATCAAGCCCTCGGTACGCATAGCTACAGCCCTTTTCCATGCTATAAAGGTGGATACCGAAAACTTTACCAAACGGGCCACCAGTCAGGACATCGCGGCCTTTACCCGTCTCTTTGACCAGGTAAACCAGGCGCTCATCCGAAAGATCGAATCGTCCGATATTAAACTAAGCGACCTGGCATATTTCAGGCTGGCCTTAGATAACATGCGTTATTCCCGAAAACGTATTTACTGCCATGTAGGAAAAGTGGAGCACCCGGATATCCTGGTGCTTCTGGCTGATTATTTTATGCGTGTCTATGAGATTGGCTGGGGCATTGTTTCTGGTTTCTGCGGAGAAAAGTTCATAGTAATCTTTCGCTCTGACGGATACCGGAAAAATGCGGGCAAATTGGCCATGCAGGTCTTTGGCGCTATAGGCTCGGCCGGCGGACATCGCCAGAGCGCCCGGGCCGAAATCCCGAGAACTAACATGCCGCACTCCGGCCGGGAATTTTCCTCCCGGAGTTTAGAGAGATTAATCGTCCGACACTTAAAGACCTGAAAGGAAGTTATGCCGATTAAAGTATTAGGCATCATACTGGCGGGAGGTTTAGGCAGGAGACTTTTCCCTCTCACCCGGCAACGCGCCAAGCCCAGCGTTCCTTTTGGTGGAAAATATAGAATTATTGACTTTGTGCTCAGCAATTTCATTAATTCTGGAATCTACTCCATCTATGTGCTGATGCAATTTAAGTGTCAGTCGCTCATGGAGCACTTACGGGACGGATGGACGATAGGGCGTGCCATCAGCGACTTTTTTATTATACCGGTACCGGCCCAAATGCGCACCGGTGAAGACTGGTACCGGGGGACAGCGGATGCGGTATATCAGAACCTGCACCTCATCGAGAAAATTTATCCTGAAGTGGTGGCCATATTCAACGCCGACCATATCTACCGTATGGATATCAGGCAAATGCTGCAATACCACCGGGAAAAAGAAGCAGAGGTGACGGTTGCCGCCATACCCTTGCCTATAGAAAAAAGCCACCCTTTCGGAGTCATACAGGTTGACGATAACTGGCGGATCATCGGTTACGAGGAAAAACCGGAAAACCCGCATCCCATTCCCGGAAGGCCGGATACGGCCCTGGTTTCCATGGGTAATTACCTGTTTAATACCACAGTGCTTTGTGAAACATTGAAAAAGGACGTTGAATCAGGCGGCAAATATGATCTGGCCGGCGAGATTATCCCTATTTTATTCCAGAAAAGGCGAGTTTTTGCCTATGATTTTCGAATAAATAGAATCCCCGGGGCCCTTAATAATGGAGAAAATATCTATTGGCGGGATATAGGAACCATTAAGGCCTACTACGAGGCCAACATGGACCTTACAACGCCTGTACCGTCCTTTAATCTTTATAACCGGCAATGGCCGCTTAGAACCGCTACCTATGCCACGCCGCCGGTAAAGCTTATCTACGACCAGTATGGCCGGGAAGCCATTGTCAGAGATTCCCTAATCGCCGGCGGAACAATCATAAGCGGCGGCGAGATAAGAAATTCGATTGTGGGGAGACACGTTTTTGTGGGCAGCCGGTGTGTAGTTGAAGACTCCATTATATTCGATCACGTTACCCTGATGGAAGACGTAATGATAAAAAGGACGATTGTCGATAAGAATGTTACCCTGCCTCCGGGCACGCGTATAGGTTATGATATGGAACAGGATCGCCGACGTTACTTTGTCGATCCCTCCGGCATTGTGGTGGTGCCGAAAGCCGAGATACAAAAATGTTTGATACATAGTTGAGGAGAAAGTAAGGAGCATTTTGATGCAAAAGATTCTGGCTATGATTCTGGCCGGGGGCCGCGTGGACGAGCTGAATGTATTAACCTTCTACCGGCCTAAATCCGCTGTCCCCTTTGGCGGGCTCTATCGCGTCATCGACTGCCCCTTGAGCAATCTTCGGTATTCAAACATCGAAAACGTGGGCATCCTTTCCCAGTATCGATCTTACTCCCTGATAAACCACATCGGCCAGGGGGGCTCCTGGGATATGGTGGGCAGGCATCGCGGGGTCACCATGCTCCCCCCCTTTCAAGGACATAAGGCCTCTGACTGGTACAAGGGAACGGCAGACGCCGTATTCCAGAATCTGGATTTTATCGACTACCATAAGCCGGATCTGGTTATGGTCCTGTCCGGCGACCATATTTACAGGATGAACTACCAGCCTATGATTGCCTATCACCTTAAAAAAAAGGCCGATCTTACGGCAGCCTTCGTAGCGGTAGAAACCAGAGAGGCCCCGCGTTTCGGCTTGGCGCAGATAGCAGATGAGGATAGGGCGGGCGGGAGAATTTTATTATACCAGGAAAAACCGGCCGAACCAGCCTCAACGTGGGCCTCCATGACCATTTATTTATTCCGGCCCGAGGCCCTGAGAGAAGCGCTGCAGGAAAACGTTAAAAGTGATTCCCATGAGTTTGGCCGGGATATCATACCCGCTATGCTGGGGCGCTATAAGGTATACGGGTACAAACATACGGGATACTGGGGCTATAGCCGTAAGATCGAGGAATACTGGCAGGCTAATATGGATACGCTGGGCCGAAGGCCGAAGATCGTCCTCAGGGAATGGATGCTCAGGACCAATCTGGAGCATCAGGCTATTTGCGACCGTCAACCCGCCGTCATCGGGAAAACGGCGCGCATTAACAATTCCAGTTTTTACCACGGCTGCCGCATCGAAGGGCAGGTGGAAAATAGCGTGCTTTTCCCCGGCGTCAGGATAGCAAAAGGGGCCATCGTAAAAGACTCTGTATTGTTTTTTGATGCCGCCGTGGAAGAAGGGGCCTTCCTGGAAAAGGTCATATCCGATGTTGATGTCGTGATCGGCGCGCATACGGTCATTGGCAAAAAAAATGGTGCGGCCGCGCCTCAGGGCGGGATCACGGTCATCGGCCGCTCTACCCGGATACCGGCCGGCATGGCCATCGGACTAGGGTGCACTATCTATCCAGACCTCAGGCCTGAGCAGTTCACAAAGAAAGAAATCCCATCCGGTGAGGCCGTACAATGAATGAAGCGCTCGTCATGCTTCTGGCCGGCGGCGTAGGGAGCCGCCTCAATATTATGGTGGAGGCCCGCGCCAAGCCTGCGGTGCCATTCGGCGGGATTTACCGCATCATAGACTTTACGCTGAGCAATGTGATGAATTCCGGCATTAACAACGTGGCCGTTCTTACCCAGTATAAGCCCCTGTCCCTTATGGAGCACATCGGCACCGGCGCTCCGTGGGACTTTATCGGCCGCGGCCGCGGGGCCAACATACTCCCGCCGCGCACCGGCCAGAAAGATTCTGACTGGTACAAAGGCACGGCCGATGCCATGCGTCAGAATATAGATTATATCAATTCTCATCCCTCGCGGGAGGTCTTAGTCCTCTCCGGCGACCATATCTACTACATGGATTATCGTCCTATGATCCAGTTCCATCGCAAGAAGAGAGCGGATATGACCATCGCCATGATGACCGTCCCTATGGACCAGATAAGACACTTTGGCACGGCCATCACGGACCGGAAGGGACGCATAATGGAATGGGAAGAAAAGCCGGAAGTGCCCAGAACCAACCTGGCCTCTATGGGCATCTATGTCTTCAAGACCTCATATCTTCTCTCTGTATTGCAAAAAACCGGTGAACATGATTTTGGTAAACATATTATACCCATGGCCATCAAAGAAAACTCGGTCTATGCCTATCCCTTTCAGGGATACTGGCGCGACGTGGGCACCCTCGATGCCTACTGGAAGGCGAATATGGATCTCCTCGATCCATCAAGCGGGCTTACCCCCGAGGCCTGGGGAGTCAGGCCAAACCTGGAAGAAGCCGGTTTAATGTCTGACTGGCCGCCGGCCAGGGTCCTGCCCGGGGCGAAGGTCTCCAATTCGGTTATATCTGCCGGCTGCGTTATCGAAGGGACAGTTGAACACTCTGTCCTGTCACCGGGCGTCTATGTGGCAAGGGGGGCTAAAGTAAAAGACTCGGTGATCATGCACGAATGTCAGATTATGGCTGGTAGCCGTATAGCAATGGCTATCCTGGATAAGAAAGTAAAGATGGAAAAAAATGTTATCGTCGGGTCTGGCCCCAAAGACACACCTAATCAGGAGTTTCCCGAACAACTATTTACTGGATTGACCATTGTCGGCAAGAAAAGCCTTCTGCCGTCAAGCATGCACATAAGGCCGAATAGCATTATCTACCCAGGGTGCAGTGAGGCTGATTTTGGTCAGAAAGAGGTCTTGCCCGGGTCAGTGATTCGGCCGCTTACGCCATAGGACTCCGCCGTTTTCCCCCTGGTATTTCTCGACCATACCTGCCGTCTCCAGTTCGCCCAGGAGGTACGTCAACTTTTCTCCGGCACAGTTTATCTTTTCTCGCAGTTTGTCCTGATCGAGGAAATTCTCTGCATCAAGATGGGACAGGACTAATGCCGAGAGTGCCTTACATTCCTGCGCGAGGGCGTAAAGATCGGTAAGGGTTTTTATTTGTTTAGCAACTAAGCGGCCCGTCAGATGACCGCCGTAGCCACCCTGCCCGCCTAAGTCGCGCAGCCGCATCCACGCATCCCGGGACTGGAGCGCACTTTTCTCGGCCTGATCATAGACGGCCTGGCGCAGATAGCTCATGGCCTCTACATGATGGTGGGTCGCCTCCTTCTCCAGTGCGGATAATTCCGCCGATGGGGCCTCCGCCGCCGTGTTGCGCTCGGAATCAGGCTTAACCATCTTTAGCAAAAAACTAAACATTCCCCACATGCTACTTCTAGATAACCTTAATTTTTGCCGGCGGTCAATATCTTATCTACTCCTCGATAGGGTCCCGTCAAAGTCAACGTGCGTAAAGTTATATTGCCCTCCAGCCATAAGGCCATTTCTCCAAGTGTTGCACTTCCTCATTGAACTGGGAATATCAAAAATATCGTCTCAGCCAAAATAGCTTCTCTGGGTGCCTAGTAATTTTATCAGGCAAGCGTCCTCAGAAAATTAAATGTGTCTACCTTATCCCCTGGTTTTTTACCCGCCTTACCGTCTAAAATCAAAGAGGCGGACGGCCATAGACGGTCAGCCCCACCGAACACCCGCTGGCATGGGCCAATGCCTCTTTAAGGTTCCCCAGGTCTGTTTCTATAGAAAACTCCACCTCTGTGATCCCGAGATCGCAAAGGGCTCTGATGGACAGGGAGTTAAGCACGTTGGCTGTGTAACTGGCGGAAAGGTGTATGTCTCCGCCTTTATGTAAGAAAAATTGCCGCTGGCTTATATGGCCCAGGTGCCAATACTTAAACCCGGCCCGGCGCAATCCATCTATCGCCTTCTCATAAAACCGGCATTGTTTTTCCTCTATGACAGGCGGCAGCATCCAGGAGAATCGGCGCTGCATCTGCAAAACCTGTTTGTGGTAGCGCCTGTATTGGGCGAAGGTCTTCTCATCCAGGAGGACCAGGAGACGATCTATGCCACGGCCCGGCACATCAGACAGGTGATTCAGATCGCCCAATTTCACCCACCACTTAAGATCTTTTCTCTGCCTGGCCCCGGAACTCTTCTCCGGAAATAACTTTGAAACAGCCGGATCCAGGCTTAACCCTTTTTTTGTTGCCGGGCTGATAGTGCAGCCTTTGGTGGCGGCAAAGATGAGATTTCTTATCCGGCCTGAGCCGCGCACAAGCGCGGCGTCCTTCGCATCTACCTTAAAAAGCAGATCTCCCTTGCGGCCAGGGATAGGCATCTTAAGTGTGATCTCCTGGCCGTATGCTGCATTTATCAGTTCTTTCCCCTTGGCAATCATTTTTCCCAGAGTAAATGAGTGTCTTTCGTCATGGGCAGGCCTTACCAGGCGTAGCCGGTCCCCAACGCCGACATTAGCGGCGAGCCTCACCAATGCCTCATCTCCGCGTGCGGTTATGATCTTCCCCAAAAAAAGGCCGGCCGTGCCTGAAAAATGCGGGGTGACGATATCCATAAGGCGCGGATACCGAAAGTACCCGGGAGTCGGCTTTCGGCCCAAACACTGCCTTATTAAATCTTCAGCCCGGCCCAGGGCCTCTGTATCGCCTTCCGGCGCATCCAGTACCGTGCGGTAGGCTTCTACTATAGAGCTTACGTAGTGGGCGCTGCGCATCCTCCCCTCGAGCTTGATGGAGGTGACACCGGCTTTTTTTAGCTCAGGCAGCAACCTGATAGCCGAGAGATCATTCATGGAAAAAAACGAGCCGCGTTTTTTGCCGCTTTCGTACAACCGGCGGCAGGGCTGGACGCACCGGCCGCGCATACTGGACTTCCCGCCCAGATAACTGCTCATCAGACAGAGCCCGGAAAAGCTGTAACAAAGGGCTCCCTGGACAAAAACCTCCAGCTCAAGCGGAGAACGCCGGTGTATGGCGCTTATTTCATCTATGGATAACTCACGGGCCAGGACCACCCGCTGAAATCCGAGCCCGCGCAGATGCTCAGCGCCCGGGTAGTTGTGAATGGTCATAAGGGTGCTGGCATGGAGACGAAAAGCCGGAAAGCATCTTTTGATTAAATAATACAGCCCCATATCCTGAATGATCAGGGCATCGGGAGAAAGTCCCTCTAATATCTTGAGCCCCTCTACTATCTCCGGCAGGTCTCTTTCCTTGAGCAGGATGTTCAGGGCTATATAGACCTTTACGCCGTGCTTATGGGCAAAGGGGATCATCCGGCTGATGTCCTGCAAAGAAAAATTCTCGGCCTGGACGCGGGCGTTAAAGTCACTCCAACCGATGTAAACGGCATCGGCTTTTTTCTCCACAGCCGCCCAGAATGCCTCCAGATTCCCGGCCGGGGCTAAAAGTTCGGTTTGTTTTTGCATAATTCCCAAAATAGGCTATAATGCCAAACTATCCCGTGGCCATGGCGTGATAAGAATTATTATATCCACAGCGGATATATGCTAATCGCTAAAGAACGGGAAGTCAAAAGATAGTATGCGTAAGACATTATTATGTCGGTCGATAGCCATCTCTTAAACATAATTAAAGTAATCAGTAACGTTACCGACGCCTTTACTACTGCCTTGTTTTTGGCCGACCCCAAAAATGAGAGTCTAACTTTGCAATCTTACTACAGTTTGAGCAAAAATGTTATCCCCCGGGTACAATTCGGCTACGGAGACGGTATGGTGGGCTGGGTGGCTAAAAACAATAAGCCTATTATTGCCAACCAATTTGACAGAGACACCACTACGTTGCAGTTCTACTCGGCAGACGAGGATATCAAATCCTTCATGGCTGTTCCCCTTCCCCGCGGGAAGGGCGTTCTTTCCGTGGACAGCAAGCATAAATACATATTTACTGAAAAAAGCCAAAAACTGCTTTTAGGATTTGCTGATCTTGTCGTACATGAAACAGAAGTCTCCGTCTTACAGGCCAAGGAGCGCCTCTATGACCGGATACTCAACCTCCACTACCAGGCTGACCGTATAGGACAACAAACCAGAGATTTTAATGATTACCTCATTAACATCCTGACCCTATGCCTTTCTTTTACCCGGGCCGAGATGGGATTCGTGGCCTTTCTTTCATCCCCTGAACCAGACGCTAAATACAGCCTTCCGGCCCTGATCGGCACGATAAAATCTAACCTCCAAAGACAGCAGTTTTCAGCGGAGAAGGGTCTGGTGGGCTGGATATTTAGAAAAAGAAAGCCGCTGGTTCTGGAGAGGATAGGGCAAGAACCGAGGAAATCCTACCTTTTTACACCAGAAGAGCCGTTTAAGGGTTTTAACGCCTTTTTGGGTATCCCCTGTTTATTGCAGGATTTCATACCCGGAGTAATGGGTTTCACCAGTTACAGCAAATGTACGTGGGAGACAGAGGAGATCGATGCCCTCTTGAGTATTGGACAAAGGATTGTCTTGACGAAAATGTCCATGCAAGGCTAATCTGTCTTCTGCAAGGCATGGGGATATCCGGCGTGAGAAAAGGGACATTTTGTAAATCAACCTGAATATATAGGCAACGTCACTGGTCATTAGTCATCGGCCATGTTAGTGGAAGATTGATCAACTTATACCAGTGACAAATGACTATTTGACTAATGATATTCAACTATAATTAGGGAGGATACAGCTTATATGCTATTTGATCGCTTGTTCGGCTTTCTGTCTAAAGATGCCGCTATGGACCTGGGTACAGCCAATACCCTGATTTATATGCCGGGGGAAGGTATCGTTTTAAGCGAACCTTCCGTTGTGGCTATAAATAAAGATACAGACCAGGTCATAGCCGTCGGCCGGGAGGCTAAGGAATACCTGGGGCGTACACCGCAAAAGATCAGGGCGGTCAGACCTATGAAAGACGGGGTCATTGCCGACTTTGAGGTCACCCAGCAGATGATCAAGTATTTCCTCCGCAAGGTAAATATAAGCCGCTTTATTCGGCCCAAGATGGTTATCTGCGTCCCCACCGGCATCACCCAGGTAGAAAAGCGGGCGGTCGTCGAGGCAGCAGAGGAGTCTGGAGTCCGCAAAGTGTTTTTGATAGAAGAGCCTATGGCCGCCGCCATAGGCGCCGGGTTAGAAATTGAGAAACCAAGCGGCCAAATGGTAATAGACATCGGCGGGGGGACGACAGAGGTAGCCGTAATATCTATTTCCGCCATAGCCTGTAGCGAATCCCACCGGGTAGCCGGAGATGAGATCAATGAGTCTATTGTCCGTTATATGCAAAAAAAATATCAGATACTAATTGGTGAAAATACATCCGAACATATCAAAATAAACATAGGTTCTGCCTATCCCCTGGATGAACCTCAGACCATGCTTGTATCCGGCAAGGAAATCCTTACCGGATTTCCCAAGGCCATACCCGTCACTGATGCCGAGATTCGCGAGGCCATAGCCGATCCGGTAAGTGGCATTATTGGGGCTATCAGGCGCACCCTGGACAATACACCCCCGGAATTGGTGGCCGATATCTACCAGACCGGACTTTACATGGCCGGTGGAGGCTCCCTCCTTAAGGGATTGGATCGCCGCATCACCGAGGAAACACGCCTCAAGACCACAATGACCGAAGACCCCTTAACCACAGTAGTTATGGGCTCCGGCAGGGCCTTGGAAGAAATCAAGGATTATGCCAGGGTCTTTATTAACTGATACAGAGAGCTTTATAGAAACGGCCATAACCGTAGCACGGGAAAGTGGTCAATTACTGAAGGAAATCTTCGGCCGGAAGCGAGAGGTCTATTTTAAAGGGGAAATCGATCTGGTCACTGACGCCGACCTCCGGGCTGAAGAGCTCATTGTAAAGACTATTCACGCCAGATACCCGGAACACACTATTGTCAGTGAAGAAAAGCGGTCCCGGACAGGCCTGTCACCTTACAAATGGATCATTGATCCCTTAGATGGGACCACCAACTATGCCCATGGGTTCCCATGGTTCTGTGTCTCTATCGCCCTTGCCATCCATGACGAACCGGTTCTCGGGACGGTCTATCATCCTCTTCTGAACCAACTTTTCTGGGCCAGGAAGGGCGCAGGAGCTTATTTGAATGAGGAGCCTATTTGCGTCTCCGCCACCAGCAAGCTCAGATACAGCCTCCTGGCTACCGGATTTCCTTATAACATACACACCGAGCCGGAACCGGCGGTTTCCCGCTTCAAGAAATTTCTTACACACTCCAGGGGCATAAGACGGGCCGGATCAGCCGCGCTGGATCTATGTTATGTGGCCTGCGGCTGTTTTGATGGTTTCTGGGAGGCCAATCTGAAACCATGGGATACAGCGGCCGGGGCACTGATGGTCCAGGAAGCCGGCGGATTGGTAACGGATTTCCAGGACCGCCCCTTTGCCCCTGCCATGCCTGAGATATTGGCCAGCAACGGCCACATACACGGGCAAATGGTTGCTGTCTTTCAAGAAGAAAGGGCGGGCTGAGCAACTATCACTTTTCTGATTTCCTCAATAGAGACTCCTTCCATCTCTATAAGTTTCAAACGGGATTTATGCCCGGTCTTGATGGATAGGTTTGTTTGAGGCAGGCCAAACAGAGAGGCAAGAAATCGAATACAGGCGGCATTCGCCTCTCCTTCTACCGGAGGTGCCTTTAATCTGATTTTAAGGGCATCACCGTGATAGCCGGCTATACCCTCGCGCGAGGCCTTTGGTTGTACGTAAACCCTCAAAAGGACGCCGTCAGTGGATGGTTGGAGAAACAGGGTCACTTTGCCGGATCTTCACCCTCTAAATCTACTCCAGAGATAATTTCGTTAATAGCGCTCATAGATTGATGTGCTTCGTTCGTATCGGTTTCCTCTTCTTCCGCCACTTTTTTCTCTGAACAATCAGGGGGCTCTGTCTCTGAGACCAGCCATTTCGAAAGGCTTTCAATAAAAGACTTAACCCGATACTCCATCTGGGCCTTTTGACGTTTCAAATGGTTGATCTCTTCCTGTATCTGGGCCGCCTGAACATGGGCATTTTCCACCATCTTTTTGGCTTCAAGTTCGGCTTGAGTTACTATAAGCTTAGCCTGACGCTCAGCATTGGATTTCATCTCATCCACTACACGCTGAGCAGAAACAAAGGCCGTTTGAAAAGTCTTTTCCTTCTCTTCAAAATTAGCCTGGGTTTCCCTGAGCCTTTTTACCTCATCCTTAAGGGCGCTATTTTCGTGGGATGCCTCTTTGAGTTCTTCCGCTACCAATTCCAGGAAAGAATCTACTTCCCGCGTATCAAAACCGCGGAAACGGACCCGAAACTCCTGTTGTTGAATGTCCATAGGTGTAATACGCATATACAATCACCCTCTTTGGATGGGTTAATCAACCAAGCTGTCTGGCTATATCGGCCAGAGTTGGCACAAGGAAGCTTTGCAGGAAAACAATGATCAATATGATAATTATTGGCGAAAAATCTATGCCGCCAAGGCTGATGGGAAGAAGCCGGCGCACCCGGTATAGGACGGGCTCAGTCACCCCGTAAAGGAAGCGAACAATGGGATTGTACGGATCAGGACTCACCCAGGAAAGGATGGCCCGGGCAATAATGATCCACATATAAAGCGATAATGCTATGTCGATTATCTTGGCCAAGGCGTTCAAAAAATTTCCGAAAACGAACATCGGCACATCCTTAGGCACAGGGACTGGCCCCGAATTAAAAGTCTGTGGATTATATCGGCATTTCTGGAAAATAGTCAAGGAGTAAACAGAAATAAATATCTCAGGCCAGATTACAGCAGGCCGCCACTACTGCTTTGGCCACTCTGGACATAAAGGTGAAGTCCAGGGTCTCCAGTCTGTCATACGGCGTGTGATAGTTAGGGTTGCGGAACATAGCGGTATCCGTAAGCATCAGGGCCGGATACCCCTGATCCCAGAAGGGGGCGTGGTCGCTAAACCTGGTTTCCGGTATCAGGCGGCCTGAAAAAGGTACCTTATAGCCCACCACCGGAAGCTCCGGGACGCATTTTGTTGCAGACCCGCAGAAGCTCTCTAAAAGACCCTTTGATCTCCGGTTGGCGATAACCGCCAGGAAATTTCCCGTATCCGGCGCAGTGATCCTGGCCAGGGGTGGAATAGATTGGCTTTGCAGCCTTTCACTTGTGTAGCCAACGGACTCCAGGATGAGCACGCCCTTATATCTCTGTCCCTTTTTTCCGGCCTCCCCGGCAAAATAACGGCTTCCGATGAGAAAGGAGAGGGTCATTACCGGGAGCTGGGGTTCTTCCAGGGTAAAGGCTACGAATTCCAGGGTACGGTCAAGCTTAGCACTGGATAGGATACGCGCCGCCTCCAGAAGCACGGCCACCCCGCTTGCGTTGTCGTCCGCCCCCGGGCTGCCCAGGGCTGCATCATAGTGGGCGCCAACCAGGAGTAAATCAGTATCCTTCTTTCCTTGGAGCGTGCCGATAATGTTCCGGTAAGTCCTGCCGTGAAACAGCACTACCTGGCTCTGTACGGCAAGTCCAAAGGAATCAAAGGTCCTTTGGACAAAAACCGCCCTCTCCTCCAGCTCCGATGGATTCTTCCAGGCATGGCGCAGGCCGGTTATGGACGAGGTGTAGCACCTTAGATTCCCGATATCTACCTGAGTTATTAGATTCTCTACGTCACAAGACATCAAAACTATGTTAATCTAAAATGCCGCCCTTTTGTCAATAAAATTAGCAAACACTCCAACAGTCAGCCATCAGCGAAAAGAAGATAAGGAATTTCAAGTCTTTTTTTTGATAGCTGACTACTGATAGTTAGTTTTCACCCGAAAACATCCCCTCCCCTGGCGGGAGGGGATTAAGGGGAGGGGAAGTTTTTGAGGACTTTTCGGATGGAAACTAGCTAACAGCTAAAACGGTTGAATTATCCACGCCTTTCTGATACTGTCCGCTCTGTATGTAATCTGTCAAGGAATTAGATCTTATGTCAGACTGGTCAAAAGGAAGGGTAAAACGCAACGAGCGGTTGAGACTCAACCTTCACGAGAGCGTGCTTATCTGGTTCACGGGCCCGCCTGGGGCGGGCAAGACCACCTTGGCCTATGCCCTCGACCGGTCTCTATACAATAAGGGGTTCCACACCTATGCCCTGGATGACGACAATGTCGGCTACGGTCTGTGTGGCGACCTCCGATTCAACTGGGAGGAATATAAAGAAAGTGTCCGGAGAGTTGCCGAAGTAGGCCGGCTCTTTGTGGATGCCGGGATCATAACCCTGGCCGCCTTCTTCTCTCCTTACCGCGAAGACAGAATTTTTGCTCGAAAACTTTTCCGTCCCGGTGAATTTGTCGAGGTCTATGTAAAATGCCCCGTAGCGGAATGTGAAAAAAGGGATAGTAAGGGGTATTATGAAAGAGCCCGCTCCGGCCGCATCAAAGGGGTTACTGGTGTGGATTCTATTTACGAAGAACCGGAGAATCCAGAGCTGATCCTGGAAACAGATAAGTACGATGTAGAAACCTGCCTGGAAAACATATTAGCCTACCTGAAGGAAGAGTTGATAATATGAAATCACCTTTCGTTCCTTTTCCTGCTTTACTTTTTTTACCATTTTCATCAATAATGCGGAGAAAGAAACGATAACAAGGCGGGATTGTTGCAGCATGGAGGTGTGCTATAGAATTTATTTCCTTCTGTCAGGCATTTTGCAACGTAAGAAACAACCCCCCATCGGTTCCTTCTGTTTAAAGAGGATAATTTTATTCTGTAATTTGTAATCTGAGGTAAGATGCAATTTAGGCATTTACTTTTTTGATATTTCCGGCTGAAATCAAACCGTGATGCTTTAAAATGTTGGCAAGAATTATAAGGAGCAGTGCATGAGCACAGACCTTACCTTTTTCACAAACGAGCCAGACCAGACCCTTCTTGACAGGTTCAGGGTTACTATAGAACAAAATACCCGTTTCTTTGATGTCCTTGTGGGATTTTTCAGGACAAGTGGCTTCTACAAGTTATATAAATCCCTTGAGAAAACAGAGGGAATTAGAGTCCTTGTGGGTATCAGCCTAAATAAGTATGCCTACCAATTGATACAAAAGGCCGAAGCGGAAAAACGACTGCCCTTACGCCTGTCTCATAGTGAGGTAAAGGATGACTTCAAGGAAAATGTCATTTCCGAAATGGAAGACTCTCCTGACAAGCCCGAAGTCGAAGAGGGTGTATCGAGATTCATAGAATGGATAAAATCAGGGAAGCTCGAAATCAGGGTATATCCCCACGCTTCAATCCATGCAAAAGTTTATATTATGACTTTTGGAGAGGGTGACAGGGATGTCGGGAGAGTTATTACCGGCTCAAGCAATTTTACTGAAGCGGGGTTGGTAGATAACCTGGAGTTCAACGTAGAACTTAAAAACAGGACTGATTATGACTTTGCGATAAAGAAATTCAATGACCTCTGGGAACATTCGGTCCCTGTCTCAGAGGATTATATTGAAACTATCAATACAAAGACATGGCTTAATGATACAATCACGCCCTATGAACTCTATCTGAAGTTTCTCTATGAATATTTCGGCGAAAAGATAAGCAGAACTCCAGAAGAGATATCTTCTGCGTATCTGCCTGAGAATTTTGTCGAATACCAGTACCAGAAAGAGGCTGTGGCTGATGCGAAATCAAAGCTTGAGGAGTATGGCGGGGTGTTTTTAGCGGACGTCGTTGGTCTTGGTAAGACTTACATATCCGCGCTTCTGGCACAGCAATTACCGAGAAAGCATCTCATTATTGCCCCTCCGGCTCTTTTGGATGAACAAAACACCGGCTCATGGACAAACATATTCCGTGATTTTGGCGTCAGGGGGACGTATTTCAGGTCTCTCGGCAAGCTGGATGACATCATTAAGGAGGGCACAGATAGGTATAGCAATGTCTTTATTGACGAGGCTCACCGTTTCCGCACAGAAACAAACATCAGCTATGAGAAGCTTGCACAGATTTGCAGGGGCAAAAGGGTAATACTGGTCTCGGCCACCCCTCTTAACAATACCCCAAAGGACATCCTGAGCCAATTGAAACTATTCCAGAAGGCGCGCAACTGCACCCTGCCCAATCCAAAAGTCCGTGACCTTGAGCGGTTTTTCAATCGCCTACAGGACAGGTTAAAGAAGCTTGACAGGGTAGCAGATTATGAGGAGCTTATAAAAATCACCAAAGAGAACGCCAAAGAAATCAGAGAGAATGTCCTAAAGTATCTGATGGTAAGGCGCACCAGAAATGAGATTGTCAAATACTATGAAGATGACCTTAAGAAACAGGGATTGAGGTTTCCCGATGTAGAAGATCCAAAGCAGGTATTTTATGAGTTTGACGAAGACCTCGATAAAATATTTACTGAGACTATCAAACTCATAACCTCTCCAGCTTTTAAGTATTCCCGTTATATGCCTCTTATTTATCTCAAAGAAAAACTGAGCGATTTTGAAAGGACTTCCCAGATAAATATGGGGAAGTTTATGAAGATTCTCCTCGTTAAGCGTCTTGAAAGCAGTTTCCATGCATTCAAGAACACGCTTGGCAGGTTTATCCATTCTTACGAGGCATTCATCAGGGAATATGACAAAGGGAGAGTCTTTGTAAGCAAGAAGCATATCAACAAGATATTCGAACTATTGGAAAACGATGACGCAGAGGCAATCCAGCGCCTGATTGAAGAGGATAAGGCAGAGGAGAGGAACTCTGGAGAATTTGAAGAGGGCTTCAGAAAGGACATGGAAACCGACCTGAAAATCCTAAAGCAGGTCAATTCCTTGTGGGTAAACATCAACTATGACCCCAAGATCGATAAATTCTTTTTCCTGCTTGAAAATGACAGCATTCTTAAAAAGAACAAGCTAATTGTATTTACAGAGTCCAAAGAAACAGCCGATTATTTGAGAGACCACATAAACAAACGCTTTGGTGAGATAGCGCTCGGTTTTTCAGGGGCATCCGGGGCTGCCGTAAAGGGAAAGGTTATAGAGAACTTTGATGCCAGGGCCCGGAACAAGAAAGACGACTACAGGATTCTGGTGACAACCGAGGTCCTCTCGGAAGGCGTCAACCTTCACCGGTCGAATGTGGTCATAAACTATGACATCCCTTGGAATCCCACAAGGGTTATACAGCGTGTGGGAAGGATAAACCGTGTTGATACTAAATTCGACAGGATTCATGCGTATAACTTTTTCCCGACTGTCCAGTCGGAGGATGAAATAGGATTAAAGGCCGCTGCTGAGTCCAAGATAAACGCCTTTATCGAGATGCTCGGCGCCGATGCAAGACTCCTTACGGATGGCGAGCCGATTAAATCCCATGAGTTATTCACCCGCTTAAGCTCGAAAAAGATACTCACTGGTGAAGATGAAGAGGAAGAAAGCGAACTTAAGTATCTCAAGATTATCAGAGAGGTAAGGGACAGCAATCCAGAGCTTTTTGAGAAGGTTAAGAGGCTTCCCAAGAAGGTAAGGACGGCAAGAAAATATAATCCTCCCGTCCCCCCTTTAGCAAAGGGGGGTGAGGGGGGATTTGGCGGAGTTATAACCTTCTTTAGAAAAGGTAAGCTCCGCAAGACCTTCCTTGCGGACAAAGATAACGTTGAAGAGGTGGACTTCTTCGGGGCTGCCGAAATACTAAAAGCCGAAAAAGACACACCAAAAGCAACTCTGCCAAAAGATTTTTACGATTACCTGGATAGGAACAAGAAGGAATTCGAACTGGCAACTGCGGATGAGGTTAGGCAACTGAAGGCTCCGGGAAGCAGAAGCTATGAGTCGAGGCTTCTACAGACCATTAAGGCAATAAAGTCCTATAAAGGCTTCACTGAAGGCGATGAAGAATACCTCAACAAGCTTCTTAAGATGACGGAGGAAGGGGCATTGCCAAAACAGACCGCCAAGAAACTTGTAAATACAATTGTCGGAGAAAGAAACCCGCTAAAGATACTGTCTGTCTTAAGGAACGGCATACCGCATGAATTTTTCAAGGAGCACATATCGGAAACCGCCGCAGAAACCTATGGCCCGAGGGAAGTTATCCTCTCGGAATACCTTTTAGGCGAGTGAGCACATGAACCATATACTGGTGAAGACCTTTGAGAACGAGTTCAGGGAAGGTAACTACAAAGACCTCGTGGTCAATCTTTTCAACCGCTTCGATTTTTCCAAAGAGTATTCCCTGAAACAGTATTTCACCGAGGACGAAAAGCAAAAGATAAAGGATTTGACCTATCTCGGAACATTCGAAGATACCGAAAAGAAATCACTCGATGTCCTGATAGTCGAACTGAAGGGCGGAAGCAAAGTAGAACGGGCAAGGAGCCTTCAACGAAACCTTATCGGCAAATACCTGAAAGGCAATCTTAAGGACTCCGCCCTTGTAGCCTTTTACTCAAAGGACAATCCTGACTGGAGGCTCTCCTTTGTCAAGATGGACTACAAGATAGGAGACAGGGGAGTAAAGGTTGAGATAGGAATCCCTCCAAAACGGTATTCCTTCCTTGTCGGGAAATATGAGCCGAGCTATACCGCAAAGAAGCAGTTACAGCCTATTATCTCCCCTGATGTAACCCCTACGGTTTTAGATGTCGAAAAGGCATTCAGTATCGAGAAGGTTACAAAGGAATTCTATAACAGGATTGCTGAGATGTTTACAAAGCTGGTGGGCGGCGAAAGGAAAATCGGCTCAAGGAAGATTGCCGAAACAGGCTCCCTAAAGCTCCCGTCAACTACTGATGATACAGTCAAGAAAGAGTTTGCGGTGAGGCTTATCGGAAGGCTTCTATTTTGCTGGTTTCTAAAAAAGAAGAAATCGGATAATGACATCCCGCTGATTCCGCCTGCGATATTGTCCTCTAATGCAATAGAAATGTATCCTAATTACTATCACCGCCTCCTGGAGCCTTTGTTCTTTCAGGTGCTAAACACGCCTGTCGAGAGACGGGATAAAAGGGTAGGTAACGACCCTTGGCTTAAAATTCCATTCTTAAACGGTGGACTTTTTGAACCTCATCAATATGATTTTTATGACATAGATGTGTTAGGGACATCGAAATTCCTGAATACCCTAAAAGTCCCGGACGAATGGTTTACAGAGCTTTTCAGGATTTTTGAGGAGTACAACTTCACCATTGACGAAAGCTCCACGATTGATATTGAAATCTCTGTTGACCCTGAGATGCTTGGAAGGATATTCGAAAACCTGCTCGCCGAGATAAACCCTGAAACAGGTGAGACAGCAAGAAAATCCACCGGAAGCTACTACACGCCAAGGCCGATTGTGGAATACATGGTGGACGAAAGTCTGAAGCAATATCTCCTCTCCCAAATCCCCACTTTGGCAAAGGGGGGCGAGGGGGGATTTTTAGATGAAGATAAACTCTCCAGACTTCTCTCCTACGGCGATTGGGAGATAGAACTGACAGAGACAGAAAAAGACTCAATAATAGATGCCCTTGATAGGGTAAAGATTATTGACCCTGCCTGTGGAAGCGGTGCGTTTCCCATGGGGATACTGCATAAGATGCTCCTGATACTTCAGAAAATAGACCCGGAGTCCAAGAAGTGGCTCTCAAAGAAGCTGCCCAAAATAGATAATAAGCTTCTGCGGCATGAAGTCGAAGCGGAACTGAAAAAGAAGAACTGGGACTATATCCATAAGCTCGGCATTATACAGTACTCCATTTATGGCGTAGATATTCAGCCCATTGCAGTAGAGATTTCAAAGCTCAGATTTTTCTTGTCTCTTATTGTCGATGAGAAGGTTGATGATAGTAAGCCTGACAGGGGAATTGTGCCACTGCCGAATCTTGAATTTAAATTTGTAGCCGCCAATAGTCTTATAGGTTTGCCGAAATTGTGGGATCAGAGTAAACAGGGAAAGTATGAGCAGAAGACCATGTTTGAATCTCACGATGATATAGAAAAGCTCAGGGAACTTCGAGATGCCTATTTTACTGCTTACGGGAACGAGAAAAGAAGGATAGAGAAGGAATTCAAAGAGACCCAAGACAGAATGTTTATGCATGCCCTGAACTGGAAGGCGACCGGAAGCCAGACCTATAAGCTTTCTGAATGGAATCCGTTTGAGGATGAGGCATCGTCATGGTTCGACCCGGAGTGGATGTTCGGGGTAACAGGCGGCTTCGATATTACCATCGGCAATCCTCCTTATGTCAGGGCCGATGCGGGAGAAGAACATTTGGCACTTCGAAGGCGCATTATTGAATCAAAGCGCTATGAAACTTTGTGGGAAAAGTGGGATCTCTTTATTCCATTTATCGAGCTGGGGTATAAGCTCCTCAGAGAGAACGGTATTTCTACTATGATTGTCTCCGATGCCTACTGCCATTCCAAATATGCCCAGAAGTCTCAGAATTGGTTCCTGCAAAACAGTTGGATATTGCGTTTAGATTTCCTGAGTAAGATAAAGGTGTTTGAGGCAGGCGTGCACAATCTTGTCTATTTCTTCCAGAAGCGCGACGGAACAAGAAACAAACCTGAACGCAGAGTTCATGAAGACGAATTCGGCAAGATAACGTTTCTGCCTACTGATGAACAGCACAGGTTAAGTTATAGAGCTTTCTTCCCGGAAGAAACAAAAGATGACGTCCATGGTATACCATTGGAGCGGATTTGTTATATTACGTATGGCTTAAGGCCAAGTAGCGATGAACATGAGGCAAAAGGGGAGTTCGTCACTGCCGATTTAGTATCCCAGAATAGCGATAGCATTCATTGCAAACCATATGTAGAGGGAAAGCATCTTGATAATTGGTATCGTGTCAAACATCTTTGGCTTGAATGGGGCACTGAACGTGCGCCATCACGTTTTTGTCGGCCTACATTTCCTGAACTTTATTCAATAAAAGAGAAGCTGCTTGCTCAAAGAAGTCCAGGGCCTGACCCAGTAGCGTGTTATGATGACGAGAAACTCGTTTTTACACCCGCCTGCGTTGGCTTTATTCCTTGGCATAGCCTCACAAAAGTCCGAAACAATTCTTTGAAGAAGGTCGCGCGTTATAAGGATGAAAAACCGCCACGCCCTGATCTGCCAAGGCGCGAAGAACTTGAAAAGACAAGCCGACAATTTTCTGTAAAGTATCTACTTGCTGTTATGAATTCCTCTGTAGCCCGTGAGTTTCTGCGAGCCCACCGCCGTAGCAATATACATCTCTATCCCGACGATTGGAAAAAATTACCTGTTCCCGATGTTCCGATGGAGAAGCAAACGCCAATAGTGAAGCTTGTTGACCAAATCCTTGCGGTTAAACAAAAATACCTTCAAGCTGATATCTCCGCTCTTGAACGCCAGATTGATAAAATAGTCTATGAGCTATACGGCCTCACCCCGGAGGAGGTTGAGATAGTGGAGGGGAAGGGATAATGTTGATAGGTACTTCATATCCTATAGAATTATGGGGAGATATATTCAGAGATTTTCGGCAGGTCGAAAAGGTACAGGTCAATACCTCGGCTGAACGATTGGATATAGCCATTAAGGAGCGGAAGGATATTCTGCAAGCCACGCGAGAAGAACTTGACGACACCCTTTATAAATTCAGTGGCAACCCAAAGGAAGTCGCCTCTTCTTTTCTCAAAAAGCACAACGTACTTATCTATTATCAAGAAACACTCGTCGGGTTCTTCGACATCATAGGCTATTCGTCCTTTATCGATGGGAATACCGTTGAACAGGCCATTCAAAGAGTTAGCCATTTTTTAAATGAAGCCATAAACTTTGCTAAGACGGATATACTTGCTGTAAAAATTGATCACTGGATATTATCTGATTCCATCATAATTGTGGTTGATACCAACCGCAATCCTCTTTTTGAAGGCTCTCTTGAGATGTTTTTAGGAATATGCTCTATGGTAATGAGGTATGGTATGCAACATGGCTTTCCCCTGAGAGGAGCCATTGGAGGAGGCGACTTCTACAAGGACGGTGAGGTCATGGTTAGCTCTGCATTGGTGGATGCCGCTCGTTATGAGAAAGAACAAGAGTGGTTAGGAGCGGTCTTGACGCCGAAGGCACTTGCGATGGTGGAAAAGGCAAAGGAGTTTGAAATTAGACATAAAGAAAAATCGCTCATAGACTTTTCATCGGATAGATTCATGCATTATGTCAGATACGGGATGATCCGATGGAAGCGGAATGAAAGCCTTAATAAACGCCATATCGAAAAGCCTGATAAAAGCTATTACATTAAGCCCTTCGACATGGCCGAAGTGGACTGGGTTTCAAAATACCTTCCCGATCATTTCGATAAACTCAATAAAAGAAAGATGATTGAAAACAGTCATTGTCTTTACGCACAAAAATGAAAGCAACTATTTAAAGAGACAGGCACATTATCCAAAAGGCAGCGGGCAGGAGATTGAGATAGTGGAGGGGAAGAGATGAGTCAGAATAAAATACTTGATAAATTACATCATATGTCTGAAATTCCCAAGCATGGGACAGCCAATTATGTGCAATGGCTCGAACAGGAAGAATTTTTACAGTTCCTTTTAGATACAAAGCATAATGAAATCCCCTTATATGTCTCTTATAAAGGTGCTTATATTTATTCTGTGTTCCTGCCGCAAAACTGCTTACGGGGTAATTACATTGATGATTTAATGAAATGGGACTGCCGTCCTGACAGTTCTTGGGGATACAGTTATTCTTATAATAAAAAGGGAGAGCCCCAAAACATCTCTCTTACACCTCCCTTTGACTTTTCCAGCTCGAAATTGTTAAGGAATGCTACTCCCATAACTTTCTTGAGAAGTTTTGAAGGCAGAATAGGACAAAAAAGTTATATAGAGGTCCTTCAACTGCTGACTCATCTTAACGATTTACACTTTGTGGAAGAGAGGAATGCTTATTGCCGCTTAAATGAGGATGGCGATATTGAAGAGGTTATTAAAATTCAGCACACACCGGGAGAAATCTTAGTAACCATAAAACAGAATACACTTGATCATCATTTGTTTTTATCTAAATCAGTATTGTTGCGACTTTTTGATAGAACTCTTTGTAATGATTGGATAAGATTTAGTGAGAAAGGCCGGCAAGAATCTAAGCTTCATGACAAGAAGAATAAAATTTATGCTCGGCAAATTATAGCCTTTAATAAAGAAAATTTGCCAACCGCAGGTTTATTAAGAGGTTTTCAAATTATCAATAATCATCTGCCACGTAAAAAGATGATAAAGATTTTGACCATTGGAAGCATAACAAAATTGTTTCATTCTCTTGCGACCCCAAAAAGCTGGGCAACTATTTTGTTGAGTCAGATAAACCATATGAAACCTCGCCCGCATTTTTTAAACCAGAGGTCTTATTAAAATACAAACAACATCCCGAAAAATATACCCTTGAACAAAGGAGTATTAGCTGTAGAGGGAGCTGGAGGCTAAAAACATACGATATTAACGAAGCGGGTCAAGTTCATACATACTTGACTTATTTAGGACAGCTCCCGCATTCAGAACAACTTTATTGGAAGTCGTACAATGAGAAACCAAAAGGAAACATCTCAAAGAAAGCCTACACAACTGATTTTATGGGTATGTGGGATTTATCTTACGAGCCATTATCTGCATTAAAGAAAGCCCTGCAAGAATTAGAACAAACAAGAGCTGAGCTTTGGTCTTGTGCCAACAGGAAACTATACCAGCAACTCAATTATCCAGTTACCGATTCAGTGAAAGAATGGGTAGACGAAATTCATACATTGGACAAACTTGTAGTTGAGGGTCTTAAGAAATCATTCTTAAAGGAAATTGCCACATCAATGAATTGTTATGACAGTAAGCTTGGCACAATAAAATTGCTAAAAAAGATTCTTGAAGCAAAAGGAATCGATGGTCATGAAATCAATGAAATCATATCTCCATTGGAAGAGATTCATTTTTTGAGAACAAAGTCAGACACCCCCCGCAAAGCGGGTGGCTTGATGAGTAGGACTGCCTCAAAGGCAGTCATCCCAAATTCCCTAGACGCCGCGCTAAAGCGCGTCTTTGTTAACCTTAAAAGCGGTCGCC
>Ga0129302_1000492_pt1 | contig 29697 bp, 27 predicted proteins | sample BlaSprsedimmetaG_FD_94476 | JGI IMG/M metagenome (GOLD analysis project Ga0129302, IMG submission 94476) | Hot spring sediment bacterial and archeal communities from California, USA to study Microbial Dark Matter (Phase II) - Blank Spring... | ecosystem: Environmental > Aquatic > Thermal springs...
ATTGCTGAAAGAAGAAAAATACAATTATGGAGGTTAAAATGAAAAAAGGTTTTGTTGTTTTCCTGGTTTTGGCCGGTTTTGGATTGGTTTTGCTGAGCTGCGGGAAAAAGGATGAGCCCGCGTCTCCGTCATCGGACGGCTGTTCTTATGCTTTTGGGTATAATCTCAATGATGACAATATGGATTGGCAGGGAAACTATCTCGCGGGAAATGATTTTACGATGAGCGGTGATATGGTCATTAAGCGGCTGTCGCTGAAGGCCGCAAACGCGGGAAAAATCGCAATGGCCATATATGCTGACAACGGGTCAGGGGTGCCGGGCGCGCTTATTGCTGAGACCGGAGTTATAAACGGCCGCGCGGGATGGAACCATGCGGCAATACCGGAGGCAGCGCTTGAAAACGGCAGCAAGTATTGGCTCATCGCCATCAGCCAAAATACAAGTGTAATGACATCGAGAACTGCCGCCGGTATTGTCGGGGTATTCAAGAGTTATTTATGGGATGACGTGGAGGCTTTCGGAATTCCGTCGGATATAGGCGGCTGGACCGGATACGACAATGAAATGAAGATTTATGCGTCGGTGTGCGACTGAGGGGAGTTTTGTTAAGTATATATTTTATAATTAAGGCGGGAAAATGGCCGAGGACGGGATAAAATCATTCTGGCGGGAAACCGCGCAGGTGCTGAAGAGAGAGGGTGTCTTTGCCGCTGTTAAGAAAGTCAGGAGGGCGGCAAAGGAAGAGATCAGGATTCTCTTCAGGATAAAGTGCGTTGAAAAGGAATCACAGCTTGCGAAAAAATACTGCAAAGGCCGCGGGCTGGAAATCGGCGGTGCGGCACACAACCCTTTTAACCTGGATACGCTGAATGTGGACTATACATCCGAACTGAATGAATTTAAGCGCATGGAAATCAGAAAATGCTTCAGGCATCTTCCTGTGGATATCGTGGCGCCCAGGGACAACATACCGCTTCCGGACGAATCGCAGGATTTCATAGTGAGCTCGCATGTGCTGGAGCATTTTTTCGACCCCATGAAAACGCTTATGGAATGGGAGAGGCTCATAAAAAAGGGCGGGGTAATATTTATGATAATCCCGCACAGGGACAGGACGTTTGACAGCGGCAGGGAACGCACAACACTGCGCGAGCTGATAGACAGGCATGAAGGAAGGGCGGAGGAAAGGCCCAGCCCGAACAATCATCACAGCGTTTGGATCACGGAAGACGTGGCCGAACTTGTGGAGTATATGAATAAACGCGGATATTTCAAAACCCCTTTAATAATAGCAGAGGCGCAAGATGTAGACGATAAAGCCGGAAACGGATTTACCGTGGTGCTGGCCAAAGAGCATTCGCGGCAGGAAAAGCGGATGTAGCGGGTACGGGATTATTGTTTAATTGTATGAGCTTCGGCGGACAAGCGGCTTGCGGTTTCTTCAAAAAACATGTTAAGATTAAGTTGTAATATCTTGGTTTTATCGGTGTTTTACAGCAGCCCCTTTAGCGCTGCTGCTTCAACGTTTTTAAGAGAGAAAGGAAGGGGACGTGGCTGACAGGGCCGTTACATTTGAGACAAAGGTATGGGAAGGCGACTGGCGTTTTGTACTATGCACAGGCCGCCTGGAAAAGATGATAAAGAGCTTAAACTACGGGTTTAATGAAAAAATACTTTACATAAATAACGTAAAGGACAGGGCTCGGGTGGGAAGGGCCGCGGAAAAAAAGAGGCGGCGCGGTGTTATTGATTCGTATGTTTTTGTGGAGGACATGGCGCCTGATACGCTCGCGCATTTTAATATGACTCAGGAGGATTTTAAGGGCGGTTACTATTATTCGATACAGGAGCTGACGGGCATACTGAACTGCCGCACAAAATACCTGCTTCATATGGCGGGCGACGCTATGGTTTCAAACAGGGAAAAATGGATAGATATGTCAATTGACAGGATGGAAAAGGACCCGTCCATATTCGCCGCCAACCCCAACGGCGACCCGCAGGATGTAATGCAGAACCTCGTGGAGGAGGAAGAGGATTTTTACAGGGGGTTCGGGTTTTCGGACCAGTGCTACCTGATACGCGCGGATGATTATAAAAAGCACATATATAATGAAACACACGAGGCGTCCAAAAGGTTTCCGAGGTACGGCGGGGAGCTCTTTGAAAAGAGGGTGGATTCATACATGCGCAATCACGGCTTATACAGGCTAACCTCCAAAAAAGCGCTGTATAAGCACAGGAACTTTCCTGCGGACAGAGTGCGGCGGGCAATACTTTACATAACGGGCATAAACCTTAAAAAGGGGGGGAATATAAAGGAGTGAAGCCGGGAAAGCAGGCAACGGCGGAAGTTTATATTTGATATTTTATATTGTATAGTGAAGGAAAGAACGAGCTGAACAGTTAAAACTGAAAGCTGAAAGTTAAGGAGCGCGGGACAAAGGGTTTGAGCAGGTTTTGAATTGAGTTGTCCGGTTTAACGCAGCCGCGGACTTTGAACCCTGAGTCTGTCGAAGGGAGTCCGCGGTATTTGATTTGCGCGAAATTATTCGCTTAGACAGGGTTCATCCCACGTCTAAGCGTCTTGTAATTCGGGGATTGTTCAATTTGCAGATGATGATTTTCGTAAATGTACTTGACAAATCAGGGCATTTTTTGTAAAGTTAGTAACTACTTACTTACAAAGGACGCGCGGATGAGAAAAACAGAGAAACAAAAAAGGATGCCTGCGGAAAAGCGCAGGATACAGATAATGGAAGAGATGCTTGAGCTTGCCGCCAAAAAGGGGCTTGACGGCACGAAGACAAGGGACATCGCGGCTGCCTGCGGCATATCTGAGGCGGCCGTATTTAAATTATTCAGGTCAAAACATGAGATTTTTATGGCGGGACTGGAATACAAGTTCGGCGGCGCGAAGCGGGAGCTGATAAAAAAGATAAACTTTGACCCCGAAAGGCCGGAAATCGCGCTAAAGGTATTTGCCAATGACATGTTTGAGATAATGGAAAAAAATGAGAGTCTGGCAAAGGTGATGATTCTTACTATTATAGAACACCCCGAGTACATCATGCGCCACATCAGGAAGAGCGCGATACAGGAGAGAAAGATTATTGTAAATGCGGTAAAAGCGGGCATAACATCGGGCCTCTATAAAAAACTTGATTTGGAGACGGTTGCCACGCTTGTGCCAATCGCGCTGATAGGCACAATAGTAACAAGGCTTATTATCAGGGGCAAAAAACCGGGTAAAAAAGAGAGGCAGAGAATAATAGATGATTTAATAGAGGTGTATTTGCACGGAGTCATGAAAAACAGGGGCGGCAACAGATGAAAATACGGATAAAAACGGTTATAGCGGTTTTTTTTCTCCTGTTTATTGCGCTTCCTTCCGCGGCCTCGGATGCGGATGCGGTAAAACTCAGCCTTGAGGCAGCGGTTAATCTGGCGCTTGAAAAAAACGAAACTTTAAGAAGTGAGCGGCAGAAGGTGCTCGCCGCAGAGGAGATTGTCAAGAGCACTGTGGCGGGATTCCTGCCGCAGATCAAGGCCTCCATTGACTGGAAGCGCTATTACGAAAAGCCGGTAATGGAATTTGACATGTCAGAGATGGGAGCGATGTTCGCTCCGCTGTTCGGAGCACTGGGCCAGCCCGCTCCGGATATAGGAATTATGCAAATAAGCCCGGTAAAGGAATTTGAGGCGTCATTCGGGCTGACGCTTACGCAGCCGATTTTCCTGGGCGGCAAGATGGCGCTCGGCATCTACCTCTCCAGCCTGGCTGAAAAGACGCAGAGGACCGCCTATAAAAACTTTGAGAATGAAATAAGGTATTATACGAAAGTATCATACATGAACGCGCTTTTGAGCCGCGACGTGTATGAGCTCACCCGCTCCTCGTATAATAAGGCGCTGAAGAACAGGGATGTTGTTAGGAAAGGCGGGGTATCGGGCAGGATGTCAAGAATGGAAAACATAAGGATGGAAGCTGACATTGCGATGAAAAAGCCGAGAATGCTGGAGGCCCGGATGAACCATGAAACGGCCCTGAGGAACTTAAGCCGGCTCACGGGCATTGACATCGAAGCGAAAATCGAGCTGACAGGCAGGATGCCTGAGGAGTTTCCGGAGTATGACAAAAACCTGCTCAGGCAGAAACTTCGCGAAAACAACCTCATGATAAAAATAATGAAAAATACGGTTGCGTTGTATGACAGCCTTCTGACGCTTGAGAGGACAAAATACCTTCCTGATATATACGGCTTCGCGTCTTATCAGTACGCGGGCGGAAACGGAAGCAATATGTTCATCGGCGCTGAAAATGTGAACAGGACGGTTCTCGTGGGAATAAAGGCGGAATACGGCCTGTTCACAAGCGGTAAAAGGCTCTTTGACAACAGCAGGGCAGAACGTGAGCTTGCCGGGAAAAAAATTGAGCTTGAGAAGACGGCCAATGACCTTGAGTTTGAGCTTGAAAAAGCGCTTCACGAATACTCAAGGCTTAAGGAGACATACAGGGAGCTGATATACTCGGAAAAGCTTGTAAAGGAGGCGTACAGTGCCGTGCATGAGATGTTTGAGGCGGGGCTGGTTACCATCAATGACCTGAATGACGCTGAAAACAATCACGATGAGATGGTCAAGGGCAAAAAGAGGGCGCTCTTCGGGATTAATGAGGTGCTCGCCAGGATAGACAAGCTTACCGCCGGCGGTGACGGCAAATGAGGAAAACATTCATTCTGCTGGTTCTGGTATTAGCGGCATCCATCGCGGGCCGCATTATGTTCCTTGAGGCTGAAAAAAAGAGAGAGACAATAAGCGTTGAGAATATATGGAGGGCAGAGGGCAGGCCCGTTGATGTTTTTACCGCTAAAAAAGGGAGCCTTGAGCTTTACACGCTTGTCTCAGGCATACATGAGGGCGGCAGGATAAAGGTTGACATTGCCCCGGACAAAGCTGTTCTGATAAGGCCCGGCCGGGGGTTTACCGCTGAGCCGGGCATAAGCGGCACGGTTGTAAAGGTTTCTGCGGCGCCTTCCCGGATATCCGGGCTGCATTCCGCGGAGCTTAAGGTTGAAAGCGGCAGCGCGGCCCCGGGGCAGATAATAAGGCCGCGGATAAAAACAGGCGTCATTGAGAACACGGTGCTTGTGCTGAATGGCTGCGTTGTTGACGGCCGTTATATATGGGTCAATGATGAAGGGGTGCTGCGGAAAAGAAAGGCGGCCGTAAAGGCGCGAAATGACAGGTACACGGCCGTAAGCGGGGGAATAGAGGCGGGGGAGCGGGCTGTTGTCTATTACGGCGAAGCCTTTACAGAGGGCGAAAAAGCAAGAACGCATAAAGAAGCGGGTGAATGACAATGCTTGAGCGGCTGATAAAAAACCCCATAACAACTTCGGTCTTTGTGCTCTTTTTTGTCATCCTTGGAATTGTCTCGATGACAGATATGGTAATACAGCACAAGCCAGATATAGATTTTCCAATGGCAAGCATTCAGGTTGTGTATCCGGGAGCATCATCCTCTGACATAGAAAATCAGGTTGTAAAAAAGATAGAAAACGCCGTATCCGAGGCGTCTGATATTGAGGACATAATCTCATACGCCAATGAAAACTACGGGCTTGTGCTTGTGAAATTCTCGCTTGAATCCGACCCTGACGTAAAAGCCGTGGAGATAAAGGACAGGGTTGAGGCGATAATAAAAGAACTTCCTGAGGGCGCTGAAAAGCCAGTTATATCAAAATTCAATATTCTGTCCGAGCCGATTGCCGTTCTTGCCCTGTATGGCGCTGATGACGAGGCGGCCATGCATGAGTTTGCCGAAAAAACCATAAAGGACAGGATGGCTGTCATAGACGGCGTGGCCAATGTGCGGGTTGAAGGCGGCAGGGAGCGGCAGATAAACATAGAACTTGATAGCGGCCTTATGCGCGCGAACTATACCGCGATAACAGACGTAATAAGGGCCGTGTCGTATAAGAACTTAAACATGCCGGGCGGCTCAATTACACGGGGCACAAAAAAGGTAAACGTAAGGCTTGTCGGCGAGTACGGCTCAATAGAGGAGATAAAAAACACGGATGTGATAACCTCTGAGGGTGCGGCAATAAAGCTGTCCGCTATCGCCGAAGTAAAGGACGGTTACGGGGAGGCGGAGGCAATAAGCGGTTATAACGGGAAAAAAGCGGTTGCGGTCAGGGTTATAGGCCAAAAAAACGGTGATGAGGTATTGATAAGCCGCAGGGTCCTTAATGAGGCCGAAGCGCTTAAAAAAAACCTGCCTGAAGGAATGAGCCTTGATGTTGTAACCGAAAAGGGAAGCGTTATCCTGTCGGAGACAATGATTACCTTCAGGAACATTATACTGGGAATGGCGCTTGCTTTCATATTCTTGTATCTTATACTCGCGGACATAAGGGCCGCGTTAATCGCGTCCATAGTCATACCCACATCAATACTGTCCACGTTCTTTCTTATTGACAAGTCCGGATTCACAATCAATATCATGACGCTTATGGCCTTTGTGACCGCGCTGGGAACATTAATAGCGAACGCCCTTGTTGTCATTGAAAATGTATCCGTACACATTGAAAGAGGGGACGACAGGATAAAGGCCGCTGTCAACGGCACAAAAGAGGTCGCTGTATCGGTCTTGGCGGCCGCGGGCACAAACCTTGTTGTCTTTACGCCGATTGCGTTTGTCGGCGGGATAATAGGAAAGTTTCTGGCGCAGTTCGGGCTGACGGTTGTTTACGTGAGCCTCTTTTCCCTGATCGCGTCGTTTACGCTTACGCCCATGCTTTGCGCCTTGTTTCTCCGGCCCGGAGAAAAAAACAAAAAGGGCGCGTTCGCGGGAGCGGTGTCAAAACGGGCGCATATCATACTTGACGCGATGGTGGAAAAGTATAAGGCAGTATTTGACTGGGCCTTCGCGCACAGATGGAAGGCAATGGCAATTACGGGAGTTTTGGCCGCGGGTTCGCTGTTTGTCATGCCTTATATAAGCGGCGATTTTCTTCCGCACAAGGACAGCTCCCGCCTTTCGATAAGCGTAAAGGCCGTGCCCGGCACATCTGTTGAGCGCACGGCCGCGATAATGGATGAAATTTCGGAATATGTAAAGACAATTCCCGAGGTCAGGGATATCGCTTACACGGCAGGGGGAAACAAAAGCTATACGGCAGCGGCTGTTGTTACGCTTGTGAAGCCGGAACAAAGAAAAAAGAGCGATAAAGAGATAATAAACGATATTACGCCTTTTGCCGCGATGATTCCCGGGGCCGAGATAGCGGTATCCGCCCATAATGACCTTGCCGGCGACCATGAATATGACATCTCCTTCCATGTTTACGGCATTGAATACGAAAAGATAAAAATGTACGCGGACAGGATAGAGGCAGTGCTCAAAGAGCAGGGCTATTTCAGGACCCTTGAGAGGTCGGATGAGCTTCCCTCGCGGGAAATACGGTTTGTGCCGGATGAAAAAAAGATGAAAAATTACGGCGTGATGAACGCGCAGGCAGGCATGGTTCTGCGTTCCGCGCTCCATGGCAATGATTCGGCCGTATACAGGGAAGCGGGAGAGGAGTACAGGATAAATATCTCCCTCGCTGATGACTATAAGCGGGCCGCGGAAGACATAGGCAATATCCAGATAATATCAAAGAAGGGGCTCATGCCGCTGCGCGAGCTGGGCAGTATCAGCGAGGCGGACACAGAGCCCGTGATAAAGCGGCACAATAAGAGCAGGGTGATACAGTTTGACGGCTACCTTTACAAGGGGTCGCAGACCGAGGTGCAGAGGTTCCTTGAGGCGAGGGCCGGGGAGATGGGCTTTGAAAGAGGGTACGGAATAAAATATGTGGGAATGACCGAGATGATGATAGATTCAATGAAATCAATAATGAAGGCCATGCTTATAGCGATAATCCTGACATTTATGCTTCTCGCTGCCATTTTAAATTCGCTGAAAACCCCGCTCGCGATTGCCGTGTCCGTGATTACGTCATTTGTTACCGTGGGTTATTTCCTGTTTTTTACAAGGTTCGGCATAAACCTCGGCTCAATGGTCGCGTCCATAATGATGGTCGGCCTTGCTGTCAACAACTCCATACTCCTGCTTGATTACACCATACACAAGCTGAGGGAAGGCATGGCAGTGAGAAAGGCGCTGTGGGAGGGGGTAAAGGCGAGGTTCAGGATAATACTTGTCACAACTGCGGCTGTTATGGCGGGCGTTTCGCCGGCACTTTTTGACTCTGACCTTACAAGGTCGTCAATGGCAGCTGTTATCATGGGCGGCATGATAGGCTCGTGGATATTTACCTTTTTCCTGACGCCGGTTATTTTTGAGATGATGGGCTGCCACAAGGGGATGGGAAGGGAAAAGAGCTGAAGTATTGTCAGTTATATTTGTTCATCACGAAAAAATCATTGCCCTCGGCGTCGTTGATGACTATCGCGTAAAAGTCCTTAACCTCAAGGCGGTAAATGGCCTCGGGCCCCAGTTCGGGAAAGGCTATTATTTCTGATGACAATACATGCCGCGCGTATTCGGCGCCAAGGCCGCCCAGCGCGGAAAAATAGACAGCTCTGTGTTTCGTGATGGCGTCCTTGACCGCGACAGAGCGCTCGCCTTTTCCTATCATGCCCTTTAACCCGTGTTCGAGCAGAAGAGGCGTATATGAGTCCATTCTTGACGAGGTTGTCGGGCCGCACGAGCCTATGACATTTCCCTCTTTGGCGGGCGTGGGGCCGCAGTAATAAACAATCTGGTTCTTGAGGTTGAAGGGAGGTTTTTGCCCTTTTTTAAGCATATCGGCCACTCTGGCATGGGCCGCGTCGCGCATTGTATAAATAACGCCTGATATTAAAACCTCATCCCCGGTTTTCAGTTCCTCTATAATATCCTGTGTGAGCGGGGCCGTAACCTTTTTCAATTGCATTCTCCTTATATTGTTATTGTTTTATGCCTTGCGCTGTGGCACTGGATGTTTACTGCCACGGGCAGGCTCGCGATGTGGCAGGCGTGCGTCTCGACTTTTACGGCGAGCGCTGTTGTCTTTCCGCCGAAACCAAGCGGCCCGATATTGAGGCTGTTTATCTTTTCAAGCAGGATCTTCTCGAGCCGCGCCGCGTTTTTATCCCTTGTGTTCTTGTCGCCAATATCCCTGAGAAGCGCTTTTTTGGCGAGAAGCGGCGCTGTCTCGAAATTACCGCCTATGCCGGCGCCCACAACAAACGGTGGGCAGGCCGAGGCGCCTGCTTTTCTTACGGTGTCAATTACAAACTCTATTATGCCTTCCTCGCCGTCAGCAGGGGAGAGCATCTTCAGGGCGGATTTATTCTCCGCGCCCGCGCCCTTTGCCATGAGCGAGAGCTTAAGCCCTGAGCCTTTGACAAGCGCGATGTGTATTATTGCGGGTGTGTTGGTTCCTGTGTTGCCGCGTGTTACCGGGTTGGCTGTTGACTTTCTCAGCCCGCCTTTTTTATAACCCGTTTCAACGCCTTTGTTTATCGCGGCATATATGTCGCCGTCTATGGTTATGCCCGATCCGATTTCCGCGAAGACAACAGCTATGCCCGTGTCCTGGCACAGTGGATAAACCCCCTTCTTGGCCAGTTTGTGATTTTCAACAATCTTATAAAGGATACCCTTGGCTTTTTTTGATTTTTCGTTTTCAGCCGCTTCCTTAAGCGCTTTCAAGGCATCATAAGGAAGATAGTGGTTGGCGGAGAGTACAAGCGATTCGACAGCTTCTGAAATCTTTTTTTCCGTAATAACCCTCATGGGCCACCTCGGCCATAAGCCGCTGAAAAACGCGCCTTACAGCATCCCCTTGATTTTTGTTATCTGTTCCTTTATGGCCGCGGCAGAGTCGTATAACGCGCGGCCCTCCTCGTGGGTGAGCTTGATGTCAACGACAGCGTCCGCGCCTTTTTTGGACAGCTTTACAGGGAGCCCGATGAAAAGGTCATCAAGGCCGTAAAATCCGTCGGCATAGACAGAGCAGGGAAGAAGCGCGTTTTCGTCTTTTACTATTGCTTCCATCATCCTGACGGTTGAGGCTGCGGGCGCGTAATAAGCGCTCCCTGTCTTCAGCAGGGAAACAATCTCAGCTCCGCCGTTTCTTGCCCTGTCAGAGAGTATTTTTATGTCCTCCGCGGGAATGACGCTGCTGATATCAAGTCTGTTTATTTTTGTGTGCGAAATAAGAGGCACCATTGTGTCGCCGTGCGAGCCCAGAATCATTGACGATATTGCCTTTGATTTTGCGCCTGTCTTTGACTGTATGAAGTGGTAAAAACGGTATGTGTCAAGGATGCCCGCCATGCCCAAAACGCGCGATCGGGGAAAGCCCGTTACCCTGTAGGCGGTGTAAGCCATCAGGTCAAGCGGGTTTGATACCACTATTACAACAGGCTCCTTCGGGGAATCCTTTATTTTCAGAGAGATGGATTTTATTATCTCGAAGTTTTTGACAAGCAGGTCATCGCGGCTCATGCCCGGCTTGCGGGCAAGTCCGGCTGTTATTACTATAATGTCTGAGGCCTTTATCCTCTCGTAATCATCCCCGCCCTCAACCGAAACGTCCGCGCCAAAGAGGTACTTTGACTGGTTGAGGTCAATGGCCTTGCCTTTTGCCATATCGGGTTCTATGTCAAGAAGATAGATGTCGCCCAGGTTTTTCATCAGCGCTATATGCGCTGTTGTGGCGCCCACGTTTCCCGCGCCGATTATTCCGATTTTCATTTTTTTCTCTCCGGGTATATTCATTACAGGTTCTCTATTATCTTGTCAGCGTATTGGGAGCATGAAACCTCTGCGGCGCCTTCCATCTGGCGCGCAAGGTCATAAGTGACTGTTTTTTGCGCGATTGTCTTTTCAATGCCCGCCGTAATAAGCGCGGCTGCCTCGTTCCACCCCATATGCTCAAGCATCATGACCCCGCTTAAGATTACAGAGGATGGGTTAACCTTGTCAAGGCCGGCGTATTTCGGGGCAGTGCCGTGCGTTGCCTCAAATAGCGCGTATTTTCCGATATTCGCGCCGGGCGCCATTCCGAGGCCGCCAACCTGCGCTGCTGCCGCGTCAGAGAGGTAATCGCCGTTTAAGTTCGGCGTTACTATTACGTCGTATTCGTCCGGCCTTAAAAGAATCTGCTGGAACATCGCGTCCGCTATGCGGTCTTTTATGATTATTTTTCCGTCAGCGGACGCGCCCGCCCATATTTCGGATTCCTTTACAATCTTATCCCTGAAATTTTCCTCAGCCTCTTTGTAGCACCATTTTGAGAAGGCGCCTTCGGTGAATTTCATTATATTGCCCTTGTGGACTATTGTGACGCTCTTTTTGCTGTTTTTTACCGCGAAGTTAAGCGCCATTCTCATCAGGCGCCTTGTGCCGAATTCGCTTATGGGTTTTATGCCGATGCCGCTCTCCGATATGATTGACTTGTTGAAATTCTCATTTAAAAAAGTGATGACTTTTCTTGCCTCAACAGAACCCGCTTCCCACTCTATGCCCGCGTAAACATCCTCGGTGTTCTCCCTGAATATGACAATGTTGAGTTTTTCGGGCTCCTTGACAGGGGAGCCGACGCCCTGAAAATACCTGACGGGCCTCACGCAGGCAAAGAGGTCGAGCTTCTGCCTGAGCGTCACGTTCAGGCTTCTTATGCCGCCGCCGACAGGCGTGGTAAGCGGCCCCTTAATCGCCACTCCGTATTCCTTTATGGCGCTTATGGTATCATCGGGCAGGTAGGAGCCTGTCGCGCTTTTTGCCTTTTCTCCGGCGAGTATCTCTTTCCATTCTATTTTTTTCGCGCCGTTATAAGCCTTCTCCACTGCCGCGTCAAAGACCCTGACAGAAGCCTTCCAGATATCAGGGCCTATTCCGTCGCCCTCGATATAGCAGACATACGGGTTGTCAGGAACGGTTATTCCATCTTCTGTTACGGTTATTTTCTCAGCCATTAATCACCTCTATATAATGAATTCACCCCGCAGAACCCTGTGGGGATATATCATAATAACAGTAATATAGTGGAGTGTCAAATAAAAATAATTCCTGTCCGCGCCTGAAAAAATTCATGATTCATGGTTCGTATTCCTGATTAACGCGTAAATCCCGGCAGGTGTTGTTTTAAAATTTCAACTTTCAGATGCCGTATTTGATGCTGCCCGCCCCGTCCTGCGATAGTGGTGTTAAGGCAAGGGTTATTTTGTAATCGTATTAACTTTAAAATTTCGACTTTTAGTTGCCGTATTCATCTCCGTTTAAGCGTTTTGCTTTGTTGTGAAAGTACTTGTAGGCGCGGACTTCAGTCCGCGGTATTTGAAATGCGCGCGAACTGAAGTTCGCGGCTACAAGGACTAAATCATACGTTGAGCTCTTAATATGAATAAGAATTAAGAATGGCAAATAGTTATTAGTGTTTAATGCTACCCACCCCGTCCTGCGTCAGTATGTGTTAGGGCAATGGTTGTTCAGCAGCCCGCAAAAAACAAGGATTAAAAACCGTGATGCGTCGTTTTTGTAGGGGCGATTCACGAATCGCCCAAGCGTCTTGTATTTTGGGGTTTGTATTAACTTGCATAGCTGTTTTTGCAGGGTTTTAAGTTTGGCACTAACTTGCAAATTGCAAATTTAAACTGTTTCATCGGCTATCGATTTTAGTTGATTTTTAGGATAAAATTTAATATAGTTAAATTATAATATCTCAGGAGGCGGGAATTGAAGGAAAAGGCCCTGGAAGTGCTTAAGAAATGCCGTGAAGACCTGAAAATTGTCTGTTTTAAAAGGATACTTGTTTTAACCGGGCTTGTGGCCGTGGTTACTTCTGTGGCATTTCTCTCTGTCCTTATGAGCGCCCGTGACAGCGTGGCGCATATACCCGTAAAACTTGATGTTTTCGAAGACATATTAAAGAGCAAGGGACAGAACATCGAGGCTATTGACAGCGACAGGTTTACCGAGATATCAAAGCGCGATAAGGAACTGGCGCACGTGTTTTTAAGGCGGAATTTTCTCGGCCGCGTGGATTATACGCTTTACAGGGTGAAGCAGGGGGAGAATTTCTGGGGCATAGCAAAGAGGTTTGGGGTAAGCATAGACACCATAATAGGCGCGAACCCGGATTTAAAGAGCCTTACGGCTTATGTTAACCAGGAAATAATTGTAATGACAAAAAGGGGTGTTATACACGAAGTTAAGGACAGGGAAGAAAACCTTGAGCTTTTATCCGAGCTGTATCGGGTGGATATTGAGAGGATAAAGCAGTCAAATGACCTGTCAAAAGGAAAGGGCGAGATAAGGCTTGGCGATGTAATATTCATTCCGGGCGCGAAGCCTGTTTACATGCACGAGGACCTTAAGAATTTCTACGCGCGGCGCTCAATGTTCCGCTCGCCTATGTCAGGAACATATACATCGCTCTTTGGCGAGAGGCGGCATCCTGTGACAGGAGAGAGGTCATTTCATGACGCCGTGGACATCAGGGCAAAAATAGGGACATGGGTCGGCGCGGCAGCTGAGGGCACGGTTACATACGCGGGATGGCTCGGAAACCTGGGTTATACCGTCAAGATAAGGCACAAAGACGGATACGAGTCATTATACGCCCACCTGAGCAAGATATATGTAAAGCCGGGAGAAAAGGTGCATCAGGGCAAGCTTATTGCGAAGACCGGAAACTCGGGCAGGACAACCGGCCCGCATCTTCATTTCGCGATCTATCACAAGGGAAAGGCAAAAAATCCGCTGAACTACCTGTGGTAGGGCTGAAACTGAAAAGTTAAGGGCGTAAATGTGGTAAATGTAGGCGCGGACTTTAGTCCGCGGTAGTTAAAAGCCGGCGCGAACTGAAGTTCGCGGCTACAAAGTATGTTTAAAATTTAAAACCAAGGCAAAATATTGAAAACAACCGTGAAGATTAAACCTGAAGCCACAACATGCGCGCGGCAATAGCTTATCCTCCTGTTTTTCGGGGCGGGAAAAGGCCCCTGCTCGGGCAAAACCGCCAGTTCAAATACACCCATTCAAAAGAGATAAAGATATTTCCGCTTGTGCCGGCTCACGCGGCGACAAGCCTGCGGGCAGCCGGACACGAGGTTCTCTGGCTTGACGGGATAAATAATGAAAATTTAAATTATGAGGCGGAAATCGCGAAGCCGGCCCCGGAAATAATACTGCTGGAGACAAAGGCCCCTGTCCTTAAAAAACATTGGGAGTATATTGGCTCCGCGAAATTAAAGATGCCGAAATGTAAATTTGTTTTAGCCGGCGACCATGCCTCCTTTTTTCCCGGAGAGTCAATGAAAAATTCATCCGTTGATTATGTCATAACGGGCGGTGATTATGACGCGGCTTTTACGGCGCTCTGCGGCCATCTTGAGGGCAGGGGCGAAATGCCGCCGGGAGTATGGTACAGGGAAAACGGGGAGATAAAAAATTCCGGCAGGCCTGTCATGGTTGAAAACCTTGATGAGCTCCCTTTTATAGACAGGGAGCTTACCCGCTGGAAGGATTACGGCGAAGCATATCTTTACAGGCCCTGCGCGTATATTCTTACCGGCAGGGGCTGCGGCAGGGAAGGAAAGGAGACCGGCGGGGTGTGCACTTTTTGCGTGTGGCAGCACGCCTTCTGGGAAAAAAAGGCGCGGCTGCGCTCGCCTGCCAATGTCGCGGAAGAGATTGAGATGCTTGTGAAAAAATACGGGGTTTACGAGGTTTTTGACGACAATGAGTCGGGCGCTGTCTGGTCAACGGCGTGGCTTGAGCGTTTTGTTGTGGAGGTTGAAAAGAGGGGGTTAAAGGGCGGATTTGTAATCTCGTCAAACGCGCGCGCCGAGAACCTGACAGAGGAAAAATGCCGCCTGATGAAGAGGGCGGGCTACAGGCTGCTGAAGGTGGGGCTTGAATCAGCGTCAAACGCGACGCTTAAGAGGATAGGAAAACTTGAGTCAATCGGGGAGATAAAGGAAAATATCAAGCGCGCGAAGGATTACGGGTTCCGCGTGCTGCTTACGATGATGGTGGGTTATCCGTGGGAGACAGAAGCTGATGTGAAGGGGACCTATGAGGCGGCAAAGGAACTTATGCTCTATAAAATCCGCTTCGGCGATTCGCTTCAGGCGTCAATTGTGACGCCGTACCCGGGCACGCCGCTTTACCGCGACGCGCAGAAGAACGGCTGGCTCACTGAGGCCGCGGCTGATTATGAGAATTTTGACATGGAGCATGATATTTTAAAATCCAATTATAATAATGAATACTGGTGCAGGAAAATGTGGAACATACACAAGCACCCGCTCTTTTTGCTCAGGAGCCTGATAAGCGTGCGCGGCCCGCGCGACATAGCGCTGGCGTTGAGGGGAGTGAAATCGCTTCTGGGGCATACGAAGGACTATTGAGAACAATTGAAAATTGAAAACTGAAAGCTGAAAATTAAGGCAAGGGCGGGAATTCAACTAAAATCAGAAAACCTGAAGTTAAGCCATGTGTTGCGGCCTTAATAGGAATAAGAATATGAATCAGGAATTGGTTTTTAACCGGGCCTTCCAGTCCGCTATTGCGCGGGGATGTGAAGAGTAGTATAATCCAATAAAACAGCAAAAAGGAGCGATGGTGAAACTTAAGGTAATGCTCGTCAACCCGCCGCGGGTTGGCGGTTATCCTGTGGTGCGGGAGGAGCGGTTTGAGCACAGGGATATGGGCTCTGTCTATCCGCCCCTTTCCTTATTATATATGGCGGCTGTGCTTGAGCGCGATGAGCGGCTGGAGATAAGGCTCGTTGACGCCAACGGGTTTAACCTTTCGCCCAATGATGTGAGGGCCGGGATAATAAAATTCTCCCCTGATATTGTGATCGCGCGATGCGGTTTTGACACGCAAAAAGAGGACTGCGCGGCACTGGCAGCCGCGAAAGACCTGGGCGCGCTAATCGTCCTGCGAAACAAAATTATCGCAGGCACCCCGCACATAAGGGACGCGCTATTAAAAGAGGGGTGCGCCGATGTGTTTATTGATTCCGAGCCTGAGGCGGTTTTGCCGGGGCTTATGGACGCGGCCTGCGCGGAGAAGCAAAGAATAGCCGCGGAGCCAAAGCCGTACGCCTGCGCCTTTGACGGGAGCAGGGACAGGTTCTTTGGGCTCTCATTTCTGGAAGGCGTAAAGGGAGTCTCTTATTATCATAACGGCGCGGTAGTATCAACGCCTTCGGCCCCTGACACAGAAAACATTGATTCGCTTCCGTTCCCCGCGTATCACCTCCTTCCGTCACTTGATGTTTACCACACGGGGGTCATGGAGCCGCCTTTCGCGCTTGTCGCGACAACGCGCGGCTGCCCGTTTGGCTGCACCTTTTGCGCCTACGGAAAATCAAAGTGCAGGGAGCGCTCTGTGGAATCGGTCATAAACGAGCTCAAAATACTTAAGGAGAGGCACGGCATAAGGTCGTTCCTCTTCTTTGACGACACTATTTCCATAAAGGGAGGCAGGGTGGAGGAGCTCTGCCGCAGGATGAAGGAGGAAGGGCTCGACAAGCTGGACTGGGTATGCTGCACGCGCGCGAACCTTCTCGACTTTGAGATGCTCAAAGCAATGAAAGGTGCGGGAATGAAAGAGATAGCCATAGGCATAGAGACGGGCTCTTCTGAAATTCTTAAGAACATAAAAAAGGGAGTGTCGCTTGATGATGTAAGGCGGGCGGCAAAATGGTGCAAAGAGCTTAAGATAATGTTCTACGGACTCGCGATAATAGGCCTGCCCGGAGAGACAAAAGAGACGGTTGAGGAGACGGTCCGCTTCATAAAAGAGATAGACCCTTTTTACACGCAGCTTTGTTTCGCTGTGCCGTTTCCGAATACGGACATGTACGCGTATTATGATGAAAAGGGGCTGCTGCTGACAAGGGACTGGTCAAAATATTCCCCGCTCTCTGATGAGCCTGTGATAAGGACAGAAGCGCTCTCCGCTTCTGAGCTTAAAAAGCTGAGGCGCAGTGCATATATGAGCCTGCTTTTGAGGCCCGCGTACCTGCTGAAAAAGGTGAGGATTTTTGACTGGCGATGGAACATTAAAGGGATAAAAAAGGTGCTGGGCAGGATATGGGCGGTAATAACCGATAAGCCCGTAAGGTAGAAAAAGCAGGGAATAATGTCTCTTTGAGGAGGAAGTTTTGAAGATACTTGTTGTGTCCCACAGTTCAGTGATTGAATACCACCAGCAAAAGCTTGAGATACTGGCAAAGGATTACGGCCACGAGATAACGCTCGTTACGCCGCCGTGGTGGATGGAAGGGGGAGTCAGGGCAGAGGCCTTCACGGGCGGCTCGATAAAGTACCGTATCGGAAAGACGTTTGTGTTTAAAAAGCGCGCGTTTCATTTTTACTTTGACGCGGGCCGCATAATAAAAGAGGAGAATCCCGATATTGTCCACGTTGAGGAGGAGCCCTTTACCTTTGCGTGTTTTCAGTTTTTAAGCGCGGCGAAGAAAAGGGGGAAAAAAACGGTTTTTTTCACATGGGAAAATATCCGGAGGCGGCACAACCCCGGTTATGAGTTTTTCAACAATTACTGCATTAAAAACACGGACGCGGCCATAGCGGGCAACAACGAGGGAAGGGATATTCTTGTTGAAAAAGGATGCAGGGCTCCGGTTTATGTGATACCGCAGTACGGAATTAACATGAAAGATTTCATTTTACGGGGCGGGGACGCGCCAAAAAGAGATTATAAAATCGGTTATGTGGGAAGAATACTGCCGGAAAAGGGGATAGTGGTGTTGATTGACGCGCTCTCGGGGATTCCTGACGCGCGCCTTGTAATGGCAGGGACAGGAGCTTCCGGTTACACGGCTCTTGTCAGGGAAGCCGCGGAAAAGAAACTTGCAGGCAGGCATGAGTTTACGGGTTTTGTGGAAAGGGAAAAGATGGGAAGGCTGCTCGCTTCGCTTGATATACTTGTCCTTCCTTCGCTCACGACAAAGACATGGAAGGAGCAGTTCGGCAGGGTTATAGCGGAGGCGTTTGCCTCGGGCGTGCCTGTAATAGGCTCCGGCTCGGGAGAGATACCGAACGTAATAGGAGACGCGGGCCTTGTCTTCAAAGAGGGGAGCAGCGCTGACCTTGCGGGAAAGATTATGCATCTCATGGCAGACGGAGAACTTTATAAAAGCTGCGCGGAAAAGGGCACGAAGAGGGTTTTGGAGCACTACACGAATGAGGGCATAGCAGCGAAGCTTGATTTTGTTTACCGCGCGCTTTTGAAAAGGTGAGCCTGATGCGCGAAGAGGCAGCGGCGCGGGTTAAGGGGATAATGGACGGTTTTTTTAGCCTTTTTTATCCGTCGCCGTGCGCCTGCTGCGGCAGGTATATAAAGGATTTCATCGGAATGTATATATGCGCCTCCTGTTATAACGCGATAAGCCCAATACCCGCGGTTTCGTGCGTTAAATGCGGCAAGCCGCTTGACACGGCCGCGCTTGAGGAGTGCGGCGAGTGCGGCGTGTATAAAAAACTCTTTTCGGTTGTCAGGCAGGCAGGGCTCTATGAGAAAGGGCTCAAAGAGCTTGTCTGGCTCCTCAAATTCAGCGGAAAAAAAGAGGCGGCCCGTGTCCTCGCGAAACTGATAATGAACTCAAAAGCGGCAGCTCTCTTTGAGGGAGCCGGGCTCATAGTGCCCGTGCCGATGGCTGAACAGGCAAGGCGCGAAAGGGGCTACAATCATACTGAACTGCTGGCATCGATACTTTCAGGGCAAACATCCGTTAAAATGAGCAGGTGCCTTGTAAAGGTAAGAGAGACCGCGCCGCAAAACAGCCTTGAACGCAGGGAAAGGATAATGAATCTGAAGCGGGCCTTTAAGGCAATAAAGCCCGTAAACGGGTTTGTTGTCGTTGTTGTTGACGATGTCTACACCACAGGCGCGACCATGAACGAAGCCGCACGCGCCCTGCTCGAAGCCGGAGCAAAGGAAGTAAGGGGAGCCGCGGCAGCGAGAGCGGTATGAAAAACAATTTCAATTTGTAATTTGCAATTTTGAAGTTTAAAAGGCAGTTAAAAAAGAGGGCCGTAAAACAGGAGGGGCGCAGATGAACAGGGAAGAATTAAAGAAAAGAACCAAAAGGTTTGCTTTACAGATTATCGGGTTTGTCGAGAAAATTCCCAAAACGTATGCGGGAAGGGTTATAGAAAACCAGATTTTGCGGAGCGGGGTTTCTGTAGGGGCAAATTATCGCGCGGTTTGTAAGGCGAAGTCAAGGAAGGATTTTATTAATAAACTGAATATAGTTGCAGAAGAAGCTGACGAGACACAGTATTGGCTTGAACTGCTTGCGGAATCTGGTATGATTAAACATGAAAATACAGCGTATTTGTATAATGAGGCGAGAGAAATAACCGCGATGGCCACCGCTTCTATCAGGACGGCGCGTCAAAACGGGGTTAAGAAGTATAACTTGTAAATTGCAAATTCAAAATTTCAACTTGCCGGGAAAAGGATGTGCGTGATGGCATCAAAAGAAGGAACTCTTGTGCTTCTATCCGGCGGGCAGGATTCCACGACCGCTTTGTTTTGGGCCAAGAAGAGGTTTTCGCGTGTTGAGGCGGTGTCTTTTGATTATGGACAGCGCCACAGGGTTGAGCTTAAGCACGCGGCCAAAACAGCCGCGCTTGCGCGGGCCGGGCACACGGTGATGCCTGTCAGGGAGTTTGAAGCCATTAAATACAGCGCGCTTATAAAGGGCGCGAAGCGCGGGAAAAAAGACAGGGTGAATAAAAAACTGCCCGCGACGTTTGTGCCGGGCCGCAACATACTCTTTCTCGCTGCCGCGGCCTCTTATGCCTACACAAAAAAGATTCACAACCTTGTTATCGGTGTCTCCCAGGTTGATTACTCGGGCTATCCTGACTGCAGGCGCGGGTTCCTTAGCGCCATGGAAAAGGCGCTGTCCCTCGGCCTTGATTACAGGATAAAAATACACGCCCCGCTTATCAATAAAACAAAGAAAGAGACGGTTCTGCTGGCGAAAAAACTGGGCGTCCTTCATTATTTGAAACACACGCACACCTGCTATGAGGGAAAAACCCCGGGCTGCGGCAAATGCGCGGCCTGCGTTTTACGCGCGAAGGGGTTTGAGGACGCGGGTGTGGAAGACCCGCTGTTTGAGAGGAGATAAGGGCAAGTTTGAATTTCTAATTTGCAATTTGGAAGTGTTGGCCGCAGAAACGGTAACAGGCGGTCTTGCGGGGATTTTCTAACTTCTAAATTGTAAATTTAAAATTCAAACTAATCGGCTTCCCGCATAATACGAAATGCCGCCGCGTTTCACTTCGAAAAACATCACTTCGAAAAACTCTTGTGTTTTAAGAAATATTGTGCTACGATTTCCATGATTTGTGGCACGTAATACAATACCAAAAGGTGAAGGATGAAAAAACTTACCCGTTTCGGCGTCTCGATAGAAGAGGAACTTTTGTCGAAATTCGACAAAATAATAAAAAAGAAAAAATACCGCAACCGTTCTGAGGCGCTTCGGGACCTTGTGCGCTCGCTCATAGTTGAGGAGGAGTGGCTCGACGGCAAGGCTGAGGCAATAGGCACCATAAATATCGTCTATGGCCACCATAAAAAAGGGCTCTCCCGGGCGCTGACGCGCATACAGCATGATTATCATACCCTGATTGTCTCTGACACGCATGTCCACCTTGACCACGACAACTGCCTTGACGTCATAATAGTAAAGGGCAGGACGGCTTTGCTTAAAAAAATCGCGGATGAGCTTATTTCCGCGAAGGGCGTGAAGTTCGGCAGGCTTACAATCGCGACAAAGGGAAAGGACCTGTAATGAGACAAACGGGAGGCACGGGAAAGAGGAGCGGGATTGACAGGATAGCGGCGGCAGCTCTGTTTCTCTCCTTTGGGGCGCATTTGCTGGCCTTTGCCGCGCCCGGTGTTGTGCATATAATAATGAAAATCAAAGAGGCCGCGTCCATTGAGGCAAAAGAGAGCGTTATTATGCCAGTGATGCTTCTGATTCCGGACATTAAAGCGTCCGGCGAAAAATCAATTGTCTCCAAAAAGGATGGCCCGCGTGAAAGCGCGCCGGAGCCCGCGGCGCAGCCCGGCCTTTACGCGTCAAAGCCCGCGGAGGCGCATGCTGTCAACGCTGCCGCGTATGAGTCAAATGAGATGCTCGCCTATACGGACGCGGTAAAGAGAAGGATACAGCTCGCGCGCAGGTACCCGGCTTCGGCGCGGCGCGCCGGGATTGAGGGCGATGTCGGACTTGTCTTTACAATAACGAAAGAGGGCGCGCTGAAAGAGGCATTGGTTGCATCGGGTTCAGGCGCGGCAGAGCTTGACGAAGAGGCTGTCAGGACAATACACAGAGCATCGCCATTTCCAAAACCGCCCGCTCAGTTTGAGAAGAGCGGGCTTGAGATGCAGGTAAAAATAGTATTTAAGCTTGATTAAAAACAGAAAAAGGAGAAGAGAGGATGAAGCGAGCAACGGTTGTTTGCATGTTTTTGCTGCTGTTTTCCGCGTTAACGGGTTCTGATATCATAAACCTTGGAAGCGTGGTTGTTGAGGAGGGCTCGCTGACAAGGGGGGTGAATGAGTTTGGCCAGTCATCCACGGTATTTTCAGGAAGCGCGGTTGAGGCATCGGCCGCGTCAAATGTGGCCGACATACTTGAAAGGGTTTCGGGTATATATATAGAGAAGGCAGGCGCGCTCAATTTTACAGCAGGCTCAAGTGGCACGTCTGTTTTAAAGATAAGGGGAATTGGCTCGCTGCCGAACTCGGGAATACTGGCGGTTGTTGACGACAGGCCCCTGTTTATGGGTTTGTTCAAGCACCCGATGTTTGACATGCTGCCGCTTGATTATGCTGAGCGTGTTGAGGTCATAAAGGGGCCCTCAGGAGTCCTTTTCGGCAACCAGGCAGTTGGAGGCGTTATTCATATAAGTTCCAAAAGGCCGGAGCCGGGCAAGATGAAGACCGTGCTCTCCTCGGCCATGGGCAATTATTACACGCAGGACCATTACATAAACAATATGGCGGAATTCGGCGGGTTTGATTACATGGTGTCAGCGGGATACAAGGGCACAGAGGGGCCTCGCCGCAATTCCGACTCCTACCAGCAGAACTATATGATAAAAGCGGGTTATGATTTTGAGGGGCTGTTCAGGCTCTCGGGTTCGGGGCAGTATTCTGAGGTGACTTTTTACAACCCCGGGCCGGTTAATGAAAACTGGCACAGGGAGCAGGAAGGCGCGAAAATGATTCAAAGAAGCGGGGACATTACAATAGAAAGAAAAGAGGATGACTGCGTCTCAAAGATAATAGTTTACGCTGACACGGGCGCCAACAAATTTTTAAAGCAAAAACCGGGGCCCGTGCTTATTCCGGGAAGCTACAATGTCTTTAATAATTACGGCGCGAGGGCAATGAGGGAATGGAGGCTGCTCCCGGGAAACCTCATAAAGGCGGGTTTTGACTGGCAGTATTTTGACGGTGGTTTTGAGAATTACCCGCCGAATCCTGCCATGAAGATAAAAGAAAAGAGGAGCGAGAATGATTACGCGCCTTATCTCATGGCATCCCGGCAAATAGGAGCGCTCTCGCTCTCTTTAGGCGCGAGGTATGGTATTAATACACTGTGGGGCCCTGAGCTTATTCCGCAGGCAGGAGTTAAGGTGTCGGTTTATGAGGGGAATACGGTATTTGTGAATGCCTCAAAGGGGTATAAAACTCCGGCTATGGGGCAGGTGATATTTGAGGACTATGACGAGCTTGTTCCCGAGAATTTCTGGCAGTATGAGGCGGGTGTGACACACGAGATAAAGGGTCTGCTCTATGCGGGCGCGTCTGTTTACCAGACAGAGGGAAACAACCTGCTGATGGAGGATCCTGTTGACAGCAAATACAAAAATAGCGGGTTTGTGCTTATCAGGGGCGTTGAGGCTGAGTTTGATGTAAATGTCCTTGACATGTTCAATGCCGGCGCGTCATGCGCGTATATGGACCCTCGTGAAAAGACCGAAGGAAACGCGTTTTTTACGGGCGGCGCGTCCGTAAGCACAAAGGCGCTTGCCGGGATTAAGTTCAAAATAGAGGGAAGGTTCGCGAAGGAACGTTTTGATACGGACCACAGAAAAAACAGGCTTGATGACTACCACATATTAAACGCGTCAGCCGGATATGACGCGGAGATACTCGGCACGGACACATCCTTTTTTCTTGAAGTAAAGAATATGCTCGACAACAAGTACGAGGTTAAAAAGTACTATCCCGCGCCGGGATTCCTTATCAGAGGCGGGATGACGATAAGGATATGAAAAGAACAAGTTTGAATTTGCAATTTATAATTTGCAAATTATCCGCGGTCATGAAACCGCGCGAAGCCGGTAATCCGGATTTGGAATTGTTTTGTCTGTGTAGGCGCGGACTTTAGTCCGCGGCATTAAAGCGCGCGAACTGCCCTTCGGCTTCGCTCAGGATATTTAGTTCGCGGCTGCGAAGACGGATACAAGGGCAGAGTGCCGGTAATTCGGATTTGGAATTGTTTTGTCTGTGTAGGCGCGGACTTTAGTCCGCGGCATTAAGGCGCGCGAACTGCCCTTCGGCTTCGCTCAGGATATTTAGTTCGCGGCTGCGAAGACGGGAAGAAACTGAAAACTGAAAATTTTAAATTATTTTTTCCGGGAGAAATGATGAAAAAAGTATTTTCCGGGATTTTTGTATTATGTCTGTTTATAACAGGATGCTCCCCGGATAAAACCGCGGCAGGGCGCCCGCTTCTCGCGGGGAACCTGCTGGTTGAGTCCATGGTGCGGGATATCTGGCCCGCGGCTGATGTTGTATCGCTTGTGCCGCCGGGCGCGTGCCCCGGGCATTATGACATGAAGCCGTCTGACGCAGAAGCCATAAGCCGCGCCGGGCTCTTCATTTACCAGCCGTTTCAGGAGGCCTTTTATGAAAAGGCGGTAAAGATAAACCCTGCAATACAAAAGGCTGTCATAAAAGAGGGCGGGCTCACTACGCCGCGCGGGTATATCATGGGGCTGGATGAGACGGCAAAGATTTTGTCCGGATTCTTTCCGGATAAGGAGGGGTTGTTTGAGGGGAACAGGAGAAGGGTTTCCGGGACAATAACAGAGGCAGAAGAAAAATGGGCCGGCCATACCGGCCGCATAAGGGAAAAAAAATTCAGGGTCATAACGACGGTTTTTCATGAACCGCTCTGCGAATACCTGGGTTTTGAGGTTGTCGGAAAGTTTGGCTCGCCTGATTCCCTGACGGTCAGGGATGTCCGGGCGCTTAAAAACGCGGCTGAAGACAAGGGGGTTGATTTTATAGTGAGCAATGTAACCGGAAATCACGGGATTGCGGCGGCGATAATCGGGAAAGAGATAAAAAAGCCGGTAATTGCGTTCGCTTCCATTCCGGAATCAGGCGCCGGTGGCAGCGGGTTCTTTAAGCTGTGGAACTACAATATGGAAGAACTGGCGAAAGCAACAGGGATAAGGGATGATTATGGAGCGGAATAAACCGGAGGCCGCGGCAAAGGCCGAGCGCCTCTCTTTTTTCGCGGGCAAAAAGCAGGTCCTGAAAAACATATCATTTGAGGTGAACAAAGGAGAGTTTATGGCTGTGCTCGGGCCCAATGGCGCGGGCAAGACCAGCCTGATAAAGGCATTTCTGGGTTTTAACAGGCCCGCTTCGGGCCGCGTATTCGTGGAAGGCACGGAAGTCTCGCCAAAGACAGCAGGGGAAATAAGGAGAAGGACAGCCTATCTTCCGCAGTCATTTGACGTTGACAGGAATTTTCCCATACTTGTAAAGGATGTTGTCTCAATGGGGTGCGGATATGTCAATGATGCAGTGGTGAAGGAACTGAATATCCGGGCGCTGCTTGAGCGGCCGTTCGGGCTCATATCCGGGGGAGAGAGGCAAAAGGCAATGCTTGCCATGGTGCTGTCAAGAAACCCTTCTGTGCTTTTTTTTGACGAGCCAAACCTCAACCTTGACCCGTTTTCTTACAGGAATTTCCTGAAAGTTGTATCCTCTGTTTACGCGAAGCACGGCCTTACCGTAATCTTTGTGACGCATCTTGTGACAAATATGCCCGAGGCGTGCAAAAGGGTGCTGGTTTTAAAGGAAGGGGAGGTAATACGCGACGGGGAAAAGGAAAAGGTGATGTCGGGCAAAAATTTTATGGAGGCGGTATATGGCTGAGGCGCTTCTTCTTAAAACACTTGCCGTCACATCTCTCGCGGGGGCGCTTTGCGGGCTGACAGGCGGCTTCATATTTCTCCTCAATATTCCTTTTATAGGAGTGCTGATTTCACACGCTGCCATGGCAGGGGGCATATGGGGGATAATAGCCGGGGTTCCGCCCAAGGCCGCGGCTTTCGCAGCCTCGCTCATCGCTGTCTTTGCCGCGGGCCCGGTATCTGACAGGGCAAAGCTTAACGCCAACATATCAATGTCCATAATCTTCTCCGCTTTTATGGGAATCGCTTTTTTGGGCGTGGGAATAACAGGAGGCATGAACCAGCAGATAATGGGTTTTTTATGGGGCAATGTCCTCTTTGCCGGAATCGGAGACATAGTGCTCATAACAGCTCTTATAATCCTTACGCTCATTCTGCTCGCGGCAAAAGGCAGGCAGTACGAGGCGCTTCTTTTCAACAGGGAGATAGCCGCGTCTCTGGGCTACAATACAAAGGCGCTCTATTACGGGCTCCTGCTTATAATAGGCGCGGTCATTACGGTGACTCTTGATGTTATCGGAGGGCTCATGCTCTTCAGCCTGATAATAACCCCGCCCGCGATAGCCTACCAGCTCACTTATGACATGAAGAGGTTTTTCGGGCTGTCGCTGCTTGCCGGTTTTACAGCCGGGCTCGGAGGCGCTTTCATATCCTATTTATTGAACCTGCCCGTATCAGCCACAACAGTACTTTTTGTATCCCTGCTTTTCTCCATCTCGTTTGTCTTCTCGCCCAAGAGGAGGAGAGATGGGCGTTAAGTGTTTTGACAGGATGGCCGCGGCATACACAAACGGCTGGGTTAAGTGCGCGAAGAAGAGGGATGAAATACGGAGATTCACGGCGCGGTTCGGGCTCGAAAAAGGAATGACAATAATCGAGCCGGGATGCGGCAGCGGCGAATTTACTCCTTTTCTTCTGGCAGAGGCGGGAAAAAACGGAAGGGTGATATGTGTTGACAGCTCTTCTGAGATGTCAAAACTGGCGAAGCAGAGGCTTAAGGCAGGGAAAAACGCACGGGTCATAAAAGCATGCGCGTCAAAGATGCCTGTTAAAAGCGGTTCAGCGGACGCGGTAATATGCTTCAACTGTTTTCCGCATTTCTATCCCAAGGAGCGGTTTATCAGGGAATTTCACAGGGTTTTAAAGCCCGGAGGCCTGCTTGTAATCGCCCACGACGCTTCGTCGGCGGCGATAAACGGAATGCACCGGCGCATCGGGTTTAATATGAAAAAACACGGGATACCCGCGCCCGGCGAGATGAGAAAAATGTTGTATCACGCGGATTTTGTGATAGAGTGCTTTAAAAGCCGCGGCCGGTATATGCTTGCCGCGCGAAAGCAATAGTTTTAATGGGGGGTTGAGATGAAGATTATTATAACCGGCGCTACGGGATTTATAGGATCCGCTGCCTGTGAAATGTTCGCGGATAAGGGCTGCGACGTGGCTGCTGTAACAAGAGATACTTCCGCGGCAGCGATGAAAGGCTTGAGATACATATCGTGGGAAGCGCTTGACGGGGAGGCTGACGGAGCTGACGCGATAATAAACCTCGCGGGAGAGAACATCGGCGCGTCACGCTGGACGCGGGCAAGAATGGACAGCCTGATGGCGAGCAGGGTTATGGCCGGAACAAGGGTTGCGAACGCCGTTAAAAAAGCGAAAAAAAAGCCGGGCCTGCTCATCCAGGCGTCAGCAGCGGGTTTTTACGGGGACAGGAAAGATGAGGAAATAACAGAGGAATCGGCCCCGGGAAAAGGCTTCTTGGCTGAGGTGTGCGCGGCGTGGGAGGGCTCGACTCTGGCTGTGGAAAAAGCAGGCGTAAGGCGGTGTGTCTTAAGAATGGGGGTTGTGCTGGGAAGAGGCGGGTTTTTAAAAAAGATTGAAACGCCCTTCCGGTTTTTCCTGGGCGGGCCAATGGGCAGCGGCCTGCAGAAGATATCGTGGATACATATTGAAGACCTGCTTTCATTGTTCAGGTTCTGCGTGGAAAACAAATCAGCGGCAGGCATATACAATGCCTGCTCGCCAAACCCGGCAACAAACAGGGAGCTTTCATCTGCGCTTGGAAAGGCGCTGAAACGGCCCTCGTTTTTCAGGGCGCCTGAAACCGCCCTGAAGCTTCTTCTCGGTAAAATGGCGGATGAAGCAATCCTCACAGGCGCGTCTGTCCTTCCCGCGCGGCTGATGAAGGAGGGGTTTGTTTTCAGGTATTACGATATAGAAGAGGCGCTGAAGGAAATATACGGCTGACAAATTTGTATATATATACAAAAAAGACTTGACAAATTTGTACGTATGTGTAAAAATGTCATAAAAGAGCTAAAGGTGTGATATGCGCGGAGATTACAGAAAAAGGTTTCTTGAGGAGACGGTGTTTGACCCTGTTTTTGGCAGGCAGATGAGGTTTGTGATAGGCCCGAGACAGTGCGGAAAAACAACCATGGCCCGTGAAAAACTGGCGGAAGGGAAAATGCCGGAATTGTATTTTAACTGGGACAGCGCTGAAGTGAAAAGAAAGTACAGGCGCGAGGGCAGCCTGATACCCAAAACAAGGGCGGCGGAGAAAAAATGGGTTTGTTTTGATGAAATACATAAAATGCCGAAGTGGAAGAATGTTTTGAAAGGAATATTTGATACACGGGAAGACGAATACAACTTCATTGTAACGGGGAGCGCAAGGCTTGATATTTTAAGAAAAGCAGGGGACAGCCTCGCGGGGAGATATTTTGTTTTCAGGCTGAGTCCGTTTATACTGGCCGAGATGACGCAAAACAGAACGGAATACCTGAGGCCCGAATCAAATCCCCTGGATTTTGTTCATAAAAATCTTCCGGAAAAAAAGGGCGCGCAGAAGCATATGGAAAGCCTGATAATGCACGGCGGTTTCCCCGAACCGCTGTTCAAAGGAGAGGAAAGATTCTCAAGAATGTGGAACGAGGAGTATTTTGAAAGGATAATCAGGGAGGACATGAGGGATTTATCAGCCGTTCATTATCTGGAAAAAGCTGTTGATCTCGCGAAGATACTTCCCGGAAAGGTCGGAGCGCCTCTTTCTGTTGAGTCTCTTGTAAGGGATTTGGAGATAAACCACAGGACGGTTAAAAGGTATCTGAAGCATCTGGGGCTTAATTTTCTGATTTTTGAACTCTGTCCGTACGTGAACACAGTGAAGGCAAGGCGCCTGAATAAAAAAATGACAAAAGTCTATTTTTATAATTATTCGGTTATACAGGATGAGGCGGCGAGGTTCGAGAATTACATCGCTGTTGAACTGAAAGCCAGGGTTGACCTGTGGAACAGCGGAGGAGCCGGAAAGTTCGATCTTTATTACATAAGAAACAGGGAAAAGAAAGAGACGGACTTTCTGATAACGAACAACGACAGGCCGTACCTTCTTCTTGAGGCGAAGATTTCCGGCGTGCCTGTTGAAAGCCATCACAGGTATTTTTCCGGGGCGCTCGGGGGGATACCTTTTGTTCAGCTTGTAAAAAAAAAGGTTGATGTCAGGGAAGACGCGGGCAGGTTTTTTACCGCGCCCGCCTCAAGGTTTTTTGGGTAGAGGAAGGATGAAGCCGGAAGCTGAAGTTTAAAATTAAAACAAGGGGATTACGGTAATTTTGAGCGTTGAACCTTGAACTTTGAACCGTGTCTCATAGTGAGGGAAATAAGACGGGTTCAAGTTCAGCGTTGAAGGTTTCATGTTTTAAACCAAACCCGTGTCCAAAATCAACCGGCAGTTAAAGGCGGTAATTTGTAATTTGTAGTTTGTAGTTGGAAAAACAACCCGAAACCTGCCAGCCTGAAACTTGAAACTTTCTAACCTGAAACCTGAAATCGAACCCTGAGCGGAGTCGAAGGGTGAACCGTGAACTTTGAATTCTTGTGTTAAGGCGGGGTGTGGCATTTGAAGTCAAAATTTCGTGTTATTATTAGGGGGGAAACAGCGGTAGTTTGCGTATTTCGTCGTTTTGCATGGCAAAACCAAACTGCGTTTTTTTTAATGGAAAACTTGACATACGCCAAATACGCGGCTATGCTTATATCACTGCCAAACTATTTTGAACGGCTTACTCCTGCAGCGGCAAGAATTTGGTAAAGGAGTATTTATGGCAAGGGGAACAGGGGAACACGCGGGCAAATCAAAAGAACTTAATTCATTTCATATATTGCTGTGCTCAGAATATGCGGGAGGGTGAAACACCATGAAAAAAATGCTGATGATTTTGTTGTTTGTGTTCGGTTTTTTTGGGGTAATATTTGGCGCGGCAGAAGTAAGGAACGTAGCAGTCACGGGCGGGTGTTATACACCGGGGCAGAATATAACGGTTAACTTTGAGGTGCGCTGCGCCGCATGGCAGACAACATTCGGGTCAATAATCTTTTCTACGGATAACAGCCCTCATTATAC
>Ga0129302_1000493_pt1 | contig 29617 bp, 20 predicted proteins | sample BlaSprsedimmetaG_FD_94476 | JGI IMG/M metagenome (GOLD analysis project Ga0129302, IMG submission 94476) | Hot spring sediment bacterial and archeal communities from California, USA to study Microbial Dark Matter (Phase II) - Blank Spring... | ecosystem: Environmental > Aquatic > Thermal springs...
GTCATTTTAGTCCGCCGAAGACCGCATGGGTCTGAACCGAAGTGGTGAGCGGTGACCTGTGCCCTCTGGGTATTTGTGCCCGAAAGGGTACTCTCATGCAGCCTTATCATTTTTTCAAATATGTATAACCCCAAACCCACACAAAATGGAAGAGAACCGCTTTTTTCAACTTCTTTTCCGCCCTCAACTCTCTCAACTTCTCTTTTCCTGGCCTTCCTGCCTCCTGTCACCTTCTTCTCAAGTTGTCATATTGGGGAGAATGTGCTAAAAAAGGCTATGGCCAAAACGCTGCTGTCGGTCATTGTACCCGTATTCAACGAAAGAGATAACATCCGGCTCTTGTACCGCGAGATCCTGTCCGCCACGGATCCGTTGGATATAGAATTGGAAATGATCTTTGTCGATGACGGCAGTACGGACGCATCCCTGGAGACCCTGCTCGAGCTACGCGAAAGCGATCCCCGGGTACAAGTCATCCAGTTCCGTAAGAACTTCGGCCAGAGTTCCGCCATTTCCGCGGGTTTCGATTTATGCCGCGGCGAACTTGTCATCACCATGGATGGGGACCTGCAAAACGACCCGGGCGATATTCCGCGCATTCTGGAAAAGCTTGCGGAGGGGTACGATATCGTAAACGGTTGGCGCAAAAAGCGCCGCGACAAATTCCTGACGCGTTTGCTGCCCTCTTTTATCGGCAACAAGTTGATTTCTTTCATCACCAAGGTCAAACTGCACGATTACGGCTGCACGTTGAGGGGGTTCCGCCGCGAAGTGGTCAAGAACCTGACATTGTACGGGGAAATGCACCGCTATATTCCGGCCATTGCATCGCGCATGGGGATTCGCTCCACCGAAATCCCGGTCAACCATCGAGAACGCAAGTTCGGGCAATCCAAGTACGGTCTGGGCCGAACCTTCCGCGTGATACTGGACCTGATCACCATCAAGTACCTCTTGTCCTATGCCCACCGTCCCCTGCAGATTTTCGGCGGGATCGGCCTCTTGATGCTCCTGGGCGGATTTCTGTCGGGCGCCTATCTGACGGTAATCAAATACGCGTATCTTCAGCCCATTGCCGGCCGGCCGCTGCTGTTTTTCACGATTCTCTTGATTTTCCTGGGATTTCAGGTGATCACCCTGGGATTGATCGCCGAAATGCTCACCAAGATCTATCACGAAGGTTTAAAGAAAACCACCTACTCAATCCGAGCCATCAATGGGGTCGATTATCATGAAAATCCTGATGATCGCCCCTGAACCCTTTTTTGAGCCCCGGGGCACGCCGTTTTCCGAATACTTTCGCATCCGCGCGCTAACCGATCTGGGGCACAAAGTCGATTTGGTCACCTACCCCATCGGCGCGGACAAAGAGGTTCCCGGACTCAGGATATTCCGTTCCCTGAGGCCCTTCTGGATCCGCCAGGTTAAAACCGGCCCTTCCGCCAGCAAACTGGTGCTGGACTTTTTTTTGTTTTTCTCTTCACTGAAACGGCTCCTGCTGGGGCGTTACGACGTGATTCATTCCCACGAAGAGGCCTCTCTGTTCGGCACCTTGTTCAGTGCCATCTTCCGTATTCCCCACCTCTACGACATGCACTCATCCCTGGTCCAACAGATGGACAACTTTCAATTCACCCGCTCACGTTTGGTACGGCGCCTGTTTGCGATCAATGAACGCTGGGCATTGAAACGGGCGCGGTCGGTTATCGTTATCTGCCGTTCTCTCTATGAACACGCCGCATCCATCACCACTGAAAAGAAATTAACCCTCATCGAAAACTTTATGGATGAATCTCCAAAGCAACTGGACCTGCATATGTTGAACGAAATCCGCGCGCATCTTCCCCGCCAACGACGCATCGTGACCTACACCGGTACCTTGGAACACTACCAGGGCATTCCCCTGCTGCTGGAGAGCCTGGCCTTCCTGGATCCGCGCTTTCATCTCGTACTGGTCGGCGGCAAGCCTTCCCAGATCGAGAAACTGCGCCAAATCGCCCGCAAACGCGGACTGGAAAAACGAATCCTCTTTGCCGGCCTGCGCCCGCATAAAGAAATCCCTTATTTTCTCCACCTGTCCCACGTTCTGGTATCGCCCCGTTCGCATGGAACCAACATCCCGCTCAAGATCTATGCCTACCTCAAGAGCGGAGTTCCCGTTGTGGCCACGAACCTGTACACGCATACCCAGACCCTGACCCCGGAAATCGCCGTACTGGTTGAACCGCGTGGCGATGCGCTGGCAAAAGGCATTGAACGCGCCGACAGCGAGGAAGGCCGCGCCATTGCCGCGGCGGCTGCGAGATTCTCTGAACGCCACTACTCTGCCGACCACTACCGGGAACGGGTTGCCCGGGCCCTGCTGCCAATTACGGAATCCCGCCGGGATTGAGGTTTCACCGTTCCCAAGCTATAATCTGGTCTACCCAAGCGATGATTACCACTCAAGGAGCAGGGAATGATTGAACGCTATTCAGTTAGAGAAGTACAGAAAATCTGGGACCGGCAGAACCGCTACCGGCGCTGGCTGGACGTGGAACTGGCCATTACCGAAGTCTGGCACCAGATGGGACAGGTGCCCGACAAAAGCATGGACCATATCCGCCGCACGGCCGCTTTTGACGCAGACCGGATCGATGAGATCGAGAAAGAGGTAAAGCACGACGTCATTGCGTTCCTGACCTCGGTGGAAGAGCACGTGGGCCCTGATTCCGCTTATATACACAAGGGCATCACCTCTTATGATATTGTTGACACCGCCCTCTCGCTTTTGATTCTGGAATCCCTCGAACTGGTGTTGGCGCAATCCCAACGGCTCCATCGAGCCCTGCTTGCCCGTGCCTATGAATGCAAGGACTTGATGGGAATCGGGCGTACCCACGGAATCCACGCCGAACCCATTTCCTACGGCGTTAAATTTCTGCTCTGGTATGAAGAGATGGGGCGCAATATCCAACGGCTAAAGCAAGCCCGGGAAACCATGTCCGTAGGCAAAATATCGGGTTCAGTCGGCACCTATATTCATTTCCCCCCCGAAGGAGAAGAACAGGCTTTGGCGAAACTGGGGCTCACCCCGTGTCGCGTATCCTCCCAGATCATCCAGCGCGATCGTCACGCGGAAGTGCTTTATGTACTGGCCGGACTGGGAACGGCGGTTGAAAAAATGGCCCTGGAGATCCGTCACCTGCAGCGCACCGAGGTGTTGGAAATGGAAGAGCCATTTACCCGCGGCCAGAAGGGATCATCTTCCATGCCGCATAAACGCAATCCCGTGCGCTGCGAACGCATTTCCGGACTGGCCCGCCTGCTGCGAAGCCATGTGGGCGTGGCCTTGGAAAACAACCTGTTGTGGCATGAAAGAGATATCTCCCATTCTTCCGCTGAACGGGTGATTTTCCCGGATGCCTTTCATGCCGCCTGCTTTATGCTGGATGAAATTCACGATATCATCGCCAACCTGGTCATCTATGCGGAAAATATCCGCCGCAACAAGGAGATCACCCGGGAGGTTTATTTCTCACAGTCCGTCTTGACACTGCTGGTCAACCGCGGCGTGTCCCGTCAGAAAGCCTATGAACTCGTTCAGGCCAACGCCATGAAATCGTGGACGCAAAACCTGGGGTTCCGGGATCTGATCCTGAACGATCCCGAAATTCTTGAAGTTTGCCCCCGGCGTGATCTGGAAGGGGCTTTTTCGCCCGAGCCGCTGGAAGCCGGAATTCAGGCCATCTTTGACCGCTTCAAAAATGATACTCCTTGACAACAGGCGCCCGCTCCGTTTTACTGTGAGACGGCTGTCGCTGCTTGACGCCCCGGTAGAGGCCATTGTCAACACGGTCGACTCCACCGATATCTTCGCATATCCCCTGGCCCGAGCGGTTTGCCTGCAAGAGGTCATGCTCCGCGAAATGGACGCCAAAAAAGCCGCCGGCTTGCAGGCGATTCTCTTTTCCCGGGTTCAACACAACCCGTAGTTTTCGATTCCCGGGAGTGTGATACAATGGCAAAAATGGCTGAAACTTTTCGCGTGTTCGTCTCTAAACGGCCCGGATTCGACAGCGCCGCGGAAAAACTCCTGCGGGATCTACGCCATCATCTGGACATCCTGTCATTGTCAAAACTGCGGGTGTTCAACCGCTACGAGATTCGGGGAATTGCCCGCTCAGACCTTGAAATGGCCATCCCGATCATCCTATCCGAACCGCCCCTGGATGATGTATTCCTGGATGAGATCCCGGTAACGGGGCAGGAGCGCCTCCTGGGCGTGGAATACCTGCCTGGACAATACGACCAGCGCTCCGACAGCACAGCCCAGTGTTTCCAGATCCTCATGCGCGGGGAACGACCCGAAGTGGCCACAGCCCGATTTTACCGCTTCTCAGGTACAATCAGCGACAACGAATTCCAGCGCATCCGCAAATACATGATCAACCCCGTAGATTCACGCGAAGCGCAACTGCATGTTTCCGGCCTGGACTCCACCCTGCCGCAACCAGACCGGGATGTCCCGGTGTTGAGCGAACTCCTTTGCCTGGAAGACGGGGCCGCTGGCGATTGGATCCGCGACATGGCGCTCTCCTTAAGCGTTGCGGACCTGATTTTAATCCGAGATCATTTCCGCGATATCGGTCGAGCACCGACGCTAACGGAATTGCGCATGTTGGACACCTATTGGTCGGATCATTGTCGTCATACAACCTTTCATACCATCCTGGATTCAGTGAAAATCGATCCGGGGCCTTATTCCAGAGTGTTGTTGGACGCCTACAACCGCTTTTTAAGTGATTTCGCCCTCATCAAACCCGACCGGCACCGGCACACCCTCATGGACATGGCCACATTGAGCATGCGCATCATGAAAAAGCAGGGGCGCCTGGATGACATGGAGGTGTCGGGCGAAGTCAATGCCTGCAGCATTATCCGCTCCGTGCGGGAAAACGGGACTGAGCGGGATTGGTTGATCCTGTTCAAAAACGAAACCCACAACCATCCAACCGAGATCGAACCCTTCGGCGGCGCCGCCACCTGTCTCGGCGGTGCCATCCGCGATCCGCTTTCGGGACGCGCGTACGTGTATCAGGCCATGCGGGTTACCGGGTGCGGAGACCCACGCACCCCGATTGGTGAAACCCTTCCCGGCAAACTGCCGCAACGCCGCATCACTACTGAAGCCGCGCATGGATACAGTTCATACGGCAACCAGATCGGCCTGGCCACCGGCCTGGTCCGCGAGATCTACCATCCCGGATACGTGGCCAAGCGCATGGAGGTGGGTGCCGTGATCGGCGCCGTTCCCCGGGAACACGTGCTCCGCCGGGACGCCGTTCCGGGAGACCGCATCCTGCTGGTGGGGGGGAAAACCGGCCGGGACGGAATCGGGGGAGCCACGGGATCATCCAAAACACATACCGAGCAGTCGCTAACCACCGCGGGAGCGGAAGTTCAGAAAGGCAATCCCCCTGAAGAGCGCAAGTTGCAACGCTTGTTTCGCAATCCCCGGGCCATCGGTATGATTCGCAAATGCAATGATTTCGGCGCCGGCGGAGTGGCCGTGGCCGTGGGTGAACTGGCGGCGGGAATCGACGTATTCCTCCACAGGGTACCGTTGAAGTACCAGGGCCTGAACGCGACGGAAGTCGCTTTGTCGGAGTCCCAGGAACGCATGGCGGTTGTGGTATCGGCGGCGGATACGGACGCATTTGTCAAGGCGGCGGAAAGTGAGAACCTGGAAGCCACTGAAATAGCCGTGGTAACGGAGAACAACCGTTTGCGCATGTTCTGGCATGACCGGATCATCCTGAATCTGGAACGTGATTTCCTGGATTCCCACGGGGCAAAACAGCATGCCCGGGTTCGGGTGACCCCACCGGCAATCAATGGCAAAAGCGACTTGCTGGTCCCGTTGGTGAATGCGGATAAAGGCGAGAAAACCGCCTGGCTGAAACTGATGGCGGACCTCAACATCACCAGCCAGCAGGGCCTGGTTGAGCATTTTGACGCATCCATCGGCGCCGCGTCGGTTCATTATCCCCTGGGTGGCGCGTTTCAGGATACCCCCGCTGATGCCATGGTGGCCAAAATCCCCCTGGACCACGGTCAGGCAGCCACCGCCACGGCCATGACATTTGGATTTGACCCCCACCTCTCTGTAAGAAGTCCGTTTCACGGTGCCGTCTACGCCGTGGTGGAAGCCGTTACCCGGCTGGCGGCCGTGGGGGTCGCCCTGTGCGAGATCCGCTTCTCCCTGCAGGAATACTTTGAAAAACTTGGCGATGATGAAGCGCGCTGGGGAAAGCCCTTCAGCGCATTGCTGGGGGCCCATACCGCGCTGATGCAACTTGGTGTTGCGGCCATCGGGGGCAAAGACAGCATGTCCGGATCCTTTAACGAACTTGACGTGCCTCCTACCCTGATCGCTTTTGCCGTAGGCACACTGGATGTGGAAAAAGCCGTGTCCGCTGAATTCAAGCAGGCGAACCGCCGCGTTTATCTGGTTCCGCTGGATACCGTTTCCGGGGATATGCCTGATTTTCAACGCCTGCGCTCCAGGCTGGACGCGGTTTGCCGCGCTATCCAGGCCGGAGAAGTGACGGCCGCGCGCGCGATCGGCATGGGCGGAACGGCTGAAGGCCTTGCCAAGATGGCGTTCGGAAATCGCATCGGCCTAGAGATCCGGCCGGAGATCGCGGCCGACCTGCTGTTCCGGCCCGCTTACGGCGCCATGATCCTGGAGGTTCCAGCCGACAGGGAAACAGGCTGGCTAAGAGAAGCCGGGGCGCAATGGATCGCCGACACCATCAAAGAAGAGGAAATCCGCCATAATGCCATTGTGATTCCCCTGGAGGAGTTGCTATATCCCTGGAAACAGACCCTTGAAGGGGTTTTCCCCTCACGATCATGCCCTGCCGAAAACCTGTTTAAAGAGATCCCCTTGCACGCGGCACGGACCCGAAGATCCGCCTGCGCAAAAACGGCGCATCCAAGGGCATTTGTCCCGGTTTTTCCGGGCACGAACTGCGAGTACGACACCACGGCCGCCCTGGAGCAGGCCGGCGCCCTTGCCCGCGCCCAGGTGTTTCGCAATCGTTCACCACAAGAGGTTGAGGAATCCATCACGGCCCTATGCCGGGAGATCGACCAAGCCCAGATGCTGGTCTTGCCAGGAGGCTTCAGCGCCGGTGACGAGCCGGAGGGATCCGGTAAGTTCATCGCCACCGTATTCCGCAATCCCCGGGTTCATGAAGCTGTGGAGCGCCTGCTCAATCAAAGAGACGGCTTGATACTGGGCATCTGTAACGGTTTCCAGGCCTTGATCAAACTCGGGCTTCTGCCCTACGGAAAGATTTTGGACCTGTCGGCGCAGAGTCCGACCATTACCTATAACCAGATCGGCCGACATGTGGCCCGCATGGTGCGAACCCGGATTGTATCCACGCTTTCACCCTGGTTTTCCCGCTGTCGTGCCGGTGACATCCACACGGTCCCCGTTTCTCACGGGGAGGGACGCTTTATCGCCTCCGCGAAACAGCTTCATGCCCTGACGCAGGCCGGCCAAGTGGCCACCCAATACGTGGACATGGAGGGCAAGCCGACCATGAACTATCCCCATAATCCAAACGGTTCGAGCCTTGCCGTAGAGGGGATATGCAGTCCGGACGGCCGAATCCTTGGAAAAATGGGTCACAGTGAACGCCTGGGCCCATGGACCGCGCGCAATATTCCCGGTATAACCGAACCGGCATTGTTTTCTGGGGGAGTCGCTTACTTCAGATGACGGATCACGCCTCGAAACCCCGGCCCGACCCGAACTCACTGTTTCCGCTGGCGGACCACATGCGCCCGGACCACATCAGCGAGGTATACGGCCAGGAGCACCTGACCGGACCGGGAAAAATCCTTTCCGACATGGCGGCGCGCGGACAACTCAGTTCCACCATCCTATGGGGACCTCCCGGAACCGGCAAGACCACGCTTTCCCGCATCCTGGCCAAATCCCTGAACACCCCTTCCATGGAATTTTCAGCCACGGTTTCCCGTATCGCGGAAATCCGCGCGGTGATGCAGGAAGCAAACGCCACGCGAGACCGTTGCCATCGCCCGCTGGTGGTGTTTGTAGACGAGATTCATCACTTCAACAAGCACATGCAGGACGCGTTCCTCTCTTTTGTGGAAAAGGGAGACATTGTGCTGTTGGGAACCACCACCGAAAACCCCGCTTTCAAACTCAACCGCGCCTTGATTTCGCGCATGCAGATCTTTGAATTGCGCCCCCTGGGCGACAGCCATCTAGAGACTATCCTGGATCGCGCCTTGACCGGTATCCGGGAAACCGGCATTGCCGTTGCGGACCTTTCCGCTGAGGCCGCGGCCTTGCTGATCCGCTTTGCTGCGGGAGACGCCCGCCGCCTGCTTAATGGACTGGAAATGATCCTGCGCCTGGGCCGGGATGCGGGCACGCCTATCCAGGCAGAGGAAGTGGCGCTGCTACTGCAAAAAAAAGTCAAGGGATATGATCGATCCGGAGATGACCGTTACCAGTTGATCTCTGCATTTCACAAAAGTGTGCGCAATTCAGATGTGGACGCATCCCTGTACTGGCTGCACCGCATGCTCGCGGGCGGAGAAGATCCGCTTTTTATTCTGCGGCGCATGATCCGCATCACCGCGGAAGACATCGGCCTGGCAGATCCCCAAGCCCTGCGCATCTGCCTCGATGCCCGCGAAGCCTACGACTTTATCGGCTCGCCCGAAGGTGAGATCTTTTTAACCATGGCCACGATTTACCTGGCCTCCGCACCCAAAAGCAATTCCCTGTACGCAACCGAGAAACGCATGCAACAGGTAGCGGATCGTTACGGAAACGAGCCCGTACCCCTGCACTTGATCAATCCTTCCCACTTCCTGGCCGCACGCAAAGGAGCCGGACGCGATTACCTGTACGCCCACGACTTCGCGACCCGAACCACGCCCATGCAGACCATGCCCGCGGGTGTTCCGGATAAAGGTTTTTACTCTTCGGGTGAGTTCGGCTTCGAAAAAACCATCCACGAGCGTATCCAGTTCTGGCGGGAACAAAAAATGGCAATGGAACGGGCCGCGGATAAAAAAGAACAACAAAAAGAAGATTAACCCGGGCCCTTTCTGTAAATCTGTGTTACCAGTTCCAACAACTCCCGGTAACGAATGGGTTTGGCGAGGTAGTAATCAAAGCCCGCCTGCAGAATCCGTTCACGGTCATTCTTCATGGCCATTGCCGTAACCGCGGCTACGGGAACGGGTTTGAACCCGGGGTCCTTTTTCAGATGACGGATGGGGGAGGAATCACCAAAGTCCGCCGGCTGAACATCCATCACGACTAAATCGGGAATTGCGTAAACAGCGGTTTCCAGTGCCGTGTCCACCGAGTCGGCAATCATGACTTCATGCCCCCCGGATATCAATACGGTGCGGATCAACTTGAGATTCACAGCGTCGCGATCAATGACCAGGATCCGCACTACCCGCCTCCCGCGACAAGTTGCCCCAATGCCTCGGACACGCGCTCCGGGTCCACGCCATCCGGACGCAGCAAAGCGAACAGGCCCGGACGCATGGCTTGAAGATTGCTTTCCGATTCCTGCGGCTCCAGCACCAGCACAGTGGGGATGCGCCGGGTTTCCGGCCGTTCCGCCAGAAGCTGAATCAACTCAAAACCACTGATATCCGGCTGCACCGCGGATATCAGCAAAAGGTTCGGAACATCGTTTAACGTGGCGTCTATGCCGGCAAGGCCCCCCGCGGCCACAGCCACACTCCATCCCAGAGAGGTCAGCACTTGCTTTCCCTGTTGCAGCCGTTGGCTGTCGCCATCCACCAGCAGCGCCCGTTTGCCCGCCCCGGGATCAGCGGCAAGGTTCCTTGCAGCGATTTCATCCAGAATAGGGCGCAGGGAAGCCTCGGTTAACGGAAACAGTGCAACCGCGGATGGCGCCAGTACCGCGCCCTGGCCCCCGGAAGAGGCTTCCAGGACCAGAACAACCGGAATGGTGCGGAACTTGGGTAATTCCTTGATCTGGATCAACATGCGCATCCCTTCCAGGGACGGATAATCCGCGTCCAGAAGCATCGCGTGGGCCTGGCGGCGGTTCAACCATTCCCAGGCTTGTGCGTAGTCGGCCAGGGCGGTAAACTCATGATTCCGCAAGGCCGGCCACGCTTGAATCCGATCCCGCAGACTGCTGTTTCTCGACAACAGCAACAATGAAAGCGATTCGCGGTGGGCCGGCTCACCATCCATCGCGGAGGCAGGGGGAAAATCCGCGTCCGCCTCAAGGGTCTTTCTCCAGGGCAGGTACACGGTAAAGCGACTGCCTTCTCCAACCCGGCTCTCTACGTTCACCCATCCGCCATGCAACTCGGTCAGGCGCTTCACCATGGTCAAGCCCAATCCGGTTCCCTCGTACTTGCGGCTCAGAGAACCGTCCGCCTGCTCAAAGGGAACGAAAAGGCGTTGCTGATCCTGGGTCGAGATGCCGATGCCCGTATCCTGAACCGTCAACTCCAGGAAGTGATCGCCCTGCCAGTTTGGCTTGGCATCCGGATTGCGGCTGAACATCTCTTGGGCGGCCACCCGGCCGATAGACAACGAAACCGTGCCGCCGTCGGGAGTGAACTTGACGCCATTGGACAACAAGTTGTAGACGATCTGGCGGAATTTGCGCACATCCAGAAACAACGTGTCACCATTCGGATCTGCGCCGAAATCCAGGCCAATGCCATGGGCTGCGGCTTTTTCACGAACCACGCGCAAGGCGCTTTCACACAAAGCGGATACATGGGCCGGTTCCAATTCAAGCGACATTTTTCCGGCTTCAATTTTGGACATGTCCAGAATGTCGTTGATCAACAACAAGAGATGGCGCCCACTGTTAAAAATGTCGGTCACGTATTCTTTCTGCCGGGGAGAAAGCTCTCCGTCCACGATTCCGTCTTTGAGTACTTCAGAAAAACCGATGACGGCATTCAGCGGTGTGCGCAATTCGTGGGACATGTTGGCCAGGAATTCAGATTTCGCCCGGTTTACCACCTCCAATTCCAATGTTCTTTCCTTTAAGGCGATTTCAGCCATTTTCCTTGGTGTCACGTCTTCAATGGCCAGCAAAAAAAGCGCTTGCTTTTCTACGGTTACCTGCCGTCCCCCCACCAGGAGATGGCAGTGCCCGATTTCAGCGTCGTTGAATTCCAGTTCCAATTGACGAAAATCACTGCAGCCCCCCTCTGCGGGAGATTTCAAGTGCGCACGCAATGCCGGCAGATCCCAGCGGCCGTTGTCTATTTCAAAAAAGCCCTTTTGCTCCGTCTCTGACTGGCCATACTTGAAGCGGGATAAAAAAGCGGGATTGGCGGTAAGCACACGCAGGTCCTGGGCCAACACCACCAGCGGAACGGGAACGGATGCCACAATGGCCTCAGCGAAATTGCGGGCTTCCCGGATCTTGTCCGCGGAATCCACGATATTGGCAATGGCACGCTTGGAAAAACGATTGAACAGAATCACGCTGATTGCCAGCATGAATGCCAGGATGGTGATAATGGCGACAATGGACAATTTGGGTACGTCCACCAGGGTGTCGTACATGGTCTTGATTAGCAGCAACAACAGGCCGTAGATAATCAGGGTGATCACGGCCTTGAGTTTGCGGACTTCGTTATTGAGAAAAGCGGGGAGCGGCTGGTCGCGAAGCTCTGGCGGTTTTGGTTTGGATGATTGGGACGTTTTGGGCATCAGGACCGCCTGGGGGCGGGCGGATCTTCAAGGCGCTTGAACAAAGAAGCAAAACGGTCTGCGGCGAGCTGGAAGGCCTTGAGAACCCTGGGATCGAAATGTTCGGGACGGCAGGATTCGTCTCCCTCCAGAATCTTGTGCACGGCTTGCTCATGAGACATGGCCGGCCGGTAGCTCTTGGCGCAACGCATGGAATCATAGTGATCGGCCAGGCACACGATCCGGCCCTCAATGGGGATTTTTTCCCCTTGCAGGTTATGTGGATAGCCGTTGCCGTCCCATCTCTCATGGTGGGTCAGGGCGATACTGCGGGCCTTGCGGAAACGTGGGTGGGATCCGATGATTTCCGCACCGAACAGAGGGTGTTTGCGGATGACGGCCTTTTCCGTATCGGACAGGGCACCGGCTTTGCGCAGAATCTGCGCCGGAATCCGTACCATCCCCACGTCATGCATTTGGGCCTGCAACCAGATGGCGCGAACGAACCTTCCGGGCATTCCCAGGGTTTCCGCCAGCAGGGCACTGAACGCGCCCACGCGGATGACATGATTGCCTTTATCTTCATCATTGGCTTCGGAAGCCCGAACCAGTGCCCGCACCGTGTGTTCCAGGGCATCTTCGGTTTCCAGAATCTGGTTGGACAACGATTTCAGAAACAGGCTCTGCATCACCAGGCTATTTAAAACCGAGGCGTCGTAAACCGTCACGTCCCTGCCGTAATTCAGGCTGAACACACATAATTCGGGACTCAGATAACCGATGCCATTGCGCACGGAGAGCAAGCTTTCGGATTCCAGCATACGTACGAGGTCACGCAACCGGCTCTCATCGGACTCGCCTTCGTTGAAAAACATAACCTGGGAATCTCCAGGTGCCGGCAAAGCCAGGTTTTCCTGAATCTTGATATTGAGACGGGTCTGATACAACTCGTTAAACGCCGATTCGAACTGGTACCACTCCCAGTGCTTTTTGTGTGAAGTGCCGACGATTACGATCAGCGGGTTGTCCTGGATATCTCCGGACTGGCGCAACACCTGCTTGACCACTCCGGATAAGACCTCAAAAAAGCGAAAATCCCTGGCGGAAAAATCCTTCAGGATCTCTTCACCAAAAGAGGTCAGACGGATGATATTGTGGTAACCATGATTCAGCCGATCATTCAGCGACTTCATTTTCAACAGCATGCGCACGCGGGCCAGGACCAACTCCTGGTCGAACGGCTTGGTAATAAAGTCATCGGCCCCTGCGTCAATGCCCTTGATCCGGTCCTCCTTGGACGACAACACGGTAATCATCACGATGGGAATGTGACGCGTCTGGGGATTCTCCTTGATGCGGCGGCATACGGTATAGCCGTCCATTTCCGGCATCATTACATCCAGCAGGATCAGGTCAACCGGCTTCTTTTCCACAATGAAAGATACCTCCCGCGGATTCTGCGTCATGACAACCTGGTATCCCCGCGGAGACAACACTGCATCCAATACCTTGAGGTTCACCTGCTCGTCATCCACACATAGTATGGTTTGCTTTGCTGTTTCCACCTTTCCTCCCTGCAGAGAGATGGTTCACTATCCGTTGAGGGGCGAAATCCCGCCCGAGAATTGCACCCCGGGGGTTCTGTAGTCGCGATGACCGCTTTTCTTGAAAGCGTGAATCACCACCGGGACCAGCGGAAATTGCCATATCACCGTCATGTTAACGCGCGGGAGAGGGAATTTCAAGTGGCCGAGAAGGCGGTAACGTCTTTGATCGAGCCTGCTTTTGTACTATAATGGATGGCAATAACCTGGAACCATGACGGAAACCTTCGACAACCTCTACATCGTGCTGACCGAACCCAAGAACCCGGGCAATATCGGCGCCTCTGTGCGTGCCATGAAAAACATGGGTATACCCCATCTGCGCCTGGTCAATCCGGTTCCCTTCCGTGATGAGGATGAACAGAAAAAAATGGGTTACCGCTCACAGGACATTGTGCGGAATTGCCGCGAATTTCCATCCCTGCAGGAAGCGGTCCGGGATATGTCCGCCGTGTTCATCACCACATCCAAGCAGGGAAAGTGGCGCAAGGACTTTCTGGACGTACGGGATGCGGCTGAACAGATCGCCGCTCTGATGCGCAACCAGAAAATTGCGATCGTGTTCGGCCGTGAAGACAAGGGCGTCTCGATTGACGAGTCGCAATTGGCCAACTACCTGATCTACATCCCCTCCGCGGTTCACTATCCATCCCTCAACCTCTCCCAGGCTGTCATGGTAACCGTTTACGAGATCTATCGCGCGGCGGCGCAAAACCCAGTTCGCAAGTCCTTACCGGTCATGGCCACGCAGCACGATTTCAATCGCCTGGAAGAAAACATCTGGGATCTAATGAAAACCCTGGAGGTCCGCGAAGGCGACAACGGAAAATTCCACCGCTCCCTGAAGCGCACGTTGAGCCGCACCCATTGGACCCGCGCCGATATCGCCGTTATGGACCGCGCGTGTAAACAGATCCGCTGGTACCTGTCCCATCGGGTTCGTCCATTAACCGGGAGTGTAGAATGAGTTTGCGCGTATTCAACACATTGACAAGTCAAAAAGAAAGGTTTGTCCCCATAGCCTCACCCGCCGTGGGTTTTTACACCTGCGGCCCCACGGTATACGATTTCGCTCACCTGGGAAATTTCCGCTCCTACGTGGCCGAAGACCTGATCAAGCGGTACTTGACATACCGGGGTTTCCGGGTGCGTCATGTAATGAACATCACCGATATCGACGACAAGACCATTCGCAAGGCCCAGAGTGAAAATCAACCGCTGAACGTTGTAACCGAGAGATATATCCAGGCTTTTTACCAGGACATAAAGACCCTCAACATCCTTCCCGCTGATGTCTATCCACGCGCCACGCAGCATATTCCCCACATGCAAGCCATGGTCGACGCCCTGTTGCAACACGGACATGCCTATCGCCAGGAGAATTCCGTATACTTCCGCATCTCTTCATTCCCTGAATACGGGCGCTTATCCAACCTGAACCCGGAGAGCCTGCAATCCGGCCGCGGTGAAGACAGCGATGAATATGACAAAGAAAACGCCCGCGATTTTGTGTTGTGGAAAGGGTACCGAGAGAATGAACCCTGGTGGGATTTTCATGTGGGTAAGGGGCGTCCCGGCTGGCACCTGGAATGCTCCGCCATGAGCATGGCCTACCTGGGCAACCATTTCGACATCCACATGGGCGGAGTAGACAACATTTTTCCCCACCACGAAAACGAAATCGCCCAGGCCGAATGCGCCACTGGCGAACCTTTTGTGAATTACTGGCTTCACATCCAGCACTTGATCGTGGACGGAGAAAAAATGTCTAAATCGCTGGGCAATTTCTTTACCCTGCGCGACCTGGTGACAAAGGGTCACGATCCCCTTTCCATCCGCTACCTGCTTCTCTCCACCCATTACCGCAAACTCCTTAATTTCACCTTTTCCGCCCTGGACCAGGCGGATCGAACCCGCAAGCGCCTGCAGGACTTCTTGTTTTGCCTGGACGCGAAAGAATTCCCCGCCGGAGGAACCCCCGGGTTCATGAGTGAAGTCGCGGATTGGGAGCAGCGCTTCCGCAATGAGATGGATGATGATTTCAACATTTCCGGCGCACTGGGGGTTTTCTTTGAATTCATCCACGCCGCAAACCGCCGCCTGGGAACCCTATTAAAACAGGATATCCAAACAATCAGGGAAACCGTCGGCCGCATCAATTCCGTGCTGGGAGTCATCCGCGAACCTGAAGCCGAAACGCTGCCGCCGGAACTGGAGGCCTTGGTACAGGAGCGAGAGCAGGCCCGTGCCCGAAAGGACTTTCAACAGGCTGATGCCATCCGCGACCAGCTCGAGAAAAGCGGCATTCAGCTCATGGATACCCCCGACGGGGTCAAGTGGAAAGTGATTGATCCCGCCTGATCATTCGCCTTTTCCGGCCAATAATCGCGAAATCGGTCTTTACCTCCATTTTCCCTTTTGTCGCCGGCATTGCCGTTATTGCCATTTCACCACCACCCGGTATCGTTCAGCCGACGCAGATGACTACCTGAAACTGCTCTTCCGGGAAATCGAGCTGAGTGCGCACAGGGAACTGCTGATCCGCACGGTTTACCTGGGGGGCGGTTCGCCGTCCCTGCTGTCTTCGCCTCAACTGGAAACCCTGATAAAAACCCTGAGGCGCCACTTTCATTCATTTGTTCCCGAAGAAGTCACGATTGAGGCAAACCCCGATGATTTGAGTCCGGAATGGTTGCGGGCAGCCGTACACAACGGCTTCAACCGCATCAGCATCGGGGTGCAGTCGCTGGATAGCCGCGTATTGCGCCGCCTGGGCAGGAACCACGCCGCCGACACAGGTCTGAAAAGTATATCCCGGGCTGCGGATGCCGGTTTTGTAAACATCAATGTGGATTTCATGATCGGCGTTCCCGGCCAGACGGCGACAGGCATCGCCCGACAAGTATGCGCCCTGAAGGAACTGCCGGTCACCCATCTTTCAATCTACATGCTGGAACAAACCCCCGAAGACACCCGCTCCCGGGCAAAATCCGGCCAACAAATTTACGTGGCCGCCCGGGACGCCGCCGAAGATGTCGGGTACCGTCGTTATGAAGTTTCCAGTTTCGCCCGGCCCGGTGCGGAATGCCGCCACAACCTCACCTATTGGCGAAACAGAGAATACATGGGAATCGGGCTTTCCGCCGCGGGATTCCTGGATGGCGTGGATATTTGCAATACCCGGAACATGCCCCGCTATATCCGGGGAATTCAGGCGGGCCGACCGGTACGCACCCGTCGCCGCATTTCCGTGTGGCAGCGAAGCCTGATTACCGGACTCCGTCTTGCGGAAGGCGTTCCCGTGTCAACGCTGCAATCCCGCCTGAACGACCTTCAACCCCTGCTGGAAGCAAACATCCTGCTCATTCACCAGGGCAGACTGGCCGTCGCTCCGGATCACTTCCTGATGCTGAACGAAATCCTTGGCCGCTACGTCCTGTAGCCTGCATTTCTCAGCGCTTCAGCCTGAGGTTTTGCAGCCCCACCACCACTGCGGGGGAAGACGTTTTCAGCAACTGGAATAGTACGCGCGAATCTCCGTTATGGGGAACCGAGGTTTCGAACCGCAGTTCCCGGTCTTTTTGCACGTTGCGGAAAACCAGTTGATCCGTCATGATTTCATCTGTATAAATACGCATTACGAGGAACTCCGTATCCGCGGCGTATTTCAGGTTGCCTTGAACCAGCAAGTGATCGGACCTGGAGCTGACAACGCCGTTACTGAGGTCTACCTCCCTGCCTTCCAGGTCGGTCACGCGGTTGAGGGTAATTTCAGCGGTGGCCACAATCGCCTTGAACTCACGCACATCGCTCTCGGCCACGACTTGGCCCGCACTGTCCAGCGCCCGGACTTTCCAGTACGACCAGCGGTTGCGCCGCAACTGGTTCCAGATGGGCGGCGTCGGGGTAAAACTCGGTTCCGTACCCGCGTCATGCCATGGCTGATCCGGCGTGTTGTAGAGGATGGCGTAGAGATTGCTGGAAAACGCCACTTCATACCGCGACGCCCCCGGGGCGCGCAACCAGGAAAATTCGGGAATTTCCTTTTCCTTGGCCACAAACTCGTTGAGCGGAGTGGCCAGTTCCACCAAGTTCTCGTACGGCAACACAAAGTACTTCAGCACCGGGAACACCACGTTGAGTTGATTGGGACGGGTCAGTTCCAGAGTAATGGTGTGCAAACCCGGATCCAGCACCGGCAATCCGGGTAGTTCACGCGTACGGATCTCTTTCAACTCTCCCTGGATGGCCAGTTCGTTAAAAAACTCGTAAGGTTGGCCGTCCACGATCCACTGACCGGAGACAATGCCGGTGCCGCGCATCTTCATGCGCAATACTGCGTACAGGGCGCGCGACTTGCGCGGCACCACTTTGTAGTACTTGCCGTTGTCCAGGCGGATTTCCGCCACATCCACCAGCACTTCATCGTCGATGCCCCTCACGGTGACCGTGGCCGTAAACTGCCGCGTGCTTTCGCCGTTTTCATCCCGGGCGCTGATGGTAAAGGTGCCGGATTGGGCATAGGTATGGGTCACTTCGTGGCCGCCCGATTCCTGCACCCCGTCGCCGAAATTCCACAGCACCAGGTCACCGCGGAAATTCTGCGCCGCAACGGAAACCGGGCGGTTCATCAGCACCTCCGGCGCGGAAACCGTGATAAAACGGTTCTCCGGCAGCACTGTTATGGAGGTGGAAACCGGGGGATGGGACAGGGTACCGTCCACCGCCGAAACCGTCCGGGTTCCCGCCTGCTGAAAGCGGTGCATGATTTGGCTGCCGTTGACTTCCCGGGTACCGTCGCCGAAATTCCAGTGGATGCTGGTGGGTTGCAGGAAATTTACGGCCTCGAAATAGACCGGCTGGTCTTCGCGGGGGGATGCGGGACTGAACTGAATGGCGCGATTCGGTTGGCCGATGTTGACCTGTACCGACACAGCCGTGACTTGGAGGCTGCCGTTCCAGTCATACGCCCTGACCTGGTAGGAGCCCGCTTGCGCATAGGTGTGGGTCACTACGCTGCCACCCCGGGGGGACGCTGCCCCCTGGTGCCGGTATACGGTGCCGTCGCCCATTTCCCAGCGGATGTTGTCCGGCGTGTTAAAGTTCACCGCCGTGAAAGTTGTTGCCTGCCCAACTACGGGGCTGGCCGGAGACACCTGGATGGAGCGGTTTTCCCTGATGGTGATGGTCATGGATTCTGGAGGAGGGGGAGTGCCTGATATAGTACGAAGTCGGCCCTGGCTCGGATATGCGGGCGGCTGAAGTGTAACCACGTAGCGACCGGGACTGCGATAGACGTGTGTTTTCCAGTAGGCCTCCGTCACATTGGTATCTGAGCTCCCATCCCCATAATTAATCACACCGGGATGAAAGTTGTAATCATAACTGGAAGCGCGAAAAAGGATTTCCTGGCCCACAAAGTACGGGCCGGAGGGCGGGTCCACCTGGATGGCTTCAAGGGCTGCAGGCAGCATTAACAGAGCGATTATCAGGACAAGTATTGTTTTTTTCATTATTCTCTCCCCTAGAACGAGACGTTCAACTGCATGAAGAACGCCAGGTTGTCATTGGTCATCTCGCCGTAACTGCTCTGCTGGAAACGGCCCGTAAACACCAGCGTGGGTTGGATCTTCTGCTTAAAGAACCTGGCCATGTAGAAATTCAGGTTGGCCGTGGCGCTGATGTTTTCGGAATCCGACACATCGTTGTCGTTTTTGGAATAGGATCCGCTTACAGACAAGCTGAAGACCTGGGGGATAAAGGTCAGTTCTGAATTCAGATACAGGTTGTACATTCTGGAGGTGGAGCCATCGGTCAGGTTGTCGCTGTTCTGGTAGGAAAGGGTGGGATTGAAGGTCAGGAACCGTCCCAGGCTGAGATTCAGGGACAATGACGCGTCCAGGTTGGAGGTGAAGGTTTTGGACTCGGTTTTGCCCACCCGCAGCGTTATGCCGTTGGCCCCGGCCACGAATCCCAGGGTTGCCGCGTAGCGGAGGGTGTCCATGTCCGTTCCCCCGGCTTGCAGACCGGTTGATTGGTCATAATCCAGGTTGTCCACTCCGTATTCGGCGCCGACACGGATGTGGTTGGCGATCAACCAGGACAAGTTGCCGTTCAGGTTCTTGGTACGCAGCATGGGTTGGATCGGGCTGTTTACATAGGTTTTCTGATCATTGTATCCGATACTCACGGAAAACGTCTTGATATTGAGACCCACCATACTGTTCCAGCCTTCGCGATCATTCTGCAGAAAGAGGTTGGCGATAGAGTTGTAGTTGTTGTCGATCTTTTTGTATTCCGCGTTCACGGACAGAACACCGGCATTCAGGCGGGCACCGGCCGTGTATGCATCGCCGGACTGCTTATCCAGTTCAGCCGTGGTCGCGGCCTTGCCGAAATTGCTGTGGGCGTATTCGGCAAGAAGCTGCATGCGGGATTTGAGCAGGTTCAGTTCGCCGGACAGGCTCATCAGGTAACCTTCACGGATGATGTCTTCGGTAAAATACACGGTTTTGCTGTCCAGGTTGTCCTTGCCGCTGAGAAAGAGTCCGCGAACTTTGAAAAGATTGGCCTGGTGCAAACCCAGAACCGCGCCGTACAGCATGGCATTGGACGGCGGAATACCGAAACCGTCAAATCCCGTTTTCTGCTGGCTGTTGGTCAAAAATGTTCCCGCGTAAAACCACTTGTTCTCAAGCTGCGCGCTGATTCCACGCCGGCTCAGGTAAGACGTGGAAAAATCCGTGTGGTTGATCGACAGGTCGCCGGCCTCCAGTTTCAGGTCGCCCCGGTTGTAACGGACCACCATGCTGGACAGGTTGACATGGCTCTCTACATCCGACACCTGGCTCATGTAGGAAAAATTGGAATCAAAATCCAGTTGGTACTTGTCTTTGACGATATTGCGATACAACCGCACATTCCCATTGGCCGTAAACGACTCCGCCGGCGGTTCGCTTTCATCGTACAAACGCGTGTTGGTCGATGCACTGGCCGTCATGCGCAGCAGGGGGTCCCGCTTTTTCTCCTCGGGTGAAGGCGAAACGCCGCTCTGTTGAAAATAGACCCGGGGCGTGGATCCGGTGTTCAGGTCAGCCAGCGCAAAAACCGGTGACAACACGCCCGCACGCTTTCCCTTTGATGAAAGCACAAAATATTCCAATTCGCGTCCATACAGGTTGTCCAGGGGAATCCGATAGCCCGGCATTCCTTTCGAATCGGGCCGCATGAGACGTACCTGGTAAGATTGAGCGCCTTTCGTGCGGTAGTACAGGTAGTATGTTTCACCCGAGACCGGCGCCGCCAGTTCTATGGAAACGGAATCGGGCCTGACCTCCAAACGCGGCAAAATGGTGGAAATCGAGACGTCCGCGGCGGTCAGAAACCCGGTACAGAAAAGCAGCACCAGCCAGCCGGCCGGAATGACTTTGCGTTTCATGATATCACCCTCCACTCGCTACTATAATAACGGGATTCAAAAAAAAACATGTTTTTTATATGTCCAATGACATTTCCAAGTCATGCGTCCTGATGCACGTTCTCAGCGCTGACGGAAAGAACCGATCTCGGAAGTGGTCAAAACCCGGCCCGAATCGTTCAGACCGCGCACCATCCAGTAGATCCAGCCGGCATCCTTGAAAATCATCATGTCCAGGACATGATGATCATGATCCGTCGCCGCTTTCCATTCAATCTGGCGATCCTCCAGGAACTGAAATGGCGCTTCCGATACGGCGATTTCGTAAACAGTGGCCTGGCGAATCGGTTTCCATGCCAGTTTTGCCGCATCAGAAGCCGGAATTTTGGACCCCACTTCCGGGCTCAGCAAGAGAATGGCGCCGCCGGAACTGACAAAGTAGCGCAACCGGGGTATTCTACCGCTGAAACGATAGTTGGTAAACTCCACGGTCAGCTCGTGCATGCCGACATCCAGTGCGGGCAAATTCGGCATGTCTTGCGGGTCCGGTGCGGCCACACGGCCGTCTTGCAAAACCATGGAAAACAAACCCATTACCTGGTCATCCAGTTTCCATTGCCCTCTCAGGATTCCCCTGCCGCTGGACGTGAGGCGCAGAGCATAGGCCGGGGGCCGGCTCTTGCGCGGCACCACCATGTACGCCTTGCCGGAGGAAAAAACCAGTTCCATGCCTTGCAATACAAAACCCGGCACCAACTCCACCACCCGAACCGTACCGGCGAACAATTTGGTGGAGTCTCCGGCCTGGTCGCGGGCCGTTATCCTGAACTCTCCCTTTTCCGCAAAAGAATGACTGACCTGGGTTCCCGTTTGCAAAGTCTGCTTTCCATCACCGAAATCCCAGGCCACTTTGGGTCCGTCGAAATTCTCGGCATTAAGGACAATCTCTTCCCCGGGCAGGGCGAATTTCGGCGCCTTCAAGGCGCGGTTGTCCGGCTGCACCACGAGAGTGGCTGAAAAAGGAGGATATGTGCTGGTGTTATCCATGACCTGAACGTCAATCCTACCTGGAGAGGGAAAGGCTGCATTGTGAACCATGATGCCGGATTTCCGTCCCGCCGGACCCAGGTTCCACTGAAATTGACCGCCCTGTACTCCCTTCAATTCGAGATTTACCGGGTCACCGGCCCGGATGCGTTGCGGCGCATGAATGCTGCGCTGTTCACTGGCGACCACAATCTGACTCTCAATGCTCTTTCCATCGCGGCCGCGGAAATCCACGGCCTTCACGCGGAAGTTTCCCGGAGCATTGTACTTGTGTGACATGCGCGTGGAGCCCATGCGCCGTGTGCCGTCGCCGAAATCCCACTCCACCATGTTGTCTTTGAAATTCCGCGCTTCCAGCTGAACTTCCGTACCCACGAAGTGACGTTGGTATTGGCTTTCCAGTGATCGGTTTTCCGCCAACACCTGGATTCGCTGCGAAACCGGGGCTTTGGCATCGCCGTTCGCGTCAAATGCCTTGACCTCAACCATTCCCACCCTGGGGAAGGGCCTTTGCAGCTTAAGCCCGGCGTTGCGGGTCTCCCCATCACTGAACTCCCAACGCACATTGGGTCCGATGCCATTCTGCAAATGCAGGTTCACTTCCGCTCCGGCAAAAACAGTTTCCGGAGCATATTGGATGCGGCGATGATCTCGCACATTAACCTGGGTGGTGAGCGGAGCTTGGCCGTTGATCCGGCAGGTGACAGGCACATTCCCCGGGTCCAGGAATCGGTGCGTAATAGTTTTGGGACGCCCGGAAAGGGTTTGATCTCCGATCTGCCATTCCACCGAGTTGGCTTCGACATTGGTTGCCTGAATATTTGCGGTGTCACCGACCTTTACCTGGGCAGGCTGAACCTGGATGCGGCGGCGGTCCTGGTTTACCTGTACCTGAATCGAAACCGGCGGCTCGCTCGATCCGGCTGCTTTTACCGAAACCTGGAATTGCCCCAGCCTTGAATAGGCGTGGGTTACCTGCTGCCCGGCGGTTTGGGTTTCGCCGTCACCGAAATCCCAGGCCAGGTTGCCCGGGGAAAAGCCCTCCGCACGCAGGGTCACGGTTTCATACAATCCCGGTGTCGCTGAATCCGCGTTTACACGCCGGGGATCCGGTGCCACGTTTACAACCAGGGTTTTGGGATTACCCGCGCCGGCGATCTGGACGGATACGGTATAGGTTCCCGGATTGTTGTACACATGCTGGATAGTGGCGCCGCCGGTAGTGGAATCCCCATCGCCGAAATTCCATTGCAGGGAACCCGCTCCGAAGTTCCTGGCCTCGAATTGCAGTGGAAAATGGGCCCTGGGTGGACCACCGGTCACTTCAATCATGCGTATATCCGCCATCACGGTGAAACCGGCTTCCACGGCAATCGTGGATTGGCCGTTGAAATCATACGCTTTTACGGTAACGGCACCGGGATTAGCGTATGTGTGGGTGACGGGACTGCCCGCAGTCTGGATCGTGCCGTCACCAAAATCCCAGCGGATCTGGGAATGGCCGAAGTGCTGGGCCTGAAATTGAACCGCTTCTCCAACCTGGGGTGAGACGGGGTGAACGTGAATGGTCCGGCGCTCTTGAATCTGCAGCGTACGGGTCAGTTCTTCACCGCTGGACATCGTGCATCTCACCTCGTAGGTTCCCGGGTCCTTGTATACATGTTCCACCTCTAATCCCGTTTGCGGGGGCGAGGAATCTCCCAGATTCCAGGTTAAACTCAAACCCTGCTGGTTAAGCACAGGCAAATCAGTACTCAGACGAACGCTGGTGCCCCCCCAGAGTGTGCCTCCAGGCTGCACCACGATTTCCGCCGCGGCAAGGCCACACGCCAGAAAGGCCACCAGAATTAAAGCAGCAATTGCTTTTTTCACGCCAACCTCCTCGGTTACCCGGGATCCCCTCCCGCGCAACATCATTCAAAAAATGGTCCTGTCCCTCGCTACTACATATTCCACGAAGAGGCAAAATATCTCACCTGATCTGCTAATTCCGAAAACGCAGCAACTGGAAGTTACTCCAGAAAAATGGGTGGGCAAATGCCATCCTGCGTCCGTCCGCAAGCTGGATGTTGGATTGCATGAACTCCAGTTTGGCCCGGCGCAGTGCCTGAGACGCGCGCCCATGCCCCAGGTAATGGCGATAAAACAAGGGCAAAACACGAGAACTGATTTCATCGACCGGCCACATGGAAACCAGGGCCGAGCGCACCCCGTTCTGTGAGAACGCCGCCGCCATGCCGGCCAACCCCGTAAGTCCCAGTATGCGTTGATCCGCGCTTTCACAGGCGCTGAGCACCAGCAGTTCCGCTTGAAGTGGAATGTGTTGGGCATCATTGGCCCGCAACAAAACGGATCCTCCAGGATCTGATGAATCCGGGGAAAACAACAATCCGGAATGCCAGGGAGATGCCAGGTTGGGGATATAGTGCGTGGCCAGATGCACGATTCGAGCACCGGGAGCCTGGCGGCGAAAATTGGCGATGGTAAACGCTTCGCCGGAAAACAAACGAATCCGATCCGCAGAGAAAAAGCGGGCGATTCTGTGGACCTCCGTCACCGATGAGGGCAAAGGGGAGAGTGGGGGATGAAACCGGAATTCACTGGAAAAACTTTGGTGGGCATGATTCTGAACCAAAGGCCCGCTGAATGCCACCAGGTCCATTTTATGGGGATTGCTTTTTTGAAAGCGGCGATTCAGCAATGTAAGGCTGAATGCCAGTGACAACTGAAAACGTTGGCCCAGGTACTCCGCCGCGGCGTATTCCGAGAAAACCTCCGCCGAGGCATCGCCGTCATAAACAAAACCACTGACCAGGGCATCGAAGGGCAGGTGGAACAACTCTTTCTCCGGGATTACAATCAATTCGGTGATTCCCTCTAAATCGGACTGAAGCGGTAAAAGCAGCCGTTTGTAGAGCGATAGCGCCAGTGGAAGGTCGAAGTGCACCCTTAGGTAATCCACCCGCCCCCGAGCGAAATCATTCAGGGGCTCGCTTAACCGCATGATGTCCCGGATTAGGGTGTCGCGATCAGAGCCCAGGTAACGAAAGCGGAAACATTTGCGACCCAGGGTGACAACCGCAACCTGGTTTTCCAGTAACATGAATTTAACTGCCACCTGATCCGGGCGCAGGTATTGACGGAATCGTGTCAGATTCAGCTTGTGGGCATCCAGATCCATAGATAGTGGAGGATCGGCGATCGTTAATTCCCGTATCTCCCTGATTTGTTTCCGCAGGCGATGCAGTTGCTCTTGAAGACGCTCGCTACTGTTGAATTCCTTGCTGCGTGCCAGTATGCGAGTGAATTGCTGTTGAAGGTATTCCTCTTCGCGTTGAAGTGATAGTTCCTTGCTGCCGCGATACACAATGCATCGGGCGAGCAGTTCGTTCTTTTCTTCATGCAGGCGAATGGCGTTTTCCAGGGCCGCCGCATCTCCGTTAGTGGAGAACCGCTTCAAGCGAAACCGGATCATGCGCGAGTACAGTGAATCCAACCAGTATCGCCAAAACGAACGCTGACCAAATGCAAAAGAGGGAAGATTGCGCCGCAGTGCCAGAACAGCCTGTGTGTAAGCGGCATCTGCCTGCACCATGTGGTTGTTTGCCTGCGCCAACCGGCCCTGCAGGTAATGAAACAAGAAATAATGAGGATGATATGGGGCAAACAGGTCATCGATTCGACGCAGCAAATCGCCGGATTTCACCAGCTCCTTTCCGGAGATCAACGCATCGGCCAGGTACGCCATTACCGGAAACAAACCGACGTAATCACGATTTTTCAAAGCTGATTCCACCGCTTCGGTCAACGATTTTTCCATGGCCGACAACTGATTCAGCTGTTCCAGGATCAATCCGCGCCGGAAGAGCGAATCCCGCAGGCAGACGTAATGCCCGAGTTCCCGCTCTTCCCGTATGCTCATATCCACCAGCCTCATGGCTTCAGCGTTGCGCGCATTTTCCAGCAACGTCTGGCTGTAGCGCGAAAGCGCGCGGATCTTCAGCGATTTCATGCGCCACTTCTGAGCGTTGTCCAGGGCCCGCCGGAAAAACCGCTCCTGTAAGCCGGGTTTGTTCAGCATTCCCAGGGCCACCGCGGCTCCCAGGCTGACTTCGCCGACTACTTCGGGCTCATTGGGAAAATCCAGTGCGCGGATAAAATGGCGCAGAGCGGAAAACGCATCAAGTTTGCGCAATTCCATCATTCCCAAATCACGAAAAACCGCCGCGACATTGGGAATATCGCGGGTGGATTCCGCCAGGTTGACCAGGCGTTGCAGGTAGAGTTTTTTCACCTCAGGCTGGTTCTGCTGGTCATAAAACTGAATCAATTTACTCAGAACCACCGCCTGGGAATAGTCATCCGGACTGCGTTGCAACGCGCGGAGCAATATGGCTTCCCGATTGGAGCCGGAATAAAAACGGGATAATTCCAGCCAGGCATAGCAATGAACAGGATGATAGCGTCTGGAACTTAGAATCTCGCGAAAGAAGCGCATGGCTGCCAGGCGATCTGGTTCTTTATGCGCCTTTTGCCCGATATACTGCAGAGCTGTTGCATAAGCAGTGGGATCCTTAGATAGGGAAAACTCGCGGACAAAGGCCATGCGCTTTTTGACGCCGGGGTTTTCGCCACAAAGACGGCTGTTTGTTACGGTGAGCACGGCCATGAGTATGGCCGGCCCGTACCAGAAAGCGCTTTTCCCCCGCACCGGAATATTGTACTTTGCGGCGAAATTAACTTCAACCGCAAATGGGTAAATTTGATTTGAATGGGTATTGCGTATATGATGCAAAAGATGAAATTGCTGATCGTGATTTTAACCATCCTAGCCGCTGTAGGGGCGTTTGCCTGCCCCCCTGCTGATTTCGCCATCACGGACATCAAGTTGGGCCCTGAGGGATTTTTGGAAATTCATATTGCCAACCGCTCGGCTGAAATACATGAACCCGCCAACAAAGAAAATGAAAAAACTTTCCTGACCATTACAATTGAGGATGTCCGCCGCGCGGAATACAAGCTCAAATACATGCCGCTCCATCTGTTTCAGCCGCTTGGAAAAGTGACCTGGAAAACAAATTTCCGATTGGGCTGGTCGGTACGGGTGCACGCCCAAGTCAAACTGCCTCCCCTTATCCCGGAAACCCGTATTGAGGACAACCGCTTGACCAAGGGGCTTCATCCCCATGCCCGATAAATTGTTTTTGTCGCGACTGGAATCCGGAGAAGCCGGAGCCCAAAAAGAACTCATCCGGATGTTTCAAAGCCGGCTTGGCTTCTATTTTTCCATGCGCATTAAAGGAGACGCCCCGCTTGAGGACCTTGTCCAGGAAGTTCTGGCCCGCTTTTTTGAGTCGGTGCGCCAGAAAAAGCTGCATTCCGATCATGTGGTGGCGCCTTACATGTTCGGAATCGCCAAACGGGTGTTGTATAACTTCTACTATCAATCCACCAAAAGCAACAAAATCAACCAGAAATTGCAACAGTTGGTCCCCGGCTATGAAAATTTCGCTGAGAATCACCGTTTGGAAACGGACAATCTCATGGAGGGAATCGGCGCCATTCTGCGCCAACTGCCAACTTTGGATCAGCAGATCCTTCAACGCTTCTACTTTCAGCAAGAGAGTATCGGTGATATTGCCTGTGCCCTGAAACTGCAGCGCCATTATGTTTCTGTACGCAAGAATCGGGCTTTGAAACGCATCCGACGCGAGATGAAAAGACAACAACTTCTATAATAGAATATAGTTGAGGAGGTATCCATGCAATGCCGCCGGTTCAGACATCAAATCGACGCTTATCTGCGCAACGATCTGAGCGAAACGCAGAGGCAGGAATTTGAAAACCATTATTTTTCCTGCCAACACTGCTTCGACCAACTGCGAATCCGGCGTGCCCTCATGGAGACCAATTTCAATCTGAAACCGATGACCATTGGTGAAAAGGTCTCAAAATTCCGGTTCCGCCGCCATCCTGCGCTTTTGGCCGCATCGCTGGTGATCGTGATCGGTGCAAGCATCATGGGACTGCAATGGCAGCGGGGAAAAACCCTTGAAAGGATCTCCCGCTTCTCCCCACCTGTCATTTTGGTTACCGAGACACGCAATCAACAGGCGGAAACCGCATATACAGAGGCTGTCAAGGCCTACCAAAACGGAGACTACAAAGACGGCGTCGCGCATTTGAGCAACATCCCGGAGCCGTTCGTTTCGCCCAAGGTCCGTTTTCTCAGGGGAATTTCCCGCTTGCTGACCAAAGACCCCCAAGGCGCTGCAAAAGATTTTGAAGCCATTATAGCCGCCATGGACCCATCCTATTTTGACGAAGCCCTTTTTTATAAAGGAATCGCCCTGTTGCGCCAGGGAAACGTGTCCGGAGCCAAAGCTGTGTTTATGCGCTTGTCCGGCATGTTCAGTCCGCTGAAAGGCGAGGCCCGGAAACGCCTTGACATGATTGAAAAGGCTTTTTAGACATTAACTGGCGAGTGGCCGGGAGCGAATGGCAAGAGCGACCCGGAATAATCCGGTCGGGTTTCAGCCCTACACCGGCTTGAAGTACACCGACGACAAGCACGATGCGTTTTTTCTGGCCCGCATGCTCAAGCTGGGCATCCTGCCGGAAGGATACATCATGTCCAACGAGGACCGGCCGTTGCGTGATCTGCTGCGCAAGCGCCTGAAGCTGGTTCACCAGCGCACATCGCACATCCTGAGTTTCCAGAGCCTGGTGAGCCGCAACCTGGGTCTGTCGGTTCCCGACGATGAGATCAAGAAGCTCGCGGAAGAGGAGATAAGCGACCTGTTCGAGAACGAACACCTGGGCCTATCGGCCCGGGTCAACATCGCCGTGATCAACCAGCTCAAGTGGTTGATCTACGAGATCCGAACTTCGTTGCTTAAAGCCGCCAAGCTGAAGCCCCAGTTTGAAAAGCTCCTTACCGTACCGGGTATCGGCGACGTTCTGGCTCTGACCATCGCTCTGGAGACCGGCGATATCTATCGTTTTGCCGGCGTAGGTGAATATGCTTCCTATTGCCGTTGCGTTCCCGCGTGCCGCATCTCCAACGCAAAGACCAAGGGACGGGGCAACCGCAAGAACGGCAACAAGTACCTGGCATGGGCTTTCATCGAGGCCGCGCATTCAGCGCAACGATACTGCCCACCTGCAAAGGCGTTCTTTGTACGTAAAAGTCCCAAGACCAACAAGATCGTGGCAGCCAAAGCCCTGGCCCATAAACTCGCGTGGGCGTGCTTCTACATCATGCGCGACCAGGTAGATTTCGACTCAGACAGGATTTTCGGGAAGCCCATTAAGGTTGATAAAGGCTGCGTCAGGAAACCAGAAAGGGGACTGGACTCAGAACCATTGACCACTGCGCTCTCTCAGCAGATGGACATGTCACGGCACCGTGCGATTTCTGGGGCAACGCACGTTTGCCAGGGCCCAACCGACTCTATGCCGGATCCGGGCTTGATCCCTAATTCATCTTCGCTGTTTTGTGTAGAATTTAGTTCCGACCGAAGGCACAAGGCGAAAATTTGTGCCGGGATCCGTCGGCCCATCGAAGCGGAAAGCGACGAAGTGGCCGCTGAGGATAATGGCGTACTTCTTCCCGGGATTGAGTTGTGACATGGGCACGGAAATCTCTTTGAGAGATATTCCCGACTGTTGAAACGCAATCGAGGAAGGCGTGGCATCACCGATCAATTCAACAACAGTGATGCTGTAAGGGGGCGTCCCCCCACTCCACTTGATGATCAGGGGTTGTGAGGAATCCAAATCGATTTGGCTGTCCAATACCGGGGA
>Ga0129302_1000496_pt1 | contig 29482 bp, 31 predicted proteins | sample BlaSprsedimmetaG_FD_94476 | JGI IMG/M metagenome (GOLD analysis project Ga0129302, IMG submission 94476) | Hot spring sediment bacterial and archeal communities from California, USA to study Microbial Dark Matter (Phase II) - Blank Spring... | ecosystem: Environmental > Aquatic > Thermal springs...
ACCTGACATCAGAAAAGCTGCAGCAATCATATTTGAAGCATAATAATACTTCATTGTTGAAAACAGTCTTTTTCCTGTTTTTCCAAGCAAACCTGTTGTTTCCACGCGTTTGCAGATTTCGCTTTTCTGTTATTTTGTGTGAATTTCCACTGTGTCACCGTCTTCAAGCGAAAAGGTGCCTCCCACCTTTTGGGGGCTAAACCGTAGCCGTTTTGACCACACTTTTGCATACGAAAACTGGGTGTAGAAGTCGCTGTGAATCCTCTTCGCCAAGTCAAAGACTGTGGAGCCCTTTCTGATGGTGAAGGGTCTCATCGAAGCTTCTCTTTTGTTCGGTTCCTTGGTGTAGACCCGAATGATATCCAGCATGCCAAACAGTTCAGCCCCCAGCTCCTCTATTCCAGCCTCTGTTGCACAGGATACGGCAATAATCTTCAGCTCATCTCCCACAGCCCTTTTCAACTGTTCTAGTCTCTTAGCAGCCAGTGGGTGGTCTGCCTTGTTGGCCAAAATTATGGCTGGCCTATACACTTTTCCCTCGAAGATGGCTTCCTCAACATCGTCAAGCGTCGCTTCGCCCCTAATCTTAACCGTGGCATCACGTATCCCATAGCTCTTGAGAAGCCGCGCCACATCCTTAATCGTGCAATCAACCAGGCGCCCCAAAACAATGAACTTCAGTTTGGCGCCCATATGCATCTTCTCAATTTCGATACGGGCTTTGGGCTTTTTGGTAAGAATCTTCGCCTTCTCCAGCTCTCTGGAAATAAGCGAGAACTGCTCAACCGGGTTCTGCGACAAATCCACCATCAAAACAAGACCGTCAGCGTTTCTGGCAGAAGTTAAGGTTTGGAGCCCCCAGGCGCCCCCCTCTGAGGAGCCCTCCATAAGCGCTGGAGTCTCAACCAGTTGCAGCTGCAGATCTTGGTAATTGAACATGCCGGGCGTCGGCTCCGTTGTGGTGTATGGATAATTTAGAACCGCTACCTTCGCGTTGGTTAGAGTGGAAAGTAGGCTGCTGCGTCCAACGTTGGTTGGTCCCAAAATAACGATTTGTGCGTCTCCCTCTTTTTCCACGAAAACTTTGGGTCCAGTTGCCACGCCCGTTCTCTTCTGCTTTTTGTCTTCAATCTCCTGTTTCAGAAGCGAAATTTTTCTTTTGACTTGGGCTCGAAGATTTTCAGTGCCTTTATGCTTAGGAAACAGGCTCATGAACTCTTCCAGTTTCTTGATTTTCTCCTCAGGTCTCCTAGCAAGAGACGCTTCTCGGTATTTCTGTTTGGCTTCTGCAGGAAGGTTAGCAGGCATACTGCAATCATCTGACTAGTAACTCGGAGCAGAAAGAATATTATCTTTTCGAAAACAAGATAGCATCTGCTGCTGAGAGGGAGTTTGTTGATGCTTTTGTATCCACGAGCTGCCAAATAATGTGTATTCTGGGTCGCAGAGGCTGATTTGAATGGACGCCCTTGGAAACACTTGCAATGTTTTACTGTTCTAGGTCTACCCTTTTTGTGTAAAAAGTGTTAGTGTTTATTGTTGGCGCTGGAACACTTTGTTGTTCATGGAAACGTTGCAGCTGACGCTATTTAGAGGTGAGAGTGTTCACTTAGAGCGAGATGTTATGGCTGTCTGCGGCTTTTTGTATCCCAAAAAGTCTTCTCCTAACAGTTTGACGAAACTGTTACATACGCTGCTTCAATGTCAAAATGCCAATTTCAGCCCCATTTTGGGCGTATTTTGGGCGTTTTGGTACCCAAAAACCCAATGATAAAGAAGCCTCAGAAAAGTGATGCTAAAAACACGTTTTTATTGAATAACTTAAAACCTTTTCTTCAGCAATTTGGGGAAGTATCTTCTCCAGTCTAGGTGGGCGTACCGGGACATGGCGGAGCCGACGCCGACCATGCTGCGTAGGGTCCAGCCACCGTAAACGGAGAGGTCGAAGCCTGTGAAGCCGAAGGTCTCGATTAATTCGGTGGCTCGCAAGTGACGCAGAGCATGTGTTCCGAACGGTTTCATGTGTGCTCTGACTGGTTCAGGTTTCGGGTTCTTAAGGTCATATTTGCTGTATTTTTCTATGGGGTATCTCAAGCCGGAAAAGGTCTCCTGTGCATACTCCCAAGCTTTCTGTCGGGTGAAGGGGAACACCTTATCGTTCCCATGCTCCAGATAATAGTTGTAGAGTTGTTCTGTCCAGGGCTCGTACATTTTTTCAAGGGGCAGAGCTATCTTTCTTATTTTTCCGTCGCGCTTTGCTGTTCGGACTGTGAAGATTGCGGCTTCCGTTTTGATGTCTCCAAGTTCAAAGGTTTCACGTTTAACATCTTTTCCGGTTGGTCCACGAGCCACGGTTTGCTTATTTGCCACGTCATAGCGGTTTGTTGCCCCAACGATTTCTGAAGCCCGCGCACAAAACAGGTATGCGGCCATCAAGCAGAACTTTGCCTCCTCTTTTGCTGCTGACTCTATTCGTTTTCTCACGGTTTCGACTTCAGGTAAAGTTAGGTCATCCATCTTTGTTTACCGCTCACAGGTGAGTTTGCCGCTTCAAATATTTAAGAGTAACAGTTGACGAGAACTGTTAAGAAAATTTTTGGACAAACAGTATGTGTTTACGTCCTCTCTTTGCGCCACAGTTAGTGCTAGTGGTGATTTCTAGACAGGTAATACCGTATTCACTGACACCACCAACATGTCCAAATTAACCTTTAACATGAGGGAAAAGTGGCTGGTTTTGCCCACATAATGTGTTACACAAACACTCACTGTCAAAATCAAACCCCAAAACAGCGACCTTTCAGGATAGAAATCTCACCATGTAATAGCAAAAATGGTGGTGAAACCGCAAACTAATCTTCCCTCAATTCTATTAACTGCTCTGTGTGTGGATTTTGTGTGAAAGAGCGGATACAAAAGCATCAACAAACTCCCTCATAGACACAATAATGAATGTTCAGAACAAGGTTTTTCTGCTTCAGGCTTATCAGGCGATTTGGACTCGTTTAACATCCTTTCTGCGCTCTACTTGAACAACAGCAAAGTATACATCCGCTTTACTGACCGCTATCAATGTATTCGGGTAGTTTGGGTCCCAGTTTTGCTCGGAAATGCGTTAATTCTGTTATGTGTCCCTGAAACTTGTCCAAGAAGTTTTGGAGCTGCAGTATGGGAACAACCGGCACTTTGTTGTAGAATTTCACAGGACCAGGAAACAAGGAGAGAATAACCGGAAACAGAATCGCTTGCTTCCACCCATCCAACCCTACTCTTCTTTGTAGGGGATGGGGCGCCTTTGCCAGCGCCTCTGTTCTTTGTGCCTGTGCCGCAGCAACTTTTGTTATTGCTGAATTTCCCCAGCCGCGCCGCCAACGTTTGCAATCTACGCAGACAATAATTGGTTCACTAATCGCGAGGAGATCGATTTCCCATCTTCTTCCCGAGGCTTTGAAGCGGAAGCTGCGTTTAACAGCGAAGTTGTTGGCTTCAAAGGCTGTGGCTGCAAAATTTTCAAATTCCTTCCATTCAAGAACCTTGCATACTCTTTCGATGTCCGTTCCATGGTTGATGGCGTGAATGGCAACTTTGACGCGCTGGTTCGAAGACAGTTCGATATGTTCGTTTTCACATTCGATAAGCCCACTTTCACGAAGACCACTCAAAACGTTGTTGGCAACGTGGACAGGAACATTGGCGCCCATGGCAACAGCTTCTACAGCAGTGGGACCGCTGTCTGTTAGTTTCAATAGAGAAGTTAGGACGTCCGTTTTGATGGTCATTTGTCTCTTATTCCAGAAAATGTTTCAGATAAACAAATCTTCTTTTCGAGGGCGTATCAGCTTGGTTGCTTTCGCCTTTTCAGATTTTGGGTATGGATATCCTCTGATTATGGCTACGGGAACTGCTTCGTCTGTTTGTCCGATGACCAGTTCAGCGGCTGAGGCTAACTCATCGGCGATGGCTGTTCTCTTGATTCTGATAGTGTAACCGAAGAGGTCTTTTTCGCCTCTTCTGTCTCGTAGTGGCTCGAATCCGGCGGTGCCCAACGCTATGTTGATTTCACCCCGACGCAGAGGACGCCCGTGAGTGTCCGAGACGATAACGGCAACATCTTTTTGGGTTAATTCACGTATCTTACGTTTTATCACCCGAGCTGACTGGTCAGCATCCTTAGGCAAAAGTGCCACGTTACTGTTTCCCGGAACGTTAGAACGGTCAATTCCAGAGTTGGCGCAGACCACTCCCCGTTTGGTTTCTGTTATGAGTTTTCCGTCACTCATTCGTACGATGCTTAGTGACTCCCAGAGAATAACCTCTACAAGTTTTGGGTCTTTGCGTGTTGCCTCGGCAACGTTTTTGGCGAACTCTGATGGAGTCACCGTTTCGAGATTTACAACATTTCCCTCAGCTCTAGAAACTATAACATGAGTGACCACGATGATGTCGCCCTTCTGGATAGGCGTTCCCTGCTTTTCAGCTGCTTGACAAATCATGCAAGCAAGGTCGTCACCTTCTTTTACAATGGGCAAACCCGTTACTGGAATCACCTCGACTTTATTCACTGACATCACCTCTCTATTTTGAGTCACCATCTACTGTTTAATATTATTCGCCTCTTGACGCACTCGTTAAGAACAAGTAAATGCTTAATTCGGTAACTAATTAATGGGGCTTTTTACACTTTGCCGCTGACAATGTCCTAAAAGATGCGCTGAGAATGAAATGGAAATTCCACAATGTAGGCGTAAAAGTCAAAAATTGGTGGTTAATTTTTCGCTGAAAAACGTTTTCATGTCAACATTGAACATAAGAACCAACACACAATATAAAATAAGCGCTATTTGAGTATGGATTCAGCTTTTTTCAAGTCCTGAGGAGTGTTGACGTTAAAGAAAGTCAAAAGGTCAGGTTCCAGTTGCTCCAAAACCATCGTTGAAACGTAGCGTGCTCCCCCCATATTGTCAATCATTGACTGCATGTTCATTTTTCCCTGCTTTAACGCCGTCTTCGCCGCAGTTAGGGCAGATTCGGTGCGGTAAACTGCTTGAAGCGGTTCAATGTATCCACTTGGCCATCTGGGAATAGCGGCACATCTGTTGGTGCACATGTCTAAGAGAAACTGAACTATCGTTGTAGAGACTAAGGGAGTGTCGCAGGGCAGAAGCATCGTATAGTCTCCTTCAGCAGTTTCGAATCCTGTTATGGCTCCGACAAGAGGGCTCTGAGAGTCGTCTTTGTCAATAACCACGTTTGCTTTCTTTTCCAAGACGGGTTCGAATTCATTTTTCTGTTTTTCGGAGCTGACTACCACTAGAACCTCATCAGCTAATTTGGACACTCGGTCAATCACATGAACTATGAGCGGCTTACCTGCCAAAACAACTAATCCCTTGTCTCTGCCAAACCTCCGTGAGAAACCACCCGCAAGAATTACCGCCGATTTCTGCAACATAATCGGTCAAAAAATAAGAGTCTCTCCTATTAGCCTTTTCTTCCCTCCATCAACAAAACAAAGTTACTTTTTATGTCCATTGCTGCCTTCCGTATGAGTTCGTTTCCCTCCTCACCGTTTTCAGGTTCAAGTTAACGAGAAACAGATGCTTTATATCACAAAAATGCTAAATTCCTTTTTTCTGATGCATAGAAATTGAAGCGAAAAAATAAATGTTGATTAATTTCGTCCCTTTTCGCCCCCTCAAAAAAAGAGGAAACATGCCTCAAGAGACGCGAATTCAAAACCACAGCACCAAGAGACCTTTTTGGAAACACGGTTGCTCCTTAACTCGGAAGTATGCAGTAAACTATGATTCTTATGGATTACTGAGACGTTGCAGGATGCACTAACTAAGCACAGATTGAAGTAGCCGCGCCTAAAACAGTTAATAAAAAACCGTTTTATTCAAGCGTTTTTTTCATTACCTGTTAGCAACTCGGACTCCTATATAAGGTTCGAAGGCAATCGTAAAAATCTGGACAGATAACTCTAAACAGCCTGACGCGCCTTTTTGTCAACAGATTTTATTACAGCTTCATGCTTATTAACGAACTGACCAGAGGTGAGAAACATTGGATATTAGAAATGTTACTATTGTTGGATCAGGCACCAGAGGGATTGCGATTGCGGAAACGGTTGCAACACAAGGCTTCGATGTAAAGCTGATGGATATAAGTGAAGAAAATTTGAAGCATGCCGTTGAAAAGATAAGGGAAGGGCTCAAAGACAGTTATGAAAGAGGATACTTAAAGGAAAATATAGAAAATATACTGAAGAGAATATACACCACAGCAAGTTTAGCTGAGGCTTTAAATGACGCAGACATTGCAATTGAAGCTGTTCCTGAAATACTTGACCTCAAAAAAAGAGTCCTCAGTGATATCGAGAAATATGCTCCAGAGCATACAATATTTGTCACAAACACTTCGTCTTTGAGCGTAACTGAGCTTTCAGGTGCAACCAAAAGGCCTGACAAGTTTATTGGGATGCACTTTTTTTATCCACCAAAAATTCTTAAACTACTTGAAATTATATGGGGTGAAAAGACCAGCCAAGAAACTGTGAAAAGCGTCGAAGATTTTGCGAAAAGGATTGACAGAATTGTAGTTCATGTTAAGAAGGACACTCCGGCATTCATAGTAAACAGAATTTTTGTCACAATGTCAAACGAGTGTGCATGGGCTTTAGAAGCGGGCGAGGGAACAGTAGAGGAGATTGATTCAGCAGTTAAATATAGAATGGGGCTCCCTATGGGGCTCTTTGAGCTTCATGATGTTCTCGGGGGCGGAAGCGTAGATGTTAGCTACCACGTTTTGGAGCAAATCAGCAAAAAGCTCGGCGAAACGTATAGGCAGGCTCCCATGTTTGAGAAACTTTTCAAAGCAGGCCACTGGGGAAAGAAGAGCGGCAAGGGCTTCTACGACTGGAGCGGAGGGAAGAAGAATGAGGTGCCGCTGAGAGCGGGAGCGAATTTCGATATACTTAGGCTCGTCGCCCCTGCAGTGAACGAAGCTGCGTGGTTGATTGAAAAAGGCATCACAACGACGGAAGAAATCGATCTTTCAGTTTTAAACGGTCTGAACTATCCAAGTGGGTTGCTCAGAATGGCTGACAATATGGGGATTGACGTAATAGTAGCAAAACTGAGCGAGCTTTACCAAAAATACAAGGAAGAAAGGTACAAGCCTAATCCGATACTTAGGAGAATGGTCAAAGAAAACAAAGTTGGTAGAAAGATCAATGAGGGATTCTATAAGTATGGAAGAGGGAACTACGAGTTTGTTGTGGTTGAAAAGGTAGAGAACGTGAGCATCATATATCTCAACAGACCATGGAGGGCAAACGCGCTCAATATAACTTTCCTTGCTGAAATCAATGACGCCCTTGACATGCTGGCAGAAGATGATAAAGTAAGAGCAGTGATGATTACAGGTGTGGGAAAGAACTTCTGTGCTGGAGCAGACATCTCGATGTTTGCCTCAGGAAAACCCGAACTAGTTGTCGAGTCCAGCCAAGCTGGTCACAAAGTTTTCAGAAGGATTGAATTCTATCCAAAACCCATAATCGCCGCGATAAACGGTCCAGCCCTTGGAGGAGGCTTTGAGTTGACAATGGCTTGTGATCTGAGAGTGATGAGTGACAAAGCATTCCTTGGACTTCCAGAACTCAATTTTGGAATAACACCGGGATGGGGAGGAACACAAAGGCTGGCATACCTAGTTGGCGTAGGAAAGCTCAAAGAAATCATACTTCTACGAAAGAAAATCGATGCACAAAAAGCGCTCGAACTCGGCTTAGTCTCTGAAGTTTATTACCTTAGAGAGTTCAAAGAGAAGGCTCTTGAATTTGCCAAAGAAGTAGCAGAACTGCCTCCAATTGCTGTCCAATACCTTAAGAAGGCGGTCGCTCTTGGAGTCATGTCTTTTCTAGAGAATGGTTGCTTCATAGAGTCGACGGTTACGGGTGACGTATCGCTTACAGACGATGTGGCTGAGGGCATTCAAGCTTTCATGTACAGAAGAAAACCTTGCTTCTAGAGAAAGTACTTTAAGAAAGGTACAGGGGAAGAATGCAAAGCAGGAACGACAAAGACTCAGTCATTTCCAAGGGATGCATAAATTTTTGCTTTGCTCTCTTCTGCCTTTCTGCCGACTTCTTCGAAAAGGTTGTTTCCGTGAGAATCTATTGCTATTGTCAGTGGTCCGAACTTTTCAACTTCGAAGACCCATAGGGCTTCAGGCATGCCTAAGTCTTGGAGCCACTCCACTGTTTTGACATTCTTTACACTTTTTGCAGCTAATACGCCTGCCCCTCCTGTGAAGGCTCCGTAAACTGCTCCATATTTCTGCATGGCGTCGGTTGTTCTTTTGCCCATTCCGCCCTTTCCAATGATTATCCTCACGTTAAAGACGTTGATTAATTCGTCTTCAAACTGGTCCATTCTGGTGCTTGTAGTTGGTCCAGCAGCCACCACAACCCATTTATCGTCCTCTTTTTTCATTATAGGACCGCAGTGAAAAACCGCCAGCCCTTGCAGATCAACGGGTACAGGTTTTCCCTGCTTAAACAGTTCTAACATTTTCTTGTGGGCTGCATCACGCGCAGTGACTATGGTGCCAGACAGGTAGAGAACATCGTTCACCTTCAATTTGCGTACATCTTCTTCCGAAAGGGGAGTTGTATACTTATAAATCGCCAATTTTCTTCACCTCACTTCACATCATGTGTTAAATATTCAACTCTTCCGTCTGCGTATATGCGTGCCGTTGCCCTGCGCGCTGCCCAACATTGGAATGCGACAGCCACTGGAAAAGACGCTGGGTGCCTGTGAGCGTATTCTATGTTTACGCCTAAAACGGTGCATTTTCCGCCTAGCCCCATGGGACCGATGCCAGTTGAATTTGCGGCTTCGTAGAGTTCGCTCTCGATTTTTGCCAGCTCTGGATTTGGGTTAGGCTGGTCAAGTGGTCTAAGAAGCGTCTTCTTAGCAAGTTTCATAGATATGTCTGCGCCCCCTCCGACGGCTACGCCAACGATTGTTGGAGGGCAAGGCTTAGCCCCGGCTTTGATCACCGCGTCTATGACGAATTTTTTTAAGCCTTTGACGCCTTCGCCGGGCGTTATCATTCCGACTTGGCAAACGTTTTCTGAGCCTCCGCCCTTTGGAAACACGGTTAATTCGATTGTGTCCCCGGTTGTGATTTCCCAGTTTATGTATGGTATGAAGCGTCCAGTGTTGTCGCCGGTGTTTTTTTGGGCGAATGGATCTACCGCGTTTGGACGTAAAGGTATCAGTTTTGTGGCCTTTTTTGTTGCGTTTCTGAGAGCCGACTCAATTTTGTCTAAGCCCTTAGCTTGTGCACCGGCTTTGACATAAAAGATGATTACCCCAGTGTCTTGACATATTGGTGTGTTTTCTTTTTCAGCTAGCTCGATGTTTTTCAGCATAGTTTCTAGCTGAACTTTTGCTGTTTCGTTCACTTCTTCTCGATATGCTTTTTGAAGCGCATTCTTTACGTCTTGCGGCAATTTTATGACAGCCAATCGTAGCAGATTTACAGCCGTTTCTTCTATTAAATCTGTGTTAGTTTGAGTTTGCGTTGTTTTTTTCTCTCCTTGACGCGGCTAATTATGAAATGGTTGCCTCATATATTTTACGCGCCTTAAATTCTCTAATTATCCGCCGCCTACAGCGCGAAATATTCCTATGAAGGCATCGTCCTCGATTCTGATTTTCTCTGTTTCTTTGGATATGTATTTTGCATTTAACGAAATGATTGTGCCTTCCTTCACCTGATATCTGTCGTAATTCGAAAAAACGTAATCCTTGAAGGCGTCTCCATACTTCGTTGCAAGAGTTTTCAGTAAAAATAACACAGTTGCCCCTTTCTCGACAACAACGTTCTCCCTAGCCTTGCCTGTAATTTCTGTCAGCGGATGACCATAATGTACAGTCACCTTTACCAATGCAACCACGCAACTTGCTAAGGGACAGCAAAAAGTAAATGTGGAGTAGCAATTAAGTTTTTGGAGTTTTTGCCATCCCTGCCAGCTCATCGGCTACGTCTTTGAGCCCTAGTTCCTCCAGTTTCTCTCTTGTTGGTATGCTTGTCTTCTTGTCCCATCCGCAGGCTTCGTAGTACTCGTCAAGCATGCCGTCAAGATTGGTAACAGCTTGCCCCTTCGTTGGACCTGTTGCTATAGGTTCTTTCATTTTTTTTGGGAAGCATGTCATCTTTTCTTGTGAAGCCCTCTCTGACATTGAAGCATTTTTCTAGATTTAGCACCCTCTCCGAAATTTTAATCAAATCAAATTGGTTGATTTCACGACCAGTAAGCGCTGAGAGCATCCTCGCATACCTCTTTGGGGTTAGACAGTCCTCTTCTTTTCCTAATGCAGGGCATCTGCAGACTCCTGTTGTTTCCTGGATAATACCTTGAAGCATTAGAAGTTTTACGGCTAAGCCTTTTCCTACACCTGTTTCAGCGAATTTGTCTGGGGGCGGCCATGGAAGACCAAGCTCTATAAGGCCACCTGTCCATTGGTTGAAGTCCCATGAGCCTGTCCAGTAAGGATGCATGTGGCATGCTCCTCTCGGAGATGTGGCGTACAAGAGTGCTGTTGATTTGGCTTCGCCTCTGGGCTCATGTGCTGGTATTTCTAGGCCTTTGACGTGTAATGCCAAATCTTCTGCTCCTTTGCCTATTTTGGCGGCGGCGCGTCTTGCGCCTTCGGCTAAAAGGTCTCCTATGCCTTCACGTTTAGCTATGTGTTCTATCAAGTTTATTATGGTTGCACTGTCTCCCCATCTAATTTCAAGGCCACCTGTATCGGCGTTTGTGAGCAAACCTTTCTCGTAACATTCCATAGCGAACCCGATTATGTTGCCTGTTGAAATGGTGTCTAATCCGTAGTTGTTGCATAGATAATTGGCTCTTACGATTGCCTCAAGATTGTCGTGCATGCACCATGAACCAAGCATCGCTGCGGTTTCATATTCAGGGCCTTGATGGGGAGGCGTCGCCCAAGAACCCGATTTCATGCTTCGTTGGTAAGGCTCCTTGGCTATTGTAGATGTTCACTAACCCGATCGTTCCAAGAGGGATTATCGTGTGTATGTTAGGCATGTTCCTTTTGAGCGCTTCGTCAGCTTCTGTTACTGCTTCATCGAATGCCTCAGGCTGGGCAATAGAGATTTCTTGAATGCCATTAGTCACTATGGCCTTAATTTTCTTGGAACCCATAACCGCGCCAGTCCCGCATCTACCCGCCGCGTTGTCCCGATCGTTCATCACGGCAGCGATTCTTACAAGTTTTTCACCTGCAGGCCCGATGCATGCCACAGAAGCTTCGCGGTCACCGATTTCTTCTAAAACAACTTCTGTGGTTTCATGCACGGTTTTGCCCCACAGTTCTTTTGCGTCTCTGATTTCAGCTTCTCCATCATGCACCCATAAGTAAACTGGCTTCTCTGCACTTCCTTCCAAAATAATAAAGTCGAAACCAGAAAATTTTAGCTTAGGACCAAAGAAACCTCCTGACCGTGATTCTGCCCAACCTCCAGTCAGCGGCGACTTGGTGCAAATTTTGTAGCTGCCTGAACCTGGGCAAAGCGTTCCTGTAAGTGGTCCTGTCGCAAAAATCAGCTTGTTTTCTGGACCTAGCGGGTCTATGCCTGGTTTGAGTTCTTCCCAAAGAACTCTTGCAGCGTAGCCCACGCATCGTATGTATTTGTCTATGATGTCTTCTCTTAATGGTTGCTTCAGGATTTTGTTGTTGGTTAAGTTGACGCGCAGAACCTTTCCGGCATAGCCGAATAGTTGTTTCATTGTTTTAACCTCTATTTTGGGTAGGGCTTCATTGCCACTGGTGCTTTCTCGAAAAGTTTGGCAAATATCCTTTGTCTGTAATATGCAGCTTTTTCAGCGTCGATGTATTGAAGTGTTCCTTCTGGGCATCGTTTTACGCATTCGGGGTCTCCGCCGCAGAGGTCGCATTTAATGGCGACGTGGGTAACGGGGTCTATCGTTATCATTCCTATGGGACATGAGGAGACACAGAGGCTGCATCCTGTACATTTCTTTTCATCGACTACTATCGCGCCGGTTTTTCTGTTTCTACTTATGGCGCCATTTGGACATGAGCTTATGCATAAGCCGCATTGCAGACAGATTATTGGTGCATCTATGTACGGCTCGCTGCGAATTACGTGTATCCTAGCTCTGGCTGGATTATGTGTTTTATAGAATTTGAAACTGCAGTAAAGTTCACAGCGCATACACCCCACACAACGATCTGGTATAACAACCAGAGTCTTCAATTCTTTTCACCCCTTATAGGAACAAATCAGCGTTTATGTATTATTTAAAACACACGCTAATGGGTTCTAGACTCGTGCAACCGTTGAATGTTTTGAAGAATTGGATACAGAAAACAAAAATGGCTGTTATCGTACATGATTGTAGACTCTTTAGAGAGCATATCATGTTTTTGCTTGAAAAAACAGGAAAAAGACTGTTTTCAACAATGCACTGTTATTAGTTTCCTAATATGAGTGAAGTGGCGGGTCACCCTGGTTCGTCGCCCAGTTTTCACCAGTTTCCCCAATCTCTGAACTCGTATCCGCGACCCCCTAAGCGCTGAACGTCCAAACTTAGGTTGCTCCCTCCCGGGCCTGGCCAGGTTCGCCTGGTAGACACGGTGGACACCCTCCCTACGGAGAATGCTCCATGACCGCCAGCCTAAAGGGACGGATATTCACTGCTAGAGGACTGGGAATGCCTGACGATCTTTGACGCCTCGCCAAGGCACTCAGCCCGTCGTATAGAGGGTTTACGGTTCAGGGGACCCCTAGCCCCCCGCCTAGACCCGCCAACAGACACTAGAACATCATTAGAACATAAATCTTGCTTTTCTGTTCCCATTGTTTCTACATTCTTATCTATCCTGTGCTTAGTAAAGATGCGTTTGCCACTCTCATCATACCTATAGTGAACAACTCTTTGGTTATTACCTCTAGTTTCCAGAATGCCCGCATTACCACAAACAGGACAAATAATATTCATCGTCTTCATCCTTGTTCTTTTTCACCACAACTGTTACATTTCTCATTAACGCTATAATCTAGAAATTCTGGGAATTGTTTTCCTTCTTCTTTTTCATATTCGTAAATGAAATCTATTATCTTGTTCGTTCTATAGAGGCTAATTCCCAAAAGCCTAACTATTTGGTGTTTAGGCAATTTACGGTTTCTCATTGATTTCACTAACATAAACGTGAATCTTTGGTCTGACCTTAAGCTATCATAAAATGTTCTTGGGTTGTAGATTTTTTTGTCCATTTGAGCTTGCGCTTTATCTTGATAGTAAAAAACTTGACGATGAATTTTCCCATCTTGCCAATCATACCCTAATAGATGTGTGACTAAATGCAACAAATGAGTAATTATTTTCCATTCATTATTCTCTTCTAAAGATATTTTCCTTGCTTCTCTTTCTAAAGAATCCAAAATGGAATTTGTTCGCTCCCTTAATCTCTCATCTATTGTAAGAAGTTCGTTCAATCTCCTTTTGATTTTTTTAATAGCTTTCAGCATACATTTCTTGCAGAATTTGGGGTCACTAAACAAACCTGCCAAACCAAAATAACGCTTACCAAACAAATCTGCCATTACGATTTCAAGGTCGCCATTATACCTAAATCCTTCATTTCGTAACCCATCATTAGACGCTGGTTTTTCTTTGTCCATTTTTAACACCCAAACGAAAAAAATAATTCCGAAAATTCCACCGCTACGTAAGAGACTATAGAGCCTCGAAATACTTGTTTTTCCAGTGTAATCAGATTCATATTCATTACTCCTACCCTGTTTCTTTTTATGCTTTTCCAGTTTTATCATTAACGATTTGAATCATTGTCGCCGATAGCTAACTTTTCTGGTTCTATTATGCGCCATTATGTATGCTTTAATTTGTTGCTGTTCTATCACTAGAACGAAACTGTTCTATAAATAGAGCTAATAATGACTTTTTGGCAATTATCAACTGGTGATTGAACATGAAAATCGGAACAAACCTGATTTTGCTCGGAATTCTTTCAATGCTAGTAGGAACCGCATTCGCTTCGCCTCTTCTGCTTTCAGAACTGGAAATAAGACCATACCACGCACCACTGCCTAAAGGACCTACAGCGGACATAGATGTCAATGTCGTGTATGCAAATTTCAGCGTCGGAGATACAGGAGAGCGCCTCACAGACATCACATATTTTGTTGTTCTCAACATCACTAACAACTCTGACGATTGGGCGGTCGTTAATATTGTACAATTTTCTGCGGCACAGAACATTACCCGAGGGGTATCCGTTGATTCTCCATTTTTTGGCGAAAATTGGACGACCACCAGCGGATGGCAAGCTGAGGGTGCATGGGTTGACAGCGAATGGTACAATCTTACTTGGGTTCCTCACGAATATTTCTGGATGAATTGCTCAGTGATAGTTAATGGTAAAGAAATGGGTGAAAGTGTTACACTGGGTGAGGGCTACTGGATGGAGGGCGTGCAACTTATGGACAAATACGTTGGCGGCAAGTTATCTAACATTTACATGAACATGAATGGAACATGGGTTGACGTTACAGGCAGGATCGAATGGCTTGACTATAACGGCAATGTTGTAGATACTAGTCCTGAGCGTCTGGACTTTTCCACGGCAGTTACTGGTTTGGGTACCTTCTTTGGTGAAATGAAATTGTTCAGTTCGGGTGGCAGCTCCACTGACGACGAAGAAGAAGTACCCTTCAGCATTATCAGCACTCGTGCACCTACCGACTTTAACAACCTTTGGGCACCTCATCAGTCACGATTGATTGCTCTCTCAGCAGACAGGAAAATCTTCAACATGTTTCTTGATTATGCCAAACTTGAACAGTTGAAGACAGAGCCGACAACTTTCCGCGGAGCAGTACACAGTTACTTAAATGGTACTATTGGAGTTTACGACTCAACTTCGGTTGATGATGAAATCAAGCAGGTTCAACTGGAGCTTACCGAGGACGGATATCTATATAACATAATCCTATCAGAAAATCAGATGTTCGTAATGGACTCTTATGGCGTAGAGGTATTCATTGAACCGAGGAACTAGGCTTGACCGCCTCAGACAGTCAGGAGCCTGAAGGCACAACCCTGAACGTGTACTCGTACGTGGTCAAACGGGGCAAACCCGTGGGTCCACGGGAAGTTATGAGAGGCGCAAACCTCAGCAGCCCCAGCGTAGCTTACTGGCACCTCCAAAAACTCGAAAACTCGGGACTACTAGAGAAAAACAAAGCCGGAGAATACATCGTCAAAGAGAAAACTAGCATCAGAGGACACATCTGGATTGGACGAAACCTAGTTCCAAGACTGATGTGCTACTCCCTCTTTTTTCTAGGCATCTTAATCGTAGAAGGTATCATCATTTCTGTACAGTTCTTCTCAACTGGACAAATCCCAAACCTTGCCCTCATCTATCTGATAGCAACAAACACAATCGCTTTCGCCCTGTTCCTTGGAGAAGGCTTACTGCTGCGAAAAAAAGCCCAACCAGAAAAAGACGGCAACTGACTTGACAAGAAATGTCCTCCATTAAATAGGTCAATAAATCTGGTTTGTTCAGTTATTTTGCTCGGGCGTATGCCTCCACCAGGTCACGTGCAGAAAGTATGCCTACTAGTTTACCTTCTTTGGTGATCGGCAACCTCTTAATGCGCTTTGAAGTCATTATGGCAGCGGCGTCGTGAATGCTAATTCCCAAGGGTGCGGTGATGAGGGGCGACGAGCATACTTTACCCACCTCTATCTTCAGCGACCGGTCTCTTGCCAAGAATTTTGTGAGCAGGTCTCTTTCAGTGAATATGCCTATCGGCTCTCCATGGCTGGTGACAATGACGCTGCCGATGCCTTTCTCGCCCATGATCTTCGCTACGCCTTCCACAGACGTTTCCTCATCTGCGGTTATGACGCCCCTGCTCATGAAATAGTCAACCTCAAACCACGCCTGCATGCTTTCCGGGGTTTCAGGAAGACAACGAATAAGGTCTGCGGAAGTCACGATTCCCACAAGCTTTCCGTCTTCGGTGACTCCAAGCCGCCTTATTCTTTTCTCAATCATCATTTGAGCCGCCTCTTTTATGCTGAATTTTGGGGAAACAGAAATGAGAGGGTAGGACATGATTTGCTCAACTTTTTCCTCTTGTATGCTTGCCCCACCAGCTAACCAATCTTTTTCCAAGGCAATCTCTTTATCCACAACTTCCCGCAGCAGGTCCCTCTCTGTGATTATGCCCACAGGCGTCCTATACTTCATCACTATAAGGCTTCCAATGCGTTTTTCGCCCATAATTCTGGCAGCCTCATACAAAGTGTTTTCAGGAGTTATGGTCACAACCTCAGAAACCATAATCTTCTCTACTTCAAATTGCTGAGGGACGCATTGTTTCTGTACTGTCTGCATAGAATCCTCTGTATCTGATTTACGCTTTTTCATGTAACTGCTCACTCTAACCTTAATTGGCGATTGAACTATATACCTTTATTCATGTACACGCATTTGTCCACGAATAAACTCGATGTGGTTACATGCATAACAGCTTCAATCGGATAGCATTCTCCGACAAAAAGATTGCTGCGTCGTCGCTTGAGAAGATGGGTTGTGGCAAAGAAAACCTGCTGATAGGTGTGGAGATAGATAAATAAAAAGGATTATAGTAAACTTACGGGGAGGACGACAATGTGTCTTTTTTCTTAGGCAGAGAACGGGGAACCGAAGCCCCAGTTGAATTACCTGTAGAGGCTCTTCACCGCCATTTGATGGCTCTCGGAGCCAGCGGTTCAGGCAAAACTGTGCTCTGCAAATGTGTGATGGAAGAGGCTGTACGCCACGGCATCCCCGTAGTCATAGTTGACCCCCAAGGCGACATCTCCTCCCTCGCCCTGAAGGGAAATCAGGAAGAACTAGAGAGTCGCGGAATACCCCTGACCATGCAAGAGGAGTATTTCGATAAGGCGAGGGTAGCCATATTTACTCCCGCCAGCAGCAAAGGCATCCCCATCAGCGTTAATCCGCTTTCTTTTCCGTCGCCAGATACTCCCCATGAGGAGGCAATCTTAGCCATTGACATGACAGCCACTTCCCTCTCCAGCTTTCTCGGATACGACCTAGCCTCAGACTCGGGAAAAGGAGCCAAAGCATACCTGTTCACGCTTCTGGAGCATCTGTGGCGAAAAGGGGAAACCATCAAGGACATGGCGCACATGGCGGAACTGGTGCTGAATCCTCCTTCGGAAATCAACGAAATGTTGCAGAGTTTTGTTACAAAGAGGGAGCCTCAGGAGATTGCCCGTAAGCTGCGGTTCCTCACTGTGGGAACTCCCTCTCTTATGTTTCAGAAGGGCGTCCAAATCGATATGGACATGTTCATGGACAGGAGCGATGGAAAGGTTCCCGTCAACATCGTCTACATGAACACGCTCAGCTCCACAAACGATAAACAGTTCTTCCTAGCCACCCTCCTAAGGGAACTTTACTGCTGGATGCTGAAGAACCCCTCAGAAGACATCCAACTGCTGTTTTACGTAGACGAGATTGCACCATACATTCCGCCATATCCACGGAATCCTCCCCCCAAAGAGGCATATGCTTTTCTCTTCAAGCAGGCACGAAAGTATGGAGTTGGGCTTGTAGCCGCAACCCAGAACATAACCGACATCGACTACAAAGCGCTCGCGCAGGTTAACACTTGGTGCTTAGGTCGCATGATGACGCAGCAGGACATCGCGCGGGTAAAGCAGATTATCCAGTCAATCGACCCAACCCACGCTGAAACAGTTCTGCAGAAGCTCCCGAGCCTCAGAACAGGCGAATTTCTCATGCTGTCTCCAGACGTCTACGATGATGTGGTGAATTTTCAGGTTCGATGGCTGATAACGGAACATCGAACATTGGATGAAAGAGACATTCCAGATTCATTGTCTCCTGAAGTAAAGGAGTTCTTCGCCAAGTACCAGCCGAAACGGGAAAAGAAAGAAAAAATAGTTGTTAAGCTCGTTCCGCGACCCTCTGCTCCTGAAAAACCGCTTCCAGAGCGAATCAAACTGTTCCTCAATTCGGTGAGGCAAAGCGTCTCCGCTGAGTATATTGCAGAGAATCTGAACGTGAAGGTCAAAGATGCTGAGAAGGCGCTGCGTTCACTCATCAGGTCAAAAGTTGTGAAGAGGAGCCGTGCAAGAGGCGGCGAAGAGTATCTGTATTGGCTGTCCAAGTTCGGTTTCGAGCCATCCAAGAACGTTTTGGGAGAGGTTCTGGCGGTTCCCACACGGATAACTCAGGTGGAGGCGTTTGACAAAGCCAAGTCATGGCTTGACGGCGGTCTATTCTTTAAGGATGAGGAGTTTTATGATGCATCGTTTTCGCATATGCCTATCTGGAAGGTTTCAGCAACCCGCAAAGCTAAGCACCTCTTCCTCTTCAAGAGAGAAGAAATGGATACATACTACCTGAGCGCGACGACCGGGGCACTGATTTCTCTTGAGAGAGGGGCAATGCTGTTCCACACGCTAATAAGAAAAAGCGCCGGCAAACTCAAAGACTTGGATGATGACGACGACATCACGTTTATTCCCAGACTCCCCAAAGAGGTGCCCAGGATTCCTAAAGTAAAGATTGGGCAAGACAAAATTTACTCAAAACTAAAGTTGACGTTGGGAGTCAACCCAGTCTCTTCTGAACTAGTGTTGCTGCCAGTGTGGACCCTCAAAGTGAGACACAAAAAGAAGAAGAAAAAAAGCACAATCTACCTGGACGCAGCCACAGGACGCAAACTGGTTGGGCACTTCAAACCAAAACGACGCTCCAGCCGAAAAACTAGCCGAAAACGCTAAAAATTTATCTCCAACACAAACCTAAAGGCGCACATGCAAGCCATTTTTAAAAGAAAAAACATAGATGTTGAATGAACTGAATGTGTTTAGGCAACAGCGGATATGATTGACAGGATTATAAACGGTAATCCTGTAAGCATCAGCAGAAGTCCTGTTGAAATTTGTGCTTCACGAAATTCTGCGCGCTCTTTTGACAGTTTTTCTGTAACATAAGGTGCAGAAGGTGCTTTAGATGAGTGAATTCTGCCTTCGGCAAATCCGCCCGCGAGTAAGGCGCCTGTTCCAATTATAAAAGCTCCTTCAATAAACAATAAGGAACTTAAAGTTGTTTTATTGTCACTTCCAAAAAGCCATGCTGCCGCTAACCTAATTTGAGTGCCATAAAGAAATGTTGCAATAAGGTCAATAACAAATATCAAAACATTGAAAAACACCATTATAGCTATGATCCTTTTCCATCCTGTTAGATTTTTCAATCACATAAACACAACTGAGCACATGCTCATAGTAAACTAAAATGAGTTACGGATTTAACATTTATGATGTAACTTTTTGACGGCACACACAGTTTTGGGGTGGGGGTTTGGTGCCAAAATTTAGCAAACAACTTAAAAGATTTTAGTTCAGCTAATTGATGTGATGGAGATTAAAAAACTTTGAGTGCAGAAGACGAATTAATAGCTAAACTTAAACAGGAAATAGGCAAAACTGTGCCTTCCATGTTTGCCGCAATGGCGGAAAACATGCTGGAAAGCAACAGAGACGTGATTATAAACTGGCTGAAAGAAAACAAAGATTTGGTGAAGCAGGTAATCGAAAGCTAACACAACTGGTTTGAGCCTTTAATGTTTTATTGATTGCTTTTTCGTTTTTTCCAGAATACTGCTACGGCTGCTACTGTTACAGCTACTGTCGCAACTGCGACTATTAACCACGGCAAAATTGGGTCTGGGGGTGGTTCTACAGTTAGGGTAATTTGTGTTGTGTCTGTATTGCATGTAGCAGCTTTGGCGGTCAATGTTACTGTGTACTCTTCAGGGTCTGTGTATGTGTATGTTATTGTTGGAGATTGCGTGGTTGCGTTGTTGCCGTCGCCAAAGTCCCACACGTACTCTACAACTTGACTGTACTCGACAAAGCTTGCGGACGCATCAAATGTTACTTTTCTGGACGCATATACATTTTCTGGGGAATATTCAAAACAGGCAGTGACTGACAGTGTGGGAGTGTCTGGATGCGGCTCGGTTAGAATCGGCAAATAATCGATGAAAGCGTGAATACCAATGTTGGTATGTCCGTCTTGTATCCATGACTCGATTAAACCGGTGTTTGTGGTGCCCCAATAGTTTTCTGTAGCGTCCATGTTGCCTTGAGCGCCCCATGAGGTAATCATCAAAACTGTTTCATTCATATCGATAAATGTATTGTATTTGACAACAGCTTGCGGTGAAAAACCAGTGTCAACACGCTCTTTTACGAGAAAGCCTCTGTTTCCTTTGAAAAGGTTGTATCGAATGTATATGTGCTCGTCGGTTTCGGCAATATCGAAGCCGTTTGTGTCTATAAACAGGTTATTTTCAATGTAAATGTTACTTTCAGGATTACGAATGTGTGAAGAGGCTCCCCCAATTCGCCCCAAATCAATTAGCTCCGAGTTTTTCAAGTTGATATATCCACATGAAGACTGCAACACAGACATTCCATGTTTTACTATACAGTAGTCCAAACTTAATGAGGGCCCAGACACCACTCCGCCAGTATTGAAGAAGACTACCCAGTCTCCTCCACCAATAAAAGTTATTTTGTTGGATGGTGTTCCATGGGCTTCAATTTTGCCATGCAACAAGAACATGATGTAGTCTGTTGAATTGTCGGTGACTGTTACTCCGGGGTCAATCTTGAGTGTAACGTTTTCGGGTATCTGAACTGTGCTTGTTACGGAGTAGGGGCTGTTTTCTATTGTCCATGTTGTATCCGAGTGAAGTATTCCCCCAACCTCTGTGGGCTCTTGTGCATCAGCAAGATTTGCGTTGTAAGCTAAAACAAGTCCGCTAAACAGTAATGCCGTTAAGAATGCTCTCAACAGCGTCTTCATTCTGTTATGCAATCCCCCGACAAATCATGTATAATTTGCTCTTTTATGCTTTGTCCCTTTTTGACATGTTCAAAAAAGAAGCTTCAGTCGGATAATATTCTATACATTTTTCTCGTCTGTAGCTGTGACACGCCAGTAGAACTAGAGAAAGTGAGTTTAGGTTGGTAGATAAAACTATGCCCTGAAACCTAAATTATTTTCTCAGCTTTAATATGTAGCTCTTTTTTTCGGCAGCCGAATCTAGCAACGAATGTAGAAGTTTAGATTTCTCCTTCAATCCTAAGCCTTTTGACCGCTCTATTCCCTCGTTCAATAGTTTTTGTAGCTCATCAATCTCGAAAACCGTCGCTGCAATACAGTAGTATCTTTTTGAGCGCCCATCATTGAAGCATTGTAACATCTGTTTCAGCAGGTTTTCCCTAATTTTCTGCAGCTTCTCAAACTCGTCAACCCCATTCTCTTGAATAAAAGCGATATCGTCTTCAAGCTTCTGATAGCACTTGAATGAATCATATTTTTTTCCAAGCTCTCTATGTTTACCCCATTTATCACAAACTCTGTGTTCGCTGCATTCCCAGCAAAACTCGATTCCCTTTCTCTTAACTGCACAGGTGATGAATGGACAGCCAGCAGCCATCCTGAATTCGCTTTTACATCCCCCACATCTGCTGTTTCCTTCAGTGTGAAACATGGGACAAAGCCGACAAGAGAGGCCACAAATGCCCACCTCAGGATATTCAATATTCATGACTGCTCCCATAATTACAGGTACAAATGCTTGGTCACGATTTAAATCTTTGAAAAAGCAAGTTTTTATCTTTCGGACTCCAGTTACTAGATGCGAGGCTTGAACAGAATTAACACCATCGAAGTCAAAGCGCTAACCAAAATCTTCGACAAAGACGTCAAGGCAGTGGATGGCATAAGCTTCAACGTGAAAGAGGGCGAAATCCTAGGCTTCCTTGGTCCTAACGGAGCAGGCAAAACCACAACCTTGAACATGCTATCAACATTGCTGCGACCAACCAGCGGCACCGCAACCATAAACGGACACGACATTCTCACAGAACCGGATGCTGTCCGCCGCAGCATAGGCTACGTCTTTCAGGACACCACCCTAGACATAGACTTAACTGGCAATGAGAATCTGGACTTTCACGGACGCCTATACGGTCTGGACCGAAATGCGCGGCAGCAACGAATCAAAGAACTGCTGGAGCTAGTGCAGTTATCTGATCGCGCCGACGACCTGGTGAAGACCTACAGCGGCGGAATGAAACGCAGACTAGAAATCGCCAGAGGACTACTGCATCACCCAAAGGTTCTCTTCTTGGATGAGCCGACGCTTGGTTTGGATCCGCAGACTCGACGTTCCATTTGGGAGCATATTCAGCGCCTCAACCAAGAAAAGAACGTCACCATCATCTTAACCACCCACTATACAGAGGAAGCGGATTACCTATGTACACGTATTCTGATCATAGATTTCGGCAGGATTGTGGCTCTGGATACACCTGACAACCTGAAAGCCCGTTTGAAAGGAGACGTTGTTACTCTACTTTTTAAGAATCCAGCGGCGATAGAAAAGTTTCGTCCCCTTCTGGAGAACAAAAATTGGGTACATCGAATCAACGTTGTTACATCCGACAACAATTACGCTGCAATGAGCCGCATGATGCAGAATATGCCAACAATGACGGGTAACATGGATATAGGAGGAACCATGCCGGAGATGAACTCCAGAACCATTGGAGTCCAGAAAAAACTTCGAAAGTTGTCTCAGCAAAAGTCGGAACGGTCTGCGGCTGATAAAGATGTGCAAATTGGAGGGGAGACATGCGCGAAATGCTTGAATTTGCTGGTAGACAGTGGCGGACATCGAATCCCGGAGATTGTTAAATTAGCGGATGAGGCGGGAGTTGTTCTGGAGTCGGTGGAACTGCGTAAACCCACTCTCGACGACGTTTTTCTGTCGGTTACTGGCCGCAACATACGTGAAGAAAAAGGAAGCATCGTTGATATGGTGCGGCGTCACCGCATCATGCAGCAAGCCCGTGGGCGGCAAATCAGAGATTAAGTGATCGGATGAAAAGGTGAAATGTGAATGGTGGAACCGTTATCTGGACAAGCGATATATGTCGTTTTGTTGCGGGAACTGAAGCGCTACTGGCGAGCCAAGGCAAGAGTCATCTCCTCGGTGGCTCAGAGCATATTTTTCCTAGCCATCTTCGGTTTGGGGCTGGGCGATTTCATTGGAAGAGTCGGCAGCATAGGATATCTTTCATACATGGCACCTGGAGTAATTGGCATGGGGCTACTCTTCGGCTCCGTGTTCTCTGGAGTTTCAATCATATTCGATCGGCAATTCGGATTCATGAAAGAGATGCTAGTTGCACCCGTCAGCCGAACCAGCATCATAATAGGAAAGATATTTGGCGGCGCAACCACGGCTACAATCCAAGGCATAATCCTGATGGCAGTCGCAGGAGTTATGGGCGCATTTGTGCCGTCTCTCACATTCTTGGCAGGCGCATTTGCTGCGATAGGGGCTATGCTCCTCATCACCGCTGGCTTTGTTGGCCTTGGCGTGGCAATCGGGTCAACCCTAAACGATTTCCACGCGTTCCAGTTGCTGTCAACATTTGTGATGTGGCCAATGTTCATGTTGTCGGGCGTATTCTTTCCCATCGACATGGCACCGATGCCTCTTCAGGTTGCCATGTTATGTGATCCCATGTTCTATGGGGTCGAACTGTTACGATGGTGCCTCCTAGGCACTGGAGCAGACTTACTTGGCCCGCTTGGCTGGCTAATCAGCCTAGCAGTGGTGATTGCATTCGATGCATTCATGGTGGCTCTGGGCACTTATCTGTTCTCCCGAACCCAAATCTGATAGGGCGTCTTCCATTTGATTTACTGTAATAGATGAAAGTGATGCTAAACAGGAGATTGTTTCGCTTGCAAGTTTTTGGGAAACTAATAACTTTTAAGAGCTAGTTCTGGTTTTGTTTTGTGTTGTGAGGTTGAGTTTACTATGTCAACTGTTGTGGTGAATGTTTCTGAGCTCCAGAAGTTTGATGATGAGTGCGTAAAGCTTTTGACGGATTTTCTGAAAGGCAAATTAGATGCTAATGTTGTTTCTGCAAAGAACGAGGTTAGCATGGAGTTTGAGGAAGGGAAAGAGGCTTCAAGATCGTGTTTGCGGTTGCTTCTTCGCAAGTTTTTGCATAAGGAAGCTTTGAAAGAGGATTTCAGGGTTATTTCTGGCGGAGAAAACAGCTTCGTAGTGAAAGAAAGAAAAGCCTATTCTGAATATTGATTTGCACTTCATAACTCTTATCACAAATTCTAATCCGTACAATAGATCAGACAAGTAGGCTGGGGTGTGCAAAAATTTGGAAGTGGTGAGGCGAAAACACTTTTCTAATCGATGCAAGGCTTGCAAAGAGGCAATAATTTCATCAAGAATCTATTGTGCCCGTCTTGAACAGTATGTTGACGACGTGGTTTACTGTCCATACTTCGAACCGAAACCGGAGGTTAAACTGCAAACAGCAACTTAGCCACCAAAAAATTCCTCTATATTTTTCTTTCTTTTTCTTCTCGAAAGTTTTAAGTGGATAGGGAGTTTAGCGTTTAGTTCGAGGCATGAAACAGTTGAGAGACAAGCCTTTAGGTATACTAATCTTTGTCCTAGCGATTGTGGCTATGATTGGCTATTTTCTTTTGCTTTTCCTGTCCTCAGAAGATGCAGTGTTTTTGGGCAAATCTCTCAGCGAATGGGCGATAATCATTCCGGTGGTAATCATTGTTTACGCTGTTCTTGTTGTTGTGGCGTGGATCGGCTGGGCTTTGGCTTCGACAGCTCCGCCCCTTCCCGTTACCGGCGAACCCGCCGAGGATTAAGAAAGGGAACTGAACTATTTCTTCAGTTTGCGTATCAGAAAGACGGCTAATACTGAGACGGTGACTATCACTAATACTAGTGCAACGAATGCTGTTTGGTCCAGCCCGAATATTTGAGGTTGCCACATGTTTGTTTTTTCTGCTTTCGTAAACATGGTGTACTCAGAAGAGGAAGAATTGGCTTCAACAAGAAAGCCTGTGGACCTGTCCCAGTGAAACACAGTTACTGAGGTGCTTGCATACACCACACTTCGGATTGCGCCTGCGCAGCTTGCCTTTTCCACTCCACCTATAATTATGGGACCCTCATATGACGAGAATGTGTCACCCTTATCCGAATTTGCAGGAATCATAAAAGCTTCTCCGACATGACCGGTCTCAAACTTCAGGGTTGAAGATTTGGTTTCCTCTCTTCCATCAAAATGGCGGTACGTGATATCAACATAGACATGATTGCCTTCAACTTCTATAACCTCAATTTTACACCATGTCACGTCATGCTGCTCAGGAACCTCGCCAGTAATCTGTACGTTGTATGTCACCCAGTCGCCCGGTTTCACGCCCACCAGAACATCAGCTGAGGCAACCGCCGAAAAAATCAAACTAAGGAGAGCTGCCAAACAAATAGGATAAACAGCAAATTTTGCTTTCATAAAACACCATAACCAGATTGCTGCTTGGCTTTTTTATTGTTTGTGAAAGAGCCCGCACAGGTTAACTAGTGAGGGTAGTTTATTTCCAGTCCAGAAGCCTCTTTTCTCCTTCAATCTTCTTGATGTCGGTGATGTCTTGGCTGGCTTCCAAGGCGCCCAAATATTTTCCATCCTTATCTCGAACAGGGAAATATCGGATGTAGACCTGTCTGCCTTTCAGATTAATCCAGAATTCAGCCACATCTCTTTCTCCATTCTTGAAGGCTTCTAAAATCTGGAGAACATTGTGCACGCTCTTTGGGGGATGGCATTGCTGAACCTTTTTGCCCACTACGCTTCTGGGTCTGGGAAAGATGCGGTCACCGTTCTTGTTGAAGTACCTGACTTCATCATTCTCGTCGACAAACGATATTTCGATGGGCATAGAGTCAAGCATTGCCTCAATAACTTCTGGTTTCAAATTCTCTATCATAAGAGACCCTCTTAACTATGAAGAGGAGATTAGAAAAAATAAACTTTTCACTCCTTCTTTCACTTCATAGAAAGCTAATGTAGAGGTTATTTCTCTGTGAAAACTTGGCTTTCTCCAGCCTCTTTTTCGATTCGTATGACGTGTTCCGCCTTTTCTGCGAAGGATTCGTTGTGGGTTACAGCGATTATCTGTTCGATAGCCTTCAGGCGGCTGACCGCCTCAGCCAACCTGTCCACTGAGCCGTCTTCTCTTCCCAGACTTTCCGTGGGCTCATCTAAGAGAAGCATGTAGAGCCCATGACCTGTTCTTGACTGCATAATCAGCTGCCCAAGCCCTATGCGGTATGCGAAGGCAAGCAGTGTGCGTTCTCCGCCTGAAAGATTCGAAACTTCCCGCTCATAGCCCTCTTCGCTACATACAAAGGGCGAGTAGGTTTCGTCGATTTTGAGGTTCAATGTGGGTCCCACATCTCCGACTAGGCTGTCCAGCACCTGCTGAACCGTGATTTGGAGGTATTTTATGAATTCGTTTCTGAGTTTAGGCTGGATGCTTCTGTAGGCGCCTCGTATCCGGTCGAGGATTTCAAGGAGCTTCCCGATTTTTTGTTTCCGCTCCATCTTCTTCTGAGCGTTATCCAGCCTATCCTTCAGCTCATCTACCCGTAACGCAACATCAGCCTTTCTTCGCTCCAAACTCTCCAATTCGTGTTTGGCATCAAGATGGTCGGTGAAAGCGTCTTTTTGGAGTTTACGGGCGGACTCCAGTTCAGTGCCATCGAATTTGGCTATCTCCTCTTTTGTTTTCTCAAGCTGTTTTTGGAGCTCCCTCTTTTGCTGTTGTGCTTTTTCAAGTTCAGCATCGAGCTTCGTCAGTGCCTCCCGTTTTTCTGTAATCTGAAGTTTTGTGTCCTCGATTCTGGGGAGAAGCTGCTGCAGATTCGAAAAGGCAAAGCTGACGGAGCTGTGCAGAGTTTTTAGTTCATCAAGGTTTTTCTGTAGTTGCTCCAGCTTTTTTGTTCGTTCAGCGTTTTCTTGTTGAAGGTTTTCGAGGAGGCTTTCTTTGTAGTCCCCTGTGAGGTCCTGCAGACAGGTGGGACACTTGTTTTCGGTCATTAAGTTTGAGATTCTGTTCTGAGACGCTTGCATCTCTCTTTTTGTGGCTTCCTGTTCGCCGCCTATGGCTCTCAATTGTTCCTCCACATCAGCAAGATAGGCTTTCAGGTCCTGCAGCGGTTTATCTGGTTCCAAGCCAGCCTCTTGGAGCGTATTTCGGTGGGATTTTTCTTTTGTCTCTATCTTCTCAAGCTGCTCCTCTAACGCGTCAAGCCGCCTCTTGCTCAGTTCAGCTTGTTCAGCCAATTCTCTGCCTCTGCTGTCGATGTTGGTGATGTTTGTTTGAAGCTGAATCTCTCTTCTCTGCAGCGTCTCGGTTTGTTTTTGCAGTTCTTCTAGTCCCTCAAGATTGGCTGTCGCCTGTTTGAGAGCAGATTCTGTTTGAGCAAGCCTTTCCTTCGCATCCTCGAGTTGGCTTGTGAGAGACGAAAATTCTTCAACCACATGGGTGTAGTCGCCCTCCAGCTTGTCGACGCGGATTACGTCTGCGTCCCGTTCAAGAACGTTCTTTTCAACCTCGTAGTCTCTTTCAAACTGGTGCAGGTTGCTCCAAGCCACCTCGTAGTTGGAGAGCTCAAACAGTTGGTCCAGCTTTTTCTGGCGTTGCCTTGGCGTGATGTCCAGCAGTTCTTTGAGGTGTTCTTGGCGCACCCAAACAATCTCGCGGAACAGGTTTTTGTCCAGTCCAGTCAGAGCCTTCAGCCCCTCGGCAACTGCCTCGTTTTTGGTGCCTGCAACCAACCTGCCGTCACGATAAAACTTGAGTTGGTCAATGTCTTGGCTGATGCCGTTTTCGCGTCTGTAAAGTGCTCTTTGAAGCTTGTAGGTTCTGCCGTCCTGAACAAAAACCGCTGTCACTTTGCCTTCCTCAGCGCCCTCTCTGAGGAGGTAATCGTAGCTTCTGCCTAGGGGGTCTCCGAAGAGCACAAAATCGAAGGCGTAAAGAACCGTGGATTTTCCCTGTCCCAGACCGCCCACCAGACAGTTGAAGCCGTCGCCGAAGTGAACCGCTGTTTTGACGTGCGACCTGATGTTCTCCAGCTGCATGGACTCCAGCTTCAAAGCAACTCCTCCAGCTTCTCTTTCACGCTCGTTTCCCGCTTTTCAACAAGTGGATGTATGAGGTCGAAGGCTAGCCGCGCAATCTTTTTGCTCTCCTCCCGCGGGAAACTTTCAGAGAAAATCTCGAAGAAGTATTCGTAAGCCTTTGTGCTAAGGTCTTTCATGTCTCCGCCGAAGATGGAGCGGATTATCTCCTCCGAGATTTCGGTTTCTTTGAGCCGAAGAACGGGATGAACAAGAAGAGCCTTCTCCGCAGCATTTCTTATCTGTGCAAGGTCTATTTCTCCGCGTGCAGACTCGGCAGGCAATACTCCCTTTATGACGGGAACAACAATTGCCTCTGGTTCTTCGCATTCTTTAACCAGCAGCACCACTGCCTCAGTTATCTTCGCGGGCGTCAAACCAGTATAGGTTTGCTCCACAATGATGAATTTGCGCGGCGTCTCCAGCCGTATTCTGTCCAGCGTCGGTTTGCCGCTCTTGCCGACCTTAACATGGTAGAAGCCCTTCTCGATTTTTGCCTCATCGTAGCTTGCCGTTTCAGTTGCGCCGGTGTAAACCAAAAGCCCACCCTTAAAACTGGACTTGTACGGCTTATGGATGTGCCCGCCAGCGTAATAGTTGAAGCCTCCGGGAAGACTTTCAGGTGCGGCTTCAGCCTCCATCTTTGGGGGTTTAATGGCGGGAATATCTAGGCCCATGTGAAAAACTAGTATATTGAAGAGGGATGGGTCAGGGGCAGGCTTGTTTTTTTCCAGAAATTGAGGCAGCTCTTCCTGGGTTTTTCTGGCGGTTCGAAAGTTGGGTATTCCGTAAACGTAGCAGTTTTCGTTTCTCCAGCAGGCGCCTTCATGGCGCGGCAAATACCAGATTAGCCCTGCGCTGTCCAACGGATTGAGAACTGTGCCTGTTATCGCGTTGGGGGCTGAATCGTGGGAGCCGTCAACGGCGAGGACAGGTATGCCAGCGTCTTTGAGCCTCCGAAGGTTGCGAATAGCCGCTTCCAGAGTTGAGTTTGAGGGGCGGGCATGCTCAAATATGTCGCCCGCAATTATCATGAAGTCTGGCTGCAGCTCGATTGTTTTGTCCACCAACTCCCCAAACACGTTGTTGAAGTCTCTGCGGCGCACATCCAGGTTATATTGGGCGTAACCCAGATGCAGGTCAGCGGCGTGAACAAAACTGAACGGCTTCATGGCATCCTCATTCTCCATTCTCCAGCCCATTAACTCATAAACAGTTAGTTGCTTCAGTGACTTTTATAAG
>Ga0129302_1000500_pt1 | contig 29392 bp, 13 predicted proteins | sample BlaSprsedimmetaG_FD_94476 | JGI IMG/M metagenome (GOLD analysis project Ga0129302, IMG submission 94476) | Hot spring sediment bacterial and archeal communities from California, USA to study Microbial Dark Matter (Phase II) - Blank Spring... | ecosystem: Environmental > Aquatic > Thermal springs...
CCATCCCCACCTACAACGTGACGGGCGACTTCCCGTGGGATGACCCGGACCTCGCCCCGCTGTGGGAGATGACGGCGAAGTATGGGATCCCCTACTTCGCGAACTTCCTCTCCTCGGACATGATGCCGGAGGACGCGCGCAGCATGTGCTGTCGTCTCCGGCTCGACGTGCGGGAGCTCCGGCGCCGGGGCGGGGGCCTCTTCGGGTCGAACCCCCTCACCGGCTCGATCGGGGTCGTGACGTTGAACCTGCCGCGGCTCGCGTTCCTCGCGAAGAGCGAGGAGGAGTTCTTCGAGCGGCTCCATTCGCTGATGCAGATCGCGGGACGGTCGCTCATCATCAAGCGCAAGCTCCTGGAGCGCCTCACCGAGCAGGGGTTGTACCCGTACTCCAAGTTCTACCTGTCCTCGGTCCGGGAGGGGAGAGGCGAGTACTGGGCGAACCACTTCTCCACGATCGGCGTGGTCGGGATGAACGAAGCGGCCCTCAACCTCCTCGGGGTCGACCTCGCCCACGAGGAGGGGATCCGGTTCGCCCGCCGTACGCTCGAGTTCATGCGCGAGACCCTTGTGCGGTTCCAAGAGGCGACTGGACACCTGTGGAACCTCGAGGCGACCCCCGCCGAGGGGACGGCCTATCGGTTGGCGATGCTCGACCGGGAACGCTACCCTGGGATCCGGGTCGCCAACGGGCGCGCCGTGCGGGAGAAGGGGGCTGCCCCCTACTACACGAACTCGTCCCAGCTCCCGGTGGACTTCACCGACGACCTGTTTTGCGCTTTGAAGCTACAGGAAGGGCTTCAGACCCTGTACACGGGGGGGACCGTGTTCCACGCTTGGCTCGGGGAACGTCTCCCTTCGCCCGAGGCCGTGAAATCGCTCGTGGCGAAGATCTTCGCGAACTTCCGCATCCCCTACCTCACCCTCACCCCGACGTTCTCCGTGTGCCCCCAGCATGGGTACCTTCGCGGGGAGAACCGCTACTGCCCCAAGTGCGACGAGGAGATCATCGCGCGCCATCAGAAGGCCAAAGGAGGCGTTTGTGTCCACATACCGTGAGGATGAACAAAGGAATCTGATTCTCGAGGATGGCACAGTCATCCCGGAGGCGGAGCGGGTACAGGCCGAAGTCTACTCGCGCGTGGTGGGGTACCTGCGTCCGGTGGAGCAGTGGAACGCGGGGAAACAGGCGGAGTTCGCGGATCGAAAGGTGTTCCGCCCCACCCTCGACGACGGCCGCACCGAGTAGCGGATGGAGGTCGCCCATCTCCAGCCCCTCTCCCTCCTCGACTACCCGGGGAAGGTGGCGGCAGCGGTGTGGACGGTGGGGTGCAACCTGCGCTGTCCGTACTGCTACAACGCTGAGCTCGTTCTGCCCGAGCTTGGCGCGGACCTCCCGCGGCTTCCGGCTGAGGCAGTGGTCGCTCGGCTGCAGGAGAGGGTGGGGTTCCTCGACGGGGTCGTCGTCACCGGGGGCGAACCGACCCTCCACCGCGATCTCGTCGCCTTCGTGCGGAGACTCAAGGAGCTCGGGTTCCTCGTCAAGCTCGACACGAACGGGACCCATCCCGGCGTCCTGCGCTCGCTGTTGGAGGACAGGCTCGTGGACTACGTGGCCCTCGACCTGAAGGCTCCCTTCGCCCGGTACCGCGAGTTCACAGGCCTCCTCTCCCCGGACCCTGTAGCGTCGGAGCTTGTCTCCGACATCGTCCTGCGGGTTCGGGAGTCGATCGCTCTCATCCGCGACCACGCCCCGGACTACGAGTTTCGCACCACGGTCGCCCCCGGGCTCGCCCCCGACGATATGATCGCGATTGCCAACGAGATCCGCGGCGCCCGACGCTACGCGCTGCAGCCGTTCTTCGCTCCCGAGGGAAAGCGATTGGTGGATGAGACGTGGCGGGGACAGTTCACCCTGTCAGCGGAGAAGCTGCGCAGCCTCCTCCCCGAGCTTCAGGAGTTCGTCCCCACCGAGCTTCGAGGCTAGTCGAGTCCTACCCGGGCACGGACCTCGCGCATCGTCTCCCGGGCGATCGCCCGCGCCCGCTCCGCACCGTGGGCGAGGACCTCGTCCACGTCTCCGCGGGAAACGAGCTTCGCCCGACGCTCCCGGACCGGGCGCAGGGCGGCCATGAGGTGGGTGAAAAGCGCCTCCTTGAGGTCGCGGTAGAGGAGTTTCCCCGCCGCGTGGTCGCGCCGGAAGCCTTCTACGACCTCCCTCGGGGCCACGAGCTCGAGCAACGCGAACAGGTTCGCGACCCCAGGGCTCATCTCCTGGCTCGGGGTGAGGCCGACGTCGGTCACCGCCGACCGCACCTTCCTGCGGATGCTCTCCTCTGGCTCCATGAGGCCGATGTAGTGCTCCGGCCCAGCCGACTTGCTCATCTTCCGCTCCGGATCCGCGAGCGACATGATCCGCGCTCCCTCTCCGAGGATCGGCTCCGGCTCGGGGAACGTCTCCCCGAACCGGGAGTTGAACCGCCGCGCGATCCGCCGCGCCTCCTCCAAATGCTGGACCTGGTCCTCGCCCACCGGGACGTGGTCGGCCTTGTAGAGGAGGATGTCCGCCGCCTGGAGGACCGGATAGTAGAACAGGCCGCCGTTGACGAACTCCTGGCGGGCGGCCTTCTCCTTGAACTGGGTCATCCGCGTCAGGTCGCCGTAGGAGGCCACACAGCCCAGGATCCAACACAGCTCCGCGTGCTCCGGGACATCGGACTGCAGATAGAGGATCGAGCGTTCGGGGTTGATCCCGCACGCCAGGAGATCCAGCGCGAGCTCCCGCCGCGCGGTGCGGAGCTCGGCGGGCACTGTGTCCTCGTTCGTGAGGGCGTGGTAGTCGACGATGCTGTAGATCGTGTCGTTCCCGTGCTGGAGCTCAACCCAGCGCTGAATCGCCCCGAAGTAGTTCCCGATGTGGAGCTCCCCCGTTGGCTGGATCCCGGAGAAGATGCGCATGGCCATCGGACGGGAAGTATAGGGGGGAAGGCCGCTAGCGCAACCACAGGCCGTCGTCGGCGCCTGCGGGGAGGGGCGGCGCGTGGACTGGGAACCCCCGCTGCAGTACGGAAGGGGGTCTGCTCCCCTCGGCTGGCGAGGGACGTCGGGCGCGGGTTCCGGGACGGGACCGACACGGAGGTCCCCATGCCAGGCAAGTGGTGGACGGCCTGTCCTACGCGGGCCGCCTAGGACAGGTCCCCCCGATCCCGAACGTGGGCCGGGGCATGGCGGCGTGGTACCGGGGGGCGACCGCAGCGGGGGTGAACGACGCTGGGCTGTGGGCCAGCGGCCCCGACGCCCCGGGCGGGTCGTCCCCCGGGAGACCTAATTCCGACGAGAACGGTGACTGGATCGCGCAGCTCCGTCGAGAAGCGGAGTAGGGTCGCCGGACGTCGGCCGGGGATCGTCCCCTGGTCAGGGGGAGTTCGCTCTCCACCCCGTTCCGTTCTTTGCAGGAGAAGCGCGGGGAGGGTATAGTCGAAGCGATCGATGGACGACTCGCTCGATATCGTGATCCTGGCGGCGGGGAAGGGGACGCGGATGTGCTCCCGCCGCCCCAAGGTCCTCCACCCGCTGTGCGGCCTTCCCCTCCTTGAACACGTGCTCCGTACCTCCTTCTCCCTTTCGCCGCGGCGGGTCGTGGTCGTGGTGGGCCACGGTAGGGACGTGGTGCGGGCCACGTTCGCGGAACGAGGGGTCGCGTTCGTGGACCAAGGGGAGCCCCGCGGCACGGGCCACGCCGTTCTCGCGGCGCGGGGGGCGGTGAGCTCGGGCACGTTCCTCGTCCTCCCCGGCGACGTCCCCCTTGTCCCTCCCGACGCCCTGCGCGCCCTCATCCAGTTCCACCAGGAGCGCGACGCCATGGTCTCCTTCCTCACGATGGAGCCGGCTGACCCTCGCCCCTACGGCCGCGTCGTGCGGGGGGAGGATGGGAAGCCGCTCCGGATCGTGGAGGCGGGCGATTCCTCCCCCGAAGAACTGTCGATCCGCGAACTCAACTCCGGGATCTGGTGCCTGAACAATTCCCCTGAGGTGTGGGAGGCGCTCGCCGGGCTCACCACCGCCAACGCGAAGGGCGAGTTCTACCTCACCGACCTCGTGGCGCACTTCTCCGCGGACGGGAAGGCTGCCGCCCTCCTCTGGCCCTGCGCGGACGACCTCGGGGGGGTGAACGACCGCGCTGACCTCGCCCGGTTCGAGCAGCTCCTCCGACAACGGATCCTCGCCGCGTGGATGTGCGGCGGGGTCACGGTGGTGGATCCGGCCGCGGTCTATCCGTCCCTCGATGCCACGGTGGGCGAGGACACGGTCCTCCACCCCGGTACCCACCTCCTCGGGCGGACCGCGGTCGGCGCCGGGTGCATGATCGGTCCCGGAGCCTATCTCATCGATGCGCGGATCGGCGACGGGGCACGGGTATGGTACTCGGCCATCGAGGGGGCAGAGGTGGGGCCGGAGGCGAGCGTGGGCCCCTACGCCCACCTCCGGCCGGGGTCGCGCATCGGAAGGGGAGCGAGGGTCGGGAACTTCGTCGAGATCAAGGCATCCACCCTCGGAGAGGGGGTGAAGGCCGGTCACCTCGCCTACATCGGCGATGCCGACGTCGGGGCCGGGGCGAACATCGGGGCCGGCGCCATCACCTGCAACTTCCAGCCGGGAAAGAAGGAGAAGTTCCGCACCGAGATTGGCGAGGGCGCGTTCGTCGGCAGCAACGCGTCCTTGATCGCGCCCATCCGGATCGGGGAAGGGGCCGTGGTGGGGGCGGGATCGGTGATCACGCACGACGTTTCCCCGTACGCGCTGGCCCTGGAGCGGGCCCCCGAGGTCGTGAAGCCGGACTGGGCGCAACGAACGGGGGAAGGGGAGGAGCATGCCTAGAGGAGAGGGGTTCGACGAGCTGCGGATCCTTTCGGGAAGCGCGAACCTGCCGTTGGCCCAACGCATCGGGGAGATCCTCGGGGTCGAGCTGTGCGAGGCCGATGCGCGATGCGGGAACGGGACCTCCTACGCTCCTGGTCGGTTCCCGGACGGAGAGGTGCGCGTGCAGGTCCAACAGACGGTGCGCGGGAAGCACGTATTCGTCATCCAACCGACTTCCCCGCCGGTGAACGATCATCTGATGGAGCTCCTCATCCTCGTGGATGCCCTGCGGCGGGCCGCGTGCCGGGAGATCTGTGCTGTGATCCCCTACCTCGGCTACGCCCGCCAGGACCGGAAGATGATGGGGCGGGTCCCCATTTCGGCCCGCCTGGTGGCGGACCTCCTCGAGGCGGCAGGGGTGGACCGGGTGCTGACGATGGACCTCCACGCTGGGCAGATCCAGGGCTTCTTCAAGGTGCCCCTCGATCACCTGCGGTCGGACCGAATGCTCGCCAAGTACATCTACGACCAGCATCCGGAGTGGCTGGAGAACCTCACCGTGGCCTCTCCGGACATCGGGGGGGTGTGGCGGGCACGGCGGATGGCCAAACGCCTGGGCGAGCTCGTCCACGGCAGCGGGGAGCTCCCGCTGGCCCTCGTCGTGATGCAGCGCGACGAGGCGAGAAAAGAGGTGGTGGTCAAAGACGTGATCGGAACGGTGTCGGGCCGCGACGTGCTCCTCGTGGACGACATCCTGGCGAGCGGCCGGACCCTCATCACCGCGGCGGAAGAGGTGGTGAGAGAGGGGGCGACCCGGGTCTTCGCCGCCTGTACCCACGGTGTGTTCACACCGGGCGCGCTGGAGACCCTCGATACTCCGTGGTTGCAGAGGGTGTTGGTGACCGATACCATTGCCCACCGCGACGAGGTCCGGGCGGCCCCCCAGATCGAGATCGTCTCGGTGGCCGAGTTCTTCGCGGACGCGATTCGCCGAATCTACCGCCACGAGTCGATGACCGACCTCTTGGCGTACTTGTCGCTGTAGGCGGAGGAGGATCGGGATGATGGTGAATGCAGCGCGGCGGCCCACCGGGAAGGCGGGGGCTCTCCGCCGTCAAGGGCAAGTTCCAGCCGTCCTGTACGGTGCTCACGTGGCTTCGTTGCACGTCGCGATCCCGGAGAAGGAGCTCCTTCACCTTTTCGACCACGTGACGCGCTCGACCCCGGTCGAAGTGAAGGTAGATGGGAGGGAGACCTATCACGTCTTCCTCAAGGAGATCCAGGTCCATCCGATCACAGAGCGGTTCCTGCACGTCGACCTCTACGTCGCGGATCCGGAACGCCCCCTCCAGATGGATGTCCCCGTGCGCTTCGTGGGCACGGCCCGCGGGATCAAGGACGGGGGGATCCTGGAGGCGGTGCACGGCTACATCCCAGTTCAAGCCCTCCCCGCCAAGATGCCGCCGCGGATCGAGATCGATGTGTCGGACCTTGGGATCGGCGACTCGATCCTCGTCAAGGACCTCCCGTGGGGCGAGGGCGTCGAGCCCCTGCTTCCTCCCGAGGACGCGGTGGTAACCGTGGCCGCACGGCGGGCGCTCGAGGTCGAGGCGCCGGTGGCCGCGGAAGCCGCCGAGGCCGTTCCGATTGAGGAGGGCGCCGAGGGCAAAGAGGCCGAACCAGCGGGAGGCGAACCACCCGCGGCTTGAGGGCCGTCGTCGGGCTAGGGAACGTCGGACCGGAGTACGCGGCCAGCCGGCATAATGTTGGGTTCTGGGTAATCGAACGGCTCATCCCGCGCGCGAGGTGGTGCCGGGAGGTCCATCCTTGGGGTGAGGTCCACCGATCGGCCAACGGCCTTCTCCTTCGCCCCTCCACCTACATGAACCGGTCCGGGGAGGCCGTGCGCGAGCTCCTCAGCACCTTCTCCCTCTCTCCCCACGAGATCCTCGTCGCCTACGACGAGGCCGACCTCCCAGTGGGAAGCCTCCGGCTACGGGCTCGGGGAGGGGCAGGGACGCACCGCGGGATGGCGTCCGTCCTCGCCGCGCTGGGGACGGACGACGTGCCCCGCCTCCGGGTCGGGATCGGTCGGCCGGCGCAAGGCGGGGACTGGACTGCGCACGTCCTCTCGCCGCCTCCCCGCGCCGAGGCGGAGGCCCTGTCGGGTGCGGTGGATCTCGCCGGGGAACTGGCGTGGGCGTTCCTCAGCCACGGGCTGGCCGCGGCCCTGGACCGCTTCTCCCGTGAGGGGGGAAGGGCGGACCGTATAATCTAATCGGAGGTCGTCGATGTACGAGAAGTTCTCGAAGGATTCCATGAGGCTCCTCGCCGCGTCCCAGGAGGAAGCGGGGGACTGGCGCCACCGCTACGTGGGGACGGAGCACCTCTTGCTCGCCGCGGCGCGCATAGAGGGGTCGCGGGTGGCGCGGTTCCTCGACGCCAAGGGGCTGACCTACGAGCGGATCGCGCGGTTCGTGGAGCGCCAGAAGGGCCGGGGGAAGGTCCACGTCCCCGCCGACGAGCTCGAGCCGACCCAGCGCCTGCGGCGGGTGATGAAGCTCGCCTACGAGGAGGCGCGACGGGAGGGGGTGGAGGCGATCGAGCCGGAACACCTCGTGTTGGGGATCCTTCGTGAGGGGGAATGCACGGCGGCGGAGATCCTACGGGCGCAGGGGATCGACCTCCGGTCCGCCCGCGAGCACTTCGCCCCCGGCCGGCGAGGGGGGGTGCGGGTGCGGACGAGCCATGCCCGCCTCCCCGGGGAACTCGGGGAGTTCGGCCGCAACCTGGTCGAGGAAGCGGCGAGTGGGACCCTCGACCCGGTCATCGGCCGCGACCGCGAGCTGGAGCGGGTGGTGGAGATCCTGTGCCGGCGCAAGAAGAACAACCCCGCCCTCATCGGGGAATCCGGCGTCGGCAAGACGGCGATCGTGGAGGGGCTCGCCCAGAAGATCGCCGCCGGCGATGTGCCATCCGCCCTCGCCCAGAAGGAGATCGTGGAGCTCGATATGGCGGGGATCGTTGCCGGCACGAAGTACCGCGGCGAGTTCGAGCAGCGCCTGAAGACGATCCTCAACCAGGTCATGAGCGCGGAGAACATCATCCTGTTCATCGATGAGCTCCAAACGGTGGTCGGGGCCGGCGGGGCGGAGGGGGCGATCGACGCCTCGGCGATCTTGAAGCCGCCGCTTGCGTCCGGGGCGATCCAGTGCCTCGGCACCGCGACCCCCGATGACTACCGGAAGTCGATCGAGAAGGACCCCGCCCTCAAGCGGCGGTTCAAGACCGTGTACGTGGACGAGCCATCCGTGGAGGACACGGTGAAGATCCTCCACGGTCTCCGGCACCGCTACGAGGAGCACCACGGGGTACAGATCACGGACGAGGCCCTCTGGCAGGCCGCCCGGCTTTCCGACCGTTACATCACCGACCAGTTTCTCCCCGACAAGGCGATCGACCTCGTCGACGAGACGGCGGCCAAGGTCCGCCTCGCGGCGACCGAACTCCCTCCTGAAGCGCGGGAGCTCCTCGACGAGATCACCCACCTTGAGGATGAGGAGGAGGCCGCGGTGGCGGACCAGAACTACGAGCTCGCCGCCCGGCTCCGCGACCGACGAGCGACGAAGATCGAGGAGCTGAAGCGGTTCGAGGAGGTGGGGCGCGAGCCCCTGGTCCCCGTGGTGAGGGGGGAAGAGGTCGCGGCGACCGTGGCCGCGTGGACGGGGATCCCGGTCCGTCACCTCCAGGAGGAGGACACGGCGCGGCTCGTGCAGATGGAGGAGAAGATCCACGAGCGATACGTGGGCCAGGACGAGGCGGTGAAGAGCGTGGCCCGGGCCATCCGTCGTGCCTACGCCGGGGTGAAGGATCCTCGCCGCCCGATCGGGTCATTCCTGTTCCTCGGCCCCACCGGCGTGGGCAAGACCGAGCTCGCGCGGACCCTGGCCGGGTTCCTGTTCGGGGACGACGACGCCCTGATCCGGATCGACATGTCGGAGTACGTGGAGCGGTTCGCGGTGTCCCGCCTCGTGGGGGCCCCCCCGGGGTACGTGGGGTACGAAGAGGCGGGCCAGCTCACCGAGGCGGTCCGCCGCCGGCCCTACTCCGTGGTCCTGTTCGACGAGATCGAGAAGGCGCATCGCGACGTGTTCAACATCCTCCTCCAGGTGATGGACGACGGGATCCTCACCGATTCCCAGGGCCGCAAGGTCGACTTCCGGCACACCGTGCTCATCATGACCTCCAATGTGGGGAGCAAGCTGATCGTGGACCGGACCGGGGTCGGGTTCACCACCGCGGACGTCGAGAGCGAGCAAGCGTATCGGGACATGAAGAGCCGGGTGATGGGGGAGGTGCGCAAGGAGTTCTCCCCGGAGTTCCTGAACCGGCTCGACGATGTGATCGTGTTCCACTCCCTCACCCGGGAGCAGGTGAAGGAGATCGCTGACCTGTTCATTGGTCGGCTGAGGAGCCGCCTCCGCGATGAGCACGGGATCGAGCTCGTCCTGGAGCCTTCGGCGTGGGAGGTCATCACCGAGCGTGGGTACGATGAGAAGTACGGAGCCCGCCCGATGGGGAGGGCCATCGAGCGCCTCTTGGAGGACCCGATCGCTGAGCGGATCCTAACCCAGGAGTTCCCCGCGGGATGCCAGGTCGTCGCTGCGGCCCAGGACGGGGAGATCGTGGTGCGGAAGGAATAGGTGCCCTACCGCTGCCGGGAGTGCGGCTACCGGTCTCCAAAGTGGCTGGGCCGCTGTCCCCAGTGCGGGCAGTGGGAGTCGTTTGAGGAGGTGGGCGGAGCGGTTGACGAGGGGACGGCCGCGGGGGGAGGCCTTCCCCAGATCCTCGCCGCTGTGCCCAGCGCTGCAGGGGAGCGGCTGACCACGGGGATGCCGGAGGTGGACCGCGTGCTCGGAGGGCTCATCCCCGGGGCGGTGGTCCTCTTCGGCGGCGAGCCTGGGGTGGGGAAGTCCACCCTCCTCCTCCAGCTCGCCGCCCGCCTCGTCGCCTATGGGAAGGTCCTCTACGTCTCGGGCGAGGAGGCCCCGGCTCAGGTCAAGCTGCGGGCGGAGCGCCTCGGGATCGAGGGGGATTCCCTCTATTTCCAGTCAGAGCAGGAGCTCCTGGCGATCGTGCGCGCGGTGAAGGGGCTGGAGCCGGCCGTGCTCGTCGTGGACTCCCTCCAGACCGTGCTCGCCCGTCCCGATGGGGGCGAGATCGGGAGCCTCGTTCAGGTGAGGGAGGCCGCCGCGCAGCTGGCGCGCCTGGCCAAGGGGCTGGGCATGGTCACGTTTCTCGTCTCTCACATCACGAAGGGTGGCGAGTTCGCGGGTCCGAAGACGGTCGAGCACCTCGTGGATGTGGCGGTGCAGCTCGAGGGGGTGCGGGAGGGGGAGCTCCGCCTCCTGCGCTGCGCGAAGAACCGGTTCGCGTCCACGGCCGAGGTCGCCGTGCTCCAGATGGGCCCGGCCGGGCTCTCCGAGGTGGCCAACCCCTCGCTCTTCTTCGTGTCCCAGGACCGGGCCCCCAAGCCGGGGGCGGCGATCGTCCCCGTGCTTGAGGGGTCGCGGACCCTCCTCGTGGAGATCCAGGCCCTCGTCGCTCCGGGAGGGGGGGTCGGCCCCCCCCAACGCCGTACGGCTGGCCTTGATCTGAACAGAACTTTAGTCCTTCTGGCCGTGATCGAGAAGCACCTCGGCGTGCATGTCCGGGCGATGGACGTGTACCTCGCTGTGGCCGGCGGGCTCGAAGTGCGGGAGCCAGCGGCGGACCTCGGGGTCTGTGCCGCGATCTTGGGGAGCCTGCGGAACCGCGCCATCCCCGCTGACACCGTCGTCGTGGGCGAGGTCGGCTTGGCTGGGGATCTCCGTCCCGTGCGGAAGGGACCGGAACGCCTCCAGGAAGTAGCCAAGCTCGGGTTCGCGCGGGCGGTGGTGCCGAGCGGGCCCGTCCCCAAGCGCGTACGGTTGGAGATGGTTCCCTGTTCGACGTTGCGGGAAGCGATGGAGGCGCTGGGGCTGATCTGAGATGGGGGGGAAGAAGGATCCGCGGCTGGAGTTCCTGCGGCGCACGGCCCCCGGTACCCCGTTGCGGGAGGCGATCGATCGCATCGTGCTCCTCGGACGGGGCGGGCTCATCCTCGTTGCGGATCGATCCGTGGCGAGCCCGATCATCGCCGCCGGGTTCGAGCTCAATGCGCCGTTCACCCCGCAAGCGATCGTCGAGCTGTCGAAGATGGACCGTGCGGTGGTGGTGGATGAGGAACTGAAGACGATCCTCTACGCCAACGCCCATCTCGTGCCGAGCCCGTCGATCCCCTCCCAGGAGACGGGCACCCGCCACCGGGTGGCGGAGCAGGTCGCGCAGCAGCTGGGGAAGCTGGTGATCGCGGTCTCCGAGGACAGCCATCAGGTGACCCTGTTCCATGGGGACTGGCGGTACGAGCTTCAGGAGATCCACACCCTCCTCGCTCGCGTGTCCCAGGGGCTGCAGATCCTGGATCGGTACCGCCGGGAGCTGCGGGAGCTCCTCAGCGAGCTCGCGCCCCTGGAGTTCGAGCGCCGGGTGTTCCCCTCCCAAGTGGCAACGGTCCTCCAGCGTGCCCTGTACATGATGGAGCTGGAGCGGGATGTGGAGGGGACGCTCGTCGAGCTGGGCGTCCATCGGGAGCTGCCAGAGCGGCACCTCACCGCCCTCATGCGGGGGGTACGCGAGGAGATGGAGCTCCTCGTGCGGGATTTCAAGTCCGATCCCCGGCCGGCGGAGGAGATCATGGATGACCTCCTCGCCCTCCCCCCGGAGGACGTGCTGAGGCCGGATGCCGTCCTCCGCCCCCTGGGGATCACCACCGAGCAGGACCTCGAGGAGCCGATCCCATCCCGGGGGTACAGGCTCCTGTCCAAGGTCCCGCGCCTGCCCCTGTCCGTGATCGAGCGCCTGATCGAGGAGATCGGGACGGTGGACAAGGTTTACCGCGCCTCCCGTCGCCAGCTCGATCGGGTGAAGGGGATCGCCGAGGCGAGGGCGCGGGCGATCGAGTACGGGCTGAGCCGGTTCAAGAACGGGTACACGGCGACGATGGACGGGTTCTAGCACCACGGTTGCCGGTTCGCGGTGCCGTAGGGAGGAGCGAGGATGGAGGAGATGAGGCGGATCGAACGAGCGGCGAACGCGTTGGCCGAGCTGGGGAGGCCCGAGGTGGCGGTCATCCTCGGGTCGGGTCTGTCCGGGGTTTTCCCGCTCGCTGAGGAGCGAACGCTTCCGTTCACGGCCATCCCGGGGTTCCCTGTCCCGTCGGTGGCCGGGCACGCCGGGGAGGTCGCGGTGGGGACGCTCTCCGGGCGCACGGTGCTCGTCCAGCGGGGGCGCGTCCACTTCTACGAGGGGCATCCCCTGGCCGACGTCGTCCTCCCCGTGCGTGCCTACGCCCGGCTGGGGGTGGGGGCCCTCGTCCTCACCAACGCCTCGGGGGGGATCGCCCACGGCCTCGAGGCGGGGGACCTCGTCCTCCTCTCCGACCACATCAACTTCCTCGGGGAGAACCCCTTGCGTGGACCGAACTTGGATCCCGTGGGTCCCCGGTTCCCGGACATGACGGAGGTCTACGACCGGGCGCTGCGGAGGATCGCCCACGGGGTGGCGGAGGAGCTCGGGATCACCCTCAAGGAAGGGGTATACCTGGCGACCCTGGGGCCCTCCTATGAGACCCCGGCCGAGATCCGGGCGTTTCGGTCATTGGGGGCGGACCTCGTGGGGATGTCCACCGTGCCCGAGGCGATCGCCGCCCGCCACGCGGGGATGAAGGTGCTCGCCATCTCCTGCGTCACCAACCTCGCGGCGGGGGTGTCCCCCTCGCCCCTGTCCCACGACGAGGTCATCGCGACGTCCCGCCGGCGGGCGGCGGACCTGGGACGCCTCCTCAACTCGTTGGTCCCGCGCCTGTAGAGCCGCACCGAGCGCGGACCTCTGCCCTGGAGCTCCTCCCATTGGTATAATCGGACCGCGGAGTTGAGGCCCCTTATCCGGATCCGGGGCGGAAGGGGGTGAGAGAGGGAAGCACGTGCAGTACACCCAATGAGCCACCACCCAAAGGAGGGGAGTATGAGGCTCGTTTCTGTTCTGCTGCTATCTTTGTTGACGGCTGTAGGGTTGGGAAGTTGGGCCCACGATTGGACGTTCACGATCCTCCACACGAACGACACCCATTCCCAGCTCGAGAACATGGCCCGGCAGGCGACGCTCGTCGAGGAGATCCGCCTCCAGGTCCCCGACGTCCTCCTCCTCCACGCTGGGGATGCGGTGATGGGGACCCTGTACTACACGGTGCACAAGGGGGCCGCGGAGGCGTGGGTCCTGGCGAGGACGGGATTCACGGCGATGACGCTGGGGAACCACGAGTTCAACGAGGGTCCGGCGGGCCTCGCCGAACTCGCGGAGGCGGTCAGTTTCCCTCTCCTCTGCGCCAACTTCGACTTCACGGGGGAGCCGCTCCTTGCGGGGAAGATCCTCCCCTACGTGATCGTCGAAGTGGGCGGGGGGAGGGTGGGGATCATCGGTCTGACCACGGCGAGCACCGCCTGGAGTTCGAACCCCGGTCCGAACATCGTGATCGGGGATCCGATCGCCGCCGCACGACAGGCGGTGGATGAGCTGTCTGCCCTTGGCGTCAACGCGATCGTCGCCCTGACCCATCTCGGCTGGGAGGAGGACCTTGAGCTTGCGCGGTCCGTCACGGGGATCGACCTCGTCGTCGGCGGGCACTCCCATACGTTGCCGGAGCAGTATCCGACCGTGGTGGAGCGGAAGCTCATCAACATCAACACCGCCTCCTCCGAGGAGCTGCAGACCCTGTATCGCATCGGCCCGGCCTTGGCGCAGAGGATCATCGACTACCGGACGGAACACGGCCCATTCCAGGCAATCGAGGAGATCATGGAGGTGAGCGGGATCGGCTCCGTCATCTTCGCCGGGATCCGGGATCGGATCTCCGTCACGGATACGGCTCCCCCCGCGTTGGTCGTCCAAGCGGGGGAGAAAGGGCTCTACCTCGGGCGGCTAGAGGTCACGTTCGACGAGGCGGGAGTGCTCGTGGGGTGGCGTGGAGAGCTCATCCCGACCGAGGGCTTGCCGCTCGCGGGAGCGATAGCGGATCAACTCGCCGTGTTCCGGGAGCCCATGGATGCCCTGCGCGCGGAGGCGGTCGGGGAGGCGGAGATCGACCTCGACGGGGAGCGTGGCCACGTGCGGACCCGGGAGACGAACCTCGGGAACCTGATCGCGGACGCGATGCTGTGGAAGGCAGGGCCCTCCGGGGCCCAGATCGCGATCCAGAACAGCGGTGGGATCCGGGCGTCGATCCCCGCCGGGCCGATCACCCTCGGCCAGGCGATGGAAGTGCTCCCATTCGGGAACTACCTCGTCGTCCTCTCCCTCACCGGGGAGCAGATCCTCGCCGCCCTCGAGAACGGCGTCTCCCAGGTTGAGAACGTAGCGGGGCGATTCCCCCAGGTGGCCGGGCTTCGCTTCACTTGGGATCCGACCAAGCCCGCTGGGCAAAGGATCGTGATGGCGGAAGTCTGGACCGAGGCCGGGTTCCAGCCCCTTCAGGCGCGGGGGAGGTACACTGTGGTCACGAACGATTTCCTCGCTGGAGGCGGGGATGGGTACGATGTCTTCCGCGAGGCGGAGGAAACGAGGGTCCTCGGGTTCGTCGATTACGAACTCCTCGCCGACTACCTCCGGGCCCATTCCCCGGTCCGCCCTGTGGTCGAGGGACGGATCACGGAGAAGTAGAGCCAGCTTGTTGAGGGGATTCGTCTCAGCGGGGGCAGGGCGCGCCCTGCCCCCGCTGAGACGAATCCCCTCAACAAGCTGGCTCTACTTCTCCGTGATCCGTCCCTCGACCACAGGGCGGACCGGGGAATGGGCCCGGAGGTAGTCGGCGAGGAGTTCGTAATCGACGAACCCGAGGACCCTCGTTTCCTCCGCCTCGCGGAAGACATCGTACCCATCCCCGCCTCCAGCGAGGAAATCGTTCGTGACCACAGTGTACCTCCCCCGCGCCTGAAGGGGCTGGAACCCGGCCTCGGTCCAGACTTCCGCCATCACGATCCTTTGCCCAGCGGGCTTGGTCGGATCCCAAGTGAAGCGAAGCCCGGCCACCTGGGGGAATCGCCCCGCTACGTTCTCAACCTGGGAGACGCCGTTCTCGAGGGCGGCGAGGATCTGCTCCCCGGTGAGGGAGAGGACGACGAGGTAGTTCCCGAATGGGAGCACTTCCATCGCCTGGCCGAGGGTGATCGGCCCGGCGGGGATCGACGCCCGGATCCCACCGCTGTTCTGGATCGCGATCTGGGCCCCGGAGGGCCCTGCCTTCCACAGCATCGCGTCCGCGATCAGGTTCCCGAGGTTCGTCTCCCGGGTCCGCACGTGGCCACGCTCCCCGTCGAGGTCGATCTCCGCCTCCCCGACCGCCTCCGCGCGCAGGGCATCCATGGGCTCCCGGAACACGGCGAGTTGATCCGCTATCGCTCCCGCGAGCGGCAAGCCCTCGGTCGGGATGAGCTCTCCACGCCACCCCACGAGCACTCCCGCCTCGTCGAACGTGACCTCTAGCCGCCCGAGGTAGAGCCCTTTCTCCCCCGCTTGGACGACCAACGCGGGGGGAGCCGTATCCGTGACGGAGATCCGATCCCGGATCCCGGCGAAGATGACGGAGCCGATCCCGCTCACCTCCATGATCTCCTCGATTGCCTGGAATGGGCCGTGTTCCGTCCGGTAGTCGATGATCCTCTGCGCCAAGGCCGGGCCGATGCGATACAGGGTCTGCAGCTCCTCGGAGGAGGCGGTGTTGATGTTGATGAGCTTCCGCTCCACCACGGTCGGATACTGCTCCGGCAACGTATGGGAGTGCCCGCCGACGACGAGGTCGATCCCCGTGACGGACCGCGCAAGCTCAAGGTCCTCCTCCCAGCCGAGATGGGTCAGGGCGACGATCGCGTTGACGCCAAGGGCAGACAGCTCATCCACCGCCTGTCGTGCGGCGGCGATCGGATCCCCGATCACGATGTTCGGACCGGGGTTCGAACTCCAGGCGGTGCTCGCCGTGGTCAGACCGATGATCCCCACCCTCCCCCCGCCCACTTCGACGATCACGTAGGGGAGGATCTTCCCCGCAAGGAGCGGCTCCCCCGTGAAGTCGAAGTTGGCGCAGAGGAGAGGGAAACTGACCGCCTCCGCGAGTTCGGCGAGGCCCGCCGGACCCTCGTTGAACTCGTGGTTCCCCAGCGTCATCGCCGTGAATCCCGTCCTCGCCAGGACCCACGCCTCCGCGGCCCCCTTGTGCACCGTGTAGTACAGGGTCCCCATCACCGCATCCCCAGCGTGGAGGAGGAGGACGTCGGGGACCTGGAGGCGGATCTCCTCGACGAGCGTCGCCTGCCGGGCCATGTTCTCGAGCTGGGAATGGGTGTCGTTCGTGTGGAGGATCGTGAACGTCCAATCGTGGGCCCAACTTCCCAACCCTACAGCCGTCAACAAAGATAGCAGCAGAACAGAAACGAGCCTCATACTCCCCTCCTTTGGGTGGTGGCTCATTGGGTGTACTGCACGTGCTTCCCTCTCTCACCCCCTTCCGCCCCGGATCCGGATAAGGGGCCTCAACTCCGCGGTCCGATTATACCAATGGGAGGAGCTCCAGGGCAGAGGTCCGCGCTCGGTGCGGCTCTACAGGCGCGGGACCAACGAGTTGAGGAGGCGTCCCAGGTCCGCCGCCCGCCGGCGGGACGTCGCGATGACCTCGTCGTGGGACAGGGGCGAGGGGGACACCCCCGCCGCGAGGTTGGTGACGCAGGAGATGGCGAGCACCTTCATCCCCGCGTGGCGGGCGGCGATCGCCTCGGGCACGGTGGACATCCCCACGAGGTCCGCCCCCAATGACCGAAACGCCCGGATCTCGGCCGGGGTCTCATAGGAGGGCCCCAGGGTCGCCAGGTATACCCCTTCCTTGAGGGTGATCCCGAGCTCCTCCGCCACCCCGTGGGCGATCCTCCGCAGCGCCCGGTCGTAGACCTCCGTCATGTCCGGGAACCGGGGACCCACGGGATCCAAGTTCGGTCCACGCAAGGGGTTCTCCCCGAGGAAGTTGATGTGGTCGGAGAGGAGGACGAGGTCCCCCGCCTCGAGGCCGTGGGCGATCCCCCCCGAGGCGTTGGTGAGGACGAGGGCCCCCACCCCCAGCCGGGCGTAGGCACGCACGGGGAGGACGACGTCGGCCAGGGGATGCCCCTCGTAGAAGTGGACGCGCCCCCGCTGGACGAGCACCGTGCGCCCGGAGAGCGTCCCCACCGCGACCTCCCCGGCGTGCCCGGCCACCGACGGGACAGGGAACCCCGGGATGGCCGTGAACGGAAGCGTTCGCTCCTCAGCGAGCGGGAAAACCCCGGACAGACCCGACCCGAGGATGACCGCCACCTCGGGCCTCCCCAGCTCGGCCAACGCGTTCGCCGCTCGTTCGATCCGCCTCATCTCCTCCATCCTCGCTCCTCCCTACGGCACCGCGAACCGGCAACCGTGGTGCTAGAACCCGTCCATCGTCGCCGTGTACCCGTTCTTGAACCGGCTCAGCCCGTACTCGATCGCCCGCGCCCTCGCCTCGGCGATCCCCTTCACCCGATCGAGCTGGCGACGGGAGGCGCGGTAAACCTTGTCCACCGTCCCGATCTCCTCGATCAGGCGCTCGATCACGGACAGGGGCAGGCGCGGGACCTTGGACAGGAGCCTGTACCCCCGGGATGGGATCGGCTCCTCGAGGTCCTGCTCGGTGGTGATCCCCAGGGGGCGGAGGACGGCATCCGGCCTCAGCACGTCCTCCGGGGGGAGGGCGAGGAGGTCATCCATGATCTCCTCCGCCGGCCGGGGATCGGACTTGAAATCCCGCACGAGGAGCTCCATCTCCTCGCGTACCCCCCGCATGAGGGCGGTGAGGTGCCGCTCTGGCAGCTCCCGATGGACGCCCAGCTCGACGAGCGTCCCCTCCACATCCCGCTCCAGCTCCATCATGTACAGGGCACGCTGGAGGACCGTTGCCACTTGGGAGGGGAACACCCGGCGCTCGAACTCCAGGGGCGCGAGCTCGCTGAGGAGCTCCCGCAGCTCCCGGCGGTACCGATCCAGGATCTGCAGCCCCTGGGACACGCGAGCGAGGAGGGTGTGGATCTCCTGAAGCTCGTACCGCCAGTCCCCATGGAACAGGGTCACCTGATGGCTGTCCTCGGAGACCGCGATCACCAGCTTCCCCAGCTGCTGCGCGACCTGCTCCGCCACCCGGTGGCGGGTGCCCGTCTCCTGGGAGGGGATCGACGGGCTCGGCACGAGATGGGCGTTGGCGTAGAGGATCGTCTTCAGTTCCTCATCCACCACCACCGCACGGTCCATCTTCGACAGCTCGACGATCGCTTGCGGGGTGAACGGCGCATTGAGCTCGAACCCGGCGGCGATGATCGGGCTCGCCACGGATCGATCCGCAACGAGGATGAGCCCGCCCCGTCCGAGGAGCACGATGCGATCGATCGCCTCCCGCAACGGGGTACCGGGGGCCGTGCGCCGCAGGAACTCCAGCCGCGGATCCTTCTTCCCCCCCATCTCAGATCAGCCCCAGCGCCTCCATCGCTTCCCGCAACGTCGAACAGGGAACCATCTCCAACCGTACGCGCTTGGGGACGGGCCCGCTCGGCACCACCGCCCGCGCGAACCCGAGCTTGGCTACTTCCTGGAGGCGTTCCGGTCCCTTCCGCACGGGACGGAGATCCCCAGCCAAGCCGACCTCGCCCACGACGACGGTGTCAGCGGGGATGGCGCGGTTCCGCAGGCTCCCCAAGATCGCGGCACAGACCCCGAGGTCCGCCGCTGGCTCCCGCACTTCGAGCCCGCCGGCCACAGCGAGGTACACGTCCATCGCCCGGACATGCACGCCGAGGTGCTTCTCGATCACGGCCAGAAGGACTAAAGTTCTGTTCAGATCAAGGCCAGCCGTACGGCGTTGGGGGGGGCCGACCCCCCCTCCCGGAGCGACGAGGGCCTGGATCTCCACGAGGAGGGTCCGCGACCCCTCAAGCACGGGGACGATCGCCGCCCCCGGCTTGGGGGCCCGGTCCTGGGACACGAAGAAGAGCGAGGGGTTGGCCACCTCGGAGAGCCCGGCCGGGCCCATCTGGAGCACGGCGACCTCGGCCGTGGACGCGAACCGGTTCTTCGCGCAGCGCAGGAGGCGGAGCTCCCCCTCCCGCACCCCCTCGAGCTGCACCGCCACATCCACGAGGTGCTCGACCGTCTTCGGACCCGCGAACTCGCCACCCTTCGTGATGTGAGAGACGAGAAACGTGACCATGCCCAGCCCCTTGGCCAGGCGCGCCAGCTGCGCGGCGGCCTCCCTCACCTGAACGAGGCTCCCGATCTCGCCCCCATCGGGACGGGCGAGCACGGTCTGGAGGGAGTCCACGACGAGCACGGCCGGCTCCAGCCCCTTCACCGCGCGCACGATCGCCAGGAGCTCCTGCTCTGACTGGAAATAGAGGGAATCCCCCTCGATCCCGAGGCGCTCCGCCCGCAGCTTGACCTGAGCCGGGGCCTCCTCGCCCGAGACGTAGAGGACCTTCCCATAGGCGACGAGGCGGGCGGCGAGCTGGAGGAGGAGGGTGGACTTCCCCACCCCAGGCTCGCCGCCGAAGAGGACCACCGCCCCGGGGATGAGCCCTCCGAGCACGCGGTCCACCTCCGGCATCCCCGTGGTCAGCCGCTCCCCTGCAGCGCTGGGCACAGCGGCGAGGATCTGGGGAAGGCCTCCCCCCGCGGCCGTCCCCTCGTCAACCGCTCCGCCCACCTCCTCAAACGACTCCCACTGCCCGCACTGGGGACAGCGGCCCAGCCACTTTGGAGACCGGTAGCCGCACTCCCGGCAGCGGTAGGGCACCTATTCCTTCCGCACCACGATCTCCCCGTCCTGGGCCGCAGCGACGACCTGGCATCCCGCGGGGAACTCCTGGGTTAGGATCCGCTCAGCGATCGGGTCCTCCAAGAGGCGCTCGATGGCCCTCCCCATCGGGCGGGCTCCGTACTTCTCATCGTACCCACGCTCGGTGATGACCTCCCACGCCGAAGGCTCCAGGACGAGCTCGATCCCGTGCTCATCGCGGAGGCGGCTCCTCAGCCGACCAATGAACAGGTCAGCGATCTCCTTCACCTGCTCCCGGGTGAGGGAGTGGAACACGATCACATCGTCGAGCCGGTTCAGGAACTCCGGGGAGAACTCCTTGCGCACCTCCCCCATCACCCGGCTCTTCATGTCCCGATACGCTTGCTCGCTCTCGACGTCCGCGGTGGTGAACCCGACCCCGGTCCGGTCCACGATCAGCTTGCTCCCCACATTGGAGGTCATGATGAGCACGGTGTGCCGGAAGTCGACCTTGCGGCCCTGGGAATCGGTGAGGATCCCGTCGTCCATCACCTGGAGGAGGATGTTGAACACGTCGCGATGCGCCTTCTCGATCTCGTCGAACAGGACCACGGAGTAGGGCCGGCGGCGGACCGCCTCGGTGAGCTGGCCCGCCTCTTCGTACCCCACGTACCCCGGGGGGGCCCCCACGAGGCGGGACACCGCGAACCGCTCCACGTACTCCGACATGTCGATCCGGATCAGGGCGTCGTCGTCCCCGAACAGGAACCCGGCCAGGGTCCGCGCGAGCTCGGTCTTGCCCACGCCGGTGGGGCCGAGGAACAGGAATGACCCGATCGGGCGGCGAGGATCCTTCACCCCGGCGTAGGCACGACGGATGGCCCGGGCCACGCTCTTCACCGCCTCGTCCTGGCCCACGTATCGCTCGTGGATCTTCTCCTCCATCTGCACGAGCCGCGCCGTGTCCTCCTCCTGGAGGTGACGGACCGGGATCCCCGTCCACGCGGCCACGGTCGCCGCGACCTCTTCCCCCCTCACCACGGGGACCAGGGGCTCGCGCCCCACCTCCTCGAACCGCTTCAGCTCCTCGATCTTCGTCGCTCGTCGGTCGCGGAGCCGGGCGGCGAGCTCGTAGTTCTGGTCCGCCACCGCGGCCTCCTCCTCATCCTCAAGGTGGGTGATCTCGTCGAGGAGCTCCCGCGCTTCAGGAGGGAGTTCGGTCGCCGCGAGGCGGACCTTGGCCGCCGTCTCGTCGACGAGGTCGATCGCCTTGTCGGGGAGAAACTGGTCGGTGATGTAACGGTCGGAAAGCCGGGCGGCCTGCCAGAGGGCCTCGTCCGTGATCTGTACCCCGTGGTGCTCCTCGTAGCGGTGCCGGAGACCGTGGAGGATCTTCACCGTGTCCTCCACGGATGGCTCGTCCACGTACACGGTCTTGAACCGCCGCTTGAGGGCGGGGTCCTTCTCGATCGACTTCCGGTAGTCATCGGGGGTCGCGGTGCCGAGGCACTGGATCGCCCCGGACGCAAGCGGCGGCTTCAAGATCGCCGAGGCGTCGATCGCCCCCTCCGCCCCGCCGGCCCCGACCACCGTTTGGAGCTCATCGATGAACAGGATGATGTTCTCCGCGCTCATGACCTGGTTGAGGATCGTCTTCAGGCGCTGCTCGAACTCGCCGCGGTACTTCGTGCCGGCAACGATCCCCGCCATATCGAGCTCCACGATCTCCTTCTGGGCGAGGGCGGATGGCACATCGCCGGCGGCGATCTTCTGGGCGAGCCCCTCCACGATCGCCGTCTTGCCGACGCCGGATTCCCCGATGAGGGCGGGGTTGTTCTTCTTGCGCCGGCACAGGATCTCCACCACCCGCTCCAGCTCGCGGTCGCGGCCGATGACCGGGTCGAGGGTCCCACTCGCCGCTTCCTCGACCAGGTTGCGGCCGAACTCCCCGAGTTCCCCGGGGAGGCGGGCATGGCTCGTCCGCACCCGCACCCCCCCTCGCCGGCCGGGGGCGAAGTGCTCGCGGGCGGACCGGAGGTCGATCCCCTGCGCCCGTAGGATCTCCGCCGCCGTGCATTCCCCCTCACGAAGGATCCCCAACACGAGGTGTTCCGGCTCGATCGCCTCCACCCCCTCCCGTCGCGCCTCCTCGTAGGCGAGCTTCATCACCCGCCGCAGGCGCTGGGTCGGCTCGAGCTCGTCGGCGGGGACGTGGACCTTCCCCCGGCCCTTCTGGCGCTCCACGAACCGCGCGATCCGCTCGTAGGTCAGCCCCTTGGCGTCGAGGAACCGCGCCACCCGCGACCCCTCTATGCGCGCCGCGGCGAGCAAGAGGTGCTCCGTCCCCACGTAGCGGTGGCGCCAGTCCCCCGCTTCCTCCTGGGACGCGGCGAGGAGCCTCATGGAATCCTTCGAGAACTTCTCGTACATCGACGACCTCCGATTAGATTATACGGTCCGCCCTTCCCCCCTCACGGGAGAAGCGGTCCAGGGCCGCGGCCAGCCCGTGGCTGAGGAACGCCCACGCCAGTTCCCCGGCGAGATCCACCGCACCCGACAGGGCCTCCGCCTCGGCGCGGGGAGGCGGCGAGAGGACGTGCGCAGTCCAGTCCCCGCCTTGCGCCGGCCGACCGATCCCGACCCGGAGGCGGGGCACGTCGTCCGTCCCCAGCGCGGCGAGGACGGACGCCATCCCGCGGTGCGTCCCTGCCCCTCCCCGAGCCCGTAGCCGGAGGCTTCCCACTGGGAGGTCGGCCTCGTCGTAGGCGACGAGGATCTCGTGGGGAGAGAGGGAGAAGGTGCTGAGGAGCTCGCGCACGGCCTCCCCGGACCGGTTCATGTAGGTGGAGGGGCGAAGGAGAAGGCCGTTGGCCGATCGGTGGACCTCACCCCAAGGATGGACCTCCCGGCACCACCTCGCGCGCGGGATGAGCCGTTCGATTACCCAGAACCCAACATTATGCCGGCTGGCCGCGTACTCCGGTCCGACGTTCCCTAGCCCGACGACGGCCCTCAAGCCGCGGGTGGTTCGCCTCCCGCTGGTTCGGCCTCTTTGCCCTCGGCGCCCTCCTCAATCGGAACGGCCTCGGCGGCTTCCGCGGCCACCGGCGCCTCGACCTCGAGCGCCCGCCGTGCGGCCACGGTTACCACCGCGTCCTCGGGAGGAAGCAGGGGCTCGACGCCCTCGCCCCACGGGAGGTCCTTGACGAGGATCGAGTCGCCGATCCCAAGGTCCGACACATCGATCTCGATCCGCGGCGGCATCTTGGCGGGGAGGGCTTGAACTGGGATGTAGCCGTGCACCGCCTCCAGGATCCCCCCGTCCTTGATCCCGCGGGCCGTGCCCACGAAGCGCACGGGGACATCCATCTGGAGGGGGCGTTCCGGATCCGCGACGTAGAGGTCGACGTGCAGGAACCGCTCTGTGATCGGATGGACCTGGATCTCCTTGAGGAAGACGTGATAGGTCTCCCTCCCATCTACCTTCACTTCGACCGGGGTCGAGCGCGTCACGTGGTCGAAAAGGTGAAGGAGCTCCTTCTCCGGGATCGCGACGTGCAACGAAGCCACGTGAGCACCGTACAGGACGGCTGGAACTTGCCCTTGACGGCGGAGAGCCCCCGCCTTCCCGGTGGGCCGCCGCGCTGCATTCACCATCATCCCGATCCTCCTCCGCCTACAGCGACAAGTACGCCAAGAGGTCGGTCATCGACTCGTGGCGGTAGATTCGGCGAATCGCGTCCGCGAAGAACTCGGCCACCGAGACGATCTCGATCTGGGGGGCCGCCCGGACCTCGTCGCGGTGGGCAATGGTATCGGTCACCAACACCCTCTGCAACCACGGAGTATCGAGGGTCTCCAGCGCGCCCGGTGTGAACACACCGTGGGTACAGGCGGCGAAGACCCGGGTCGCCCCCTCTCTCACCACCTCTTCCGCCGCGGTGATGAGGGTCCGGCCGCTCGCCAGGATGTCGTCCACGAGGAGCACGTCGCGGCCCGACACCGTTCCGATCACGTCTTTGACCACCACCTCTTTTCTCGCCTCGTCGCGCTGCATCACGACGAGGGCCAGCGGGAGCTCCCCGCTGCCGTGGACGAGCTCGCCCAGGCGTTTGGCCATCCGCCGTGCCCGCCACACCCCCCCGATGTCCGGAGAGGCCACGGTGAGGTTCTCCAGCCACTCCGGATGCTGGTCGTAGATGTACTTGGCGAGCATTCGGTCCGACCGCAGGTGATCGAGGGGCACCTTGAAGAAGCCCTGGATCTGCCCAGCGTGGAGGTCCATCGTCAGCACCCGGTCCACCCCTGCCGCCTCGAGGAGGTCCGCCACCAGGCGGGCCGAAATGGGGACCCGCCCCATCATCTTCCGGTCCTGGCGGGCGTAGCCGAGGTAGGGGATCACAGCACAGATCTCCCGGCACGCGGCCCGCCGCAGGGCATCCACGAGGATGAGGAGCTCCATCAGATGATCGTTCACCGGCGGGGAAGTCGGTTGGATGACGAATACGTGCTTCCCGCGCACCGTCTGTTGGACCTGCACGCGCACCTCTCCGTCCGGGAACCGACCAGGAGCGTAGGAGGTCCCGTTCCCGCATCGCGCATCGGCCTCGCACAGCTCGACCCCGAGGATCTCCCCGATGCGTTGGGCCAACGGCAGGTTCGCGCTTCCCGAAAGGATCCGCAGCTCGTCGAACCCCTCTCCTCTAGGCATGCTCCTCCCCTTCCCCCGTTCGTTGCGCCCAGTCCGGCTTCACGACCTCGGGGGCCCGCTCCAGGGCCAGCGCGTACGGGGAAACGTCGTGCGTGATCACCGATCCCGCCCCCACCACGGCCCCTTCCCCGATCCGGATGGGCGCGATCAAGGACGCGTTGCTGCCGACGAACGCGCCCTCGCCAATCTCGGTGCGGAACTTCTCCTTCTTTCCCGGCTGGAAGTTGCAGGTGATGGCGCCGGCCCCGATGTTCGCCCCGGCCCCGACGTCGGCATCGCCGATGTAGGCGAGGTGACCGGCCTTCACCCCCTCTCCGAGGGTGGATGCCTTGATCTCGACGAAGTTCCCGACCCTCGCTCCCCTTCCGATGCGCGACCCCGGCCGGAGGTGGGCGTAGGGGCCCACGCTCGCCTCCGGCCCCACCTCTGCCCCCTCGATGGCCGAGTACCATACCCGTGCCCCGTCGCCGATCCGCGCATCGATGAGATAGGCTCCGGGACCGATCATGCACCCGGCGCCGACCGCGGTCCGCCCGAGGAGGTGGGTACCGGGGTGGAGGACCGTGTCCTCGCCCACCGTGGCATCGAGGGACGGATAGACCGCGGCCGGATCCACCACCGTGACCCCGCCGCACATCCACGCGGCGAGGATCCGTTGTCGGAGGAGCTGCTCGAACCGGGCGAGGTCAGCGCGGTCGTTCACCCCCCCGAGGTCGTCCGCGCAGGGCCAGAGGAGGGCGGCAGCCTTCCCGTCCGCGGAGAAGTGCGCCACGAGGTCGGTGAGGTAGAACTCGCCCTTCGCGTTGGCGGTGGTGAGCCCGGCGAGCGCCTCCCACACCTCAGGGGAATTGTTCAGGCACCAGATCCCGGAGTTGAGTTCGCGGATCGACAGTTCTTCGGGGGAGGAATCGCCCGCCTCCACGATCCGGAGCGGCTTCCCATCCTCCCCCCGCACGACGCGGCCGTAGGGGCGAGGGTCAGCCGGCTCCATCGTGAGGAAGGAGACCATGGCGTCGCGCTCCTGGTGGAACTGGATGAGGGCGCGCAGGGCGTCGGGAGGGACAAGGGGGACGTCGCCGGGGAGGACGAGGAACGTGCCCGAGCTCACCGCCCCCCGCGCCGCGAGAACGGCGTGGCCCGTGCCGCGGGGCTCCCCTTGGTCCACGAACGCGACCCCTCGTTCCGCGAACGTGGCCCGCACCACGTCCCTACCGTGGCCCACCACGACCACGACCCGCCGCGGCGAAAGGGAGAAGGAGGTACGGAGCACGTGTTCAAGGAGGGGAAGGCCGCACAGCGGGTGGAGGACCTTGGGGCGGCGGGAGCACATCCGCGTCCCCTTCCCCGCCGCCAGGATCACGATATCGAGCGAGTCGTCCATCGATCGCTTCGACTATACCCTCCCCGCGCTTCTCCTGCAAAGAACGGAACGGGGTGGAGAGCGAACTCCCCCTGACCAGGGGACGATCCCCGGCCGACGTCCGGCGACCCTACTCCGCTTCTCGACGGAGCTGCGCGATCCAGTCACCGTTCTCGTCGGAATTAGGTCTCCCGGGGGACGACCCGCCCGGGGCGTCGGGGCCGCTGGCCCACAGCCCAGCGTCGTTCACCCCCGCTGCGGTCGCCCCCCGGTACCACGCCGCCATGCCCCGGCCCACGTTCGGGATCGGGGGGACCTGTCCTAGGCGGCCCGCGTAGGACAGGCCGTCCACCACTTGCCTGGCATGGGGACCTCCGTGTCGGTCCCGTCCCGGAACCCGCGCCCGACGTCCCTCGCCAGCCGAGGGGAGCAGACCCCCTTCCGTACTGCAGCGGGGGTTCCCAGTCCACGCGCCGCCCCTCCCCGCAGGCGCCGACGACGGCCTGTGGTTGCGCTAGCGGCCTTCCCCCCTATACTTCCCGTCCGATGGCCATGCGCATCTTCTCCGGGATCCAGCCAACGGGGGAGCTCCACATCGGGAACTACTTCGGGGCGATTCAGCGCTGGGTTGAGCTCCAGCACGGGAACGACACGATCTACAGCATCGTCGACTACCACGCCCTCACGAACGAGGACACAGTGCCCGCCGAGCTCCGCACCGCGCGGCGGGAGCTCGCGCTGGATCTCCTGGCGTGCGGGATCAACCCCGAACGCTCGATCCTCTATCTGCAGTCCGATGTCCCGGAGCACGCGGAGCTGTGTTGGATCCTGGGCTGTGTGGCCTCCTACGGCGACCTGACGCGGATGACCCAGTTCAAGGAGAAGGCCGCCCGCCAGGAGTTCGTCAACGGCGGCCTGTTCTACTATCCGGTCCTCCAGGCGGCGGACATCCTCCTCTACAAGGCCGACCACGTCCCGGTGGGCGAGGACCAGGTCCAGCATTTGGAGGAGGCGCGGCGGATCGCGCGGCGGTTCAACTCCCGGTTCGGGGAGACGTTCCCCGAGCCGGAGCCGATCCTCGGAGAGGGAGCGCGGATCATGTCGCTCGCGGATCCGGAGCGGAAGATGAGCAAGTCGGCTGGGCCGGAGCACTACATCGGCCTCATGGAGCCAGAGGAGAGCATCCGCAGGAAGGTGCGGTCGGCGGTGACCGACGTCGGCCTCACCCCGAGCCAGGAGATGAGCCCTGGGGTCGCGAACCTGTTCGCGTTGCTCGAGCTCGTGGCCCCGAGGGAGGTCGTAGAAGGCTTCCGGCGCGACCACGCGGCGGGGAAACTCCTCTACCGCGACCTCAAGGAGGCGCTTTTCACCCACCTCATGGCCGCCCTGCGCCCGGTCCGGGAGCGTCGGGCGAAGCTCGTTTCCCGCGGAGACGTGGACGAGGTCCTCGCCCACGGTGCGGAGCGGGCGCGGGCGATCGCCCGGGAGACGATGCGCGAGGTCCGTGCCCGGGTAGGACTCGACTAGCCTCGAAGCTCGGTGGGGACGAACTCCTGAAGCTCGGGGAGGAGGCTGCGCAGCTTCTCCGCTGACAGGGTGAACTGTCCCCGCCACGTCTCATCCACCAATCGCTTTCCCTCGGGAGCGAAGAACGGCTGCAGCGCGTAGCGTCGGGCGCCGCGGATCTCGTTGGCAATCGCGATCATATCGTCGGGGGCGAGCCCGGGGGCGACCGTGGTGCGAAACTCGTAGTCCGGGGCGTGGTCGCGGATGAGAGCGATCGACTCCCGAACCCGCAGGACGATGTCGGAGACAAGCTCCGACGCTACAGGGTCCGGGGAGAGGAGGCCTGTGAACTCGCGGTACCGGGCGAAGGGAGCCTTCAGGTCGAGGGCCACGTAGTCCACGAGCCTGTCCTCCAACAGCGAGCGCAGGACGCCGGGATGGGTCCCGTTCGTGTCGAGCTTGACGAGGAACCCGAGCTCCTTGAGTCTCCGCACGAAGGCGACGAGATCGCGGTGGAGGGTCGGTTCGCCCCCGGTGACGACGACCCCGTCGAGGAACCCCACCCTCTCCTGCAGCCGAGCGACCACTGCCTCAGCCGGAAGCCGCGGGAGGTCCGCGCCAAGCTCGGGCAGAACGAGCTCAGCGTTGTAGCAGTACGGACAGCGCAGGTTGCACCCCACCGTCCACACCGCTGCCGCCACCTTCCCCGGGTAGTCGAGGAGGGAGAGGGGCTGGAGATGGGCGACCTCCATCCGCTACTCGGTGCGGCCGTCGTCGAGGGTGGGGCGGAACACCTTTCGATCCGCGAACTCCGCCTGTTTCCCCGCGTTCCACTGCTCCACCGGACGCAGGTACCCCACCACGCGCGAGTAGACTTCGGCCTGTACCCGCTCCGCCTCCGGGATGACTGTGCCATCCTCGAGAATCAGATTCCTTTGTTCATCCTCACGGTATGTGGACACAAACGCCTCCTTTGGCCTTCTGATGGCGCGCGATGATCTCCTCGTCGCACTTGGGGCAGTAGCGGTTCTCCCCGCGAAGGTACCCATGCTGGGGGCACACGGAGAACGTCGGGGTGAGGGTGAGGTAGGGGATGCGGAAGTTCGCGAAGATCTTCGCCACGAGCGATTTCACGGCCTCGGGCGAAGGGAGACGTTCCCCGAGCCAAGCGTGGAACACGGTCCCCCCCGTGTACAGGGTCTGAAGCCCTTCCTGTAGCTTCAAAGCGCAAAACAGGTCGTCGGTGAAGTCCACCGGGAGCTGGGACGAGTTCGTGTAGTAGGGGGCAGCCCCCTTCTCCCGCACGGCGCGCCCGTTGGCGACCCGGATCCCAGGGTAGCGTTCCCGGTCGAGCATCGCCAACCGATAGGCCGTCCCCTCGGCGGGGGTCGCCTCGAGGTTCCACAGGTGTCCAGTCGCCTCTTGGAACCGCACAAGGGTCTCGCGCATGAACTCGAGCGTACGGCGGGCGAACCGGATCCCCTCCTCGTGGGCGAGGTCGACCCCGAGGAGGTTGAGGGCCGCTTCGTTCATCCCGACCACGCCGATCGTGGAGAAGTGGTTCGCCCAGTACTCGCCTCTCCCCTCCCGGACCGAGGACAGGTAGAACTTGGAGTACGGGTACAACCCCTGCTCGGTGAGGCGCTCCAGGAGCTTGCGCTTGATGATGAGCGACCGTCCCGCGATCTGCATCAGCGAATGGAGCCGCTCGAAGAACTCCTCCTCGCTCTTCGCGAGGAACGCGAGCCGCGGCAGGTTCAACGTCACGACCCCGATCGAGCCGGTGAGGGGGTTCGACCCGAAGAGGCCCCCGCCCCGGCGCCGGAGCTCCCGCACGTCGAGCCGGAGACGACAGCACATGCTGCGCGCGTCCTCCGGCATCATGTCCGAGGAGAGGAAGTTCGCGAAGTAGGGGATCCCATACTTCGCCGTCATCTCCCACAGCGGGGCGAGGTCCGGGTCATCCCACGGGAAGTCGCCCGTCACGTTGTAGGTGGGGATGG
>Ga0129302_1000503_pt1 | contig 29294 bp, 29 predicted proteins | sample BlaSprsedimmetaG_FD_94476 | JGI IMG/M metagenome (GOLD analysis project Ga0129302, IMG submission 94476) | Hot spring sediment bacterial and archeal communities from California, USA to study Microbial Dark Matter (Phase II) - Blank Spring... | ecosystem: Environmental > Aquatic > Thermal springs...
TGGTGAGCGGTGACCTGTGCCCTCTGGGTATTTGTGCCCGAAAGGGTACTCTCATGCAGCCTTATCATTTTTTCAAATATGCATAACCCCCAAACCCACACAAAATGGAAGAGAACCTAAAAATGCAACTCCAGACCGGCCATGATTGAGGTGGCGTATAGTTCACTGCCGTAGTCATCCACCCAGACATCCAGGTAGTGATTCCAGTAGCCGCCCCAGTAATCGATATCATCGTATCCAGTGGACACAGAGTAAAACCGCAGGGCGGCGCGGAACATGAGGCGCCGTACAACAGAGACCTTGATACCCAATTCGCCGGCAAAGGTGGCTTCCGTAACGGGATCAACCCGCAACCAGTCATCGTAGATTCCCGGGACCAGGGCCTTGTCCTTTTCAATCACACCCACCCCGATACCGACGTACACACTTACCGGGGAAACTTGCCCAAGACGGTATTCTCCCTGGATCATGAATGCCAGGGCCTTTATGTCCCGGCCGCGCGAGCCCCGATATCGGACCATGGAAGATGTGTAATCCGCTTCCAGGTTTAGAAAAAAGCGATTATGAACATTGATTAAACTGAACCCGATTCCCCCGGTTAAGGACAATCCGTCATCCGCCGCCGCCACTTCATGCCACAGTCCCGAACCGGCAGCCGTGAGGTGAAAGTTACCGCCCATGGAATACACGTACACCCGCGTACGCGCGTTGAAATTATGATCCTCCGCGTGCAAAGCAAACGCTGTTAATAAAACCAGCGCGACGATCCACATTGCCTTGGGTTGCATGACTCCTCCTGTGGCATGAAAGCAATCCTTATGCCATTCAATTTCCCGCAGACCTGTCCTGAGATGAAACACCCCGCATTTGCCTCGTGATCCGGCCATATCCGCTTCCCGACACCAAGCCGGCGGCGGCTGAGTGAAACGCGTTCCTCAATGCGGTTAGGGCCATAATCAACCAGGAAGTGTTCCACATCCATGGCCGCACAATTAACGGATTCACGCCTCATCTGTAATTCCCCAAAGCGCTTCAGATATGCACGGCCCGGCCACAGATTGCGGCCAGGGCCTCCCAGACATTTTCTCCCAGGGTGGGATGAACAAAGGTCAGGTTCAGCAGATCATCCGCTTTCATGCCTTTCTCTACCGCCAGGGTCAGGGGCGGAATCAGTTCCGCGGCTTCAGCGCCCACAATGTGTGCCCCCAGAACCGTATTGTCCGGTGCGGCCAGGACCTTGACCAGGCCGGCTTTCTCATCCACGGCATTGGCACGCGAACCGGCGGCATATGGAAAGCGGCCGACTTTCAACTCGTCTCCATACCGTTCCCGCGCCTCCTTTTCCGTCAAGCCGACAGAGGCCATCTCCGGATTCGTAAACACAGCGGCGGGTACGGCATGATGGTGTACGGGCCGGCCGTGCAGGATATGGTTGACGATGGCCATGGCCTGATGAGAGGCCTTATGCGCCAACAGGGGTTGGCCAATTACATCGCCGCAGGCGTATACACCTTCCAGGCCGGTCTTGAGATTCTCATCTACCTGGATAAAACCCTGTTTGTCCAGTTGAATGGGCAGGGCGGGATCAAAAACATCCATGGTCACGGGGCGTCGTCCCACGGCCAGCAGCACCTTGTCGAACTCCCCGTCCCACTGTTTGTCTGCACTTTCAAATTCCGCCTTGACCACTTTATTCTCTACACGCACCGAGCCGGTGCGCGTGGCCGTATGGATACGGATCTTCTGCTTTTTCATCTCGGCGGCTAAAATGGCGGCCACCTCCATGTCACTGCCGGGAACAATCTGATCCATGAGTTCCACCACGGTGACTTCAGAACCCAGCCAACGATAGATAAAGGCATTCTCTATGCCGATGGCGCCGGCACCGATCACCAGGAGGCGCCCGGGCAGCGGGGAAACATTCAGGGCTTGGCGCGAGCCGATGATACGCTCTTCGTCAATCTTTATGTGGGGCAGCTCCGCCATGCGTGAACCGGTCGCGATAACGATGTGCCGGGCCTTGATCTCACGTCCGTCCTGCATGCGGATGGTGTCGCCCGCAACAACCCGACCGCTGCCGTTCTCCCATTCCACTGCGTTTTCTTTTAACAGGAACTCGATTCCACGGGTCAATTTGGATACCACTCGATCTTTCTGCTTGTCCAACGCTTCGGGGTCAAGCGATACACCCTCTCCGCCCTGCAGGCCATAGCGACGCCCGCCGGCGGCCATTTGAAGCATGCGGGCGGCGTGTATCAGGGTCTTGGTGGGGATGCATCCCCACTGCAAACAAGTGCCCCCCAACTTGTGCTTTTCAACCACCAGGGCCTTCAAACCCTGGCGCGCTGCCGTTATGGCCCCTTCATATCCGGCGGGCCCGCCGCCCAGAAAAGCGATATCAACCATGGTTCTCTCCTGTTTTTCCCTTGATTCTCAAGCTCCGGCGCATCCGGAGGTAATTGTGAGAAAGCGCTCAGTGCTTGCGACTGATCAGCAGCTTCATGCGTTTGATCGACTCGCCCAATCCCATGAATACTGAATTGGCGATCAGCGAATGTCCCATACTGAGGCCGTCAATCTCACCAACTGAAACAACGGCTGAAACGTTCTGAAAATCCAGTCCGCGTCCCGCCTGGATGCGCATGTTGAGTTTCTTGGCATAAGCCGCGGCTTTGCGCAATTTTTCCAATTCAATCACCGCATAACTGTTGTTCCAGTTCTCGGCATAGGGTTTGGTGTTGATTTGAACCTCGCGGATTCCCAGGCGGTGAACCGCCTTGACCTGTTCCATATCCGCATCCACCAACACCGAAACAGCTATCCCGGCCGCTTTGAGGTTTCCCGCAACCTCTTCGATCTTTTCGGAAAACATCTGCACGTCCAGTCCACCCCGGCTGGTGACCTCTTCCGCGCTTTCAGGTACCAGCACACATGTATCCGGTTTGGTGCGCAGGGCGATCTTGGCCATGTCCATGGTCGGCACCATTTCCATGATCAGGCTGGTTTTGACAATGGTGCGCAACAATTTCAAGTCCCGTTCCTGAATGTGACGACGATCCTGGCGCAGGTGCACCACGATGGCATCGGCGCCGGATAACTCCGCCAGCACGGCGGCGTATACGGGATCCGGCTCCCTGGCTTCCCTGGCTTGGCGAAGAGTGGCCACTTGATCGATCTTAACCGCCAGTTTCATCCTTTGCTCTCCTTGCAGGAGTACAACTGCATAGTGTACCCCGTCTCAATCATGTGTTCAAGCCGGACGACACAACAACCAACTTCATGCATCCCGGTTGTGGTCATTGCCCACCAACGCTTCCAATTCATCCAGTATGGAGCGCACCAGATCCTCTGTCTCCGCTTCCGCCATCAGGCGCAGCTTGGGCTCGGTGCCGGAGTATCGGGTGAGCAGGCGCACACGGTCACCATAACGATTAAGGGTTTGAACCTTGAATTGCTTTAATTCAGGCCAGGTATCCAGGTCACGTTTCTTTTCTACGTGAATGGAACGGGTCTCCTGGGCAAACCATGTCATTTCGCGGCACAGGCGGGTGGCCGCTGCCGCGGGCTCATTTCCCAACTCACCCAGAAACAGCAGTGTTGTCAGCAAACCATCGCCGGTGGGTTGCAGGGGCGAATAGATGGTGTGTCCGGATGGCTCACCGCCCAGGATGAATCCCGCTTCGCGCATGACCCGTGCCACGTGGCGGTCGCCTACCGGCGCGCGCAGGAATGCAATTTTGCGGCGGGTCAACTCCAGCTCCAGGCCCAGGTTGGACATTACCGTACCCACCACACCCTCAAGACAGCGGGAGCGGTCTTTTCGCATGCCACCGGCCAGGGCGAAAAGGACATGGTCCCCGGTGATCAACCCTCCTCTGCAATCCACGAACAAGACGCGGTCGCCGTCACCATCCAGGGTGACGCCCAGGTCCGCGCCGGTTTCCCGCACCGCAGATTGGATTGTTTCAACGTGGGTGGCGCCGCAATTTTCGTTGATGTTGCGCCCATCCGGATTCGCGCCGCGCATGTCCACGAGATATCCCAGGTCTGAAAACAACGAAGGCGCGATTTTTGCCGCGGCGCCATTGGCTGCATCCACAACCAGGGAAATGCCGTTCCCGTTCAGATCCGCACCCCACTTGCGCAGTTCAGTGGCGTACTCATGCGCAACCTGACACCGATACTGCCGGGCGCCGCTGCCGGCTTTAGGCTCAGCCCGTCGGAATGCGGCCGTAACCAGCTCTTGCGTGCGGTCGTCCGCTTTGGTGCCGTCCCCGGCAAAGAGCTTGATGCCGTTGTCCATCCAGGGATTGTGCGAAGCGGTAATCATAATCCCCCAGTCCCACTCTCCGGTTCGCAACCCCCAAGACAAACCGGGAGTAGGAATCACGCCGCAAGTTGCCACTTGCTGACGTGGGCTCATACCCCGCAGCAAGTGATCGCGGATTCGCGATGACGACTCCCGCGGATCTTCACCCACCAACAAGCGACAGGGGCCCATCACCATGTCCAAGGCGGAACCCAGGCATTCTATGGAAGCAGCATCAAGGGGGGCGACTCCCCAGCGACCGCGGATCCCGTCCGTGCCAAAAAGAGAGTCATTGGGAACCGGCATTGCGGTTCTCCACCTCGATGGTCACTTCCACGGTATCGGTATCTTCAAATCGCAGGATATCCTCGGTTTTCTGCAGGGGAATGCGCAACGTCTGGGTGCGCTCAATGGTGTCCAACTGGACATCCTTTTCCGCATTCACCATGGTAACGTCCTGGATCTGGGTACGATACCCGAACACGGTCACTTTTTCTGGATTCAGCGTGCGGCTCAGCAAAACCACCCCGGGACGCATGCGACCCCGGTAGCGCACCCGCACCGGGACTTCCTTGCGCATGAACTCCTCTACCTCGACTTCGAACATCTTGGGGTGGATCGAGATAATTTCAAGTTCTGGAGGGAATTTCAAAAAATCCTCGGTAAACAGGTTCATGCGCTTGCTGTGCTTGACCCCGGCCAGGTCCACTCGCAGGCGAAAGTCGTCCGCAGATACCATGCGGATCTCCTTGGTGGTCCCCCTGACCTTGATCCGTACCTGGTCCGGCCGCACGGTACGCACATCGATGTTTCTGGATACGTTAAAGTATTCCACCGCGACTTCAAACGCTTTTTCTTCGTATGTGCGCTGTTTGCCGGTGATCAGTATCCAGACCACGACCGCAATGGCCAGAGCGGCCATCCTGAGTCCGAAATTTTTAAAGAGAATGCGACGTATATTCATTGGATCACAAAGTGTGATGATGCAGGCGTTTTTTCAAACCTTCCCGGTCCAGGCCGCGGATCAATTCACCGTCTACGGCCAGTGAAATCTTGCCCGTTTCTTCTGATACCACCACGGCCAGACAGTCCGTTTGTTGGGTAATGCCGATGGCGGCCAGGTGCCGGGTGCCCGAGGGACTCAGCTCCAACAGCGGCGGCAAGGGGAAAAAACATCGCGCCAGTTCAATCCGCCCCTTGCTGATAATCACGGCGCCGTCATGCAAAGGAGAATTGGGGGTAAAGATTGTCAACAACAAGTCCTTGCTCACCAGGGCGTCGATCTTTACGGGCTTGTTCACGTACGTTTTGACGTTGATTTCCCGCTCAAGGGCCATGATGGCTCCGACTTTGGAAAGCGATAGGGCGGCGGCGGCGTTCACAATCTCATCCACCATTTCGGCACGGTCGGCTTTATCATACTGGGTGCGAAGTTTGCTGCCGATTTCCGTCAGGATCTTGCGCAACTCATCCTGAAACAATACGATTATGGCAAAAATCAGGTAGGTCAGGAAGTTGTTTAGAATAGATGAAAAAGCCGTCAGTTTCAGCAGCCCGGCAATTACGGAAATCAAACCAATCAGAACCAGCCCTACAGCCATCTGGTAGGACTTGGTGCCTTTGATCAAGAGCAAGAGGTAGTAGAACAAGAGGAAAAGAAAAAAGATGTCCAGTATATCCGCAAATGAGAAGCGGGAAAAAGCGTTGATGATGAATTCAGCGATCATGTGCGCCTGGTTTTGGCTGTACTGGTTTTGGCGGCGGTCTTTTTACTGCCGGTTGTGCCTTTCACCTCATCCGCTTTTCCCGCAAGAACCAATTGGATCTCCGCGGAGGAAAGTGATTCTTTTTCCAACAGCAAACCGGCGATGGTTTCCAGTTCCCGGCGGTGCTTTTCCATGATCGAACGGGCATTGCCATAAGCCTCATCGATGATCTTCTTGATCTCCCGATCGATCTGGCGGGCCGTCTCCTCTGAGTATTCGTTGTGCACCATCATGTCGCGACCGAGAAACACCATTTCGTCTTTCTGGCCGAAAGCCAGGGGACCCATGGGAGACATGCCCCACTCGCATACCATCTTGCGCGCAATGGAGGTGGCCCGCTCAAAGTCGTTTCCCGCTCCGGTGGTGATCTGGTTCAGAAATATCTCTTCTGAGACGCGCCCGGCCAGCAAAACGGACAATTGTGCCTGTAGATACTCCTTTGAATAGGTGTACTTGTCGTTGAGGGGAAGCTGCTGGGTCACCCCCAGTGCCATGCCGCGGGGGATAATGGAGACCTTGTGCAGGGGGTCGGCCTCTTTCTCCAGGGCGGCGATCAGGGCATGGCCGGCCTCATGGTAGGCGGTGATGCGCTTTTCTTTGTCCGAGATGATCATGCTCTTGCGCTCGGAGCCCATGAGCACCTTGTCCTTGGCGTATTCAAAGTCTTTCATCTCGACTTTTTTCTTGTCCAGGCGGCTGGCCCGCAGCGCCGCCTCGTTGACCAGGTTGGCGATATCGGCGCCGGTAAATCCCGGGGTGGACCGCGCCAGCACTTTCAAACTGACGTTGCGCGCCAGGGGAATGTTGCGCACATGGACCTTGAGGATGGCTTCCCGTCCGCCCACATCGGGAGTGGACACCACCACGCGGCGATCGAAGCGCCCGGGGCGCAACAGTGCGGAATCAAGGATATCCGGACGGTTGGTGGCGGCGATAATGATGACTCCCTCATTGGCGTCAAAGCCGTCCATTTCCACCAGCAACTGGTTAAGGGTCTGTTCCCGCTCATCGTGTCCACCGCCCAGTCCCGCGCCCCGTTGGCGCCCGACCGCATCGATTTCATCGATAAAGATCAGGCAGGGAGCGTGCTTCTTGCCCTCCTCGAAGAGGTCGCGCACCCGTGATGCGCCCACACCCACGAATAGCTCCACGAAATCGGACCCGGAGATTGAAAAGAACGGCACATTGGCTTCACCGGCAATGGCCCGGGCAAGCAGGGTTTTGCCGGTTCCCGGCGGACCGATGAGCAAAACGCCCTTGGGAATTTTTCCGCCCAGGCGCTGGAAACGCTTGGGTTCGCGCAGGAATTCAATGATCTCCTGGAGCTCATCCTTGGCTTCCTCGACTCCGGCCACGTCTTTGAACGTAACCTTGTTTTTTTCTCCGGAGAACAGGCGCGCCTTGCTCTTGCCGAAAGTAAACGCTTTGCCGCCGCTCTGCTGGCGCATCAGGGCCACCCAGAAAAAGATCAAAATCAACAGCGGAGCGGAAGACAACAGGATGGAAAGCCACTCGTTCTTGTTCAGTTCCTCGATTTCAATATTGACGCCATGCTTGCGCAGACTGTCAATGAGGTCGGGATAGTTTACGGGAACCGCGGCCTCGTAACGCAGCACATTGCCGGTTCCCGCGGCGTCTGCAAGCTTGCCTGAAACGGTATTTCCCGAAATGTATGCGTTAATGACTTCGCCATTTTCCACTTTGGCCATAAACTGGGAGAAACTCAACTTTTCCACGCCGCCGGATGAGACATCCGAGAGCAGGTTCCACAACAGGATGATCATGATAAAAGCAGCCACCCAGAAGAGAAATCCACGTGGTCCTTTCTGATTGATATTGCGATTGATATTTCTGAAATTGGTCATGGTAAACAGCCTCTGTTCCCGTCGGACGGATTATATCACACTCCCGGGGCTCATTCAAAAGCGATTGTGTCTCGTCCCGCTTATCTTTCGGCGCTCATGCAGACGGTTTCAAGCGGGCATCCCCGGCAGAGTGGCCGGCTGCGGCAATGTGTTTTGGCCAGGTGGACCAGCAGCGCGTGGAACTCATTGAATACCTGCACACGCCGGGCGGTTTCCAGGCGCAAAAACGGTGCTGTTATTTTTTTCCGCAATCCGGCGTAGCCGGGAGCCGCCTCCCCGGTCAAGCGCGCCATCAGACGCCGGGTATAGGCATCCACTACGAAAAACGGTCGCCCATATGCATAAAGCAGTATGGAATCAGCGGTCTCTTCACCAATCCCCCAGACGGAAAGGAGTTGCGGTCGCGGTGGCGGCTCCGGATCCCATTGCTGGAAAAAGCGGCTGAACCCGCAGAGCTTACGCGCCTTCACGCGGAAATAACCGCTGGGACGGATCGCAGATTCGATGACCTCCACGGGCGCCTGCAACAGTGCATCAGATACCAGCAGGCCGGCGCTTTCAAGCACATCCAGGCAACCTTCCACCTGTTTCCAGGTGGTGTTCTGGGTCAGGATGGCGCCGACACCGATTTCAAAGCGCTGCTTCGCCGAAGCGGGCAGGCGGAAATCACCGGGATGATAACCGCCGCTGCGCGGATCAAGACGACGCAACCCGCTTAAGGGCCACCAGCCCCGGGGACCATAGGCATCCAACAGGCGGGAAAAAATGTCACCGATTGGCGGCGTCAATGAACTTGAACTTCAATACGGTGCGCCACAGGATTTCCAGGTCCAGGCGGAAAGTGTAATTCTGAATGTAGTAGATATCGAACTCAATCCGTTGGTCCAGGGGAGTGTTTCCCCGCAGGCCATGAACCTGCGCCCACCCCGTCATACCGGTCCGCACCCGGTGGCGCAGCATGTAGCGGGGAATATTGTCGCGGAATTCCATGACGAACTCGGGACGCTCGGGACGAGGCCCGACCAGGCTCATGTCCCCCTTGAGCACGTTGAGGAGTTGGGGCCATTCATCCAGAGAATAACGGCGCATGACCCGCCCCGCCCGTGTAATGCGATCATCGTCCGGTGGCGACCAGACGGCACCGGTGGATTTTTCCGCGTCCTGAACCATGGTGCGGAATTTGAACATGCGGAAATTACGGCCGTCCAGACCCACCCGGGTCTGGGCGTAAAACACCGGCCCACGGGAATCAAGCTTCACCCATAAGGCGATGATCAAAAAGAGCGGCGACAACAATACCAGGCCGCAGAAAGAGGCCGCCAGGTCAAATCCGCGCTTCACAAACAATCGCCACCCCTGGAGGGGGATGTCTCCCAGGTTGATGGTGGGAATGCCCTCGATGTGCTCCATGCCTGCTTTCAGGGAGGCGATCTGCAGGATATCGGGAATCAAGCGGATATCCAGCAAAAGGTTGTTGGCACGCCGGATCAGTGACTCGATGGTCTGAATGCGACTCAGGGGCAGGGCGATGAACAGATCGGTCACCTGGTGGTTTTTCACCACTTTCTCCAGGCGGTCATAGCCGCCCAAAATGTCCGAACCCTCGCCGTCACCCAGGAATCCCACCACCTCGATACCGAAATGGGTGTAATTGCCCAGCTTTTCGGCCATCAGGCGCCCCAGTTCGCAATCCCCGGCGATAAGGATTCGGGAGACCCCGTTGCGGCGCATGAACACATTGCGGAAAAAGCGGAAGATCGCCAACCGTCCCAGAAAAATCGCGGCCGTGATCACCGGGACGTACAATGCCAGAAACACGTGGGATATCTCAAAACCAGTAAAATCGTAACTGTTCAGGTAGCTGAACACCAGCAGGGTCACAACCGCGCACACCAGGGTGTTGGCCAGGGTGGCGAAGAGGTCGTCCAGACGATTCTGCCGCAGGCGGATGCGGTAAAATCCCCGCGAAGCGAAGTAAACCACCTGGAAAAACATGCAGAAAGCCAGGACCAGGAGGTATTTTTGAAAAGCGGGAATGCCTTTCGGCGCGCCCAGAAGGCCGGAATGAAACCGCAGCCAGAACGTCAAGAAAAAGCCCGCGGCAATGGTTAACACATCGGAAAAGAAATAAAACTGCACCAGTTTGCGGCGACTTTTCTTGATCATGGCAGTGAAGCCACCAGGCTGGAGAACTTTTCCCGGAAATGTTGTGGTGAGAAGCGCAGGCTGTCTTGGCGCAATGCGTCCGGATCGAACGTACGGGTGCGCATCTCCTCCACGCCCGCGGTAAAAGCATCCGCATCCGGGTCCGCAACCAGCAGACCGGTCCGGCCGTGAGTGACGATGTCGGCCACCCCGCCCCGGGACGACGCCAGTACCGGGGTACCGCAGGCCAGCGACTCGACAAAAGCGATGCCGAAATCTTCCAATCCGGCGTGGACAAAAGCGCGGGCGCGACGATAGCGTTCACGCAACGCTTGCGGGGACAGGCTTTGTTCAAAACGGATATTCTTGCGCGCGCGCCCTTGCAGCGCGCGCTTCTCCGGTCCGCCGCCCACGATCACCAGGGAGTCCCCGGTGCGGTTGAACACATCCACCAGCAGGTCCACCCGCTTGTACGGCACAAGCGCGGTGACAGCCAGGAAATACCCTCCCTTTTCGCCGGACCCGGGTGAAAAGAAGTCCGTATCCACCGGCGGATGGATGACTGTGGCGTTCCGGCGGTAGTATTTGCGGATGCGCTGCGCAACGAATTCCGAATCGGCCACGAAATGGTCCACCCTGGCCGCGGAGGCCGCGTCCCAGGTACGCAGACGCGTGGCGGCGCGGCGGATCAGCCATTTCTTCACGCCCCGGCTGCAACCGAAATAGTGGGGATACTGGTCCCAGATATAGCGCATGGGGGTAAACACGTAACTGACATGCGGCGCCTGCGGTGGGGGGATGGCGCCCTTGGCAACGCAGTGGGAGGTACTGACCACCAGGTCGTAGGCGGACAGGTCAAATGACTCCACGGCGCGGGGCAGAAGGGGAAGGCATTGGCGATACCAGCGGCGCGCCGGGAGGAAACGGTTCAGATAGGAAGCCGTAACATTGCGGGACCGGATCTTTTCCGACACCTTGTCCGGAGTGTAAAACAGGGTAAAGATATCCGCCGAGGGAAAGATGTCCAGCATGCCCTCCAGGACCTTTTCGCCCCCACGCATACCGTTGAGCCAGTCATGGACAAGCGCTACCTTTGCCGTCATCACCCGCAGATTGTACACCCCGGCAAGGGGGATGGCAAGGCGGAAAGATTGGTGGAAAGATTGGAGAGACCAGGTCAGGCTTTGTAAGTGATGCGGTATTCCGTATAGGGGTCGCCCTTCATGAGTGAGCGCACGATCTCCACGTTCACGTCCGTGCAGCCGTTCATCTCCAGGCCGCGCTGCATCCAGCCGCCGATGCGGTACTCGATGGTCTTGTCGATGTCGGGGAACTCGGTGATGCGCACCGTGGCCTTGCCGCGCTCGTTGAAGGGGACTTCGATTTTTGCGGGCCGGTAATAGCCGGAAGCGAATTGGGGCCCCTTGCCCACGAAGAACTCAGGTTTCCCCACCTTGAGGAGCATGCGGTAAAGCCCCTTGAAACCGTGATCCAGGGCAAAGCGGCCCATCTCCCAGCCGGCTTTCTCCAGGTTCCACTGGAAAAACAACTGGGCGATAAAGGCCACGGGTTCCAGCATATAGGTCCTGAGGTCGTACCAGTCGTTTTCCTTGACCTTGAACTCAAAGAGCAGTCGGGCATCTGAGGAAAGGGTGTCCAACCACATCTGCAACCCCTCCTCACCGAATCTCTTTTTGACAAACTGGGGGATCGTGGCGATTAATGTACCCTTGACTTCCATGATCGCGGCTCCTCGCGCCCATGTGGCAAATAAGCATGCTGCATGGACGCAACACCACTTATATACGTATATTTTTATCGATTGTCAATCTTTATGCGTAAAATTTTATCGATTCTTATGTTTTGTCGCGGATTACGCGGTTAATTCGGGAAAATCCCGTAAAACAGGGAAAACGCGTATCCACGCTTCGAATGAAAGGCAAACTTCAGAAAAATAATGATCGCAGGGGCACGCTGCATCGTGCCCCTGCGACTCTTCATCCGCCGAAGCCACAGCGATGGTGGACCAACTACAAAAACCTCTCCTTTAACTCCCGCGCCCGTTCAATTCCCTTTGGAGTGATCAGGACGGACTTGAGATTGTGAAACTGCTCGATCATCTCCCCCTCTTCCAGGGCGTTCAGCGCATCGAACCGGTAGCCCTTCCAGGAGCGAAACACCTTTTCCCCCGGCCTGCGCCGGGAATCTTCTTCCCAGCCGGACAGGAACAACAGGAGCAGGTTCAAATCCTTTAATTCTTCAGTCACGAGTGCATTCACAGACGACCCCCTTGTTAGATAGTGACACGGTCTTTGAATCGCAGGAATGTCTTCTCCCCGATGCCTTTCACCTTGAGCAGATCCTCGACGCGTTTAAAAGGTCCGTTTTTTTTGCGGAAATCGATGATCCGCTGTGCCACTTTCTCTCCAATTCGCGGCAGGGTTTGAAGCTCTTTCAACCCCGCCGTGTTGATGTTGACCTTGGTCTTTGCTTCTGCCGAAGCCTCAAGAAAAGACGCCCCGGATAGCATGACCATGGCGACAACCAAAACCATCGCGAGAATCTGTTTCTTTTCAGTTCTCATGATTCACCTCCTGCTCTTGTGCAATCAAGATCCATGCCAACCATGTGAACAGTCCTAGGGACCCCCCGGCAACCTTTGTGAATACACGTTTTCCTCAAACAACACGCAGCCGGGCCCGGGACAACCATGTTCGGCAAAGTGAACACATAAATCCACTCCAGTACATAATCCTTAACATCCCCTTTCTCGCAGAACGCAAAGATCAGCATCTGCACGTGTTTTCCGTTTTCATGACCAGTTGGCAAGCAAATTGTGTAGCCCCACATGGAGGTTCAGATGAAATGGGTAAAATCTGAAAAAGGCTTTCTTTTAATTGAAACCCTGGTTGCCCTGGCGATTGTCACCATCGCCGCGGCCGCCCTGGGGCGGGCGCTGGAGCAGACCGTCCGCAGCGGACAGGCAGGTACTTTGCGGCTGCAACACGACCAAATGGTGGTTTCATGGCGCAATCGCCTGCTGTCTGCGGGATTCAGCCATGCATGGTTGTCGCCGGGAGTCCATTACAAAAAAGTGGATCAATGGGCGTTGCATTGGAAGGTCAAGCAACTGTCACCTGCACTCAAGCAGGTCGGGATGGCCGTCGACCGGGGGGCCGTTTCCACGCGACGATTGTTTCACAAATCAATCTACATTCACGGTTCCGGTTGGAACGAGCTGGTTCAATCCACACTCGGAGAATAGTGATGAACCAGGGATTCACGTTAATGGAATTGCTGGTGGCCTCCGCCATCGGAATCGGCATCCTCTCGGTTGTGATCGTCAACATTGCACACTCTTCGGCCCTGTCGAGCCGGGTGGTGTCGCAACAGCAAAACCTGGAAGCCTTGTTTCATACGGTTGATACCATCAAGTCGGACTTGTCGCGTTGCGGCATGCGCATGCAGGAAGCGGCTGCCGAATTTGCCATTGAGTCCTTTCAGACGCAGGAAAACGGATTCGCCCTCAGATACGGAATATCCAGCTCTGAACTGACAAAACCAGCGGTTAAAGGCGACAGCCATATCGAAATCAGCGCAGACGATTTCGCCCGCAAACGCAAAGCGGTGCTGATCTATTCAATATCCCAGGGTGTATTTGAATTCAATAAAATCGATAGTGTCGCGGGGAACCAACTGAAAATGAAAAAGCCCCTGGCCGACAACTACCCGGAAAACAGCCCGGTGGTGATTCTCAAGGAGATACAATTGCGCCATTATCCCCGTACGCATCAGCTGAAACGCCGCCTGGACAGCGGATACTTCCAGCCCCTGATCGAGAATGTCACCGACTTTGCCTCCACCTATTATCCCGAATCACGCTCTGTTCTTTATCGCTTGGAAATCAACCATAGGGAACAGGTCAGGGGCTATATCTTTTTAAACAACACGGTGGTACCGTGAAAAAGGATAACTTGATTGCAGGCCGCCGCGGCAACATCCTGGCCGCCCTGTTGTTTGTCCTGCTCTGTGGGGCATTGTGCATGACCCTGCTGACCCATACCATCGGGCACCACCACATCATGAAGATCCGCAGAACACGGGTGGCGGCGCTGGCTGAGTTGCAGGACCAGCTATGCCTTGAAAGCCATCAGATTTTTCACACCCTTAACCGTGTTGATCTGGATGCCCTTGATGAACCGGCAATTGAGTTGTTTTCCCTACAAACGTTCCCTGACCGCGTAACCGGTCCCGTGCATTTACAACACATCTTCTCACAAGAAAAATCAACGCTTGGAAACATGGAACGCACCCAGGCCCATGTGCGGATCCTGGCCACTCAGTCAAAAGGGCCTTACTGCATGGAAGGGGAGGTTTCCTCAACTTTCCTGGAAGGGGCTGTTCCCACTCAACACATCCCCCTGCTACTGAAAGCGGAAGTACCTGCCGGGATCTCATCCCGCGAATTTCTTGCGTCCCAGGGCGTCCGCTTGCCGAACACGGTGGTTCCAAAGGTCAAAGCCGGCGGCTTTGACCTGGAACTGAAGCGACTCATTCAGCGAGCCCTGGACCTCGGAAACCTGCAACTGACCTGGTCGGAAATCCGCCGCAGGCTTGGCATGGAGGTCACGGAAGCCCCGCCTCCGCCCGGGGTCTACCTGGTGCAGGACAGTGAACACGTTCACGCTGTTCTGGTTCAAGGCGATCTGGATGAACTCGCATTTTCCAGTCACGGCGGTTATCAAAGGGTTCAGATGAGCCAGGGCTCCGACACCTACACCATGGAGTACGAGCCCGAGGGAGCAATCCTGGATTGCTGGATCTCGGACCCGATTTCCACATGCGTATTTTCAGAATGCATTGTGATCAACGGCAATTGTCTCTCTGTGGCCACCCGGCACGAACCGGGGAAAGAACTCCGGGCTTTCCATGCGGACAGCCGCATCACGCTGCTGGTCAGCGGGCAGGTGACGGTCACATCATCCCTGGAAAAAGAAGGGTTGGGAGTTCGCAGGATCCCTTCGCCGGGCATTTCCATAGTCTGCGGAAAAAACGGTGTGGTAAACGCGGGTGATCAGGATATCCGTTTGTCCGCCGGCGATCACTCCGTTCTGGATGCGTCTCTGATCACTGCGCATGAAGTGAAAAACGGGAAAGGTTCGGTCCGCATCAACGGCAGCATCTGTGCGGGAGGTCTCGACAATTCTGGAGAAATCGAATTGGCCTTCGTCCAAGGACGACAAGAAGTATTGGAAGAACTAAGCGTTCGCAATTTGCGCCTGATTCACAATATAAAACTGCTGCGAATCGAGGAAGTGCGCCGAGATGACATCGATTGAAGATTTCCAGGATTATTCGCGATTGCGATCAGGGATCACGGTAGTGGAATTGCTGGTCACAGTCATTGTACTTGGAATCATTCTCTGCTCTGGTGTACTGGGCATGCGTGCCTATCACCGCCGCGCGGATGCCGCAAACGGGGTCCGTTGCGTAACCGCGGCCATGCAAGCTGCGCGTTATCGCGCCATCAAGCACAATCGCAGGGTAAGGCTTTCTCAAAACAAAGCGGGCAACCTGGAATTAGAGGTACGCAAAAACGGAAACTGGCACCTGCTGGAACAAATCACAATCCCCGCGGTTGTAGAGTTTCGCTTGAACGCGGATCCCGTTTTTTATCCTGAAGGACACGTGGTCCCCCTGTGCTCCGCCTTTGTCAGCGTGGGCCCCTATCAACGCAAAATTTCCATATCCCTGGCCGGCCGCATCAAAGTGACTCCCCTGCCATGAGCTGAATTTCTCTCTTTGCCTCTGCCTGCGTTTCAATCATTCCATGTTTCCCTTCTTTCAAAAAATTTTCACAGTAAGACACGAAAATATTGAAAAGTTTTATACTATCTTTACTACGTATGTATTCCGGGCATCTGCCTGGAGTGCTTGTTTTTTCTTTTTTTTTTATAATCAGCAACATGAGAGAAGCGAAGATCTTGATTCTTCTGATTCTCCTGGTTTGTACAAACGTCAAATTATTCACCGAAGAAGGCTCCGTAATTTTTATTAGAAGCGTGGATTCGACCACCCTGGAGCCCAGTAAATCTGAAGAATTCTATTCCAGCGAGGTCATTGCCAATATCTTTGAGGGGTTGGTCAGGTTTAAAAAAGGGACCTTGGAGATTGAGCCCTGTCTGGCCACCCGCTGGGAAACGAGAAACAACCATACGGAATGGTTGTTTTATCTGAGAGAGGGAGTTCGATTTCACAACAACAGGCCGCTGGATTCCGACTCGGTGGTTTCCGTGTTTAAAAAAGAACTGGGTCAAGAGAAACCGGGAAGCAAAAGGCAGTGGTTTTTCTTTCCCTACATCGAACGTGTTGAGGCCGTCGAAAAATACGTTTTCAAGATCACCCTGAAAAAACCCTATGCGCCACTGCTTCCAGCCCTCACGGACTCCGCCGCCCTGATTGTCGCTCCCGAATCCTACCAGGAAGATGGATCGTTCAATCCCCTTGGAACCGGTCCTTTTAAATTCAAGAGCTGGGATAAGGGAAACTCCCTGATTATTGAACGGAATTCCGATTATTGGGATGAGAATGCCACCGTATCCTCAGTCGTCTTTAAAGTCGTGCAGAACGCGGCCGCCAGGACGCTGAATCTGAGGAATGGAAACGCTGATCTGATGCGAATCAATTCAGCCGTAGAATACGAGGAGTTGCTGGGCAGAAAGGATATCATCATTAAAAAGGATTTAAATCCCGATGTTCACTACCTGGCTTTTAACACGCGAAAATTCCCGCTTTCAAGAGTCGATGTCCGCAAAGCGTTCGCCCACTTAATCAACAAACAAGGCATGATCAAGCATGTTTTTCAAACAATGGCCGTACCGGCCGTCACACCGATCCCGCCGTCATTATTTGGATTCAACAAGTCTATCAAGGATTATCGATTTGACATACCAAAAGCCCGGGAGTTGATGAAAAATGCGGGATTGGAATCCGGTTTTTCCGTAAACCTTTTCATAGCCGCGAAAAATGTAGGGCAGCAGAAGATCGCCAACATCATCACCATCAACGCCAAATATCTGAATGTGCGGATCAATCAGATAAAACTGCCATTTGCGGAACTGGTCAGGAGATGCGACAAAGGTGAACATGACATAGTTCTGCTTGGCTGGGTGGGACCACCTGATCCGGATTTTTTCCTGTACCCCCTGTTCACCATGAAGCCGGGAAACAAGAACCGGGCCTTTTATCAGAACAGGGAATTGTCGGCGCTATTGGAAAAAGCCAAGGTGACCCTTAACCCCGAGAAACGCCTGCAATACTATTGGCGGGCCCAGGAAATGATCCATGAAGATCTTCCCTGGATTCCGCTTTTTCACCAAGAGTCACTGGTGGCTTTTCACAACAATCTTGAAAATCTTGTGATCAATCCAAACACGTACATTGAATTCAAATATCTTTCTAAAAACAATTAAAGGTCAAAACATGGAAAGAGTCCGGTTGTTACGATGAGAAGGGTGACACAATTGTAGCTGATGATGACAAGATGCAAAATAACCAGGTATTCTCACTGGATCACCCGGTATCAAGAAAATCATCAGCCTGGACAGCCGGAATCTGTTGGGAAGGAAAAAAGAAAATGACTAATAAACGCAATATATTGTCGGCGATTCTAATCATGATTGTCATGGCTCTCTTCGCGGGTTTGGGGGCTGCTTCTGAAAAAACAGTCAGCTGGGGGAGTTTGACCAAACCCGACACCCTGGACCCGGGACAGGCCTGGGACAATACCTCGGTGTTTTTCACCACCAACCTCTATGACACCCTGGTCGTATTGGATTCAGAAACTTTGGAAATCACCCCCTCGCTGGCCGTGTCATGGAATGCAAATGAAAATGGCACCATTTGGGAATTCAAATTGCGAAAGGGCGTCCATTTTCACGATGGTTCGGAATTCAATGCTGATTCCGTGGTCTTTTCATTCCAGAGACAGATGGAAAAGGATTTCCCCTATCGCTATTACGATTTCCCCCTTTTTGATGAGATTTTCAACAATATTGTGTCCGTAGAGTCGGTAGACACCCATACCGTGGTGTTTCATCTCGATCAACCGTTTTACCCATTCCTGGCCACGTTAGCCGCCTCGCCCGCCGCCATTGTCTCCCCGGCCGCCGTAAAGAAACACAAAAAGGCATTTGCCCGGAACCCGGTTGGAACCGGCCCTTTCAGTTTTCAACTCTGGGAGAAAAACAAACGAATAATTCTGCGGGCCAACCCGCGATACTGGAAAGGCAAACCCGATTTTGATCAATTCAGTTTTGTGATCAACGATAAACCCGACAATTTGCATAAACTGTTCAGAGAGCAAAAACTGGACGTCATTGACAGTTTTTCAATTTCCCGGGCAACCGGATTAAAGAACGTGAGGTGGGCTACCATTAAACTCATTCCCGTTCTTTCGGTAACCTATATCGCTTTTAACCTGGAAAACCCCAACCTGAAAAAGGTCGATATCCGCAAGGCGTTACACTCCGCCTGGGATCAACGGACACTGAGATATGTGTTTCAGGGTTTCGTCAAGCCCCTGGCTTCGATTATCCCCAAAGGCATGCCGGGCCACACGACTCCAAAAACCGCATCAAAATTGAACTTGGCTGAAGCCCGAAGTTGGCTGCAAAAAGCGAAGGTCAATGAACCAATCAAATTGAGATTTTTATTGAGCGGTGATTCAGACCTGGAACACCAACTTGTCTCTTTGTATGCCAAGAACCTCAACCGCCTGGGAATTGAGCTGAACATTGTGAATGTGCCTTTGGAGGAATATGAAAAAAGGATAATGAAAGGCGATTATGACCTTACCCTGAACGGTTGGGCCGCGGATTATCCCGACCCCCAAAGTATCATATCTCCCCTGTTTAATGAAAAACTCAAGCAGAAGGGGTTGGCCAACCTGTCACAATACCGGGACGAGCGGATGAAAAAACTGATTGAGAGCCTGACCAAAGAGATGGACAAATCCAGGAGGATTCAGAAAGTAGCCGATATCATCCAACAGATTGACGCCCTTTCTCTATGCATACCCATTTTCCAGGACACAACGGCTATCATCTATAACAACACGAGGATCAAAAACATTCGGGTAACGCCGACGGACACAATCCGTCTTTACAAAATCGAGAAAAAGTGAAAATCAGAACGAAGTTGTTTTTATCCCTGGCCGTGACATCCTTTGTATCCGTGCTATTAGCAACTTTTTTCGCCATCTACTCAATTTCCGAGAATTACGAGGAAATCGCCCGCGAAGCAACCGCCGACAGCCGCAGGAAAGCGGAAAACGTTTTTTATGAATACCTGGGAGATTTAACCAGAAAGGCGACTTTTATTTCCGAGTTAAAAGAAGTCATCGAAAACCTGGATGATCCGGGTAAACTTTCAATCTCCCTCGAAAACAAAGGGTTTTTTCTTTTTAACATCAACACCAAAATACTCAGCCCGGACATGGATGTCATTGTTTCCGATTCGAACTCCTCCAACAGTACGTTGTCCAAGGCCGATCTGAAAAACTTTCCTTTTTTCCAGCCGGGTCGCGATGCGTTACTGAGGGATATCGGAATATTCAGGACGCATGATCAAATCTGTATTCTCGCCGTCTCGCCCATCGTGGATCAGACTGATTTCAGTTTCAAGGGTTACGTACTTCTCGAGCTTTTTTTCAACTCCGAATTCGCCGATCAATTAAAGGATAAAGCGGGTTGTGACATTGTCATCCTTTCAGACGGCAAACAACTGGCCACCTCTTTCCAGAATGATGAGGGCATGCGTTTCTTTCCCGGATTTTCCCGGGATCTTGTCCATCGTAAACAGAAAAAGAAAATTCTGGATGAGAATTACCTGATTGATGGGTTTTCCATTTTTGATTTCCATAAACAACCAATCGGATCCATTCTCGTGGCTGAAAATGTAAAAAGCATCCTTGTTGCCAAATCCCAGGTGATTCGAAACATCCTGCTCGTTCTGGTTATCGCATCTCTATTGGCCATAGTGGTTTCCCTGGTTGTGGGACGAAAACTCAGCCAGCCCGTGCTGGCCCTGTCCAGCAGTGCCCGAGCAATTTCAAAAGGAAATTTTGATGTTCAGATAGAGCCGACTTCAAAGGATGAAATCGGCGATCTATCGAAGACCTTCGCCAACATGGTGAAATCATTGAGAACCCAGCGAGAGGAGATACTGGATCTGAAAGTGTTTTTCGAAAAAATCATCAACAATTCCCCCTCCGCTCTGATTATTTGCGATGAATCCGGAGAGGTCATCTCTTTCAATCCGGCAGCCGAGAAAATTCTTGACACCCAATTCAATAATATCAAAGGAAAAAACGTTTTCGAAACCATCAAATTCACTTCATCCATCAAGGCTGATTTTTACAATGTCATTCTCAGCGGTCATCCCACCTATCGTGACCCCTATCCGCAGTATCTACCATCAAAAGAAGAGAAGATTTTTCGACTGACCTTGTACAAAATCGTGCTTAATAAAGGCATCTCCGTAGCCATTCAAATCGAAGACATCACCGAAAGGCTGCGAATGGAAGAGGATTTGACTCATGCTCAGAAATTGGGAACAATGGGCGAATTTTTAAGCAGGTTCACACACGAGTTCAACAATTTGATGACCGGAATCGTGGGTCATATCAACCTGCTCAAACAAGGGACCGATGAAAGCAACCCCAGCTTCTCCAGAATCAAATCCATCGAAGAACTGGCGACCAAAGCCACCAGACTGGGTGGAAATATTCTGGATTTCTCCAGAAAGAAAAAGCATGAAACAACAAGAATCAGTATCACGGAACTTGCTGATTCGGTTTTAAACCTGATCGGCAAAACCGTGTTGAAAGATGTGATTGTTGAAAAGAATTACAAAGAGAGCTCCGCATTTATCGTTGGCAACAAAGAAAAACTGTCAATGGCATTGCTCAATCTCTTCATCAATGCCAAAGATGCCATTGCCGAAGCCAAGGTCGCACAGGGCAAAATAACGGTTGAGGTGGATTATCAAGAAGAACCGGAGCAGAAATTTGTCAAATTGGATATCAGCGACAATGGGATCGGGATCGACAGCAAAAACCTCGACAAGATTTTCATGCCCTTTTTCTCGACCAAGGGCAAAAAAGGCACGGGGATCGGTTTGTCAACCGTGAAAAAAATAATCGAAAATTACAACGGGAATATATCCATATCCAGTCAACCGGGAGTGGGAACCACATTCACCATTCTGCTTCCGGAAGCCAAAGAACATGTGGACTGAGATCATCTGTCCGCCATTGCAGCAGATCGTTGAAAGAAATACAGGTTACGGAACAGGATATTCACAGTGGATAACCCGGCTTTTTTCCAAGCGCACAATCACCGGCAGTGAGCGGCAGGTTACATGGCGCAGAAAGGCAGCCCGCGACATCACGTAAACCGGATGGAATGATTCATGGGTCAGCCATCCCCGCACATCCTCAATACTGTCATGCACAGCCACGGCAAAACAGTTTTTCTCTTGTTGTTGCAGCAGTTTCAAATCCTCCATTCCCCGAAAGATGCATGAGTAACACTGGTTCAGGCGAAAGAACAGGCAACATGTCTCGCCCCCGGATGAAACCAGGTCCAGGAAGCAAAGCCGGTTTCCATCGAGGTCGGATAGAATCATTTCGCGCGCGTTTTGAAAGGCCATGCCGGGATCACTGGCAGCATGACCACCCAGGCGCACGACCAGGACGGTCACCAGCGCCCCGGCCAGAAAAGCCGCCACAACTTTGTACAGCCGTTTCATTTACCTTCAGTTCTCAAGGGTACAGACCTTTACCCGGCACTGATCCGCTTCCTCTTCGTAACGGGGGTCGCCGTTGGCGTAAAAATAGAAGCGCCCTGCGCGCACACCCAGCAAACGGTCGTTGGTCAGGACCCGGCCCGCCGGCTGGAATGATCCCTCTCTGAAAAAAAGCACCATGAAACGGGCGGCCTTTTCAAACACCCGGATCTGCAGCACAAGCGTGCCTCGGTCAAAGGCGGCGCACACAACGCGTGAATACCCGGTACGCCAGGTATCCATGTCCCGGCCGATCCCCGCGTAGGGATCATCGTAGCGTTTGAACACGTAGAAATCTTTCGGCATGGGCCGGTATTCCTCGGGCGCCGCCAGATCCACGGCTTTCTCGATTCTCAGGCTTTCGGGTTGAATCACCGTCACCCGCAGGCGGTCCTCTTCCAGAAAATAGATGCTCCCGCCCCCAGCCACCAGGTAATAACCCATCAGGTGGCGTTGATCCGGTTCATGATCCGTTTTGCGGATCAGGCCCTTGATATACTTGCCTTTCGCGTCATAAACCTTGACAAAGACCTTTTTGTACACGTACTTGCGGGAAAAGTTCTCCAGGAAATAGCCGGCCAGGAACCATTTTCCCCGGATAAAAAGCACCGAAGAAACGGCCGTGTAAAAACGGCTTTTTTCCAGCCATACGCTTTTCCGGCAATGATAATCCCCGTTGTCCCGCCCAAAGATCTTGATGCGAAACGGCAACTCCACGAAAGCCAACCCATGCGGATGTTCACAAGCGGCAAACAGGTCCTGCAGTTCATCCGGCCCCTGTCCCCTGCGGCAGATGAACTCCGCCGTCCGGGAGGAAATTTCAACCGGTCCCTGTCCATAGAAAGTCGCCGCCACATTACCGTTTTTCAGGATGGTTGAGCCGCCGATTCTCCCCGTAATCTTAATGTCATTGCTCCAGGTATCCACCACGCGAAACTCCATATCATCAACCGGACAGGCGCAAAAACCAAGAGTTGAGCAAACGCATATGGCTCCGATTATGAGTAATTTCACTATTCCTCCTCTCATGCCCGCACGCAGCCGGCGGGTTCGGCATTCACCGCCGAACCCGCCGTTGTTGCATTCTGTTTCCGCCATCAATACATCCGCGATCAACGCAGATAACAGCCGCAGCTGAACGGGAACATGGGACACCCGCAGGTGGGTCCGTACTGGCTGCTTCCCATCTGGCCGGGGTACAACCCCGGTGGATACGCTGCGGATTTGCCTTCCATGGGCAACGGCAGAAACACCGAGGCCAGCAGCAGGCCCAGCAGCGCCAGAAACGCCACCGCTTTCATCACGTTTTTCATTTTTCCCCCCTTGAATTGATTTCCGCACCCGGCACACTCCATGCGCTTGCGGGCGCGGGCCGGCACGGATATCATGAAAAAGCAATTCAGATGCCAGAATCGATAAAAGCATGGAGATTATACGGAAAGGCCGGTCAGATCAGCAAATCAAACAGTCCGGGAATCAATGCTGCCGGTGCGGACGGATCATCGGTGACTGGACGGGGAAAAGACCAATCTACCCACAGCCAGCCAATCTGTGGGAACGCACAACCCCTGCATTTGGCGATGGGGTTGAATCACGCCTTTAGGCCCGCCAGGAATTCAGCGGCCCTGTGCATAACTGCACCGTCCTTAGAACGGGCGCGGCGTAGGGCATACACCACCTGGAACCGTTCGATATTCTGAAAAAAGCGGGAGAAGTAGAACAATGAAGGAGAAAAACTTTCTTCCTTCAGTTTGACTTCGATCATCTTCTCGGGTTTGCCGTCCCGCACCACCAGGAAGTCCACCTCGCGTTTTTCCTTATCCCTGAGATAGCATAGTTGCATGCGATGCCCCAAGGTATCTTCCAGGAAATGAGCCTCTTTCAGCAGCGCCGTCGCCACCGCGTTCTCCAGCCTGGCACCCGGCTCGTTTTTGACCGCCCCGGTATCGAAGAAATAGTACTTGGCTGCTTTGAGGATGCTGCGGCTGATCTGCTTGTGATAGGGGCGAACGGGAAAAATCACATACAGGCTTTCCAACAACGTCAACCAATGTTTGACCGTCTGGACGGAAACTTCCAGATCCCGGGCCAGCGAGCTGAACGAGACCGTGCTTCCCACCCGGTCTCGCAAAAGATCAATCAGGATTTCAATGGCTTTGATATCACGAACAGCGTTCAGATCCATCAGATCCTGGCGGACGATGGTGTCCAGATGGCTTCGTCTCCAACGACGGGCAAATGTTTCCTCTCCCCTTAAGTACACTTCACAAAAGCCTCCGGTGGCCAGAATTCCGTCCAAGGCTTTTTGCGGATCTGTTTCCAGATAACGAACGATCTCAGCCACAGATAGGGGATGCAGGCGATAATGAAAAAAGCGCCCGGCCAGGGAGTCGTCTCCTTTGCGGTAGGTGTCCAACCGGGCTGAACCGGTAACGAGAAGACCCGGTGGAATGCCTTCCGTGTCGAATGCTCCCTTGATCCAGGACTTCCACTTTTTCTTTTTGTGCAGTTCATCGAAAACCACCAGAGGTACGGAGCGATCCCATTCGGCGTCTTGAATCATTTTACGGTCATGCGCGGAATCGAAGTTCAGATAAGCATGTGGATTGATCAATTGTCGCGCGAGTGTGGTTTTGCCGACCTGCCTGGGACCGGACAGGAATACGATCTTCTGGGCGAGATCGCGGACGACGAAGGGTTCAAGGTATCGTTTCACATGACCATTATAAACCCTACTTAAAATTAGTCAAGACTTTTTTTAAGTAGGGTTCAAAAAAGTCAGATCATCCCGGGTTTTTGGTATCGCTTGTATTTAGGCTGCTTTATTTAACAAAATGCTTTTCAGGCAAATCAGCGAAGGATGCTCCACCCATTCCGTCCTTTCCAATTGTCCTTAGCACCAGGGATCATCTGCAACACACTTAATAGTCCCGCAGCCGACTTTCCGGCGGGCTATTCAATGAAAATAACAAAGCGGGTCATACGCATAACAATCATAATGTGTATAGACTTTTCCATCTTCGCAGCGGATTCGCCATATTGAATGGCATATCGGATCATTGAACATTCCACCACCGATGCAAGCGCCATAGAATTTTTGCGGGAACAAACACTCCATTCCAATGGTTGCACGATAAAAATCGCAAAAACTACCTGCGGCATACAATGCATTGTCTCCGCAATAATTGGGGTTGACGGCCAAGACCTGTAGCGAAAACAAAAACACCAGCATGAGGACGAAACAATAACCCACAACAAAAATCCGTTTATTCATTCTTCCCCTCCTCATAGATCATGATCGTCAGGTTGTTAAACTGATTCCGGTTGATTGAGTAAAACTTATTATCTCGCTTGCTTTTCACCTGCACGATGGAACGGCTGTGATTGGAAATGGAGTATACCTGGATCAACTTGCCGGAAAGGTCGAATTGGTACAAATAGTTTTTCTTACCACTCCTGAAATTTCCATAATTCAGAAAGAACCGGTCCGCATGATCTCCATCCAGAATCAAATCACCGAAAAATGGAGAAAACACTCCGCCTTTTCTTGAACCTTCTAAAGCCGTCTCTCTGTAGTCCCGGAGGGCTTTTCCCGGCCATAACCTCAAGGTTTTTATCAACTCTCCTTCATGGAAAACCCATAACATCCCGGATGCGGATGAATATGCCAGTAATTGATCCAACGTATTTACGGTAAAGAATGGCATCATCTCACTGACATATGCATACCAGCTGTTCGGCATTCTTGTTGGATATTTGAATGGTTTCATTTTGAATTCGACATACAGGCCAATCTTCAATTCCGACCGGTCCAGGTAACCACGGACAAAATCACCATTAGAATTCAGGCAATCAATGCAATATCGATTTCCGGGATAGTTATCGCTGTGAAGATAGCGGGTCACCCCCGGCTGGCCCTGCTTGCCGCGTTCATCCTGGAGTTGCTGTTGCCCCTGAACCTGTTGTTACTGGCAATGCTGGTATTTCCACTGGGGATCTTTGCAGCCCTGAAACTGGCTTCTTTCCATGCCGCCATGGGCCTGGTGCTGGCTGCGGCAATCCTGCTGGATGTTTCCTGGATGCCTTTCTCCGCTCCCGGAATGGCTGAAGAGGAAGGCGTCAAACTGGCCGCGGTCCGCTGGCTACTGGGTGCTTTTATCTATTATTGGAGCATGCGCTTCCTTGGGAGTGTCGCCCTCAAGGGTGGCACGACGGCGGTCCTGGTGGGTGCGCTTCCGATTCCGACCGCCGCGATACTGGTGATGGTTCTTTACGTCCGCGGACGCAACAATGTCTTGTTGTTTGAGACGGAATCATAGTCCGCCGGAACTATCGAGGTAATCCGATGCGGAAGGGTGCGGCGGGGGTGGGTTTCCACCCCCGCCGGTATTGAGATGAACGTGGGGATTACTTTTCGCGGGGGAAGGGCCAGGCCACGATACCGCCTTCCATGACCTTGACATTGTTGTAGCCCTTGCCCTTAAGGCAGGTATAAGCCTCGTAACCACGCAGTGAAATCTTGCAGTAGACGATGATCTCCGCGTTCGGGTCCCGGGGGAGCTTGTCGAAGTTGCTGCGCAGTTTTCCCAGGGGGATCAGGGTTTCGCCGATGCCCAGGCGCATGGCCTCGTACTCGTCCGGGCCGCGCACGTCCAGGAAGAATGGTTTCTCGCCCGCATCCAGCTTGGCCTTGACATCCAGGGCGGAGATACCCTCCATGCGGCCCATGCACTTGTTCTGCAGCACGTGGGCGGCGATGATGAAGTTGTCGATGGCGGGTGAGAAAGGCGGCGCGTAAGGCAGGTCGAGGTTGACCAGGTCGAACACCCGCATCTTGGCGTGGATGGCCATGGCGCCGATGGCCAAGCGTTTGGATACATCGCCCGTGCCGATTGCCTGCATGCCCAGCAGTCGGCAGGTGGTGCGGTCCGCCACCAGCTTGATGATCACCGGCTTGGCGCCCATGAAACCGGGCTTGTCCGGGGCCGCCTGGATGGCTGTCATGATGTTGGAATAGCCCAGGCGCTTGGCCTGTTTTTCCGACAACCCGGTGCTGCCGGCCACGTAGTCGAAGACCTTGCAGATCCCCGTGCCGATGAAACCGTCGTACTCCACGTTGTTTCCCAGCACCATGTTCTGGGCGGCCACGCGTCCCTCCAGGTTGGCCGCGTCACCCATGGGCCAGGGCATTTTCTGGTGGGTCACCAGGTTGGTCACCTCCACGCAGTCACCGCCGGCGTAGATGTCCGCATCCGATGTCTGCATAAAGGTGTTGACCGTGATGCCGCCGCTTGCGCCGACATCAAGGCCGGCATCCCGCGCCAGGCCGGAGTTGGGCCGCACGCCGATGGCCACGACAGCCAGGTCGCAATCCAGGACACGACCGTCCGCCAGCTTGACTCCCGTCACCTTGCCGTTTTCGCCCAGGAACTCAGCCACGCCGCACCCGGTGATCACCTCGCTGCCCTTGGCGCGGATATGGTTCTCGATGTGCTTGGCCATCTCCCAATCCAGGAAGGAGAGCACCTGGTCAAGCATCTCGACAACCGTGATCTGCACGCCCCCGAGTTGCAGGGCCTCACAGGTTTCGATGCCGATGAGTCCACCGCCTACGATGACCGCCTTTTTCAAGTTGCCCGAAGCCAGGCGCTCTTTCAGATAGATGGCGTCCTCCATGCTCTGCATCGTGGTGACCCCTTCCAGGTCCTTTCCCGGCAGGTGGGGCATGATGGCGCTGGCACCGGTGGCGATAAAGAGCCTGTCGTAAGACTGGTTGCTCTCCGCCCCGGTCTCCAGGTTGCGCATGTGAACCATTTTCTTTTCACGGTCAATGGACGTCACTTCCGTGGAGGTCATTGCCTTGATATTTTTGACATTGGAAAAAAATTCCGGGTCGCGCTGCGCGCCCGTGGGTGTAGAGATCAACTGGTTGGGGTCGTCGAATACCCCGCCCACGAAATAGGGAAAACCGCAGGATGCCATGGACAGGTACTTGCCTTTCTGGATCATGATGATTTCCGCATCGCAAGCCATCCTGCGGATCTTGGCCGCGGTTTTCGGACCGGCGGCTGATCCGCCGATTATCACATAGGTTTTGGACATTTTTCCTCCTGTGTATACAAGTAAACGTTTGCAATTGAGACTATACACAAAAAAACTTGATTTTCCCAGTAAAACTACATAATCTCTCCAGATTTTACCCATTTCCGTTCGGATTAATGAAACTGCCTGAATAACGTAATGGACTGAATCAACGATGTCGGACCTTGGGCCATGTTGTCAAGTCCCGTCTCCTGATACCTGTCTAAATAAAGTTGAAGAGTTGGAAAGTTGAAGAGGGAAGAAGTGAAAAGAGTTTGGCGCAATTTGAGTAAGCGCGACTACATTTACTGGTGGGTTGACGGGGTATATTTTAATGTTCGGTTGGAAGGAGAGCGTAATTGCATTCTGATGATCATTGGAGTAACTCAAGACGGACACAAGGAGTTGTTGGCCATTTCAGACGGTATACGCGAGAGCGAGTTGTCATGGATGGAGTTGTTGCCGGATCTGAAGCAACGCGGCATCAGAACTGGTCCGCTGTTGGCAACGGGTGACGGTTCATTGGGGTTCTGGAAAGCCCTTTACAAGGTTTTCCCTCTGACAAAGCAACAGCGGTGTTGGGTTCACAAGACGGCCAACGTGCTCGATAAGCTTCCGAAAAAGCTCCAGGAGCAGGCCAAGAAAGATATCCACAGCATCTACCTGGCAGAGAGCAAGAAGAAAGCCCTGGAAGTTTTCTCATACTTTGAGAAGAAATATGCCCACTACGAGAAAGCGGTTCAATGCCTGGTCAAGAGTAAGGATGAGACCTTGGCATTCTATGACTTTCCAAAGGAACACTGGAGACATATCCGCTCCACTAATCCAATCGAATCAGCGTTCGCCACAGTGCGCTTGCGAACACATAAAACCAAAGGTTGTGGCTCGAGCAAAGCTACGTTAACCATGGTTTTTAAGTTGGCCCAAGCGGCAGAAAAGGGCTGGCAGAGAATCCACAGTCACCAACTGCTGGTCCTTGTGGCTTCAGGAGTCAAATTCCAGGACGGGGTGATGCATGCGGCTTGATCAAAGAACACCACCGTACACAACATTTGACAATATCTCTTCTACTTCTTCCCTCTTCAACTTTTCAACTTTCCAACTCTTCAACTGTATTTAGGCAGGGAACAGGCTTGTTAACAATTTGGATCATTTGGTTCTCTTCCATTTTGTGGGTAGTGTACCATTCTTTCTGTAAATTGTATTTGGGTTGTTAAGGGCACTTGCCCTTAAGTTGAGAGGCGGGCCATAATTGACCTTCTTGATGTGTGACGACACTAA
>Ga0129302_1000507_pt1 | contig 29192 bp, 24 predicted proteins | sample BlaSprsedimmetaG_FD_94476 | JGI IMG/M metagenome (GOLD analysis project Ga0129302, IMG submission 94476) | Hot spring sediment bacterial and archeal communities from California, USA to study Microbial Dark Matter (Phase II) - Blank Spring... | ecosystem: Environmental > Aquatic > Thermal springs...
CCGCCGGATCACAATCCGGCAGTTTACAGGCGACGTGTTGGCTTCCGTCACCACCCATGATGGCCCTTGCACCATCGACGCGGATTGTGATCCGCACTGCACACGTAGGCTGAGCAGTTACCTTCTAAATTCGATTTCAAAATCCTGTCATGCAGACCGGCTTCTCGGCCACGGCAAATATCCGGTCGAGCACGTCCAGGTATCCCACGTCGGAGATTTCGGCCAGGCTGTACTGGTACAGGCGCCGGAACGTGACCGCGCCGGCCAGGAGGGATGAGAAGTCGGCCACGTCCATCGAAACAGTCACGTCACGGTCGGGGCCATCGACGAGCCGCACCCGGCCCTCCTCGAAACGCAGGTACGTGCTGCCCGCGTTCTCCGGCAGGAAGTTATCGTCGATGATCAACTCGAGCTGGCAGGTCTGCCCGCCAAAGTCGCGCTCCGCCAGCAACTCGAACATGCGGGGCACGTCGCTGACCCGGTACATCAGCCCCACTCCCTGCACGTTGCTCTCGTGATAGACGGTGGGGATCATCGCGCCGGAATCATTCCGGGGGTCCCACAGCAGGAAGTGAAAGTACTCGTCCTGGGTATCGAAGACCACGCGCGCCACCTGGTCGGCCTGGGTGTGTAAGAAAGTCATCAACGCCGCCAGTGCCTCGCGTGTCTCGTGGACGAATTCGTAAACGTGAATGTCGTTGTGCAGGAAGTGCTTACCTCGCTCGAAGGCAAAGACTATGTAACCACCGATCCGGCCCTCTGCATCGTCGTACCCCACGATCCGCAACTTGGGGTTCTCCATCATCCGTTCTATCTCGTAGGCCGACTTTTCGATCAGCCCATGGATCCGGTCGAGCACCCGGTGGTAGCAGTCCAGCAGCGGCTGGACGTCCGATGCTCCCACGTACCGCACGTGAACCTTGTCACCCTCCCGGGGCAGGGCCTTGGGATCGACCCGGTACTGGTTCATCTTCGTCACACAACCAAAGCCCATCTTGCGGTAGAAATCGGGGCGGAAGGGATAGATGATGGTCAGGGGCACGCCGCGCTCACGATAGCGCCGGAGCATGTAGAGCACGATCTCCTTGGCGACGTGCTCTTTCTTGTGCAGGAGATCGACGCCCATTTCTCCCCCGCCGCCGGCCGGCATGCGCACCTGCAAGAAGTTCATCTGAAAGTCGTAGAAACGAGCGCCGCCCAGCAGTTCTCCATCCCGAAAAAGGCCGTGGAAGCGAACGCCTGGCAACTCCTCGTGCGCTTTGAGCATCCGCTGTTTGAGTTGCGCTTTTTCTTCCGCCGTATCGATCTTTCGCCCGGGATAGGCATTCCAGACGATGTCAACCATTGCGTCGAAATCCGACGCCGTCAATTCCCTTATTTCACTCACGTTTTCCTCCAAACCCCCGCCCATTCGCTATAAACGGGCAACAGGCTGAGTCGTTACTTTTCACAATGAACAGCCGGAATTCGTGTCATTTGTCCTTTCGCGCCATTCGTGATCCAAAGATGTTGGGTAATGATGTACTCAAAGACATGTCGAGATATAAGCGTGTAGATCAGCCAGTGCCCGTTGGGCATACGCCTGGTATCGCTTTCGCCTGTTGCGCACCGGCGGTGAAAGGGGCGGCATCAGGCCAAAATTGGCCTTCATCGGTTGAAACTTGTCCGGCTCGGCGTGACTCACGTAGTGGCACAGGGCCCCCAACATCGTCGTGGGCGGCAACACCACCGGCTCTTCTCCCAGCACTTGGCGCGCCGCGTTGACGCCCGCCACCCATCCGCTCCCCACACTGCCCACGTACCCCTCGGCGCCGGTGATCTGTCCGGCGAAGAACAAGCCAGGCCGGGCGCGGAACTCCATGCTCGGGGCCAACAGGAGCGGCGCGTTGATGAACGTGTTCCGGTGCATCTGCCCGTAGCGCACAAACTCTGCTTGCTCCAGTCCGGGGATGAGGCGAAATACCCGTTCCTGCTCGCCGTAGCGGAGGTTGGTCTGGAACCCCACCATGTTATAGAGGGTGCCCGCCAGGTTATCCTGCCGCAACTGCACAACCGCATAGGGTCGCTGTCCAGTACGCGGATCGGTCAAGCCCACCGGGCGCAATGGGCCGTAGGCCAACGTATCCCGTCCCCGATCAACCATCACCTCGACCGCCAGACAACCCTCGAAGAAGCGATCCGGCTCTCGCTCGAAATCGCGCAACGGAATCCGTTCTGCCCCCGCCAACGCATCCACGAAACGATCGTACGCTTCTTTCGTCATCGGGCAATTGATGTAATCGGCGTCCCCTTTGCCATAACGAGAGGCCCGGAAAGCTATCGACATGTCGATGGAATCGACCGCCACGATGGGCGCGAGGGCGTCATAGAAGTAGAGATAATCCTCTCCCATCAGCTCGGCGATCTGCGCCGCCAGCGCATCGGACGTGAGCGGCCCGGTCGCGATGACGACCGGGCCGTCCGGGATGCTCGTAATCTCTTGCCGCACCAGCCGGATATGGGGGTGGGCGCCAATGCGCTGGGTGACCTCGGCGGCAAAGCGCTCCCGGTCGACCGCCAACGCGCCGCCCGCCGGCACCTGGGTCTCGTCGGCGCAGGCCAGGACCAGGGAATCCAGGGCGCGGAGTTCATGCTTCAGTAAACCCGAAGCCCGATCCGGCAAATCGGAACCGAGGCTGTTGGAGCAAACCAACTCAGCCAGCCGATCACTGACGTGAGCCGGCGTCATCTGGCCTGGCCGCATCTCGTACAGGACCACGTCCAGATCCCGCTCGGCGATCTGCCACGCCGCCTCGCTTCCCGCCAACCCACCTCCGACCACTTTCACAAGCATACGGCGCCTTCCCTTTCCTCTTCCACGCGTCCTCTCACTCAAGTCACTGAGGACACGTCGGCTCGTTCGGCAACGCATTCAGCAACGACATCGCCTTCGCTGGCCCAACGTTCGTATACCTCGGCTACCGCCGCAACAAAGGCCTTGAAAAGCGGGTGTGGGCGCGTGGGTCGGGACTTGAACTCGGGGTGGAACTGGCTCCCCAACATGAAGGGATGCTCGGCCAATTCGGCGATCTCGACCAGGCGGCCGTCGGGAGAAAGGCCGCTGAAAACCAACCCGGCCTCCTGCAACATCTCCCGGTAAGCGTTGTTGACCTCGAAGCGATGGCGATGACGTTCCTGTATCTTTGATTCGCCGTAGGCCCGAGCTGCCTTCGTGCCCGGCGTCAGGTGACAGGGATAGAGCCCCAAGCGCATCGTGCCACCCATGTCCACGATGGTTCGCTGTTCTGGCATGAGGTCGATCACGGGATAACGGGTGTGGGGGTCGAACTCGGTGCTGTTGGGCTCGTCGCTACCCAAGGCCTCGCGCGCCAATTCGATGATCAACACCTGCAAACCCAGGCACAAACCCAGATAGGGCGTCCCGTTCTCGCGCGCCCAACGGGCTGTATCGACCTTGCCCTCGATCCCCCGATCTCCGAATCCACCGGGGACGACGACACCGGCGACACCCTCCAGTTTCTCCCATCCCCGTCCACGCTCCAGGGCCTCGGAACTGACGTAACGCACATCGACGTCCCACCCTTGCACCTGGGCGGCGTGATACAGGGCCTCACGTACGCTGATGTAGGCGTCGTGAAGCTCGACGTACTTTCCAACGATGGCGATGGGCAACGCCGGTTTGGGTGACCGAATACGGGAGACCAATTCACGCCACTCGGCCAGATCCGGCCGCCCGACGTCCAGTTCCAGCCGGTCGACGACGAAGTCGCCCAGCCCGGCATCCTCCAAAAGCAGGGGAATTTCGTATAACAATGGCGTCGTCACCAACGGCACCACGGCCCGCCGCTTGACGTCGCAGAAGAGAGAAATCTTATCACACAAGGCATCGTCCACCTCGTAATCGGTCCGGGCGATGATGACGTCCGGCTGAATGCCGATGGAACGAAGTTCGCGCACACTGTGTTGCGTGGGCTTGGTCTTCAATTCGCCGGTCGCGCCGATGTGCGGCAAGAAGGTCACGTGGATATAGAGGGTGTTCCTGTGCCCCACGTCCCACCGCATCTGGCGCAACGCCTCCAGGAACGGCAAGCCTTCGATGTCACCTACGGTGCCGCCGACCTCGACCAACACGACGTCGGCATGGCTCTGTTCTCCTACCAGCATGATGCGGCGCTTGATCTCATTAGTGATGTGCGGGATCACCTGGATCGTCCCACCCAAGAAATCCCCTCGACGCTCCCGGGCGATAATCTCAGCGTAGACCTGACCGGTCGTCACATTGCTGGCCTGGCTCAAATTCTCGTCGATGAAACGCTCGTAATGGCCCAGGTCCAGATCGGTTTCGGCCCCATCATCGGTGACGAAAACCTCGCCGTGTTGATAAGGCGACATCGTTCCCGGATCGACGTTGATGTATGGGTCCAATTTCTGGATCGAAACCCGCACACCCCGTGCCTTGAGGATCCGGCCAACAGAAGCCGCGGTCACACCTTTTCCTACACTACTGACCACTCCACCGGTGCAAAAAATGTACTTACACATATCACCTCTTATCTTTCCACACGCCCCCTGAAGGCTTCTAAAACAAATTATCTATTAAAAGTAGTGAGGAGGGTCGCTTGAAGCGACCCTCCTCATAAAAAGTGCTATCCTCAATTCCATACCAGACCCAAACACAAAGTCAATGCCTTTCAGCTGGTCAGGCGATAAGAATCTACAACAAGGCGGTCAAATCCTCGGCCGCTCGTCGCATATCCAGGAAGATGAGTCCAAGCTTGGCGTCTTCGCGGGCCAAAGTCGTCAGAACAGCTTCCTCCCCCACCGACGTCAAGAGCACGTAACCCCCTTTGCCCTTGACGTAGACCTGGCTCAATACACCGCGCCCCAACTCACCAGCGATCCGCTCACCCAAAGAAATCATTGCCGCCGACATCGCAGAGACGCGATCTTCCTCCACGTTTGAGGGAAGCGCGGATGCAATAATCAATCCGTCGACACTGACCACGGCCGAGGCCTCAATATCAGTCGAACTGGTCTGCAAGTCTCGCAACCGTTCTACGATGAGTTCTCCGCGTGATTTTGCCATCCACCCTCCTTGTCGTTATAGATATAGTGTCTCGCGCTCGCCTCGCCCATCACCTACCGGAAAAGGCGGCCCGAAGCGCTCACTTTTTAGATTTCCAAGTGATTCTACAATAGCCCAACTATATCATAAGACCATGAACGTGTCAAATAAAACGACGTCGAGGATGGAAAAACAAATGCAAAACCCCAAAGGCTCAGTTTTTCAGGGAGGTCGTTCGCTAAAACCCAAGTTCGAACCAGTTGGTGCCGGTGATGATTGAGCAAGCCAGGATCACGAAGAGGATCGACAGGATAATCCCGCATCCGCAGCCAGTGCAAGACAATCCCTTGCCAAAACCGAAACGCTCTTGCAGCCAATCGAAGACCCAATTGAGCAACGCCAATTTCAAAATTCCTGATAGACAACCTGGTCTATTGTCCATGTTTAGATTTCCTCCTTAAAGCATAACCTGTGAATCACCCGTTTACAATAGGTTCCGATCAAGACGATCATCACACATCACCCACTTCCTAATACGAGGATCGAGGTACGAAGGTTGCACAGAATGCCAACTTGCTCGTTGGGAATGAAGCGGTATAATAGCCCTAGCCTGGCAGAAGCAGAGCCAAGAGGCGTTTCAAAAAAGTAGAATCGCCTGAATTCTGAGAAGATATTCGTGATGCTGGCAACTGCACATCGTCGTCTGCGGCAAGCGACTTAGGAGCGCCTTAGATGTATCAACAAGTGGTTGTTCTGCTCGATGGATCTAAATTAGCGGAGGACGTGCTTCCTTATGCGATAGCGCTGATTCGCGGGAAAGCGTGTCGAGTCTATTTGCTCTCGGTTGTTTCTCCTACGAAAAGTATCGTGTTGGACCTTTCATCTTCCATCGTTCAATCGGAGGAGGATCCCTCGGTAGAACAAAAGCACGTCGAATCCGATATGGTCACATATCTCCAAGCAGTGGCGGAGCAGGTACGAGCGCTCGTCAACGACGTGCAGATCAGCGTTCGTTTTGGTCGACCAGCGGAGGAGATACTCCGCTTTGTCGAAGAAGTTAAAGCAGACCTGGTGGTGATGTCTACCCATGGTCGTTCGGGGATCACACAGTGGGTTTTTGGCAGCATTGCCGACCGGGTGTTGCGCCGTGTCACGTGCCCGGTGCTCTTGGTTCGAGCCGGGTACACGCAACCTCATTCGAGATATCAGCGCATTCTCATCCCGTTGGACGGTTCCGAATTAGCGGAACAGGTATTGCCCTACACGAAAGCTTTAACACGCTCTTCCAAGTCAAGCAACGAGGATTTAGAGAGCACAACAATTTTTCTCGTCTCGGTTCTGACGACCGGATTAGGCGACCGCACAGTGGCCTTGTTGACGAGCTATCCGCCAGGGTTGCAACTGACCACCACGGCCCTCGATCAGGCCGAGGTCGAGCTCCTGACGTATCTACGCAGTGTAGCGGCGTTTTTCCGCCAGGAAGGGACGATGGCGCAAACAATGATACGTCGGGGTTCACCGGCTGATGAAATCCTGGACTATGCGGATGAGATCGAAGCAGACTTGATCAGTATGACGACCCACGGATTTTCTGGCGTTAGCCGCTGGGTTTATGGCAACGTGGCGGGCAAGGTATTGCAGGGAGCAAAATGCCCTCTGCTCCTGGTTCGCCCCCAATTTAAATAAGGAGGAACGTAGTATGAATATCGGTATCCCAAAGGAACGAAGGGATCTGGAACGTCGGGTAGGGCTGCCTCCCCGGGGAGTCGAGTTGCTGGTTCGAGCCGGTCACACCTGTTACATCGAGAAAGAAGCTGGTCTGGCCTCTGGATTCACCGACTATCACTATGAACGGGCGGGTGGGCGCATCGTCTACTCTGGCGAGGAGGTATATGGACGCTCCGACTTGATCGCCAAGGCGGTTCGTCCCACCGAGGATGAAGTAGCGTGGCTGCGTGAGGGGCAAATCATCGCCGGTTTCATGCACCTGGCAGCGGCGAGACGGCAGCGGGTCGAGACGATGCTGGAAAAGCGCATCACCGTCATCGCTTACGAGAGCATCGAGATGGCGGATGGCACGTTGCCCGTCCTGCGAACGATGAGCGAGGTCGCCGGACGGATGGCGCCCCAGTTAGCCTCGACCTTCTTGCAAAGCGATCACGGCGGGCGCGGCGTGCTGCTCAGCGGCGTGCCGGGGATTCCAGCGGCGCGGGTGGTCATCGTGGGCGGCGGCGTTCTGGGGATGAACGCCGCCCGCACCTTCCTCGGCTTGGGCGCCGACGTGTTCGTCCTGGATCGAGATTTGGATCGCTTGCGCGAGATCGATCAGATGTTCAATGGGTGTATCACGACCCTGGTCTCGTACCCCTTCAACATCGCTTACGTGGCCCGCTTCGCCGAGGTCTTGATCGGCGCGGTGTTGATACCTGGCTCTCGGGCACCTATCGTGGTCACCCGCAAGATGCTTCGCTCAATGAAGACCGGTGCAGTCATTTTGGACTTCAGCATCGACCAGGGTGGTTGCGTGGAGACGAGCCGCCCGACGACGATGCGCGACCCAACTTACATCGAGGAGGGCGTCGTTCACTTCTGCGTGCCCAACGTGCCCGGTTCGGTCCCCCGGACGGCGACGCACGCATTTAGCAACGCCGTGTGGCCATACCTGCGCCGCCTGGTCGAGATGGATGTGGATCAAGCCCTGGAGGAGATGCCGGCCCTGGCGCGAGGTGTGGTGGTCAGAGATGGAGAAATTGTCAACGAAGCTTTATCCGCCGCTTACTACGCTGGAACGGAGAGTGAATAATGAGTTGGATGAAAACTTACGAGAGTCGTGTGACGACGGCTGAGGAGGCTGTCGAGGTCATCAAGTCAGGCGACCGCATCTTTTTGACAGGCAATTGTAGCGTTCCCCAGAAACTGCTGGCCGCATTGGTCGACCGGGCCCAGGAATTGGAGAACGTCGAGGTCTGTCACGCGCTGACCATCGGCGCGAGCGATTACGTCGCGCCGGAGATGGAGGGGCACATCCGGGCCAACTCGCTGTTCATTGGGCCAAACGTGCGTAAAGCGGTTCAGGAGGGGCGGGCGGATTTCACGCCGGTGCTGCTTTCGGAGTTCACGTTGCTCTTCAAGCAAGGGGTGTTGCCCCTGGACGTGGCTTTTGTGAATCTTTCTCCGCCGGACGAGCACGGGTTCTGCTCCTACGGCGTCGAGACCGGTCTGACCAAGACGCCGGCCGAGTCGTCGAAAATCATCATCGCCGAGATCAACGAGCATATGCCCCGCTGTTTGGGAGATTCTTTCATTCACGTCAGCCGTCTGGACCACATCGTGCCGGTCGATTACCCACTGCTGGAACTGTCGATGTCGGCGGGTGGGCTTTCGGACGTTCATATCAAGATCGGCGAGTTTGCCGCCGATCTGATCCCCGATGGCGCGACGATGCAGATGGGCATTGGCGCGATTCCCGACGCGATACTGAATTTCCTCTCCGACAAGCGGGACCTGGGCATTCACACAGAGCTGTTTTCTGATAGCGTGATCGACATGGTGGAGGCAGGCGTCATCACCAACGCCCGCAAGACGCTGCATCCAGGCAAGATCACGGCTGGCTTTATGATCGGCACACACCGCATCTATGATTGGGCCCACGACAATCCACTCATCGAATTGCATCGCACCGAGTACGTCAACGACCCCTTCATCATCGCGCAGAACGAGCGCCAGGTCGCCATCAACTCGGCCATTGAGGTCGATCTAACGGGCCAGGTATGCGCCGACTCTATCGGCCCCAAGCTCTATAGCGGCGTGGGCGGTCAGCTCGACTTCATCTACGGCGCGTCCCGCTCGAAGGGCGGCGTGCCCATCATCGCGCTGCCGGCCACGGCCAAGGGTGGGGAGTTGAGCCGGATCACGCCGATGCTCAAGCAGGGCGCTGGCGTCGTGACGACGCGCTATCACGTCCACTACGTGGTCACCGAGTACGGCGTGGCGACGCTGTACGGCAAGACAATCCGCGAACGGGCGAAGGAACTGATCAACGTCGCAGCCCCGCAGTTCCGGGATGAGCTGACGAAAGCGGCGAAAGCACTCAACTATATCTAACGGGTGCGTTTCATTTCATTTGGGTGTGGTAACTGCTCAGGCCAGCCCCTTGCTGCGATGGAGAGCGGGGGCCCCCACCCATCCGCTGCAAACGGACGGTAGGCTGAGCAGTTACGACTGATGTTCAGTTGCCGGGCAATGCGCGATCTCGCAACAGGGCTGTTCTCCCGAATAAACTCTAATATGGCCGACCGGTTGACGTTGCGCATCAAGCTGACCGTAACGCTTCTCATCTATGGGATACGCCTTTCAATTCTAACACCAAAAAGCCCAGCACGTCACTTACTTTCTACCAGAACGCATTGGTGTTGGCGTAATCACAACCGGCCTCGGCGCGAGACGCGAAGGTCATTGTGACGCGCCTTTCCGGGGTTCTGGCGCCCGCTACACCGGGAGCGCACCATTTAAGTGATTGACTTATTATACCCTGTGTATATAATGATATCTCTGGACCGACGGTCGTCAACGCTGGGGACGTCATCGGTATACGAACATCTTAGAAAGGAATTTTCAATGAAAGCAACCCTTCTACTGACAGGCAGACCGGGCGTCGGTAAAACGACGGTCATCAAAGCGGTGGCTCAATCGCTGGGCGACCGGGCCGGCGGTTTCTACACCGAGGAGATCAGCGGCCCCGGAGGGCGCAAGGGTTTCCGCCTGGTCACCCTGGATGGACGTGACGCAATCATGGCCCACATCGACCTGCGAAGCAGCGAAAGACCACGCGTCAGTCGTTACGGCGTAGACGTGACTGCCATCGAGCGCGTGGGCGTCCGGGCGATCGAGCAGGCGATGAAGCACGAGAAAATCGTCGTCATAGACGAGATCGGCAAGATGGAGCTTTTCAGCGGCTCGTTCAAAAGCGTCGTGCTGCAAGCCATCGGCAGGCACGTGGTGATCGCGACGGTCATGGCCAAGCCCAATCCCTGGGTCGAGGGACTCACTCTTATGCCCAAGGTCACACTCTGGGAAGTGACCGCCCAGAATCGGGATCGAATGGTACAGCAGGTCATGGATTGGGTGAAGGGTCGGTAGATTGGTAGATTGGTAGATTGGTAGATTGGTAGATTGGTAGATTGGTAGATTGGTAAATCGGTAGTTGGTGGGGTTTTTCCGGGCCGATTGGACTGGTATAAATAAGTCCAATTGGCCCTTTACATTGGAGAAAAACGGGATAGAATAGGATTGGATCAAACCAATCGAGGGGCTGTCTGAAAAATCAAAATTCACACATGGTTCTCCACACTGAATTACCAAACACGCTCTGAAGAGGATGGCAAGTGATGAATCTCGAAATCGACACGCAAAGTAACATCCCGGCTTATCTACAGATCTGCCACCAATTGCGTGACCAAATCCTCCAGGGTGACATTCCCACCGGCACCCAACTCCCCCCGGAGCGAACGCTGGCCAGCGCCCTCGGCGTCTCTCGAAGCACCATCGTCAACGCCTATGGGGAATTGAAAGCGGAGGGGCTGGCGACCGGTTACGTCGGGCGCGGCACCATCGTCGAGACCCCACCCACCCACCTCGGCTCTCACCCCATCGCCTGGCCCGTCCATCTCAGCGCCCTAGGCCATCGCCTGACCCAATATCCTCACACCGCCGACCTGCCCGCGCTCCGGTTGAGCGGCCGTCCGGACGTCGTCTCTTTCGCCCTGGGGCTGCCCGACACCGACCTAATCCCGCCAGATCGGTTGGCCGTCGCCTGGCAGGCCATCGTCGAGCGCTTTGGCCCCACAGCCATCAATATGTGCCCGCCCCAGGGGTTGCCCGCCGTGCGCGAGGCCATCGCCCGGCGGATGGAGAGACGCGGCACCACTGTCGCCCCGGAGCACATCATCGTCGTCAACGGTTCCCAGCATGGGCTAGATCTCCTATTGCGACTACTGGTGGAACCGGGAGATACGATCTTGAGCGAGGTGCCGACCTATTTTGGCGCGCTGCGCTGCTTCCAGACCTGGGGAGCGCGTATCATCGGCGTGCCGGTCGACGAGCGGGGTATGGACGTCGCTCGGGTGGAATCCCTGCTGGCTCGCTACCATCCCAAGTTCATCTACACCGTGCCCACCTACCAGAATCCCACCGGCGCGACGATGAGCCTGGAACGACGCCAGCGTCTCCTGGCCCTGGCCCAACAATACCAAGTCCCCATCGTCGAAGACGACCCATTCAGCGATCTCTATTTCGACGATCCCCCGCCGCCGCCCATCAAGGCCCTTGATCGCCACGGGCACGTCCTGTACCTGAGCACGTTCTCCAAGAGCCTAGCGCCGGGCCTGCGCGTGGGATGGCTGGCAGCAGCGCGCCCCATCGTCCAGCACGCTGCGCTGCTCAACCAGATCACCGAATTGCAACCGAACACCATCGGCCAGCATCTGGTCGTCGAGTTTGCCCGGCGCGGCTGGTTGGAGGATCAAATTGTCCAGGCCCGCGCTGCCTATAAGGAAAGATGCGCCGCGATGGACGCCACGCTGAAACGCCGCCGGGCGCCTGGCCTACGCTGGACATCCCCGACGGGCGGGATGTTTCTCTGGCTCCATCTCCCTGAGGCCATCACCGCACGTGAGCTCCTGGAGGAAAGCGCACGACAGGGCGCCATCTTCTTGCCGGGGGATCTGATGCACCTATCCGATGGACACAGCAACACTTGCCGGCTCAATTTCAGCATACCTGATCCGCCCGCGATCGAACGGGGCATCACCGCTATGATGACAGCCCTGAAAAAACTGCTCGACCGGCCAGATGAAACCGGACGCACGCGCGCGATGACAGACACGATCGTTTAAGTCATAAGTCCTAAGTCATAAGTCCTAAGTCCTACGTTTACGGTAAGATCATGCAACGAGTGGGATCTTTTTTCTACAGGCATTCAAAAGACACGAATGGTGTATCATTTGTCTCCGTTAGCCGTTGACGGTTCTGGAAAACGCGGTAAAATAATAATTTACTAAGGAGGTTATAAAGAATGTATACAGAAACTGGCACCGATAAAGTCAAACGTGGGCTGGCTCAGATGCTCAAGGGCGGCGTCATCATGGACGTCGTCAGCGCCGAGCACGCCCGCATCGCCGAGGAGGCTGGCGCCTGCGCGGTGATGGCCCTGGAACGGGTTCCGGCCGACATCCGCGCCCAAGGAGGCGTGGCCCGTATGTCGGATCCCGATAAGATCGTCGAGATCCTCGAGGCGGTCTCCATCCCGGTGATGGCCAAATGCCGCATCGGGCATTTCGTGGAGGCACAGATCCTGGAGGAACTGGGCGTCGACTTCATCGACGAGAGTGAGGTTCTGACGCCGGCCGACGAGCAACATCACATCGACAAGCGACAATTCAACGTCCCCTTCGTCTGCGGGTGTCGCATGTTGGGCGAGGCCTTGCGTCGCATCGGCGAGGGCGCAGCGATGATCCGCACCAAGGGCGAGGCCGGCACCGGCGACGTCGTCGAGGCGGTGCGTCACGCCCGGGCTGTATTGGGCGAGATCCGCCGGCTGGAAACGATGGCGCCGGAGGAGATGATGGCCTACGCCAAGGAGATCGGCGCGCCTTACGACCTGGTGGTCGAGACAGCCCAACTGGGACGCCTACCGGTCGTCAACTTTGCCGCCGGTGGCGTCGCGACGCCGGCCGACGCCGCGCTGATGATGCAACTGGGCGTGGACGGCGTCTTCGTCGGGAGCGGCATCTTCAAGTCCGGCGATCCGACCGCCCGGGCCCACGCCATCGTCCAGGCGGTCACCCACTACGACAACGCCGAAATCCTGGCCGAAGTCAGCCGGGGGCTGGGCGAGCCGATGGTGGGCATCAACATTGGCGACATCCCGGAGACGGCCCGCCTGGCGACGCGGGGTTGGTAAATGAAAATTGGGGTTCTAGCCGCCCAGGGAGCCTTCATCGAGCACGAGAAAGCGCTGCAACGAATAGGCGCCGAGGTGATAGAAGTACGCCTGTCGGAACACCTCGAGGACCTGGACGGGCTCATCATTCCCGGCGGCGAATCGACCACCATCGGCAAGGTCGCCCGCCGCTGGGGTCTCATCGAACCCATCCAGGCCTTCGCCCAGACCGGTCGTCCCATCTGGGGAACATGCGCCGGTATGATCCTGATGGCCAAACAGGTGATGGACGGCGCACCCGAGCAGCCCACGCTGGACCTGATGGACATTGCCGTCCGTCGCAACGCCTTTGGTCGCCAGGTCGACAGTTTCGAAGCCGATCTGGACGTTCGGGTGTTGGGCGCCGAACCCTTTCACGCCGTATTCATCCGGGCGCCTCTCATCGAGCACGTCGGAGAGGACGTTGAGGCCCTGGCCCAATTGGAAGATGGCACCATCGTCGCCGCTCAACAGGGCCACCTGTTGACGACGTCCTTTCATCCTGAATTGACCGAGGACGACCGGTTTCACCGGTATTTTCTTGAACTTTCGGATTGAGGAGCTAATCATACGCGCATGAGTTATCACAATCACATTACAGACGACCTGGACGCCATCATGGACGTCCTGCCGGAGGACATTCGCACCGCCCTGAAAGACGTCGGACGGCGCAACGAACTCCTGGAAGCCATCTTGGACCTGGGCCGGGTGCCCACCGCTCGCTACACGGATCGCGAGATCGTGTTGCGAGAGACGGAGGTCACGCGGGACGAGATCCAATACGTCGTGGAGCGCGTTGGAGAATTCGACGACGATAACCGGGCTGGCATCGCCCGTACCCTGCACCGCATCGCCGCTATCCGCAATCGGCAGAGCGACGTCGTGGGCATCACCTGCCGGGTCGGCCGCGCCGTCTATGGCACCATCACCATCATCCAGGACATCATCGAAAGCGGCAAAAGCATTCTCTTGCTGGGCCGGCCGGGCGTCGGCAAGACGACGATGTTGCGGGAGGCGGCCCGGGTGCTGGCGGAAAAGAAGCGGGTCATCATCGTCGATACCTCCAACGAGATTGGCGGTGACGGTGACATCCCCCATCCCGCCATCGGCCGGGCCCGCCGGATGCAGGTGGAGATGCCCTCGCTCCAGCACGAGGTGATGATCGAGGCGGTGGAGAATCACAACCCGGAGGTGATCATCATCGACGAGATCGGGCGCCAGCTGGAGGCCGAGGCCGCGCGCACCATCGCCGAGCGAGGCGTCCAACTGATCGGCACCGCTCACGGTAATACGCTCGACAATCTGCTCCTCAATCCCACGCTATCCGATCTCATCGGCGGCATCGAGAGCGTAACCCTGTCTGACGAAGAGGCACGCCGACGCGGCACACAGAAGACGATCCTGGAGCGTCGCGCGCCACCCACCTTCGACGTCCTGATCGAAATCCAGGACCGGCAGAAACTCCTCATCCATCACAGCGTGGCAGAATCGGTGGACAGTATGTTGCGCGGCCGACCGCTGGACGCGGAACTGCGTTACCGGGATCCGGAAGGGAAAATCCACAAGGAACATACCGCGCCGGCCTCGCTATCAGAACGGGGAAAAAAAAGCACTGCCCCCCAACCAACCGCGACACCGCTCGTTCGGGAGATCCAGAAGAGCAAGGAACCGGTGCGCATCTTTCCCTATGGCATTGCTCGCAACCGGTTGGAAAAGGCGGCCGAGCGGATGCACACCCCCATCTATCTATCGAAAGATCTGGACAAGGCCGACATCTTGATCACCACCAAGCGCTTCTATCGCAAGCGCCCCCGCCTGATCGTGGAAGCAGAACGGCAAGGGATGCCCATCTACGTCCTGCGGGCCAACACCATCTCGCAGATGGAAGCCTGCATCCACGACCTGCTCGCCACTGACGACGCGCGAGACCCTCTGCTGCAGGGTCAACGGGAAGCGGAAGAAGCGATTCGACAGGTGTTAAATGGTATACCCTCGGTAACCCTCGCGCCCCAAAACGCTTACGTGCGCCGCCGGCAGCACGAAATGGCCCGCGAGGCGGATCTAGCGTCGTCGTCGCGGGGTAAAGAGCCGCATCGTCGGGTGAGCATCTACCGGGAGGAGTGAGCGCTTTGTTCATCACGTTCGAAGGGCCCGATGGGAGTGGAAAAACGACCCAGTTCCATCTACTGGTTACATGGCTACACAAAAAAGGATACCCGGTCATCTCGACCCGCGAACCGGGCGGCACCGACATCGGCGAACAAATTCGCGACGTCTTACATAACCCCCAGAACACCGCGATGGACGCCCGGACGGAGATCCTGCTCTATTCCGCCTCGCGGGCCCAGCACGTGGCCCAGCACATCCGGCCGGCGCTGGCCCAGGGCAAGATCGTCGTCAGCGATCGTTACGCCGACAGCACCCTGGCCTACCAGGGATATGGACGCCAGCTGGACCTGGAAACGCTTCGCCAGATCACGACCTTTGCTACCGGGGGGCTCGTTCCTGATCTCACGCTCTATCTCGACATCAGCGCCCAGAAGGGATTGTCCCGGCGGCGATTGGGCGGCGGGGAATGGAATCGACTGGATGCCGAAGCCCTGGAATTTCACCAGCGGGTGAGGGCCGGTTATCATGAGTTAGTGAAGCAAGAACCGGATCGGTGGGTCATCGTAGACGCCGCCCGTCCGATAGAGGGGATACAGGCCGAAATCAGGGCCACAGTGGGCGAAAAACTGGAGCAAATCAAAAAGACGCGCGACCTGTAGCCCGTGCATACCCCAGGTCACGCGTCTTATAACGATAGAATGTTCTTCATGATCCGACATCTCTGGATCACGAATGGCACGAATGGACAAATGGACAAATGACACGAATTCTACTGGAGGTTGTAAAAACATTCGTGAAATTCGACCATGCGTGTGATTCGTGATAGAAAGTCAGCCTTTTGACCACGAATGTCGAGTAGCAAAAGAATGTTCTAGAAGTCCATCCCGGCGTCGAAATCTCCCCCGCCCATCAGGTCGGGCATCGATTGTTCGATCGCCTCTGGGTCTTCGCCGGACTCCAGGCGGCCGACGACCTCGTCGAATTCCGGTCCCAGGTCTTCTCCGACCTCGCTGCTCATCTTGCGCATCCAACGCCCCAGGCTCTTGGGATCGTTTTCGTCGAAGTCGGGCATGTTGCTGGGATCCGCCAGATCATCCAGGCGGCTCTCTTCCGAACGGACGACCCGCACGCGGGAAACCAAACGGGTGAGATGAGCACTCCCACACCGGGGGCAGGCTTTTTCACCCGTTTCAGCGTCAGAAAAAGTGCGCCAGAAAAGCGACACGCGACGCTTGCAATCTTGACAACGATATTCATAAATGGGCACAGTATCCTCCTTATTGTCGGTATATTGGTGTATCGGTATATTGGTAAACCGGTATATTGGTAAACCGGTCTACCAGTCTACCAGTCTACCAATACACCATTTTACCAACTTACTGCGATCACGCAAGTAGGAGTATTATGAAAACTGTTTCACCGTATGACCGCAAACAACCGCCTCTCCTCGTCGTCATATCGGGGCAAGCGGGCGTCGGCAAGGATAGTTTGATCAAGCAGATGAAAGCCCGCAACTATCCCATCCACTTCATCGTCACAGCGACTGATCGTTCCGCACGTCCGGGGGAAGTCCACGGCGTGGACTATTTTTTCTTGACGACCGAAGCATTCCTGCGGATGGAGCGGGAGGGAGAGCTCCTGGAGCACGCTATCGTCTACGGACAGCATAAGGGCATCCCCAAACAGCAGGTTCGCGAGGCGATGGCCTCGGGCAAAGACGTTATCATGCGCATCGACGTACAGGGCGCGATGACCATCCGCCGCCTCGTCCCGCAAGCTGTGCTGATTTTCTTGATGGTCGAATCGGAGGAGGAACTGAGCCAGAGATTGCGCAGCCGGGGGGACGATTCGCCTGCACAGATCGAAAAGCGTCTCGCCGCCTCCCGGCAGGAACTGGCGCGCCTGTCTGAATTCGATTACGTCGTCTTCAACCGGGATAGCCAATTGGACCGCGCCGTGGACGACGTGATCGCCATCATCCGGGCGGAGCATTGCCGCGTCGAGCACCGTGTCGTCAATTTGTAAGCTGTAGCGGAAAGGTAAACTTTATGAGTCGAGTTATCGCAACCAGAAGCCCTGGCAAGATCCGTAATCAACACCGCCGCACCATCGCAGAAGCAGTGCGCCGTTTGAGTCAAAAGGCCCAGATCGATCAAGAGAGCAAAGACCTGGCGGCCTTGATCGTCTTCTGCTTGCAGGGCATGTCGGACACCGTCGACCAGACCATCGAGGCGTGGGAAAAACGGGACTACTGGCTCAAGGCCGAACGATTCCGCGAGGAATGGCGCTGGATCGACCCTGTGACCGATCAGCTAAGCACTATCATCCATCAAGGCCAGTGGGAAGAACTGCCCGCCGTGCTGGCCAGTATGATGCCCCATTTCTCCGACGTAAAAATTCGGAAGATGACGCGCAAATCCTCGCTTTGGCAGGGTGCCTTCGACAAGTTTATGGGCGCTTCCGAATCGTAATCAAAAGCCCCGCCAGTTCGACCGGCGGGGCTTAATTGATAGATCAGCTGTAACTGCTCAGGCCAGCCCCTTGCTGCGATGGAGAGTGGGGGCCCCCGCCCATTCGCTGCAAACGGACGGTAGGCTGAGCAGTTACGATCAGCTAGAATTACAGCCGCTCGTCCACACCGACGGGCAACATCACCAGGCCGCTGATGACCTTGGGATAGAAATCGGTGGATTTCTGCGGCATCTTTTCCCCCGCCGCCGTGCAGGCTCGCACCTGTTCCATCCGCGTCGGGTTCATCACCAGCAGGAACTGGGCCTCGCTCTCGTCGACCGTGTCGTAGCCCATCTGCGGATCACGCAGATATTCGATGTTCTCCTTGTTCTCGACCGCCTCCTTGCTGATGTCCAGCACCCGCTCGATGAACAACTCGTGCAACACCGTGACGTCCAGCAAGCGCCAGGCCACGTCGCGCTCGGGCAACAGCCGCTCTAGCACGCCGGGGTCTTGCAACGTGAGCACCGCGTAGCGCTCGTCGTAGAAGCCGAAGCGCGGGTGGCCCACCTGGGCCTCGGCAAGCATCGCCTCCATCGCCGCCCGATCCGCCACCGGCGTCACCTCGAAATACGCCCCGGCTGCTTCCAGGGCCTCCTGGCCGCTCATCTTGCCGTAAGAGTGGATGAGCCGGTGCGTCGGCAGAATGACCAGTCCCGGATCCGCCATGCTGACCATCGTCACCATGCGGTAATTGAAACCGGCGTTGGGCGGCGCGTCCGGGTGCTTCTCGCGCATCTCGTCCCGGTAGTTGAGGGCCGTCTCGTACCGGTGGTGTCCGTCGGCGATGATCAGGTTCTCCCGGGGAGCCATCTCCTCGAGCACCGCCTGGATCACCTGGGGATCGGTCACCGGCCAGAACTTCTGCACCACGTCGCTCTCGAACATCTCACGCAGTTCGAAACCCGCTTTCCCCTGGATAGCCATCCCCAGCAGCTCGTTGATCCGGTCGCCGGGGTAGAGCATAAAGATATGGCCAAAGTTGGCCTGGGCCGCCCGCATCAGGTTGAGCCTGTCGACCTTGGGGCCGGAGAGCGTCCGTTCGTGGGGCAAGACCACGCCCTCGTCGAAGCGGCTCAACTCGAAGGCCGCGACCAGCCCGTGGCGCGTCTTTTGGGTGCCATCGGGCATGGTAAACGACTGGTGGAGCACGTAGAGCGCAGGCCTTTCCTCCCGCATTAGCACGCCCTCCTGGAGCCAAGCCTGGTAGTAATCGCGCGCCCGGGTGTAGACGTTGTTCTGTTCGTCGTCGCCGGCCTGTTCCCGGCCCTTGATGATCCGCACCACGTTATACGGACTCAGATCATAGTACTTATCCTGCAAACCGTGCCGCACCCGGTCGTAGGGCTGGCTGATGACGGTAGACAGGTCGTCAATCTTTTCGGGGTTGTAACGTACGCCCCTGAAAGGTCGAATCGTCGCCATACTAATCTCCTGCGTACTCTATCGCGATCTGCGCCACCTCTTCGCCCACGCGCGCCGTGGCCTCAGACGTCCCCGCGCCCATGTGAGGCGAGCAGATGACCTGGGGCAGATCCATAAAGCGTTTGCCGCGCTCCTCTTTTTCGTCCTCGAAGACGTCCAACCCCGCCCCGGCGACTTTGCCCTGCTTGACCGCCTCGTAGAGCGCCACCTCGTCCAGCGTGCCGCCGCGCCCGCAATTGACGATGTAAACGCCGTCCTTCATCTTCGCGATGGCCTCGGCGTCGATCAGGTAGTGCGTGTCTGGGGTGTGTGGCACGTGGAGCGAGACGTAGTCGGAGCGGGCCAGCAGGTCATCCAGCGAGACCTGTTCGGCGAAATCAACGTCGACCGACGAACGTCGATAAAAGAGTACGTCCATCCCCAGCGCGTGAGCCTTCTCACCCACCAGGCTGCCGATGCGCCCGAAACCGATCAGGCCCAGCGTCTTGCCCGCCAGTTCCGTGCCCTTCATCTGCTTCTTCTCCCACTTGCCCTCCTGCATCGAGAGCGCCGCCTGCACGATGGGACGCGCCAACGCCAGAAGATAGCCAATAGTCAGCTCCGCCACCGAATTGGATGAAGCGGCCGGCGTATTGCGCACGTCGATGCCCTTCGCTTCGGCGTACGCCACGTCGATGCTGTCCAGGCCCACGCCGCCTCGGATGATGACTTTCAGATTGTTCGCCTTGTCGATCAAGGGCTCCCGCACCTTGGTCCGGCTGCGGACGACCATCCCGTCGTAATCGGCGATGATCTCTCCTAATTCCTCCAACGTGATATCGTCCCGTACGTCGACCTCAATCCCCGCCTCCTGCATCGCTGCAATGGCCTCGGGATCAGTTGGATCACAAACAATCACCTTCATCGTCAAACCTCCTATAGTTGGTATATTGGTATATTGGTATATTGGTATACTGGTAGATCGGTAAGTTGTCGACCGGTCTACCAGTATACCGGTCTACCAGTATACCAGTCTACCAGTATACCAGTCTACCAGTCTACCGTTAGAGTCCCAGGATGTCCTCGATTTGCCCCGTGAGCCACTTCAGATCGTCCAGGGTCAAATCGCCCATGTGCGCGATGCGGAAGCACTTTTCTTTGAGATCGCCGTAACCATTGGAGATCATCGCGCCGCGCTTGCCCAATTCCTTGTTCAGGTCGGCGACGCTGATGTCACGCGTGTTCTCGACGTTGGTCACGGTATTCGACAGATAGTTCTCGTCTGAATAGAGGGCGAAGTGACGGCGCGCCCAATCCTGGACGTAAGCGGCCATCTCCTTGTGCCGTTCCCAGTGACGTTCCAGGCCTTCCGCCAGGATGTCGTCCATCTGCGCGTTGAGCGCCTGGATCAGGCTGATGGCCGGCGTCGCCGGCGTCTGATGCTTTTCGTACCTCTTATCCATCTGGGCGTAGGAGAAGTAATACCCGTGGTTGGGCACCTGCTGACTGCGCTCACGCGCCCGATCGCTCACCGCGCAGACGGTCAAACCCGCCGGCAGAGCAAAACATTTCTGCACACCGGCCAGGCAGACGTCCAGGCCCCAGGTGTCGAACTCGATCTTCTCGCCGGCCATACAACTGACGGCGTCGACCAGGATCAGGACGTCAGGGTACTTTGCATGCACCAGGGCAGCGATGTCCGCCACCGGATTGAGCAAGCCGGTCGAGGTCTCATTCATCACCAAAGTGATGGCGTCGTAATCGTCCTGTGATAACGCCTCGTCCACCAATTCCGGGGTAATGGCTTGCCCCATCGGCACCTCGATCTTGTGACACGGCACGCCATTGGCGGCCGTAATCTGATGCCATCGCTTGGAGAACGCGCCGCAGGCCGTGTTCAGCACCTTCTTGGTCGAAGCCTGACGGACCGAGCCTTCCATCACGCCGGTCGAGGACGAGGCGTAGAGATAGACCCGTTGTTCCGTGTAGAGCATTTTCTGCAACTTGGGGGTCACATCGGCCTGAAGATCGGCGTACTCTTGGGATCGATGGCCGATCATCGGCTCAGCTTGGGCCTGCAGGATTTTCTCCCGCACGTGGGTCGGCCCTGGGATAAACAACTTCTTGTACATAGATCAACCTCCTGTTTTGCTATAGTTCAACCGGAACCGAATCAAATAAGGGTTTCTGAATCGGAAACCCCATCAACCAATCTGTAAAAAGCGTGATTCAGAGAGCAATGATGAGTAACCGACGGTCATTGGCGACAAACCAAAAAGTCACATTGAGGAATATCCCTAACCCGGTGCGATCTAAGCCTCCATTGCAAAAGCAAATATGCAAGAGCAAACGCGAAGCGCCGATCTGCCGGGCTAGGGACAACAAAAAGGGACACACAAACACGACGAGCTGTGTGTCCCCTGTCTGCTAACCTGAGAGATTCCTCCCGATCTATGCCGGGCCTTGCCCCTTCGGCGCCCACGGATACATGCTTCCGGAGGTCTTTCCAGAGGAGCCACCAGAATGTGGAGTCCTTCGACCTGAGAGTTTCGCCAACACGACCAGCTTATCATACTGGCTTGCCCCTTCGGTGCCCGCCTCTAAAACAACCGGCGTTCTCTCCCCCACACGCTATGGCCAAATGTTTAACTGAGCGCATTTTACATCACGCCATCACAATTGTCAAACGCCGCCTTGACACCGGGCAGTAGACGTGTACAATGTCTCTGTTCTCAATTCTCAGTTCTCAATTCTCAGTTCTCAATTCTCAGTTCTCAATTCTCTGTTCTCAATTCTCAGTTCTCAATTCTCAGTTCTCAGTTCTCAGTTCTCAGTTCTCAGTTCTCAGTTCTCAATTCTCAGTTCTCAGTTCTCAGTCTCATCTTCACCTGGAGGCCCTGATGTCACAAGACGATTTTTTATTCCGAGGAAACTTAGAGACCTTAGATCCGGCCGTTGCACACCTAATCAATCTGGAGAAAGAACGCCAGGCCCGCAAGTTGATCATGATCCCCTCCGAAAGCAGTTCACCCCACGCAGTGAGAGAGGCGCTTGGATCGGCGCTGATGAACATCTACGCCGAGGGCTATCCCAACCCAGAGACCCACTGGCTAACCGAAGCGGAAATCCTGGATTATGAACATCACCTGGCGCTCTACCGGCGTTACGGCGACCAACGCTATTACCGGGGCGTCGAATATGCCGACGTCATCGAATCGCTGGCCCGCCGCCGGTGCGCCGAGGCTTTCGCCACCGACGAGGTCTCGGCCGATCAAATTTACGTCAACGTGCAAGCGCTCTCCGGCGCGCCAGCCAACGTCGCCGTACAACAGGCTCTGCTCAAACCAGGCGATACCATCCTCAGTATGGCGCTCCACCACGGCGGACACCTGACACACGGCAGCCCGGTCAACCTGTCGGGCCAACTATACAACGTCGTCTCCTACCACGTCAACGAGAAGACCGAATTGCTCGATTACGACGAAATTGAAGAGCTAGCGTTAGAACACCGGCCCAAATTGATCATCGCTGGCTATACCTCTTACCCTCGCCTGCCCAACTGGCAAAAGTTCCGCCAGATCGCCGACCAGGTCGGCGCTTGTCTCCTGGCCGACATCGCCCACGTCGCCGGAATGGTCATCGCCGGCGCTTTCCCCACCCCGCTGGGCTACGCCGACGTCATCACGTTCACCACCCACAAGACGTTGTGTGGCCCGCGGGGTGCATGCATTCTGACCACCAAACCACTGCTGGCAAATAAGATTGACCGCGCCGTCTTCCCCGGTCTCCAGGGCGGCCCTCACGTGAATAAATTCGCGGCCATAGCGACCGCCTTCGAACTGGCGCGAACCGAACAGTTCCGACAACTCCAACACCAGACGGTCGCCAACGCCATCGCGCTGGCCCGCGCCCTGACCCAACGCGGACTGTGCGTGCCGTGCGGCGGCACCGATACCCACATGCTATTGCTCGATTGCAAGACGATCCGAGGACATGATGACACGCCGTTAATGGGCGGCGTCACGGCGGCGATCCTGGATCTTGTGGGCATCGTGGTCAACAAGAACACCATCCCAGGCGACAAGACCGCCGCGTATCCCAGCGGCATCCGCCTGGGCACCCCGTGGGTCACCCAACGGGGCCTGCGCGAACCGGAGATGGACCAAATCGCCGACGTCATCACGCGGGCGATGCAGGCGATCACGCCTTTCACCTATCAGAGCGTGCGCGGCGCCATCTACCGGGGCAAGATCGACTTTGACGTCTTGCAGACGTTGCGCGAAGAGGTCGCTGATCTGGCCCAACAGGCGGGCATCGACTTCGAATTACCCTGCAGCGGCTATCCCCACCACTGTCTGGCAGTGGAAATGCGAGAGCGAGAGGGAACGCACACCCTGATCGAGGTTGAGAGCAATCTGGCCGCCTCTTTCGTCGAGCAGGTCACGCCCATCGACATCGACGACTTGGAACAGGGAAGCTGGCAAGCGGCGACGTTGCTGGAACCGGATGGGCGCGTGATGAGCCGCTGTTTGCTCCACCGCCCCGGTTTCCGTTACAACCGCTATCACATCGTCGTACCCACCAAGCACGCCCGCCGCATCATCGCCTGGTTGCGCGACCTCTCCGATGGTTACGTATGCTTCGACCCGGTCGATCCGTGGGCCAAGTTACCTGGCCCGGTCGTCGTGCGAGAATTGGGCTCATTCGACGAGCAGACGCCAGAACTGGAGGCTATGGAAGAACCCTTCACCCCACCCATCTCCCACAAGCCCTACTTCATCGGTCTGAACGCTGTGGAGTACGACGAACCGGCGGGCGATCCCCTTCCTACATTCGAATGGCGCCCACCGGAGGAGCGCGCACCGGCGGAACAGGCATCGGCGGAGCAGACGCCACGTCGCACGCCGCTCTACGATTGGCACGTCAAGCACGGCGCAAAGATAGCCCCTTTCGCCGGGTGGGAAATGCCCCTGTGGTACACGTCCATTGGCGACGAACACCGGGCCGTGCGTGGCGCCGCCGGTCTCTTCGACGTCTCGCACATGGGCATCCTGGAAGTCAGTGGGCCGCACGCCTCCTACTTCCTCAACCTGGTCGCTTCCAACGACGTCGACGCCCTACGCCCTGGCGAGTCGCAGTACGCCTATCTTATGGCGACAGATGGTCGCGTCATCGACGATCTGATGATCTACCAACTCAGCCCGGCTCGCTACCTGCTCGTCGTCAACGCCGCCAACACCGATAAGGATTGGGCCTGGCTTCAGGCGGTGAACCGAGGAGAGGTCCGGATCGACGAACAGCGCCCCTGGGCACGACCCAGCTTCCGGGCTGACCTCAAGGATCTCCACGACCCGGCCGCAAGTTACGCCTGGCTCGCTGACCTCGCCCTCCAGGGACCCCGTTCCCGCGACATTCTCTTGGCCCTACTCAATGATTCGCGCGCCCGTAAAGCCGCCGTCGAAATCCAGGGCCGTCTTTCGACCCTCAAGCGGACCGAGGTGATGGAAGCCCAGATTCCCTCCAATCGTGTCCCCGGCGGTGTCTTCGATCTCATCATCGCCCGCACCGGTTACACGGGCGAGCGCATGGCTTACGAGATCTTCGTGCACCCCGACGCGATGCAGATGTTGTGGGAGCGGTTGATAGAAGTCGGCGCGCCCTATGGCCTGCGCCCCATTGGGCTGGGCGCACGTGACAGTCTGCGCATCGAGGCCGGGCTGCCGCTGTACGGCCACGAGCTGGCCGGCCCGCTGGATCTACGGCCCGACGACGCCGGATTCGCCGGTTACGTCAAATTACACAAGTCCTTCTTCGTCGGCCGGCAGCCCTACATCGAACACGCCCAACAACGCCACATGCTCGTCGTCCGCTTCCGCATCAAGGAAAAGGGGGTACGAGTTCCCAAGCAACAGGACGTGATTATCGACAGTCGTGGGCGCGTGATCGGCCAGGTGACCTCCTGCGCGATGGATACCGAGGGCTATCTGGTCGGCCAGGCCTACGTCAACCAACGACACGCCAAGCCCGGCACAGAAATCAACGTCGTCCCCCACCCCACCCGCGAGGACTGGGATAAGCCCTACACTGAATTGGAGATGGGAGATCGGTTGGTCATGCACACCGAGGCACAAGTGATCCGCCGGTTTATGAAGCGATAACAGCGAGTCAGCGAGTCAGCGAGTCAGCGAATCGGCGAGTCGGCGAGTCAGCGAATCGGCGAGTCGACGCTACCCGCTCCGCTACCAGCTACCAGCTACCTGCTACCTGCTACCTGCTATTTACCAGAAAGGAAAGGCGTATGAACCCGATTCAAAACCGTATCGACCAGATGAACCAGAAGGTACACCAGACCCGCGAGGCTGGACTATATTTCTATCTCCAGCCCCTCCAGGAACTGGACGGCGCATGGGTCACGACCGAGAGGGGCCGGATATTGAACTTCGCATCTTACAGCTATCTCGATCTTTTGGGACATGCCAAGATTGACGCGGCAGCCCAGGCAGCCATCGACCGCTACGGATCGGGCACCCACGGCGTCCGCATCCTGGCCGGCACCCTTCCGCTGCACAACGAGCTCGAGCAGACTATCGCGCGCTTCAAAAAGACCGAAGCCGCCATCGTCTACTCCAGCGGATACGTCACCAACCTGACGACCGTAGCCGCCCTGGTGGGTCGCAACGACGTGGTCATCTGCGATAAGTTCAATCACGCCAGCATCGTGGATGGATGTCTGCTCAGTCAAGCGAAATTCCTGCGCTTTCCCCACAACGACATGGACGGGCTAGAGCGCAGGCTCCAACAGGTCGATCCTGAGGCCGGAAAATTGGTCGTCGTGGACGCGATCTTCAGCATGGATGGCGACGTGATCGACCTGCCCGAGGTCAGCCGACTGTGCCGCGCGTATGGCGCGCTGCTCATGGTGGACGAAGCACACAGCGTGGGCGTATTGGGAAAGACGGGACACGGCATTGAGGAACACTTTGGAATCAAAGACGCCATCGACGTCAAGATGGGCACGCTGTCCAAAACCATTCCCAGCGTCGGCGGATACATCGCCGGGGATCAAGCGCTCATCACCTATCTCAAGCACGTCGCCCGAGCCTTCGTGTTTTCGGCCGCACTCCCGCCGGCCCAAGCCGCCGCGGCCAAGGTCTCCTTCGAGGTGATCGAGGAGGAGCCGGAGCGCGTGCGGATGCTGCAAAGAAACGTCGATCTGTTCCTCAACGGACTCAAGGCGCGGGGATTCGACACCCTCTACAGCGAGACGCCCATCGTGCCCATCATCTGCGGCGAGGACGAGAAAGCCTACCGGATGGCTAAATTGTGCCACGAGGAAAATATGTTCGTTCTGCCGGTCGTCTCGCCCGCCGTCCCGGCGGGGTTGGCCCGCCTGCGGGCCAACGTCACCGCCGCTCACTCGGAACAGGACATCGCCTACGCCCTGGACGTCTTCGAGAAGGCAGGGCAAGCGGTGGGCGTGCTCCAATGACCTCAAGCGCAACCGTCATCCTCAAGCGCAGCCGCGCCAAGCCGGTGCTGCAACGCCACCCGTGGATCTTTTCGGGCGCTATCGCCCGCGTCGAGGGAGATCCGACTGACGGAGACGTCGTCGATGTGCTGGACGCCGGCCGGAATTGGCTGGCCCGGGGGTATCTCAACCGTCACTCGCAGATCCAGGTCCGACTGCTGACGTGGGAGCAAACAGAGCCGGTGGATCGCGCTTTCTGGCAACGACGGCTCGGGCGCGCCATCCGCGCCCGCCGCTCTCTCGCCAACGCGCCCGCCACCGACGCCTATCGCCTGGTCCACGCCGAATCCGATTATCTGCCCGGCCTCGTCGTCGACCGGTACGGCGAATGGCTGCTCGTCCAATTTCTCACGTTGGGTATCGCCCGGTGGAAGCGCGAACTGGTCGATCTCCTCGCCGAACGGGTGGACGGCGTGCGAGGGATCTACGAGCGATCTGACGTCGATGTACGGGCCAAGGAGGGGCTTGATTCGCAAATCGGTCTCCTATGGGGAGAGGAACCGCCCGAATTGTTGAGAATTATCGAGGATGGTCATCGCTTCTTGATCGACGTCCGGCAGGGTCACAAGACCGGCTTCTACCTGGATCAACGGGATAATCGCGCCCGGGCGTCTTTCTACTGCGAGGGGGCTGACGTACTCGACGCCTTCGCCTACACCGGGGGTTTTGGTGTCTACGCGGCCCGGGGCGGCGCACGCCACGTGACGCTGGTCGAGAGTTCAGCGGAAGCGCTGAACCTCGCCCGCCAGAACTTCGCGCTCAACGACGTCCCCGAGGACATCACCGAACGGGTGGAAGGCGACGTCTTCAGCGTCCTGCGTGGCTACCGGTCCGAGGGGCGCCGCTTCGACGTCATCGTCCTCGATCCGCCCAAGTTCGCCCACAGCCGCCGCGAGGTCCAGCAGGCGACCCGGGCCTACAAGGACGTCAACCTGCTGGCCTTCCAACTGCTGCGCCCCGGCGGCGTGCTGTTCACGACGTCCTGCTCCGGGGCGATCTCGGCCGATCTCTTCCAGAAAATCGTCTTTGGCGCGGCCTTGGACGCCGGAAGAGATGCGCAAATCATTGGTTACCTGTCCCAGGGGGCCGACCATCCCGTCGCGCTCACCTTCCCGGAAGGGGCCTACCTCAAGGGTTTGATCTGCCAGACGTCACATACGGTCTGAGTTCTTTCATACCACCCGGGGCACGCGGGCCAGGATCTCCGAGACGACCTCGTAATTGATCGTGCCCAGCCAGCCGGCTACTTCCTCAGCCGTGATCTGGTCGTTGCCCTGGCGACCGATCAACACCACTGAGTCGCCCACCCGCACGTTGGGGATGTGACTGACGTTGATCATCGTCTGGTCCATGCATACCCGTCCCACGATTGGCGCGCGCTGGCCGCGAACCAGCACCGACTCCCACTGAGTCGGCCCGCGGCGAAACCCATCGGCGTACCCCACCGGGATAACGGCGATGGTCTCCTCCTGTTCCGTCTGGTACGTGTTGCCATAACTGACGTAGCTCCCCACCGGTAACGTCTTGACCTGGGCGATGGTGGTCTTCCAGGTCATCGCCGGTCGAAAGCCCGGGGGCAGAGAAACGTGGGGCGAGGGTTGGAGGCCATACATCGCCAGTCCCAGGCGGACCATGTTGAAACGAGAATCGGGAAGCCGCAGTAGGGCGGCGGAGTTGGCGCAATGGATCACGCGAAAGGTCACGTCGATCTCTTCCAGAGCGTCCAAGACCGATTGGAATTGGGCCAACTGCCGGCGAGTGTAAGATAGACTCTCGTCGTCGGCCGTGGAGAAGTGGGTGAAAATCCCCTCCAGTTCCAAGCCGGACAAATTCCAAATCTTCTCGATGAAGGGCAGGACCTGTGCGGGCAAAAGTCCCAGACGGCCCATGCCGGTATCGACTTTGACGTGAACCCGCGCCGTGCGCCGGCACGCCTTCGCGACCCGGTCGAGGGTCTGCGCGATATCGACGTCGTAAAGCGTGAGGATGACGTCGCGCAAAATCGCCTCGCGCACCAGCCACGCCGGTGTGTATCCCAGGACCAGAATCGGCGACTTGACCCCAGCATCTCGGAGCTTGATCGCCTCGTTGAGCGAGGCCACGCCGCAATAGGAGACGCCGTTGTTCAGCGCCGTCCGGGCCACGGTGAGTGCGCCATGCCCGTAGGCATCCGCCTTGAGCACCGCCAGGATGTCGATCGCTGGGCCGACGATCTCCTTCACCTGCCGGACGTTGTAGGCGATGGCCTCCAGGTCGACCTCGACCCACGTGGGGCGCGCCGGGCGGGTCGTACGCACGATGAGGCCATCCTCACGCTGTACCAATCGATCGGCGTATGACATATCGGCCAGGAGCCCCTCCACCACCTGTTCCATACCGGCTTCCACGTCCCCCTTCACCAACACGACGTCGCCCGGTTCCAACACTGATCTCAAGTAGCGCACCACATCTCGCGCCGTGTACGTGACCTGAATGCACTCTCGCGCCAGTCCCGCTTCCTCGGCCGCCTCGGCGATCCAGACCGCCCGCTTGCCCTTGACCACCAGGCCATCCACAAAAGCAGCCGCCGCTTGCCCCAGCCGCCGGTGCCCCTCCAC
>Ga0129302_1000512_pt1 | contig 28827 bp, 16 predicted proteins | sample BlaSprsedimmetaG_FD_94476 | JGI IMG/M metagenome (GOLD analysis project Ga0129302, IMG submission 94476) | Hot spring sediment bacterial and archeal communities from California, USA to study Microbial Dark Matter (Phase II) - Blank Spring... | ecosystem: Environmental > Aquatic > Thermal springs...
GAAAGCACTTTCAGACTGGGCTGTGGATCGCCGTATGTGACGCCCATCTCCTTTAAGAAACGGTTGACGGGATTGCGCGTCAGTTTTAAGCCGGGCGTCTTGAAATTCATCGGCACCACAATATCCGGTTCCACCAGGCTAACGATTTCGGAAGCCATTGCCGGCGTCATCCCGCCCGGCAGGCCCACCGGAATAAGCAAAACGTTAACCGTGCCCATCGCTTCCACCTGCGTCTGCGTGGGGGTATGTCCCAGTTCGCCCAGGTGACACACCACCACGCCGTTGACATTCACCGAAAACACGACGTTTTGTCCCGCTTCCACGCCCCGCTTGCAGTCGCGGAAGGTCGCCACACCGGTGATGAACAAGCCGCCGATTTCGTACTCGCCCGGCCCGGCCAGCGTGCGCACGACGCTGCGCAGCCCCTTCCAACGGGCCTGCTGCGGTTCGTCCAACAGCTCGCTTGAGGTCACGATTTCCGCACGACTGCGGGGGAGAACCAGGCCGGTTTCCTCTTCATTGAATGGGTCCAGCACAACTGCCGGATACCCGCGTTCGACGATGCGGAAACATCCCAAACCATACCATGTCAATTCCATATTGTCGGTTCCTCCAAGAGAATAGTCTTGTAGTCGTTACCCCTGATTATATTCAAAAGAGTCGAAATACAAAAGTGAGTTCCATCTGAAATTGCGTTTGTCCCCCTGCATGAGTTATGCTATAATGAAAGCCAGAGGTAGCCATGGCCCAGAATACCTTGCAATTGATCCCTTCACAGCAATCGCGCCAATTGATCGAGCTGGCTGAACGTGCGCGTTTGGGATTGAGCCGGTTCGCCGATTCCGACGTCGAATACAACGCCGTTGGTTTGCAGATGCTGGATGAGTGGATTGATCGGCACTTGAGACAGTTCCCCCGTCCCTCCAAGGAGATTGTGATGGCCTGGGGGACCTTCTTGGGTGAAACCTTTCGCCGGCGATTTAGTGGCGAATGGGGACTGAACCACACCGAAGGCAAACCCCACCTCGGCATCGTTTGTCCCAAAGATGAAATGGGTTTGCTTTTCATCGACGTTATGGATCAAATGCAACGGCGCATCAAAGAAGGAATGAACGAATCTCTGGCCTTTTATTTTACTATCAAGAGCATAGAAATGCGGGAGGAGTGACCGCACCCGAAGCCCAAGATAACCAGAGTTTCCACACGCGCCTGCATTTTGCAAGTCCCTTGTCCAATGCAGGCGCGTGTTCATTCAACTAAATCGTGAGACTTCTACAGTCCGTTGCCCGATCTTACATATTGCTCAAGACCCGGCGCAGGTCTTCCGGTGTGTTGGCAACGATAGCAACATAGTCCACGCCCGGATAATACTGGTTGAAGAATGCCTTAAGATCACCGGGCCATCCCTGCGGATTGATGGCGATAACTTTACGCGCGCGCGGCCCCACGCCGGCATCATCGGCGCTGCCGCCAATGGTCCAGTGATATTTGCTCCACACACCGCTATCGAGCGCCGCGCGCAGCCATGGATCCCCAGCTCCTGGCGGTAGCAGCACATACGTCCGCGCGTATGGCTCACGTGGCGGCACAAAATCGTGAGGAACAGCACCGGAGGCGGGCCGTGCCCCCACCTTAAACGACATTTCGTGCAAGACTTGCCCCTCAGCAGTCGAGATTTTCGCCGTGTACGTACCCGGCGTTACAACGACATTTCGCCAGGTCATACCCGTTGCCGTGCGCGTCGTTGTCCCCCGGAAAACTTCACCACCGGTAAACTGGATCACCATTTCATCCGGCGCAGGACCACCCGAAGCTGTAATCTCAAATGGTTCACCCTGCACCAAAGCCGTTGGCGTGATCTCTACCACCAACGGGATGGACGGATCCTCCGGCGTAACACCATTACCGTCCACCACGACAAGCTCCATCTCATCCATATACGCATCACAGTGCTTGAACGGCCACAGGACGGCGCTGCGCGCAAAGAACGTTACCGCCGTCCCCTGCGCGACCACTTCTACCGGTGGCACCTGAGCGTGGACGTTATAGATGTGCGCCCCTTCGCCCCAGACGACCGTATCGGCCCATGGATCCGTCCCACCCGTCGGGTCGATACCGATGGTAAAGGTGAAATTGCGCACGTTGTCTACCTTATCATAGTCAATCGCGCGAACGAAGAAAGGACCCTCGCCGACACCGTCGCTTACACGCGGATTGTCCTGTCCGCTGGACCAGGCGTGCGCGAAACCTGTGCCGCGCAGCCGCGTTCCCGGCACAATCCCTTCGACGCGCTGATAAACGCCGCCGTCGTGGATCCGGTAAAATGAGAAGAATTTCAACGCGCGATTGCCATCTTGGATGCGCAAAGGATCAAGGAACGGTGGCTCACGGTTAATCACGTGCATTTCGGGACGCCCGTAGCCGATGGGGTTGCCAGGATCATGAGGAACCGGTCCGCCTTCCTTCCAGAAAGCCACCCAGTGCTCAGGAACGTAAATCTCACCGAATTCTTGCCCGGTGTGCGTCTTGCGCCACCAATTGCCTTCGAAGCCCGGATTTTTCAGCAGATTTGTCATCACACCAACCCTCCTTTCTAGGATTAGGAAACAAATCTTGCGGTATCTACTTCAAGCAGCGGAACAAAGAGTTAGACTCTATCCGAATATTGTATCTGTGAGCGTTTCTAGTGCGTCAACGGTGAATGTTAGGAAAGGTTCTTACTCTGCTTTCATTAAACTACTAAAGCGATACATTGTCAACACCGGCGAAACAAAGATCGTAAATAACGCCTTAATCGTCAGAGCCGGGTGGGTCTTCCGGGTCGTCGTCGTCTTCGTCGTCGCGCTCACTCTTGGCATGTTCCGCAAACTTCCGCAGCCGCGCTTCCACTCGGGCGTGGATCGAGCCGGCAGAAAAAATACCCTCCGCATCGCGCTCGCCGGCCGGCAGCCCGGTTAAAAGCTCCAGGCCCTCGTTCACCGACTCGACCACGTAGATGTGGAACTGGTCCGCCCGCACCGCCTCGACGACGTCCTCCCGCAGCATCAAATTTCTCGCGTTGATGGCCGGGATGAGTACGCCCTGCATGCCTGTCAATCCGCGCTGACGGCACACCTCGAAGAAACCCTCGATCTTCTCATCGACTGCGCCGATGGGCAGCACCCGCCCGTGCTGATCCACCGCACCCGTCACCGCCAGGTCTTGCCGTAGGGGAATTCCGGCAATCGCCGAGATAAGCACGTACAGTTCCGCGCACGAAGCGCTGTCACCGTCGATGTCGTCATACGTTTGCTCAAAACTGAGGCTGGCTTCCATCGAGAGCGAGTGATCGATCCCGTACTGTCCACCGAAATACCCGATCAGCGTCAACAACCCCTTGCCGTGCAGCGGCCCGCTCAACTGCACTTCACGGTGGATGTTGAGCACGTTACCCCGGCCCACGTAAGCGCGCGCCGTGATGCGGCTCGGCAAACCGTAGACGTAGCTCCCCATCGATATGACCGTCAGGCCGTTAACCTGCCCGATGACCGTGCCGGACGTCGCAATCACTAGACTTCCCTCGTCAATCGCGCGGTGAACGTACTCTTCGCCCAGACTTGCCCGCCGCTTCTGCTGGCGGAGGGCTTCCAACACGTCGGCACGCTGCACAGCCGTGTGGCCGCCTTTTTTAGCCCAATATGCGGCCTCGCGCGCCAGGTCGGCAATCTGGCCGAAATGGGTGCTCAGACGCCCCTGATGTTCCGCCAGCCGCGATCCGTATTCCACCATCCGCGCGACGGCCTCCGCAGCGAACGGCAACAGGTGTTCGTCCTCGCACAACGTTCGTAAAAACTCCACATACGTCGTCTCAGATTCCGGGGTACGATCCATTTCCGAATCGAAATCCGCCAGCACCTTGAAAAGCTTGGCGAAGTCCTCGTCGTAGGCGTACAGGGCGTAGTAGATGTGCGGTGAACCGCGCAAGATGACCTTCACGTGCAACGGAATCGGCTCGGGGATGGGCGTCACAGTGCGCATCAACTGCTGCCCATCCGGCGATTCGATGCGGATCAGCCCGCCAAACAGCGCCCGCTTCAGCCCTGCCCAAACGTAGGGTTCATCCATCAGCGCCTCGGCATCGAGAATCAGGTAGCCGCCGTTTGCGCGATGCAGCGCACCCGGACGGATTAGCGTGTAGTCGGTGACAGAGGCCCCGCGCCGCACGTCATATTCGATACGCCCGAAGAGTTTGTCATACGTGGGCACGTCCTCGATGATGACCGGCGCGCCCTGCGTAGGCGCGTTATCGACCAGCAAGTTGACCCGGTAACGCTGGTGTACCGGAATCTCTAACAGCGACGTACTATCATCTTCGAAGCTCTCGTCACCCTCGCTGCGGAACGTGCTCACGTTTTCGATAATATCCTGCAACACTTCAGACAGATACTCGCACACCTCTTCCTGATCGATGTACTTTTCGCGCAGTTCTTCCACCAGTGGGCTGACGGTGAAGTTTGCCACTTCGCGGTCTAGACGCTCGATGTCGGCCTGGGTGCGGCGCTCGTATTCGCGCAGGCGGCGCATCGCACTACCAAGCATATCTTCCAACACGTCGAGATTTTGCTCGACAGACGTGCGCGTCTCCGTTTCGAGTTGGCTAAATGCCTCCGGGGTCAGCAACTCGCCGTCGCGTACGGGGGTGATATACAGCCCCGAAGGCGAGCGCACCAGGGCAAAGCCGCGCTCACGACAAGCCATATCCACGTTCGTCAACTCCTCCTGTTGTATCGCGCGGAATTGCTGTTCCAATTTTTCGCGCGCTTCGGCGTATTGGTCCGTCTCGAAAGCTTGCCACAGCCGGTCCATCAGGCCGCTGTTGAAACGCTCCATATCAGCGCGCAGTTCGGCGCCCTGCCCAGGCGGCAGGCTGATCGCTCTGGGCGTTCCCGGCTCGGTGAAATAGTTGACGTACACCCAATCGTTGGGTGTCTCTGCCTGGCTCGCCTGCTCATGCACGATACGCGACAAGATCGAGCGGCGGCCCGTCCCGGCCGGCCCCATCACGAAGATGTTAAAGCCAGGGCTTTGAATCTCCAAACCAAAGTGGATGGCCTCTACCGCGCGATCCTGACCGATGATCGTCGGCGCGTAAGGAAGTTCATCGGATACCGCAAAAGAAAAGGTCTCCGGATCACAGGCGCGATATAGCGCATCCGGGAGAAGTTGTTTATCCATCATGTGCTCAGTTTGCTCCATCAAAACCATCCAATCTATATTGTCAACATAAAGCAGGACCAAAAACGAAGCCGCTCTGACCTCATTCTTGGTCCCGCGATTTTAGCGATTAGCTGTCAGCCATCAGCTTTCAACTTTGGTGTCATGCCAGACTTTTGCGGCATCTATGCTGATAGCTGACCGCTGATAACTGATGGCTTGTTTAACGCCGCCCCAAGTGCATTGGCATGACAACGTGGACAAACGCATCGTCACCCACCGCTTTGATCAGCCCGGGGTTGGTAGGCGCGTTGAGTTCCAGCGCCACTTGCGGTGTATCCAGTGCCGAGAAAACGTCGATGAGAAAACGCACGTTGAACGCAATATCCAGCCCGTCGCCCTCCATGTTCGCCATCAATTCTGTCGACCCCTGCCCTAATTCGGCGGAGTCGGCGGAGACGGTGATGCGGCCTGCCTGGATGGAGAGCGTGACAATATTCGCCACGTCGCGGGCGAAGATGGCCGCGCGTTTGCAGGCTTGCAGAATCTCCTCGCGGCCCAAAATTACCGTGGTCTGGGATGCCGCCGGGATGATACGTCGCACGTCGGGGAAATTCCCATCGATCAACTGCGAGTTGAGCACCGTGTCCGTTAGCTTGAAGAGGATCTGGTTGTGTGGATGCGTGGTCGAGATGTTTACCGGCTCTTCCTCCCCGCCGACGATGCGCATCAATTCGGAGAGCGCCCGCGCCGGGATAATGACGCTGAAAGGCGTGGGCACCGGATGGATGAGCGGGATGCGCCGCATCGACAGGCGGAAGCCATCGGCGGCCGCCAACGTAAGCGTGCTGCCCTCGAATTCTGCCAACACACCGGTGAGCACGGGATGGCTCTCGTCGGTGGACGCGGCAAACGTGACCTGCACCAGGCCCGTGCGCAAGTCATCCGCTTCGACGGCGAACCCATCGCCCTGCTCCGGCTCCGGCACAACCGGGAATTCATCGGCGGAGATACCCCGGAAGCGCGCGTTCACCATGCCGCAGTTCAGCGCCAGCGAGAGCGTCTCATCGTCCATCGTAAGATCGACCTGATCCGGCGGCAATGAGTTCACCAAATCGATGAAGTTACGCGCGGGCACGGTCAGCGCGCCATCGGTTTCCACCCGTGCGCCCACCCAATGCACCACACTCAATTCCAAATTCGTCGCCGCCAGCTTGAGCTGCCCGTGATCGGTCGCTAAGAGGACGTTTCCCAAAATCGGCATTGTCGTGCGAGATGGAACCGCCCTGCCAACAATGCCGAGTCCCTTGGAAAGGTTTTCCTGCAAGCAAGAAAGTTTCATCGAGGGCCTCCTGATAACCTTGAGTTAGTTGTGATTATATCCAGTATACTCGAAGCTGATGAAACGGCAAGAAGAATGAAGAATGAAGAATGAAGAATGAAGAATGAAGAATGAAGAATGGCGATTGAGAAGTCATCTCGCGTTTTACGCATCACATATCACGCTTCACATCAAGGCTTGTCTGATCCTGTTGAATAGCCATTTGCACCGCTGCGGTTGCCAGGCCGACGATCAGCCAGAACAACGTGACCGAGTGGTGAAAATCGAGGCTGAAAAAGTAGCGATCCGATAAACCTGCAATCAAGCCGCCAATAATGGCAGCGTGGATGCCATACCACAACGGCTCCAGGTCCGGTGAACGCTCGGCGGCTTTACGCCAGCGCCAGAACCGCGCGAGCAGCACAGCAGCAATCGTTAGAAAGACAGCCAGGCCGATCAAGCCCATCCGCTCGGCGATGGTCAGGTACATACTGGCGACTGCGGTGTAGATGTCGATGTCCGGCGCGCCCGCGAAGCCCACCCCAAGCCACGGATAACGGCCAATGAGGATGAAGGCGTCCTTGTACTCGCCCACACGCATTTGCATCGACAGGTCTTGAAATTGCAGTCCTTCGATAAAGTGCCCAATGTACGACTGCGTCCAGGGCAAGACCAGTACCAGAATCACCGCCGCCGCAATCCAGGGCAACAGTTTGCGGTAGCGCAGCACGCTTATCAGCAAAATCACCAGCGCGACCGCCGCCATCGTCCCCCGCGAGACGGTCAGACCCAGACAGATCCCCATCACACCGAGACACGCAAGCACCATCCAGCGGGGCAGCAGCGGGCGTTTGGCGAAGAGCTGCGGGACCGCCATCGCGATCGCCACATTCAAGAGGCTGCCGAGCACGTTGGGATCGACGGAGGTAGACGTGGCCCGCTGCATCAAGGCCGGATCATCGCGGATATAACGTAACACACCCGCTCCGGTAGGATAACCCAGACGGCCAAGCGCAGAGAGCACCTGTATCGTCAAGAGATCGGGCAGGAAATATAGAACAATGCCCAACACCGCTGCACCGGTCGCCCCCAGGATCAACCAGCGCATCAGGCGCCCCAGACGCCCCACATCGCGCACCGTGTTGACGACGAGGTAAAACAACGCCAGGCTCAACAACGTCTCCGCAAAGCGCCGGATCAGCGTCACGGTCAATGCCGCGTGGCCCAGACCGGCGACGAACGTACCCACCGCCATCACGGCGAAGACCAGCACCAGCCCACCCAAAGGCGTCGCATCGAACTGCTGTTCCTCGCCCAAAAGATACGGCAGCAGCCAGACGACGAACAGGCCCACCAACGCCAGGTCCAAAAAAGTGGGGATAAACCCGATGCTGAACGGAAGAGAGGCAAACGGCAGCAACGTGATGATGCCGATCACGCCCACATAGGCCACTTCGATATCGTACACCATCCACAGGGCTACTCCCAACACCGCCAGCAAGGCAATCACCGGCAGCGCGCCCAACTCCGCGATGAGCCACCCACCACCCACGCTCACGCCAATCACCAGCAGCACCGCGATGACGACCAACACCCAGCGGTGACGGTTAAAGATCAGCGGTCGTAGCACGCTGGTTTCGAGCAAATCCTGAATGGTTGTGCGCCAGTTTGTCATTGTGCCTCTGGCGGGTCATTATACCCGCCCGTGAACGCGCGTCAAGAATCCGTCAAAGTTGACGTTCACGTATTTACGTGATACACTTGAATACGTGGAGGTGAAGCATGAACACAGCTATGGAAACCCAAAATGTGACGCTGTCGATTCCCAAAGACATGCTCAAGGAAATCAAACTGATCGCAGTCGAAGAGGGACAATCGATGTCCGGGTTAATGACGCAGATGTTGCGGGAGTTGATCGAACGCCGTTCGCATTACCAACTGGCGCAACAACGCCAGATAGCCCTTATGGAAGCCGGTTTGGATTTGGGCACTGGCGGGCAAATCACCTGGACCCGAGATTCTCTACATGAACGCTGAACCAGGTCAATTTGTAGACACGAACATCGTCATCTATGCCTACGATATTCATGCTGGTGCAAAACACAGCACCGCTCAGGCATTGATGAATGACCTATGGCTCTCACAAACCGGGTGTCTCAGCATTCAAGTCTTGCAGGAGTTCTACGTAAACGTCACCCAGAAGTTTGTAACGCCTGTAGACATTACAACTGCAACGGGAATTATCCGCGATTTATCTGATTGGAGGGTGTATGCGCCGACGCCCAATGATGTGCTAAACGCAATCCGCGTGCAGCAGCGCTATCAGCTCTCCTTCTGGGATGCAATGATCGTCTGGAGTGCGGCCCGGCTCGGCTGCGCTATCCTCTGGTCAGAAGACCTCAACCATGGACAGACGTATGAAGGCGTGCGAGTGCAAAATCCCTTTGCGGGCGATAGTGAACGCTAATCTAGTTGACGCGCGCACGTTTCGCGTATACTTATCGCAGCAGAATCAAAAGTAGCACGGGGGAGACCGCCCGCGCTACACACCCTATTATTTCTGAAGGAGGGATTTATCCATGCAATACGGTTACTTCGACGACGAGGCGAAAGAATACGTCATCACCCGGCCCGACACGCCACAATCGTGGAGCAACTATTTAGGCTCCACCGAGTACGGCGCGATCATCACCAACAACGCGGGCGGTTACGGCTTCTACAAATCGGGGGCGCGCGGGCGCTTTATGCGCCTGTTCTTCAACAGCATCCCGATGGATCAGCCGGGGCGCTACTTCTACTTGCGCGACAAGGCCGATGGCGACTACTGGTCGGCCTCGTGGCAACCGGTGGGCAAGCCGCTCGACCAATACCAGTCCACCTGCCGCCACGGCACGGCCTACTCCATCTTCGAATCGCGCTACGCCGGCATTGCGACCGAGGCCGCGTACTTCGTTCCCCTGGGCCAGACCTTCGAGTACTGGCGGCTCAAAGTCACCAACGCGAGCGACCGCCCGCGCGAGATCGACGTGTTTACCTACTGCGAGTTCACCAACCAGTGGATGACGTTCCAGGATCAGGTGAACCTGCAATACTCGCTCTTTATCGTGCGCGGCTCGCTAACCGATGACAATCTGCTACGGATTGCCATCGAGGACAACCTGACGCCCCGCGACGAGGAGACGCTACTGCATCACAAAGCCAACCAGACGTGGATGGGGTTGATCGGCGCGCCGTTGGCCGGCTACGATACCAGCCGCGAGGCATTCCTCGGCCCGTACCGCAACTACCATAACCCGCTGGCGGTGGAACAAGGCCAGTGCAGCAACAGCCACGCCTACGGCGACAATTCCTGCGGGACACTGCACACCACGTTGACGCTCCAACCGGGCGAGAGCCGCGAGATGCTGGTGATGCTCGGCATCGGTGACGCGCGCGTGGTGGGCAAGCGCGCCGTAGCGGAGTACGGCTCGCTCGAACGCGCCGCCGTCGAGCTGCAAAAGCTTAAGGACGCCTGGCACGCCCGCCTCGGCAGCCTGATGGCGCAGACGCCCGACGAGGATTTCAACCATACGGTCAACGTGTGGGGCCTCTACAACTGCCTGATCACCTTCGCCTGGTCGCGTGCTGCCAGCCTGGTCTACAACGGCGAGCGCGACGGCCTGGGCTTCCGCGATTCGGTGCAGGACATTCTGGGCGTGTCTGCCGCTATCCCCGAAGAGGCGCAGGCGCGTCTCGAATTGATGCTCACCGGGCAGGTCTCCAACGGCGGCGCGATCCCCGTCATCCAACCGTTCGACCACCGGCCCGGCCACGAATCTCCGCCCCCCGACGAGAATTACCGTTCCGACGATTGCCTGTGGTTCTTCAACGTCGTTCCCGCGATGGTGGGCGAGACCGGCGATCTGAGCTTCTACGACAAGGTGCTGCCCTACGCCGACAAGGGCGAGGCGACGGTGTTCGGCCATTTGCGCCGCGCGCTGGAATTCAATCTGGAGCGCACCGGGGCGCACGGCCTGCCCTGTGGCCTGCACGCCGACTGGAACGACTGCCTCAAGCTCGGCTACTACGGCGAAAGCCTGTTCGTCTCCTTCCAGGTGCGGCTCGGCCTGACGATTTACGCCGAAATCGCCGAACGGCTCGGCAGACCGGAGGAAGCGGCCTGGGCGCTGGCGCAACGCGAGACGCTGGAAGCCAACATCCAGAAGTGCGCCTGGGACGGCGACTGGTTCATCTGGGCCATCGGAGACGACGGCACGGTGTACGGCACGAAGGAATCGCCGGAAGGGCAGGTCTACCTGAACACGCAAATCTGGTCGGTCATCAGCGGGAGCGCGACGCCGGAGCAGGCGGAACGCTGTATGCAGACGGTCAAGGAACACCTGGCGACGCCCTACGGCCTGATGCTCTGCGCGCCGGCCTTCGTCAATATGCCGGTGGACGTGATGCGCGCGCTGGTCTTCAACCCTGGCATCAAGGAGAACGCCGGCATCTTCAATCACACGCAGGGTTGGGGCGTGATGGCCGAATGTCTGCTCGGTCACGGTGACCAGGCCTACGACTATTATCGCGCTTCCATGCCCGCCGCCTACAACGACCGCGCCGAAATCCGCCAGTGTGAACCCTACGTCCAGGCGCAGACGACCTACTCCACCTTCTCGCCGCGCGCGGGCAACACACGCACCTCGTGGCTCACCGGGGCGGCGGCCTGGGCCTACTTCAGCGCGACGCAGTACATCCTCGGCATCCGCCCGGAGTTGGACGGCCTGCGCATCGACCCGTGCATCCCTGCGACGTGGCCCGGCTTCACCGCCACGCGCCGCTTCCGAGGGCACACCGTCCACATCGAAGTCAAGAACCCCCACGGCGTCTGTCGCGGCGTCCAATCGCTCACGCTGAACGGCGAAGTCCTGCCCGGCAACCTCATCCCGGCAGAGCGGCTGGGAGAAGAGAATCACGTAGAAATCGTTTTGGCATAAAGAGCAGGCTTTCGGGTTCAGCATCTTTTCAGGGAAAAAAGTTGTGTTTATTTCTATTTCGTGATATTATGATTTCAGTTAAGCACATGTAACACTTTCTGCGGTTGTGTTTATCATGATTTACAGTCATCTTTTGTAACAGTGGCAACACTTTACCTGGAAGGAGTACCTATGTTAGACGATTTGCTTGCCAACGCTTTTACGCTTTTTGCGCAGGTTATGGTCAAAGTCCAGCCCATCTGGGACAAGTACAAGATCCTCATCTCTATTACATTAGGCGTCGCTATTGGTCTGATCCTCGGATGGGGTGTGTTCCCCGTGCAATGGGAAGATGCGAATCCCGGCAAACTGCGGGCAGATTTCCGCTCCGTTTATTTGGCCGGGGTCGCCGAAGAGTACTTGCGCACCAACGATGCCAATGCGGTGCGCGAGAGTCTGGGCATAGGAACCGACATGCCTAAACTCCGCACCATCCCCTGGCGCGCCAATACCGACATCCTGATCAAGGACCTCGATGAAGCCGTGGCTCATGCAGAGGCGGGAAGGTACAACATTGGTGACAGACTCCCGGCGCTGAGATACTTGCAACAAAATCTGCCAACGATGCTGATGATGTGGGAAACTCAGGAAGCGGCCGCGCAAACGACCACCGGGCTGCTCGGTACGCTCATCCGTGTCCTGGCGGCGCTGCTGGTGATTGTGTTGATCGCGCTGGCGCTCTGGTATTTACTCATCGGACGTAACCAGCGGGCTGCGGAACCGGGGTCTTCAATAGGTGTTGCACCCGGTGTACCCGCGCCTGGTGCACCGCCGGTAGGCGTGATTCCGCCCGGTATGGTCGGCGAGGAGCCGGAGGTCGGCCCCTCCTCCGTGAAGACGTACACCTACGTCCTCGGCGACGATTACTTCGATCCGTCGTTCAGCATCGAAATCGGCCCCGACTTCTTCGGCGAGTGCGGCATCGGTATCTCCGAGACGCTCGGCGCAGGCGACCCCAAGAAAGTCACCGCGTTCGAGACCTGGCTCTTCGACAAGAGCGACATCCGCACCGTCACTACCGTGTTGGCGAGCGATTACGCCCTGCAAGACCCCGACCTACTCGAAAAGCTTCAGCCCAAACGCGACGGCGACAATCTCCAGCAGATTCGTCCCGGTATGGAGATCACCTTAGACACTACCGCGCTGCGCGTCAAGGCGCTGATCACGGAAGTCGAATACGCGCAGCAGGGGACGCTTCCTCCCAATAGCTTCTTCCAGAAAGTCACGTTCGAACTGCGCGCGTGGGTTAAGCAGACTGAGTAACACAACACGCTATATCCGGACATAACACACCCCCCGCTTGTAGATAAGCGGGGGGTGTTGTTTGGCAATTCTTGCGTCTTAGGGTCTGTAAAAGAATAAGTTCCTGACCGCGACCTTCCCGGAAGCTGACCGTAGCTCGATCAGGATGTTTTCCAAGTGCCGCCGCACGTCCACAGCCTAGCTTCCGGGAAGGTTGGCACGGGAAGTTATATTTTTACGAACTCTTAGGTTTCCGGCGTACTGATGACTTCCGCGTTGGTTGGCGGCATGTAACCCGGCCCATAGCGGTAACGTGCCGGCCAGGGAATGAAGTTGCTGACAAAGGTATCCTCAAAGAGCACACGCTCTTCAGCATCGCGGACGATGCGTCCCAAAACGGCTCGGAGGCCATCGATTGGCCGTTCATCCTGCACCACGGTCCCGGCGGGCAATTTGGGGTCGTACTCGTAGACGGGCGCCTCTGGCGAAATAGAATCGCCCCGCGTCGGCCCAATCTGCTCCACCGTGCGTCCAGTATTCGTGCTGTAGAAGACGAAGCGCAGCCGCGACCGCGCCGCATCCACCTCGGTCTGGATCAAAACGTGATGGGGCGTGTCATTAGTGAAGCGGAAATCGACCAGCGGGGAATAGATTGCGGCGTCGAAACCTGGGCCGAAGCCGCCCAACTCGTAATAGCCCACCCGATAGGCGTGTGGCCAACGTTCCACGATGGGATAGCCGGAAAAATACGCCGCGCGGAACGCCGTCGTCGATACCTGGCAGAGACCGCCCCCTACCCCCAAAACTGTGCGGTCGCCAATAATCACGTAAGCTTCATCATATCCGGCTTCCGGCGAAATGTCGCCTAGATGCGCGTTGAAGGAAAAGGTCTCCCCCGGCTTGATGATGAGGCCGTCGAACTTGGACGCGCCCAGGCGGATGTTCCTATCGCGAGCTGAAGAGGAGCCGGTGAAGTACGATTCACCGACGCCAACCACTTCGACAATACCCAGGTCGGCGGCGGTGACCGTATCGGGATAATCGGGAGGCGTCTCGTGCAACACCAGCGGTACGTAATGTTCACCGTCACGGAGCATAGTATTGATAAGCTCAATCGATGCGGCAACGTCCATCTCACGCCCGGCGACGCTCGGCACTTCATGTACCAATTCCAGCGTCGCAGTGTCGAAATGGAACGTGGCATTGACCGGATCGCGAAACAGCGCCAGCGCCAGCGGGCCGAGGAACTGGGCCAGCGCCGCTTCATCCAGCCCCACGCTAACGCCCTCTTCGCCGATGAGGATAATGAGCATGGACGCCATCACGTCCGGCGTCATCGTCCAGGGGCCGGGGTCGCCTTCGCGGGGATTGGGAACCAGGAGAGTCAAGGGTTCCGCCAGGACATTCTGGGCAACGCCCAAGGCCTGCTGCGCGCGCGCGTCGGGAATCTGCGGGGGTAGCTTGGTCAGTACGGGGACGATTTCCACCGATTCCAGAGCGTACAGGTGCGGCAGGAGCACCTGCAAGGTTGCAGAGATGTCCATCTGCCGTCCTTCGAGGCTCGGCTCCAGTTGCAGTTCCGCGCCGGTTCGCCGCACCCGCGCATCCTGCGGCGATTGGTACAGCTCTTCGGCGATAGCTTGCAGATATGTAAAGGTCTGGTGCTCGTTCCAGGCCAACACCGGCGCCAGCGTTACCCCATCGAGCATGATCTTCAGGCGCTCGGAGAGGCTACCCTGATCCGCGTGGCCTACTGCCGCAGCGCGCGCCAGCGTCGCCTGGGCATCGACCGCCATCCCCAAATCAGCCGGAGAGAGCGTCCAACGCTGTCCCTCCGGCCCCACAATGACGATGTTGGGCTGCTGCAACGGCAACGCGGCTTGCAGGCGTGGCAGCGCCTCTTCGGTTGACATCCCCCCGAGAGGGATGTTCCACACCCACACACCGGGAATTAAGCGCTGCTCCATGCCGGGACCCAGCATCCACCCGATCACCATCACCGAGGCCAACAATACGACCGTCAACACAATCAACAAACGCGACATTATGGTTATCCTCTTCAACCACCCTTGCGAAGGTTGCGAACAACCATCTCACCCCAAGACCTGTTATAACCTTCGCAAGGGTCACTATAAACTAAGCTCAGCCAAACAGAGCGCCAACGCTCCCCACAGTCTAACATCATTTCCCAATTGTGCCAGAACAATGCGAGCATGATCGCGGTAGGCAGCAGGGGTACGCGCGGCGAGGGTCTGGCGCATAGGGCTAAGCAGTACGTCGCCGGCACACTGCACTATGCCATCGAGCACAAACAACGTGGGATCGAATAGGTACATCAAGTGGATGAGTGCCATCCCCAGGCAAGCACCTACGTCCTTCAGAAGCGCCTGCGCCATAGGATCACCCTGCCGCGCGGCGTCACACAGCACCTCAACGGTCAACGCCATCGGATTGTCGCCCAGTTTTTCCATTATGGCTACGCTCGCGCCGGCCTCAAGCTGTGTCCGTGCGCGCTCTAAAATCGTCTCGCCGGAAAGCAGTATTTCCAACGGCATCACTTTAGAGTCCGGTGCGACGAGCGGGCACTCGATGAGAAGCTTGCCAACCGCACCTCCCATTCCATTTCCACCACTGAAGAGTTGATCCTGAAAGATCATACCGGCGTCCAATATATCGTTAACAGCAATGTAGATGAGGTCGGACACCCCGCGCCCTACGCCAAAACGCCACTCCCCTAACACAGCGGTATCCGCAGCTCGAGCGACGAACACGGGTACCCCCAGGCTCTCCACCAGCACATCCTGCAAAGGCACATCCACCCAATCAGGCAATCCCGGCAGCGAGCGTAGCACGCCGCGCTTGTAGTCCAACACACCCGGGGTCGAAACCCCCACCGCGGTGATCCCATCATCCAGAGGCCAGACCTGGCGAATAGCAGAGCGTATGCTGCGCAGCCCGGCTTCAACGCCGTCACCGAGATCGGCCCGCAACGTCACCCGCGCCTCCTGGACACCTTCGGACAGATAGCGCGTCGCGCGAATTTCGTTTTTGTCAAAAGCAACCGTAATAAAACGTAATGGCATTACATAACTCCTTAAGTTAGCCCTTCTGTATCTTCTCGAAAATCTGGGGGTGAGGGTTTGGGGGCGGGCTGCGCCCGCCCCCAAACCCTCACTTCTCCCCCTTTTATCGAGATGATACGCCCTTCTCACTGTGACGCAGCAACCGGCGTCTGCGCCAATCGAAAATCTCGTCCGCCGAGCGCGTATTGAGCAGGTGAGGCGCTTCAACCCACCCACGGCGCGCCATCGCCACACCAAATTCGAGCACCGCAAATCCATCCCGGTCGTGCGCCGAGGAACTGATGGCCAGGGGGACGCCCAAAGTCGTCGCACGACGCACGTCCGTATCGCTCAGATCCAATCTTTGCGGCCACGCATTGATCTCGAAAGCCACACCGTAGTCCGCGGCGGCTTGCAGTATGAGCTCCATATTTAAGGCCGCAGGCTCACGCTTGCCCAGGAAACGTCCCGTAGGATGGCCGATCATGTCCACGTAAGGGTGACGCAACGCCGCGAGCAGGCGCGCCGTCATCTGGGCCTTGGGCAAGCCAAAATCGGTGTGGAATGAGGCGATGACGAACTCCATGCGCGCCAGCGCCTCGTCCGGCCATTCGAGCGTCCCATCGGTCTGGATGCCCACTTCCACACCGGCGATGACACGGAATTCGCCCGCGAAGCGCCGGTTCACCCGTGCAACCTCGGCCAACACCACGTCGCTGGCCTCGGGACGCAGCCCCTCGCGCCCGGCATGGTCGCTGAGGATGATGTAGCGCAATCCGGCTGCGCGCGCCGCCTCCGCCATGGCTTCCAGACTGTCGTCGCCATCGGAGAAGGTCGTATGGCATTGGAAGTCGCCTTGTAGGTCACGCCGCGTCACCAGACACGGCAGATGACCTTCCAGAGCGGCGGTTATCTCGCCACGATCTTCGCGCAGTTCCGGGGCAAGCCACGGCAAGCCAAGCGCCGCATAGACCTCCGCTTCTTCAGCGCACACGCGGATAGGCGGGGGATCTTCATCGCCCAGGCGGTGAAAACCCTGCTCGCTGAGCGCCAATCCTCGTTCACGGGCGATGGTGTTCAGGCGCAAATTGTGCGCGTGGCTCCCTGTCAGATATTGCAACGCCGATCCCCAGCGCTCCGGCGGGACTACCCGCAGGTCCACCTGTACGCCATCGCTGGTGCGGATTGACGCCTGCGATGGGGCCATCTCCACCAGCACTTCGACCATCGGCAAGGTGCAAAACCGCGCAATGACAGGTTCAGCCGCTTCAGCCGCCACCAGCAGGCCCAGGTCACCCAGCGTCTCGCGCATGCGGCGCAGACTCCCCACCGGTTCCGCCGCAGATACGCCAGGAACAGCCCGTAGCGCATCCAGGATGTCATTCGTCAAAGGCCAGGCCATACCTAGCGGAATCCGCTCGGAACGCTGGCGTTGCCACGCGCGAATGTTCTCTAGAACCTTCTGCTCGATGATGGGACCAATGCCTTTGATCTTGTGTAACTGTCCGGCACTGGCCGCACCGGCCAATTCCTCGACGGAGGTGATACCCAATTCCTGCCACAACAACCGCGTGCGTCGTGGTCCTATCCCGGCAATGTTCAAGAGGCTTAACAAACCAGGTGGAAGCGTCCCCTGAAGCTCTATGCCGTCGCCGGGTGTCTCGAAACCAATGGCTAACTCCCCGCTTTGCTCGTTCATGGCCGCCTTCCTTTCATATCAACTTACATGCATCACGTTATAGTCCTATTATAGACAAGTTCAGGCTAAGGTGCAAATTTTCGCCATCAAATACGTTTTAAGATTGCGGATTACGTCAAAAATGCAAACTATGCTTATTTATCTGTGATTTGCGTTTACCTTTACACGATGCTATGATAAAAGTGTAGCAGATACATAGATTACAGGGAGGCTTTACATATGTCACAACGTCCAATTGCCCTTGTAACGGGCGCAAGTCGGACTATTGGTATCGGCGCTTCTGTCGCTTCGGCTCTGGCGCAATCCGGCTGGGACGTGGCGATCACGTTTTGGCGGCCATACGATGCTTCGATGCCCTGGAAAAGCGATCCGGAAGAAGTGCAAACGATCCGCGCCGCCATAGAGCGTTGCGGCGCACGCGCCACGGCCATAGAGGCCGACCTATCATCGACCGATTCGGCGGCGCACATCTTCGACGTCATCGAACGCGACCTGGGCGCCGTCACAGCCTTGGTGATGTCGCACTGTCACTCGGTCGATAGTGATATTCTGACCACCTCCATCGAGAGTTTCGATCTGCATTTTGCCATCAATGCGCGCGCGACCTGGCTGTTGGTGCGTGAGTTTGGCCGACGTTTTCGCAACGAACCCGGAACCGGGCGGATTATCTCGATCACCAGCGATCACACGGCCGGGAATTTGCCGTATGGCGCCAGCAAAGGCGCGATGGATCGCATCGTTTTGGCGGCGGCTGTGGAATTCAGAGCGCGGGGGATCACAGCGAACGTCATCAATCCAGGCGCGACCGACACCGGTTGGATGTCTGAAGAACTCATGGCCGAGGTCAGGCGCTCGACGCTGCTGGGGCGCGTCGGAATGCCGCAGGACTGCGCCAATCTGGTCGCATTTCTATGCTCCGTGGAAGGCGGATGGATCAATGCGCAATTGCTTTACAGCAATGGGGGTCTCCAAGTTGGTTTGACAAACTAACCATTCCCGATAAGATGCTTGCCTATGGACAGTTACCGCGAATACCTCGGCAACCCGCACGTACATTCAGTCTATTCCGATGGCGCGGCCTCCCACCGGGAGATCGCGGCAGCGGCAGAGGATGCGGGCCTCAATTTCGTGATCGTCACCGATCACAACGTCCGTGCTGAGGGCCTGGAAGCGTATTACGGGCGGACGTTGTTGCTGGTGGGCGAAGAGCTTCACAATGTCTACTGTCGCCCACCGGCAAACCACTTGCTCGTCTACGGCGTGGAACACGAGATGGCCCCTTACACCTTCGGCAATACGCAGACGCTCATCCGCACCGTCGAAGCACGCGGCGGATTCTGTTATCTGGCGCATCCCATCGATAAAAGCAGCCCGCTCAATCCCGATTGGCGCGCTATGCCGTGGGTAGATTGGCCCGTCAAAGGCATCACCGGCCTTGAGGTGTGGAATTATATGTCGGAGTTCAAAGGGTTGCTCTGGGCGCGCAGCGTTGCCGCGATTTATGCGCGGCGACCGGCCTGGGGGATTCGTGGTCCACGGCGGGCCACGCTACGATTATGGGATGAGTTGTTGAGCCGGGGGCAACGGCTGGCGGCACTGGGCAGTGCGAACGCGCACGGTACGTCGGAAAAATGGCGCATTTTTGGGCATCCCGGACTGTCTTACGACTATCTCTTCCGCTGCATCAACACGCACATTCTCACCCGCGAGGCGCTATCAGGCGAGGCCGCGCGCGACAAGGCACTGATCTACGAAGCGCTGCGCGCGGGGAGCACGTGGGTTGGCTACGATCTCCCCTACCCTACCCACGGTTTTCGTTTCGTCGCACGCAGCGGCGCGGCACGCGCCACGGTGGGAGAGGAACTGCGGCGATTGGGGGCCATCAACATCGAGATCGACCTGCCCGCACCGGGGGAAATTCACCTGATGCGGGATGGGAAACGTATGCTTAAGCTAACCGGCACGCAATTGCGCCATACGTCGGCGGAACCGGGGATCCACCGGGTCGAGGTTTACCGGCGGTTTCGAGGGCGGAAGGTAGGGTGGATTTTCTCAAGCCCTATCTACATCATCTAGCCGGGCAGAACAACACAAAAGAGGCCGATGACATCGGCCTCTTTTGTTTAAATGATCAAGGTATTCTCAGACTAGATCAAGTCCTTGCCGGGGCCTTTGGTGAAGAAATCGGCGTTCTTCTGGATGAAAGCTTCAGCCTCGGGGTCGGCCTCGTCGAAGATGGCCTCGTTGGGACATTCCGCCGCACAAGCACCGCAGCTAATGCAGCTATCCGGATCGATGTAGTACAGAGGCCAGTCGGCATTGCCTTCCACCGCGTGAATCGAATCCGTAGGGCACACATCGACACAGACGCCAGCGCGCTCGCAAATATCGGTAATTACATAAGCCATAGTGGAACCTCCTATCTGTTCAGAATGTTGTTAAATGGAGCTTGTTTTTTAGTTAACGGTTTTTATTGTACACCTGGGAAAGAAACTGTCAAGTCAGTGAGTCATTCTAAACCAGTAGGTGTCTCCGTCTCGACAAGTGCGCTCTCATCAGTAGTACGAGGTGGTTGGAGCCGTCCTAGCGCCGAGAGCACGTCATCGAGCAACTGGTTCTGGTCGAACAGCCCCTTCTGTAACAAGGCCTCGACGCGCTGTTGCAAGCGTTCACGCTCGGATTTCCCCAATTCCTTCGCCGTCACCACGACGACCGGAATATCACGGGTGAGCTGGTTCATTTTGAGATTCTCCAACACGGCGAACCCATCGATGTCCGGCATCATCAAATCCAGCACCACCAGGTTGGGCAGGTCGGTGTGGATGAGGCTAATCGCTTCCGCGCCACCCGGTGCCTCCTGCACTTTGTAACCGGCATCCTCCAGTATGCGCCGCAGTAGCTTGCGGTCGTCCGGGTTGTCGTCCACGACCAGAACGTGGCCGGTTGCCCCTGGATGCTCCACACGCATCAAAGCATCCAACAGGTCTTGCTCTGTCACCGGCTTGACCAGGTAATCGGCCACACCCATGCTCAATCCCTTGTCCGCTTCGCTTATAATCGAGCAAACAATAACGGGGATATCACGAGTTTCAGGATCGGATTTCAACTCCTGGATGATCTGCCAGCCGTCTTTGCCCGGCATGATAACATCCAGAGTAATAGCATAGGGCTTCAACCGTTTCGCCGTCTCGACAACGCCTTCACTGCTGGTCATTCCGGCGACTTTGTAGCCCTGCTTTTCCAGGTAACGCTGGAAGAGGGTGATGACGCCTTCGTCATCATCGACGGCAAGAATGACTTGATCGCCCGGCTCCAACTGTCGCTCATCCCCTTCCCGCTTGGCTCCCGGCCCACCGATCGGAAGCCAGAAGTAGAAGCAGGAGCCTTCCCCAACCACGCTCTCGAATTCCATATCACCGCCGTGCAACCTGACGAACTCACGGCTCAGGGGCAAACCCAACCCGGTACCGCCATATCTGCGCGTCGAAGAGGAGTCAACCTGTTCGAACTGCTCGAAGACCGCATGGCGGCGATCCGGCGGGATACCAATACCGGTATCTTCTACGCTCACGGTGACCTGGTATGTGTCATACGTGGCCGAAACCTTGATGAAGCCCTCGTCGGTGAATTTCACCGCATTGCCCACCAGGTTAGTCAACACCTGGCGAAGACGGCGGGCGTCGGCCAAGACCACCGGCAACTTTTCAGGGAAATCGAGCAGTAGCTTGACCGGTCTATCGGCCAACTGACCGGTCATCGTCGTGATCACGCCGCGGGCGATTTCCTGCAAGTCGGTGGGTTCAAAGACCATTTCCATCTTCCCGGCGCCGATCTTGGAAATATCCAGGATGTCGTTGATCAACTCCAAAAGGTTCCTGCCGCTATCATAAATAGCGGTAAGGTCGGTTTTTTGCATATCGGTAAGCGGGCCATCGATGCCCTTCAAAATCACACGCGAGAAGCCAATGATCGAGTTCAACGGCGTGCGCAATTCGTGGGACATGTTTGCCATAAACTGGTTCTTGAGTTTGTCGACTTCTTGCAGTTTGATGGCGGTCTCCTGCGCTTCCTGATAGAGGACGGCCGTTTGCAGCGCCACACTAACGTTCACGCCCGCCGTGCGGACGAAGTCCCTGATCTCTTCATTGAAATCAGGATGCTGTTCCTGACGCCCCACCGCCATAACGCCAAAGACGGTCCCGCGGACGCGCAGGGGGACGACGTAACCATCGACAAGCGGCTGCGACAGGTACGCTTGCGCATGTTGCACAAAGGTCCCACGTTCACCGGCAAAGTCCACAGAGGTTGGCGTCATCCTCTCGATCACCTGATAGAGCAACGGCGCGTCAAGCCGTGATAACGACGGCGCTTCGTCGCTATCGATCACCAGTTTACCACCGGCCTCATGGATCGACACAGGTATGAGCATGTTGCCATCCCAGTTCCACATCAGCACGGGGCGCTCGAGACGGACTGCCAACACACGGCCAACATCACGCATCAACGAGAAACGGTCTAGAGAACTGGAAGCCGTGCGCAGCACTTCGTTGAGGATATCACGCCGCTCAGCTTGCGCGCGCGTCTCTTCCACCAGACCGATGTTCTGCAAGGCCACAAAGGTCTGACGGGAGACGTTTTCGTAAAAGCGCAGCTCGGTGGTGGAGAATTCTCGCGCTTTGCGGCTATGGACCATAATCGTGCCGTATTGCACCCCGTAGACGCGCAACTGGAAAGCTGCCATCGCCCGCATCCCTAACTGGCCAAAGAGGGTGTGGAAGTAGTCGTCAACGAGCGGGTCTTGCGTCACGTCTGGCGTGACAAAACTCTCATCATCCCGCAACAACGTGGTGAGGCGCGGGATTTCGTCGAGCGGATAAGCCTCGAAGGGGATCGGCGCACCATCGCGGCTCCATGACCACACGATGCGCAGATGCGTCGGATTCTGCCGAGGCTCAAGCTGTCCGGCGAGGATCCAGTCAGGTTCGGGACGCTGCGAGAGACCTTCGACCGCCACTTTGAAGACATCCTCTACTGTGGTGGCATCGGTGATCTGCTGCGCGATGCGGTACAACATACGGGTCTCGGCGAGCGAGCTTTGCGAGCGGTCGTACAGCTCGGCGCTTTCGATCATGTTCGCCAGTTGCGTCGCCATCAGTTCGAGCGTCGATACCAGTTCGGTGGTGAAGACGAAGCGCCGATCACTCTCGATGCTGAGCGCACCATTGATTTGACCACGGCTTTTGAGCGGCAGGGCTATCGCCGAACGCACATCGGGTAAAAGCGGGTTGTCGAAGTACAGCGGATCGCGCGTCACATCTTGCGCGATGCGGGGCCGGTCGTTTAGGATAGACCAACCGAGCATCGACGTATCGTCGACACGCACGCGCTGGCCCATGCGCAATAGTTTTTCGCCCATATCCCCAGTCCCCGACTGTAAGACGGCCCATTCACCATCTTCATCGAGCATAAAGATGCTGACGTAGTAGAAGCCGAAGCGCCCTTTGAAGAAATCGACCGATTCCCTGAGCAAGTCCTCGCGCTCTGCCAGGCCCGTCGCCAGGTTGGCGAAGTCCACGGCAGCCGTCAATTGCTCGGTGCGCGCCTCAGAAAGCTGCAGCAACTTCTGGTTAGAGAGGACGACCGCAGCCTGGTCGGCGATGTTATTATAGAGGCGTACATCTTGCTCCGAAGGATGGTAAGGCTCGGAGAAACGAATCCGCAACAGGCCGATCTCGCCGCCACTGGCGACACCCACGGTCGACAACCGCGCAATCACAACCGCACGCACGCCCTGCTGCAGATAGAGGGTGCGGATGTCCGCGTCCATGTCGGCGGCCGCCGGGATGTCTTCACAGATGTACAATTGCTCACCTGGCTGAAGCAATTGCAGAGCCGGAAATTCCTCCACCGGGATGCGCTGCCCCACTTCCATCATCTTTACTGCCGGGCTGCTGCTCCACGAGCTAACGATTTCCAGCAGGCTGTTCTCTTCGCCGGTCTCCGGGTCAGGGGTGAACATCGCAATCTCAGCCCAGGCAAACTCGGAGACGATGGTGTGCCCAACGATGGCGCGTAGCACGGTCTCGTAGCTGGTCGCTTCGGCCAGGGCGCTAGTCGCTTCGTAGAGGGTGCGCGACTCTCCGGCGCTCTCTTGAGCACGCTGGAGCAGGTTAGCGCGCTCGATGGCGGAGGCGACCTGGGCCGCTACCTGTCCCAAAACGGGCATCAGTTCGGGACGGGAGAACGCGCCGGTCTGGCTGCTCTCCAGGTTCAACGTTCCCAGGATGCGCGTACCCAATTGCAGGGGGAGGATGGCACGAGAAAGCATCCCCACCGACACCAGGCGTCCATCTTCCCAGAAGCGGGGATGGGTGCGGATGTCTTCCTGGATGAGCGGATCGCCCTGCTCGGCAACCAGCGCGTAGCCGGTCTCTTCACGCAGATCGATGTCGCTCCACTCCTCGATGTTGACGGCTTCGCCGGCCGGTTCACCCAAGAAATGGAGTGCTCGACCGGTGTCGTAACCAACGATGGAAACTGAATCCACCGGGATGAACGCCTGCAAACGGTCGCGCAATTCGACTTGGGCGACGACGATGTTTTCGGTGGCGTTCAGGAAAGCAGCGACTTCTTGCAGGAAGCGCACCTCGCGCTCACGGGCACGGGCCTCGCGCAGCGCATTCTGCGATTGGTCGATCAGCAGGCGGTTCTCCAACGCCAGCGACAGTTGCTCACGCACGGCCTCGACAACGGCGACGTTGTCGTCGGTCCATTCGTGAGTGCTGTCCGGGTCCTCGAAGCTCAGGAAGCCCACCGGCTCGCTGCGCACGTCAAAGGGCGCGGCCAGGAGCGCGCCGTCACCGCTCTCGCTACCGCTGCGGGCAATCACGTGCTCGCCCCCAAACTCGGCGGGAACGGCCAGCGCGTCACCGGACACAGGGGAGACCTCATTGAGATCATAGACATACCCAAACACGTCCTGTTTTTCGACGTAGCTCTCCCACATATCCAGGGCATAACGCTGTTGCAGACGCTGCAATTCTTCCAGGCTGGCCTGCGACTCTGCAAAGAGCCGCGCGTTTCCTACTGCCGTCGCCAATTGATCTGCCATTGTCTGGAGAATCGTGATATCTTCTTTCGAGTAGGCAGCGACTTCGACAGATTGAATGCTGAGCGCGCCAATGGTGACGTTACGGCTAATCAAAGGCAGCGCCAACTCAGAGCGCGTTTCAGGCAACAGGGGATTGTCGAAACGGTACATCTCCTGGCCAACATCCAGCGCGATACGCGGACCGGCGGCAGAGACACACTGGCCAATCATCGAATCGCCGCCTACCTGCAAGCGATGCCCCTGCGCCATCATCGAACGGCCGGCCTCGCCGGTTCCAGCGTAGAGCACGGCCCACTGGCCGGAGTCATCGACCATGAAGATGCCCACGTAGTAAAAGTCAAACCGTTCACGAATCAGTTCCGCAACCTCTGTCAGCAAGGCTTCCTTATCCAGCATCGAAGCCGCATAACGTGAAACCTCAAACGCCGTCTCCATCCGCGCAGCGCGACGCTCGCTCTCGCGCAGGAGGATGTACCGGTCCAGTCCCGTCGCCACTTCATCAATGAGCGTACTCACGAAGACCTGGAGATAGCGCGCCGGCAAATCCCCTAACGGATATTTGCTGTAGAACATCAAGAATCCTAGTAGACGATTTCGAGCATTAAGCGGGGCGATCATCAAGCTCTGGCATCCTTCTTGTTTTAAGTCCAGGCATAGTTTTTCGGGAACACCGGGCGAATCTTCGCTTTCGATAGACAGGTCTTTGAATACAGAGAGCGTCCCAAATGTCTGCGCTCGCCAGGCCCGCTGCGCGTCACCAGAAAACCACGTCAGAAAATCCTGATCGACATTGACGCTTTTCTGCTCACGCAATTCCGAGCCGCCGTTGTGTGCGATGATGCCGCAAATATCCTGTACCAAGGGTGTGCCATCTGCGTCCCAATGGGTGAAATAGCGCAGGGAAACGCCCTCCATGCCAATGAACTCACCCACCTGAGCCGCCGCGCGCGTGATCCCCTCGATGGATTGCGCCTCGTTGATGGCTACACTCACCTCGGTCTGCATCTCGCTTTCGGTTAGCGAGGTGTTGAGTTGCTCGAAAAGGCGGGCGTTTTGGATAGCGTTGGCTAACTGGTCGGCCACGGTTTGCAGGATGGTGACGTCGCCCTCGGAAAAAGTGCGAATTTTGCTCGATTGGACCGACATCGCGCCAATCATCTGGTTGCGGCTGATAAGCGGCAGGGCGATCTCCGCCGTGGTATCGGGGAGGAGCGGGTTGACGTACCGCACGGCGGTTTCCACCCGTTCGGGGAGCTGCGGCCGGGCCTCTGCCACACAGCGCCCGATCATCGAGTCGCCGCCCACGACAAAGCCATGTTTGTTTTCCAGCATGACACGGCCGGCCTCTCCGGAGCCGGCGCGCAACGCCACCCATTCCCCTGTTTCATCGACCAAGAAAATGCCGATATAGTACAGGTCAAAACGCTCGCGGACCAATTCCACGGCCTGGGAAAGAAGCTCGTTCAGATCGATAATCGACGAAGCCGCACGTGCCACTTCCGCCGCCGTCTGGAATTGGGCGGCGCGCCGTGCGTTCTCGGCGTGGGCCGCTTCCTCAGACAGATAGGCTCGGCGTCGCGCCAGCAGCGCCACCGTCGGGCGCAGCAGACGGCGCAAGACAAACTGTTCCGTCGCCGATAAGGGGTAAGGCTCGGACCATTGCAGCACGATCACGCCTTGCAAACGCCCCCCGCTCAACGCCGGCAACACCATCAACGTTCGCGTCCCGTGTGCAGCAGCCCATTCGCGCAAAGCGGCGTCCACTTCGGGCGCTTGCTGGACATCCACCGCGTAGAAGATTTCACCAGGGTCTTCCGTCCACAGACGGGCCAACGGGAGATAATCTGGCGGTAGCGCTTTGTTGAGCAAGGGATCATCGACCTGAATACTGCCATCGTGCCAGGATGCCACGATTTGCGTGACCAGTGCGCCCTCAGACACAGCGACCTCAGAATCGACAGGGGCGTAGAGCAACCAAGCCGTGAGATGTGTGGGGTCACGCACGGCGAGGATGAACACGTCCAGCATTTCGGCCTCGGTATTGGTTCCGGAGAGCGCGGATTCGATGACGCTCAACGTCTCCAACTGCTCGGCGTGCCGTCGCGCCTGTTCGTAGCGTTGTTCCAGGGAATCTGATTGGCGCTGGCGCGAGTCGTGTTCGCTCTCAGCGGGTTCGCCCGCCGGAGGCAATGCCTGGGCCAGTTCTTCTTTGCTCTTCTCTTTATCTTTCATCATCACCTCAAACAGCCTTCCCACTATCGAAGTGTGCGCGGCGCACGCCTCTGCGCCTAACGCGTTCGACGTATTCAGGCATTATCATCGCCGGCCTGCCCCTCTTCCGACGCCTGCGGCGGACGGAATTGGATGATATTACGCGGCGTGCCAAAAGCGCGACCCAATTCGCGCACGGCAGCCTGCAACACGCCCTGAACGTCCGGCGCGGCCTGGATGCGCTCTGAGATTTCGCGGATCATGCGCTCGCGGTTGACGCGCGCCTCGATCGTGAGGAGTTGCAGGCGGTTCTGTGCGGCGATGGCGGCCTGCTGCGTCAGGCTTTCCAAACGGCGGCGCTCCTGGTCGGAGAGGCGCACCGGCTGCGGGTACATCGCGTGCAAGAAACCAATGCGCTGCCCGCTGGCGATCAGGGGCACAAAGAGGACGCTCTTCGCGCCATAGATACGGGAGAACAGCGCGCGATTCCGCCGCGTGAGGCGAGGATCATGCGCAGCGTCATTGATGAGCGTCAGGCCAGGGTCACGCGCAATCATGCGCGCCAGGGGGAATTCACTCATGCGGTAACGCTCGCGCATTGCGCTGATCTCGGTCGTCGTCCAGTGCGCCACCACCTCGGAATATTCCGGCTCTTGCGCATCCGTCCACGGGCGGTCGAAGAGTTGCAAGGTGACGTGATGCGCGCCATCCCCCAGCGCGGTATGCGCGCGTACCACGTTGAGGATACCGTCGTAGGTCTGCGCCAGGTTCAATTCGGCGCTACCACGATAGAGAGCCTCGGTCTCGGTGCGCGAAGCCTGCACTTCCTCGAAGACCCGCTCGCGGGCGATAGTGTTGGAGAGTGCAGCGGCGGCGGTCTGCATTGCCACAATTTCCTCTTCCTCCCAGGTGACGCCGGCATCGGCACGGCCCAACAGGATGATGTTGGGATAAAGGGCGTCGCCCCGCACCGTCAGCGCCAATACCGTGTTGAAATCGAGCATCTGCATCAGTTCGCGTTCCGTGTCGAGGAGTGCAGCGGGCTGGATCACCAGATAAGGTTTGCCGATAAGTTCATCCGCCCAGCGTTGCACCCGTTCCAACGGGATGTGAGCCAACCGGGAGTCATCAACATCGCCGGCAGAGGCCGCCATCCACATCGCTCGCGACTGCCAGTGCGAGACATGCGCGGTGGCCTTATCTCCATCCCCATTGCCAGCAGCGTCCACAACAGCAGCATCCTCAACAGCATGATACTCGAGGTAGAGCACGCCCGCAGCGCCGGAGGCCTCACCGAGCAGGCGTAGCACGTCGGAGACGGCGTCGGTGCCACGCTCGGTCAACAGGGCCGTCGCCTGCGAAACATTGGCCTGATAACGCGCCTGCCGGCGTACCACGCTCAACGCCGCTTCCGTGCGGCCAAATTGCAACGCGTTCTGGATAGCCGAGGAAACCTGCGTCGCCAGGAACTCCAGCAGGTTCAACTCACGCTCGCTGAACTGGTTCGCGTCCGGCCCGCTGATGAGTACCGCGCCCAACACATCCTCACCGACGCGGAGCGGTACGCCTATGCGGGCAAACAAGCCGGTTTTGGCCAGAAGTTGGCTACTCTCACGCGCATCTTCACGGGTGTCCTGAATGATCAGGCCCTTACGCGTCGCCATAATCGTTTCGGTCAGACCGCCGGAGCTGGGCATCTCATCTTCCTGTTCCACCCAGGCATGCTCCGCAGAGTCCACACTGCGACCGGATACAAACACGTCGATGGCAGGATCGCGCAGGTAGACAACGGCACGCGGTACATCAAAGATGCGCCGGGTCCAGTCGGCAGCGCTTTCCAACAGTTGCTCCATATCGCGGATCGGAAGCAAGTCGATCCCGGCTTGCGAGAGCAGCGAGAACTCCTCGGCGCGGCGTTGCGCGTCTTTGTTCAGCCGGGCGTTATCCAGCGCCGCCGCCGCTTGTTGCGCAAA
>Ga0129302_1000513_pt1 | contig 28820 bp, 14 predicted proteins | sample BlaSprsedimmetaG_FD_94476 | JGI IMG/M metagenome (GOLD analysis project Ga0129302, IMG submission 94476) | Hot spring sediment bacterial and archeal communities from California, USA to study Microbial Dark Matter (Phase II) - Blank Spring... | ecosystem: Environmental > Aquatic > Thermal springs...
CAAACACATCGACTGGAAACTGTTTGCCCGCACCGACAAGCTTTTTGTGAAACAATACGAAGAAGAAACCAACCTGCGCTGCCAGTTGGTTATCGACACATCGTCATCTATGCTATTTCCCTATTTTAAAGGAAAAAAACACCTGGAGAACAAACTGGCCTTTTCGGTTTATACAGCCGCCGCACTCATTTATTTATTGCGAAAACAGCGCGATGCCGTGGGCCTGACCCTTTTTTCCGACGAAATTGAATTTCACACCTCCCCACGCATATCGTCGGTTAATGCCGAACTAATGTATGGAAAAATGTCGGAACTGATTAAACCTGAAAATGCCCATTTGCGCAAAAATACCAACACCACCGATGTACTGCACCAAATTGCCGAAAACATTCACAAACGTTCAATGGTAATCATCTTTAGCGACATGATTGACAACCAGAAAACCGAAGAACTTTTTTCGGCGCTGCAACACCTGCGCTACAACAAGCATGAGGTGCTTCTTTTTCATGTCACCGACCATAAGCAGGAGCGGGAATTTCAGTTCAGCAACCGTCCTCACAAATTTGTTGATTTGGAAACCGGCCAGGCAGTGAAATTTAATCCATGGGAGGTAAAAAACCACTATGTTACTACGGTGAAAAGTTATTTTGATGATTTGAAGGTGAAATGTGGACAGTACCAGATTGACCTGGCAGAAGCTGATATCAACAAGGATTTCAAAGAAGTACTGTTGGCTTATCTGGTTAAAAGGAAAAGGTTATTTTAACAGAGAAGCAAGGAAATCGACAAAACTTTCAAAAAAATTTTTTCTTTTCCGAAAAGCTGTTATTTTTGCAACGCTTTTAAAAAGCAATACGTTCTAAAAAACAAAATATTCCCTAGTAGCTCAGTTGGTTAGAGCGGCGGACTGTTAATCCGTAGGTCGTAGGTTCAAGTCCTACCTGGGGAGCCAGATTGACAACTATTATTTACGAAAATGCTTGAAATCAATGAATTTCAGGCATTTTTTGGTTTAGGCCAACCGCGAAATTTACCGTATTTCCCGATATCAAGGTGTGTAATTCGGGAGTATTTTTTGAAATTTCAAAATAACTCACCAGAGGGAACATAAAATACTGACAGATTGCACCTTATTGCATCAATTTGCACTTCTGAAAACCATAAAAAAATGGTAATTTATTAACTATTAAAATTTGTTTTTATGAAGTACGATTTGAATGTTTTGTTTGTTTTGAGAAAGGCGCAATCGGATAAAAAAGGATTTGCTCCTATTTATTTAAGAATTACAGTGAACGGAGAACGTTCAGAATTGTCTGTGAATAGAAAAATTGCTCCCACTAAGTGGGATGCCCGGTTGCAAAGAGCAGTCGGAAGGTCGGAGTCAGCACGGGCGCTAAATGATTATCTGGATAGTGTGGAAGTTCAGGTTAAAAAGAACTTTAACGAATTGCTTGACAAGCAGATGGATATTTCCGCTGGTATCCTTCGCGATATGCAAACCGGAAAGTTTGTTAAAGAACACACCCTGATAACAATTTTCGAAGCCAATAACAAACTGGTAAAACAAGAGGAAGGGAGTAAATATTCCCGCAGCACAATCGACCAGTACACAACAACCTTAAACCGGCTGAAAGCTTTCCTGAAAAAGGAATGCAACTGCAACGACATGCTTCTGACAAAACTGGAATTAACATTCATCAGAAGGTTTGAAATCTTTTTAAAAACGGAGTACAATATTCATCACAACACCATCATGAAACATCTAAAACAGGTGAAAAAGGTTATTCACTTTGCCATGGAGATGGGGTATTTGGACCGTGATCCGTTTTTAAGTCATAAAACTGCTTATAAAAATGTTTCAAGGGAATTTCTTACAGCGGATGAGCTAAGCCGGATTGAAACGCATACATTCCGCATCAAACGTCTGGAACAGGTCAAAGATGTATTCCTCTTTGTTTGTTATACCGGTTTGGCTTATTCTGATTTAAAGACACTAACCAAAAATAATCTCTCTAAAGGAATTGACGGAAAAACATGGATAATTTATGATCGTAATAAAACAAGTATTCAGGCAAGAATTCCGTTATTACCAATGGCTCAGGCTCTCATTGATAAATACGAAAATGATCCCGAATGTAACGCTGACAATAAAATCCTGCCTGTAAAAAGTAATCAGAAGCTCAATTCGTATCTGGCTGAAATTGCTGAACTGTGTGAAATCAATAAGAAATTAACGATGCATATTGGGCGGCACACTTTTGCAACCACTGTTACTTTAACAAACGGGGTTCCTATTGAAACAGTTTCCAAAATGCTTGGGCATACTTCTTTAAAAACAACCCAAATTTACAGCAAGGTTATTGATACGAAGGTGGCAAAAGAGATGGATGACCTATCCAAAGTTTTTGCGAGCAAGTAGAATTCAGAAAAAACAATAAACATTGAAGAAAACAAAAGAGTGGTTTTATGAGATTTTTGAATGTTTAAAGGACATCGATAAACGAAAAAAAGTAATATCAGTCTTCAACTAAAACTTGAAGATATTAAAGAATCCTCTGCCTTAATTTTACAAAATCTTGAAGTATTTCGAAATTTACTTCTCGAATAATTGGCCCGGCAATAAATAGCTAAACCCTCGGTATTTTTAACTTTCACACTTTGGGAAATATTGTCAAGAAATGACCCGGCAATAAGATATACTTCTGGCTGGATTATTCCATTTCAATTTTAAACACCACTGCCATTTCATTGACCGGTGCATCAGGAGTAGTTATTTTTAAACCACCGTCATCAACTGTGTATTTAATTTGCTGACCAGAACCCAGTATGGACACATTTTTTATTTCACGCGAATTTTCCCATTCTTTTTTCGAAAACGAGCTTAAAATAACATCGGTATTATTTCCTGGCCATCCCAAAAGAGTTGCATAAATCACATCTCCTTTGGTGGTGTACCTGATATCGGCGGCAGAATATTTTATTTTCAGAAATTCTTCCCGGTTTCTGAAATGCCCTTCGGGTTCTTTTGTAGGTCCTTCACCATAAGTGTACCATGGACGGGTTTCATAAATTGATTCTCCATATTCAGCCAGCCAGTCACCCATGGTCAGCAGTACATTTTTTTGGTCTTCGGGAATGGTACCATTTGCCATTGGTGAAATATTGAGCAACAATACTCCATTTTTACTGACTATGTCAATTAACACATGCAGTACATCTTTTGTCGGTTTAATCTGAAGATTTTCGGTGTAGCACCAACTTCCGGTACTCACTGTTTCATCGGTCATCCATACTTTCTCACCCAATTCATTTTTTCGCGATTTTTCCAGGTCATCCACACTGACATCCAGTGGCAGGTCATCCTGTTTCCTGACAATCACCACCTCTTTGTTCCATTTTTGCGCTTCATTCAGATAATAAGCACAATATTTTTGACGATACGATTCCGGAATCTGGTCCAGCCAGGAGTCAAACCACATGATGTCAGGCTGGTATTTATCAATTACCTCCTTAAGTTTTCCGAACCAAACCTCTTCAAACCATTGGTCTTCCGGAATATTCCCGTAAAGGTAACTCAGTTCCGGATCGTCTTTTGAGGGAGGCATGTCTTTAAAAAAGGGATAATGACTGTTTCGATAGGGCAAATTTCTTGGCCCGGAGGGAATGGAGTCATGACGTTGCAGATTTTTTGCGTGATGGAATGTTGTTATAAATTTCATTCCACGCGATTTAACGGACTTCTCCAATTCACCTGTTATATCTTTTAATGGCCCTTTATCTTTGGCATTCCAGGGCGTTACATCACTATCCCACATCGAAAAACCGTCATGATGTTCCGCTACCGGTCCAGCAAAACGCGCCCCGGCTTTTTTAAATAATTCAGCCCATTCTTCGGCATTAAAGTTTTCTGCTTTAAACATGGGTACAAAATCGTGATATCCGAATTCCGAAGGGTGCCCGTATTTTTTAAGGTGATGTTTGTATTCATCTCTGCTTTCAAAGTGCATCCATCTCGGATACCATTCATCCCCATAAGCCGGAACAGAATAGACTCCCCAATGAAAATAGATTCCGAACTTGGCGTCCTGAAACCAGTCGGGTTCTTCATTGTGCCGGGCCAGCGATTCCCACGACTCTTCGTACTTTGGTTTTTCAATTTCTTCCACCTGTTTTTTCCCTGCAGTTCCGCATCCAAACAGAATAATCGGTGCCAACACAAAATACAACAATTTGTTATTCATAGTTTTATATTTAAAATTATTGATTAAAAGCATATTAAGATGTATAAAATTTCTATTTAATTTGAATGGATTATCTTTTTTGGAATTCATAAATAGTGTTGTTTGTTTCGTTTTTTCAGGAATTCTACTACCTTTTTCACTTCCTCGGCTTTTTCACGATTGCAAACCAAAACGGCATTTCCATCCCTCACAACAACAACATCATCTATTCCGATGAGCGCAACCAAACCTTCGTCAGTATGCACATAAGCGTTGTTTGCTTCGATAAACAAAGCCTCCCCGGAACCTGATCCGGTATTTCCATTTGTATCTTTTTTGCTGATTTGGTAAACCGATTCCCAGCTTCCCAAATCATTCCAACCAAAATTTCCTTCAACCAGGTAAATATTCCGGGCATGCTCCATTATGCCATAATCCACTGAAATGCTTTCGAAATTACTGTAAACTTTGTCCAATGTTTTTTCGAATGAAGAGCAACCAATTTCGGCCTGAATTTTTCGCAATCCGGCATAGATTTCAGGTGCAAATTTTTGAATGGCCTCAAGAAAAACCGAAATTTTAAAAATGAACATTCCGCTGTTCCAGAAATATCCGCCTTGTTTCAAATATTCGGCAGCAGTTACCTCATCCGGTTTTTCAGCAAACCTGTCCACTTTATACTGATTGATTTTTATTTCTCCTGAAATTTTAGCACCGGTTTTCACATAACCATACCCTGTTGCAGGGTAAGCCGGATTTATTCCGATGGTTACAATTCCGTCGTTTTCTTCTGCAATTTTTGCTGCTGTCAGTACGGTTTCGCGAAAACCCACCGTATCGCTTATCAAATGGTCAGACGGGGATACGATCATAGTTGCGTTTGGATTTTCTTTTTCGGCCAGAATAGCCGACAATCCGATGCAGGGAAGTGTATTTTTCCCCACCGGTTCATAAATCAGGTTTTCTTTGGGAATTTTTGACGTTTGTGTTTCCAGGATTTCTGCCTGCTGTTTGCCGGAAACGATATAAATGTTCTGGTTGTCTGTTATATTTTCGAACCGTTTCAATGTAGATTGAAGGAGCGAATCTTCACCGGCATTACTGAGATATTGTTTTGGTTTTAACGTCCTGCTGCGCGGCCAGAACCTTGTGCCGGAACCCCCGGCCATAATCAGGCAAATTAAATTGTTCATAACGCACTAAACGAATAAATTCTATTCAAAAAACTATTAATACTTCACTTTTATTCTTATTGTTCCTGCAATCTCTTTTTCTGATGGAAATACAATATACCCACCCCCGCTACCAGATGTAATGGCGCCTGAGTACTTTGGAAAGTAGTTGTTTTCCATCTCTTCCATTACCCAACGGGGAACAGTGTATGGCAACATTTCGCTCCACGCAAGGAAAGTTTCTTTCATCGCTAGTCCAAGCAAATGAACATCCTTTTTTTGAATGGCTTCGAAACAACTCACGCCTGAATCGCCCAGTCTTTTTACCAATTGCGGAGTAAGGTTTTTTCTCAAAATTGGATTGTATCCTTCGGGGCGGGGCTGCAGCGGTGCCAGGTGTAATACATCGGAAAGCCAGTCGCAGGTTTCCTTATCCACTGTATTCTCCATATTTACAGGCCAATACGAACCATTATAATCCAAACGGGAAATGCCGGGAACCAAAAGTCCGATTTGATCCTGCGAACCGGATATGTATTCTGAACCGGGAGGATTTTCAGCGCCAAAAAGCAGTTGTGCATTTCGAACTGGATTACCTGCAGGAATTTGGCCACCCCAGAGTTCAATCCCCACGCTACGCGAACTGGTTGCCATTCCTGAACGATCACTAAAATCATGGTTTGGCCAAATTTGTGCCACAACCACAGAACCCGGGTAAATTTCTGATACCCATGGCTGATCCATCCATCCGCCTGCCAGGCAAAGCCGGTAGGGAAATTTTAATTCCATTTTTGATGATGAACTTGAACGGGCGGGCAGCCCTTCTTCAGGGATGCGTTCCAAAACGACCAGTTCCACGCCATTTTCATCGCAAATTCGTTTTTTATCCGGAGTGTAACCATCTGAATTTACGACAAAAACATCCGGTTTCAGCACTTTCATATCCGGCTCAAAATCGAGCATCCCAGAGCCGGATGCAATGTGGGCCTCTTCCACATACTTTACAGCTCCTGCCATATATTTTCGTTCTTCCTGTGAAAAGTAAGGCGCTTTCCCTTTTAAAAACCTGATGTTCTCATCCTGTCCCACAAAAACGTGTAATTTTCCATATTTAGCGGCTGTTTTGAAAAATGCGATATGTCCTGCGTGAAGGAGGTCAAAACACCCGCTGACCATTACTACTTTATTGCCCATAAGTAAATTTCTTTTAAAACTTCTTTCCTTGTCAAAACCGGAATCAAGTTTTATAAGAAACCCCAATTCCTCAAAAAGAAATCAGGGTTTCAATCAACTAAAAAAATACTATTTGCTGTCTTTTGTCATTTGCTCTTTAATCCAATCATAGGTTTTTTTCATGCCATCTTTTAACGGATATGATGGCGCCCAGTTGAGGTACTGTTTAATCAGTGTATTATCGCTGTTTCTGCCACGCACACCTTTGGGTGCATCCAAATCGTATGTACGTTTGAGCTGAATTCCGGCAATATTCTCAACAATACTTACCAGCTCATTAATTGAAACCATTTCATCGCTACCCAGGTTAATGGGTTCTTCAATATCACTGTTCATTATTTTCAAGATACCCTCAACACATTCATCGATGTACATAAACGAACGGGTTTGCTCGCCATCGCCCCAAATAACAATTTCATCTTTGCCGTACAGTTCGGCTTCAATTACCTTGCGACACATGGCCGCAGGCGCTTTTTCACGACCTCCGTCGTAAGTTCCAAAGGGTCCGAAAACATTATGGAAACGTGCCACACGGGTTACAATGCCGTAATCTTCCATAAAATGCCGGCACATTCTTTCGGAAAAAAGCTTTTCCCAGCCGTAACCGTCTTCGGCCAGAGCAGGATATGCATCCGATTCTTTTAAGCCCGGATTGTTGGGATCGGTTTGTTTTTCGCCGTTATAAACACAAGCCGACGATGCGTAAAAAAAACGGGTAACACCCAAATCGCGTGCTGCCATAAGCATGTGCGTGTTAATTAATACACTTAACATACATTCTGCTTTATGAGTTTCAATAAATCCCATGCCACCCATGTCGGCTGCCAGGTTATAAACTTCGGTATAACCGTTAACTGCTGTGTAACAGTTTTCTTTTATATTCAGGTCGAGAACCAGATTATCACAATCATCGTGAACCTGATACCATTCAGTAAGCGGTTTTTTATCAACGGCCCGAACATGGTGGCCTAAATCAGCCAGTTTTCGTGCCAGATGTCCGCCGATAAATCCTCCGGCTCCGGTTACCACAATTCGTTTTTTCATCTTTTTTACTTTTTAAATTTTTAACTTTCTCAACAAAGATTGACCTTCTTTTTCAATTACACAATATGTTGAAAAAGTGAATTTTAACGCAAAGGTTTCCGCAAAGCTTTGCGGGATGAAAAATATGCTGTAAAACATTTTTTAAACAAAACATGATTCTTATTCCTTGAAAAGTATTTTTTATCGTTTGACTTTTTTCAGTACAAAACAGTACATTTGTGTTTCAACTTAGAAAAAGAATGGGAAAACGGCACATATCGTTAAAAGACCTGGCCGAAGAGCTCAATGTTTCTATTTCGACCATTTCCAGGGCGCTAAAAAATCACCCGGACATTAGCCCGGAATTAACCAAAAAAATTCAAATGCTGGCCCGGAAAAAAAAATATTCCCCCAACCCGCTTGCCATGGGCCTTTTAAGGCAACAAACAAAAATGATTGGCGTGATTGTGCCTGATATTGTTACCCACTTTTTCGCTTCAATTATTTCGGGAATTGAATCCGTTGCCAAGGAAAAGGGTTATTACATTGTTATTTCTTCCTCGTCAGAATCTTACTCCAAAGAGATTGAATCTGTTGAAAACCTCTTGAAATCAAGGGTGGAAGGGTTGATTGTTTGCATTAGCCAGGAAACCAAAGATTTTCGTCATTTTGAGCAGTTAGCTGAAAATGAGATTCCCCTTGTATTTTTTGACCGCGTTTGTGAAACGTTGCAAGTTCCAACGGTTACTATCGATGGAAAGGAAGCTGTGAAAAACATCATCAACCATTTTAAAGAAAACGGCAACAAACGAATTGCCTACATCTCCGGCCCCAATCATCTAAACATTTCAAAAAACAGAAAAGAAGGATATTTGGAAGGGTTAAGAGCGTGTGGACTGGAATTTCACCCAGAACTCTTGGTAGAATGCAACCTTAGTGCAGAGGATGCCACTGCTGCCACACGTCGGTTGTTAAACCTTAAAAATAAACCGGATGCCATTTTCGGGATTAACGATACCATTGCATTTTCTGCCATGAAGGAGATAAAAAAACAGGGATTAAAAATTCCGGAGGACATTGCTTTGGTTGGATTTACCGACGAATTCCACTCCACCGTGGTTGAACCTGCACTTACCTCGGTTACCCATCCAACTTTTCAAATGGGACAGGAAGCTGCCCGGTTGTTTTTTTTGTGGATAGAAAACGGAAAACCTTTCAGACTGAATATTGTACTGCCTACAGAATTGGTGGTAAGAAAATCATCAGTAAAAATGCAGGGTTAGAAGAAAATTGCAATCTTTTTCCCTATTACTCATTCTGCTGATCTGGTTGTTAATTTACAGAATTTTTTTCCGAATTGAATAAACACGCAAATCGCGAAATTCATGTTTGCAGGTACCAGCACCCAGGTAAATGGAATTTTTTGGAATTCCAAACTTTTCATGTGTGCCGGATACCGTAAAACCATTGCATGTGGCTCGTGCATCATTCCCATCCAACTCTAAACGAAGTGTGTACCATTTTCCGGGTTTAAAAAAGGCCTTTAATGTATCAATTGTAGTAATTTCACCTGGTTTCCATTCATCGTGTTCAAGTACCATTCCTTTTGACCGGGAACTCCCGGATACATTTGCCCAAACAGAAGCAGCATAGGCTCTTGGATTTAACTGGGGATTAGTGGCGGAGAGACGACAAGCTGCCCATTTTCCTTGTTCCTCAAAATAACGAAAATCAACTTCAATTATCGCATCGTTAAATTCGCCATTAAAAACCAATACCGGCATATGACCACTTTCCCATAATGATTCGACACCACTTTTTGTCTGCTTCCATGCGGCATGACCGGTTTTTACTTTCCATCCCGAATTTACAGGTTGAAATTCTTTAGTGTAATTCAACGGTTTTTTAAAATCGTATTTGAACACTAATTTCCCTTTTGTGACGGGCTTTTTATCATTTCCTTTTTTTGCTGTAGCTGTTTCCGGAACCAATGCAATTGCAAAAATGACCAAGCACATCCAGAAATGCCAATAACCGTGAGTTCGTTTCATATTTCAATTTTTTATATGGTACTTTCATTTACATTTTCAACTATTCTATTATTAATTCCCAATATTGGCTACTTAAATCATCAACACTTACTTTTAAAACCAGGGCATATTTCGATGGTCGGCTTTCAGGAAGACTTAGCGCCAGACCTTCCCTGGTTTGTTGCCAGATTATCTTCTCCTCAGAGCCCAGTAATTCAACCGATTTAATTCCACTTGATAAATTAAGATAACTTGACAATGAACGAATTACAACATCATTTTTTTCCGGATTTAAAAGAAACACGTATAAAAATCCTCCATTAACCGTAAAGCGGATATCGTCGGCAGTGTAATCAGCGTTGGGTTCGTTAAAAGCGCCGGATTCTATTTTAGTTGGTCCTTCCCCAAAAACCAGCCACGGACGCGAACCATAAACCGCTTCACCGTTAATTTTCAGCCAGTTTCCCATTTCGCGTAATACCGCAGCCTGGTTTTCGGGAAGGGTGCCGTCACCACGCAAACCCACATTCAAAAGCAGGTTTCCATTTTTGCTGATGATGTCGATAAAATTGCCAATCAAAACTTCAGGAGTAAAATTTGGTTCCTTTTTGCGATAAAACCACCCACCCTGTAAATCGGTGTCGGTTTGCCAGGGATGTCGCTGTAAAGCTCCAGCCTGGCCACGTTCAATATCCCAGATAAAAGCACGTTTATCGGGGCCGTGTTTCAGGTTCATAACCGCTTCCAGTTTTCCGCCGTTTTTTTCCATGTTTGAGTTATAAAATTGCGCAGCCAGTTCAAATCCATATTTCATATTGCCGTAAATACCCGGCAGCGACCCATCAAAATAAAGCAAATCGGGCTGGTACTGGTCGATTAACTGCATGGTTCGGGCGTACCAAACCTTTTGCCAGTTTTCGTCTTTTTGATGTTCAATATTGTAGTTACTCCCATAAAAATCAGCATAATCCGGATTTCCGCCATCATATTTTCTGGAAACCTGAAAAAACGAAGAAACACGATCGAGGTGCGATGAAACCCCAAAACGAATTCCGTGTTTTTCAGCAGCTTCCTTCCATCCCTGAATAATATCTTTTTTTGGCCCCATCTCATAAGCATTCCACCGGTGAATGGATTTGTACATATCGAAATTATCGTGATGCACCGCAACAGGAACAATGTATTTTGCACCTATTTCCTTGTAGAAAGCAACCAATGAATCGGGATTCCATTTTTCAGCCTTAAACATGGGAATAAAATCCTTGTAGCCAAATTCATTGGGATGCCCGTAATTTTCGGTGTGCCATTTATAGAGATCCCTTGCCCACTGCGAACGTTCGTGGTCAGGCGGAAATTCACCCGGGCCGTACATGTACCTCCCATAATGTGAGCCGCCATAGTCGCGGTTTTCGTCGATAGCCGACATGATTCCCCAGTGCATAAAAATGCCGAACTTGGCATCACGAAACCAGTCGGGACATTTATAGTTTTCAGCCAGCGATTTCCAGCTGGGCTCAAATTTTTGCCCCAGCACTGGAAGAATTATAATTATAGAAAAACTACAAAATACAAGGAACCTTTTCAGATATTTTGATTTTTTCATTTTAATGTTCATGTTTATATTCCATCTTTAAACAACTTTTGCCGTTAAATTACAGGATCTCCCTTCTCCAGTCTCATTGCTCTGATTAGTGCTTCCAAAAAATAGTAATCACTGTAAATTAAGGGAACATCCACTTCACTTCCCGACGGAGCAGAACCGGTACTATGTTTAAGAATAAAACCCTTTGCTTCTTTTTTTCTCGACATATATCCATTTATAATACTGCTCATTATGGAATCTGCTGTTCTTTTGTAAAGAGATCCATTTTTCGAATACCTGCTTAATTCATAAAATGCTGAAGCCATAATCGATGCTGCAGAAACGTCGCGGGGTTCATCAGGAATATTGGGGGCATCAAAATCCCAGTAAGGAACCAAATCGTCGGGTAAATTGGGGTGGTTCAGAATGAATGAAGCAATGTTTTCTGCCTGTTCCAAATATCTTTTATCCCTGGTTTCACGGTAGCAAAGCGTAAAACCATACAAAGCCCACGCCTCACCACGTGACCAGGTGGAATCATGATTATATCCCTGATGCGTGTTCTTTTTTATAACCTGACCGGTATCCGGATGGTAGTCAACAACATGCCAGGTGCCAAAATCTTCTCTGAAATGATTTTCCATTGTGGTGTTTGCATGAATAACTGCAATTTCTCTGAATGTAGGATCGCCGGTTAACCGGGTTGCAGAAAATAATAACTCAAGATTCATCATGTTATCAATAATAACCGGAAAACTCCATTTATCCCTGTTATGATCCCACGAACGAATGCAACCAACGGATGGATTGAACCTTTTAGCAAGGGTATAAGCAGATTCGATGACTATTTTCCTGCTGCGTGTGTCGCCAGTAAGCCGGTAAGAATTACCAAAACTACAGTATATTTTGAATCCCATGTCGTGCGTACTGCCATTGTTTTTTTCCTGTTCTAAATTTTTTGTGAAATCCCGCGCATGATTTTTCCAGGTTTCTTTTCCGGTTAATTCATACAACAGCCACAAAACGCCTGGGAAAAAACCACTTGTCCAGTCTTTTGATTTTACCATCACTAAATTTCCGTCGGCATCAAGTGTGCGCGGAGAAACTTCATTTGAATCAGGACTGCGATGATAAAAGTTTTGTATTTCACTCAACAATAAAGTCATCTGAGCCTCGGAGTGGGTTATTATCTTTTTTTCGAAATTATGCGTTCTGCTGCAGGCAGATATCAAAAAAAAGAATAACAAAGCAAGGATTTTAAATTGGGTTTTTCTTTGAAGCAATAACATAATTAGTTGTTTTAGTTGAATTATGGATATTCAGACCAAACGTAAGTAAAAATGAATAAGAGAATTTTCAATTTTGAATCAAACAGTAAAAAGTATGTATCGGACTGTAAAACATGTTGCTAATTGAAACATTTGTGAAAGCAATTTTTCATATTTTTTGATTACGCTTTGGTAATTTTTGTATTTTTCGCTCTTGTCAAAAAATGAAGAAAATGTTAAGGATTATTTTGATATGGATTGGACTTATTCTTTCAGGTTTTAATGCTTCAGGACAAATTGAAGAATTCCTATTTAGAAAAATATCACCCCCCGAAGGATTTACGTTTGGGAATATAAAAACGATTGCCGAAGACAATAATGGATTTATATGGTTTGGAACAGAACATGGTTTGTACCGGTTTAACAGCAGAAAGGTTGATAAATATACCTATCAAAGCAATGAAATTAATACAATTCCAAATGACAACATTGAAAAACTTCTGAAAGATAAAAAAGACAGGCTATGGATACTTACAGCTAACGGAATATGCATTTTTAACGAGCAAACCCAGGATTTTATTCAGTTAAAACTAAAAAATATTGACGAAGATGCTGAAATTACAAGCTTTAACGATATTATTGAAAATTCATTGGGGGAGTTTTTTGTAATTCGCAATAACAAGCTTTGCAGTATCAATTTAAAAGACAGTACAATTCAAACTGTAAATTTTCACCCTAATGATGCTGCTACTTCAGTTTCGTTTGCTGTTTTTGATAACTCAGACAATTTGTGGATTGGTACTTTTAACGGACATGTCTTTAAAAGTCCTCCACCTTATCATGAATTTCAATTAGTTTGTCACCACAGGGAAGACCGGATACAGTCGATATGCCAGGACAATGCAACATTTTGGATTGGCTATGAGTTTCAAGGAGCGGATCATATTAATGAACAAGGCTTGATAATTGATCATTACAGCGAATCAAGTGCTTCCACATTCAAACTCCCCAGCAACAGGGTAAGGGCTATTGTGAAAGATGAAAGTAACAGGATTTGGATAGGAACATACAATGGAATTTCACTTGTAACAAGAGAGCACCGGGCACAAATCATTAAAAAGGATTTTTACAACAATTTGCCTCACAACAGTATTCATTCGCTTTTTGTAGATTCAAAAGACGGGCTGTGGATAGGTACCTGGTCAGGTGGATTAGCCTATCTTAACAAATACGATAATCAGTTCTTGCATTTTAACAGAAACCAGGATAAAAATTCATTGTACAACAATATAGTAAGCTCTATTTGCCAAGATTCAAACGGAAATATCTGGGTTGCAACAGAGGATGGAGGCTTAAATAAATTTAATCGGCAACAGAAAGAGTTTAAATACTTTTCTGTAAAAGATACAGAAAATGGTCCTACAAATATTAAATGCATAGTTTCAGATAATAATAATCTCCTATGGATTGGAACTTACGGCAAAGGAATCTGGACTTTTGATATTGAAACTGAAACATTTTACAAACCTTCATTTTTAAATCCGGAAATTAAAAACATTTATACCATTTTAATAGAAAAGAACGGGATATGGATAGGAACGTTTGGCGACGGACTGTTCTTTTATGATTTGGATAATAAGAACCTTACTAAATTTACAACAGATTATACCAATCCCACATCCATATCATCTAACAGCATAAGGGTGCTATTAACTGATAGTTACGGTGGATTATGGGTTGGCACCCAAAATGGTTTGAATTACTTGCCCAAGGGCGCTAATAGTTTTACCCGGTATTTTTCAAACAACACACGAGGGCTAACTATAAGCAATAATCAGATATTTTCGCTTTTTGAAGATATGCATGGTCAAATTTGGATTGGTACCGGCGGAGGTGGAGTTGATTGTTACAATCCGGGTGATGGAAGTATTGCTGTACTAACAAAGGAAAACGGGTTGTCAGGTAATAATGTTTTTGGAATACTGGAAGATGGAAAAGGGAATATGTGGTTTAGTACAGAGAACGGAATAACCCGGTATTCTCCGAGAGAAAAATCATTTAAAAATTTTTCAACAGAAGACGGTTTGCAGGGAAAACAATTTATTCCGGGAGCGGCATTTGCGACTCAAACCGGTGAATTTATGTTTGGCGGGCCAAACGGATTTAACCTCTTTAATCCTGAAAATCTTTCTGAAAATCCTTTGCAACCAGATGTTTTTATTACAAACCTTGAAATTAATAATGAAAAAGTGGACCCCAAAAATCCAAAAATCCCATTTTTGAAAGCTGTTAACACCACAGAAATTCTGGAGTTAAGGCATGAACAGAATTCACTGGCATTTGATTTTGTTTCCAACAACTATATTCAGTCCACTAAAAACCAGTTCAGATACCGCATGTTAAACTATCAGGACGACTGGATTAATGCAGGTTCTGAAAGCAGGGCAATATTTACAAAAATTCCTCCCGGAAATTACACTTTTGAAGTAATCGGTTCAAACAATGATGGAATCTGGAACACTAAGCCGGCCAGATTGGAAATTGAAATACTTGCTCCATTCTGGAAATCAAATGTGGCATATTTCATTTATTTTTTCGTTTTTTTAATTTCAGTTTGGTTTTTACGAAAAGAAATTATTCTAAGAAACAACCTAAAAAGGCAAATATTAATTGAAAAAGTAAAAAGAGAAAATGAGGAAGAACTGCATCAGATGAAGTTGCAGTTTTTTACTAATATTTCGCATGAATTTCGCACTCCGCTTACCCTTATACTCTCTCCTCTGGAAGTTATCATGAATAAGAAATACCATGATAACGACACCAGGGAGCATTTGACAATGATTCAACGAAACGCTCAGAGATTAAGAATGTTGATTAACCAGATCATAGATTTCAGAAGATTTGAACTGAATAAAATGGTTTATTCTCCGGCAAAAACAGATATTATTTCAATGTGTATGGGTATTTGTGATCATTTTGAAGTACATGCCCGCGACAAATCCATTTCATTTTACATGGCATCTTCTTTTAAAAAATTAGAAATGAAAGTTGACAAAGATAAACTTGACAAAATTCTTTTTAATCTGCTTTCCAATGCCTTTAAATTTACACCCGAAGGTGGCAACATTTGTTTGAATGTAGAGGAAAATGAGGCTGATGCATTAATTGAAAAATCTGATTTTTCTACCAATCCTGAGCTTACCGGAAAAGTTCTGGCTATTCATGTTTCTGATTCCGGACCGGGTATTACTACGGATGAAATTGCTGCTATTTTTGAACGATTCAATAAAAATGTAGTAAATAATCAGTTTCAGGGCACTGGCATTGGATTACATCTTTCAAGAGAATACACACATTTGCACAATGGGGCTATAACTATTAAACGCCTTCCAGAAAAAGGAGTAATTTTTTCGGTACTTCTTCCCATTCAAAATGAGATCAAAATAGGAGAAACCAAATCTGAAATACTAAAAAGCTGGATTGATACCGAAAGGAATCCTGTTCCGGAAGACGAAAGTTCTTTTTTACCTGCCGGTTCAAAAAATGAACCATCCACTTCTGTTTTGATAGTTGAAGACAATTATGACATGCTAAAACAAATTAAGCATTTGTTAAAAAATGACTTCAAAGTTATTACAGCATCAAACGGATTACAGGGCCTGGAGCTTGCCAGAGAAATTTTTCCGGACATCATTATTTCGGATATCGTAATGCCTGGGATTGACGGTATTGAACTTTGCAAAAATATCAAAAATGACATTCAAACCAGTCACATTCCGGTTATTTTATTAACTGCTGTTTCGGAAACAGAAAAACACATTAAGGGTTTGGATACGGGAGCTGATGCATACATTATTAAACCATTCGACAATAACCTTCTAAAAGCACAAATTGCTAATTTAATCAAGGCAAAAGAACGGTTAAAAAAGGCTTTTAAAGAATCGGAAGAAAAATGGGCAAGCGATTCTAACCTGAATCAACGGGACAAAAACCTCGTTGAAAAATCAGCTCAAATTGTGGAAAAGCATTTATTGGATCCAAATTTTTCAGTTGAACAGCTTGCTGAAGAACTGGGAGTTAGCAGAAGCTCCCTTCACCGAAAAATGAGGGTACTGATAAACCAGTCTGCAACCGAATTTATCAGATATGTACGTATGAAAAAGGCGTTAAAATTTTTAAAAGAAGGAAATTTAAATATCGATGAAATTGGATTTGCAGTCGGATTTAATTCGCATTCCTACTTTAGCCAGTGTTTTAAAAAACTATATGGTAAAACTCCCACCGAATATTTAGCAGAATTAAAAATGAACAAAGAGTTGAAGTAATTTATTACTGCTCCCAAACTAAAATAAACTGGAGTTTCAAACCAATATATATTCACATTAGGTGTTTGAATACCATCAGTTTATTTTGATAAAAAAACCATTTTATATCAAAACATACTTTTGGAGTAATGATAAAATTCGACTCAAAAAACGAGGAAGTTCAATCCTGTTCCATATGTTTCATCTTGAAACATTTTTTATAACCTGACCAATTAATTACAAAAACAGGGACATAACTATAAACATTATCGCTTTGAATCCTTCAATTTTGTAAACAAGAAATTGTGACCATATTATGGAATTGGTGCTAACAATAAGTTGCATAAGCAACAGATATACATGTATTTATCTGCTATTTTTTTCAGATAATACTTTTTAAGTAATTATTAATTTAAAATTTTAAATCCTTGGTGCTATGAAATTAAAACTTTTACTTTTTTCAATGTTTTTTACGGGAATAATTCATGCACAGGTAGTGTGTGAGTATCCTGAAGGTGTTATTACAACCCTGGTTATTACCGAAGCAAGATTCCAGTCTCCGGCGGTAGGTTATATTGAATTAACAAACCTTGGCGATGAACCGGTTAACCTGAAGGAATTTAAACTGGGCAGGTTAACACCATGGTCGAGAAGTTCTTCTGTAAACGATTTGTGTAACGATCCATGGTACACAGAAACCGGTGACTATATGTTTTTGCCTGACAGAGTTCTCGAACCCGGTGAATCGTTTGTTATAACCAATGCTTATGATTACGGCCCGGTTCATTATAAAGAAGGGCTGGGCAGACTTGGAGGATCTGAACGTCCAAAACAAATTGGGATGTACGAAGTGGCAGACAAACTGCTTCATATGCAGGAGCCCATTGATGAAGTTGTTTACCCGGGAGATAGTGTTACCACAGCACTTAATGATCCTGAACAAACTGTCAGACGGGGAGATTACCGCCTCGTATTCGACGGACTTACAAGTGGAACATATTATATCGAACATCATTATACCGAAGGCGACTCAGCCGTTGTTGACCAGGTAGGCGGTGTTTTTGATGGTGAGGGAAAAAATTATCCGGGTGTAAGATACGATGTAGCAGGAGTAAAAGAGGGAGTGCAAACGTCTATTTTGGTGCGAAAAAACATTGTAAAAACGGGGAACCTCGATTTTGCCAATGCACGAGGTATTAATCTTGAAGACTCGGAATGGATTCCGATTGAAATACCAGATGGATATGATGCATGGCGCGATGTATGGTGGACTATTGGAAATCATGGTAATTATGTGCTGGACGAAAATACATTGGAGTCCACAACAGATGAAATAAAGGTAGATTTTGCAGGCAAAAAAATTACCGTACCATGGGGAACCCGCCGGCTTGACGAAATTATGCGAAACATGAAAAAGAAGGATGGTGTAGCATGGAATTATGTTTTAAATGATGTGAAGGAGGATTCTCTATATCGTTCAGCAAGAAACGGAGACAAACTGGTTGTTTATGTAGTGGGCAATGGATTAACTACTGCAACTTTTGATATCATTGTTGAAGAACCGACGACTGATGCAAATATGGTAGTTCCAGTTGACCATGCAAACATGGAAGGCCCCGTAACTACACGAGCTCAAAACGGCATTTTAAGCTGGCCGAGAGTAACCAAAAACGAATCAGGTATTGATACAATTACCGGTTCGGGGTATGGTCTTGCTTTTGATCTAAGAACAGATTCACTGTTAAAGTACCTGGAAAAACCCGCAAATGCAACCTGGGAATTTGTTTGGGTTGATGGTGTTGAACGACCTGATTTAAAAAATGGTGATAAACTGAGGGTAACGTCACAAAGTGGCAATGTGAAAGAATATTTTATTCAGGTACAAACCTATTTCCCCAGTCGAAACGCCAATTTATCTGCTATTACCTGGCCCGACATACCAAACTTTTATAAAGGCTTTATGGGATGGATGGGAGATACAATACCTAACTTTTCGCCGGGAGCAACCACATATCGGGTTGAAGTTCCGCTTGATGTTGAAGGAATGCCTGCATTTGTGGCTAAAACACAACATGTAAATGCATCGGTAAAAACAACACGCGCAAAATCGCTTACCGGCACAGTTCAGGACCGAACAGTTACATTTGAGGTTACGGCCGAAGATGACACGGTTAGTTTGCAGTATAATGTTGAATTAGTCAAAGAAAAACATCCGGACAAAATCGAACCTTTCAAAGCAGACCCCTTCATCTCCGAGTTTGTTAATAGCTATCCCAACGGAAATGCATATCTGGAGTTGTACAATCCTGGCAATCAGTCACTTGATTTAAGAGACTACATGGTTGGCATGAGGGGAAGTGATAATCTTTATGCACCAGTTGTATATAATGCAGCCTGGAATATGCGATACACGGCTTATCACCCAGGGTTAAAATATGTTGATGAACAAACCTGGGAGGTCACCCCAAGAATTTTGCTTCCTGATGTTAATGTAAATCCAATTATTCAGGGAGGAGAAACTTTTGTATTGGCTCTCATTACGAGGGGTGATGCTAATTATCCTGGAATACAGTTCCCGAAGTATGATGTCCAGTTTGCAAACGAAAACGTTCCCGGGCATCCTAATCCGTGGAATGAAGAAGTACGAACTTCAAGTTCCGGTGGTGTTCCGATACCTCCAAACGGTAACAGAAGAAATGTGATCTTTTTATATAAAGTATTAAATGATTCGATTAAGCTGGGACTAAAACCCAATACCGATCCCAATGATTTTGAACTGATTGATATTTGGGGTATGCCGGAAAGAGCCTACTGGATTGTTGGTGACTACGTTATGAGAACCAACGAAACAGGTAATATTTTTATACGGAAACCGGAAATCAATCAGGGTAATCCCAAACTTGGCGGTTCTTTTGGAATCGATAATCCGGACAACGTCGAATGGAACAGAATTCAGCCGGGGGATGTATTTGGAAATATTTCAACACCCGAACGATATCTTGCTGCATTGGGTAGCCTGGGCACTCATTTCATGATTGAACCTACTTTTTATAAATCTACAGTAACCTCTTCGGTTTATAAAGTCAGTGATGGCTTTGGCCCGGGAGAAGAAATCATGGGAGTTCGCAATGGTACTACAGTTACTGATTTCCTTGGAAACATAAACAAAGAAGACGAAGGTCAGACATTAACGGTTAAATCGGGTGGTGATGACTCAGTACTTGCGATGGATGCAGTTCTTAATATGAATGACGTTTTGGTAGTATTGTCTGCTGACTCAACCAATACAACCATTTACCGGTTAGATGTTACAGAAACAGGATTGAGTTCTGATGCAGTTTTAACTTCTACCCGCTGGACAATTTCCATTGAAGTTTCGCCAAAAAGTGCAGAAAATGTTTATGATGAAAATGACGGAGTTGGTTCCGTTACCGGGTTTGAATATGGGACCGGACTAAAATCTGTTATTAACAACATTACTGTTCCTGCCGGAGCGACAATGACTGTAATCGACAGTGAAGGTTCGTATGTTCCGTTTAAAACTTTGAATTTTGACACCGCCTATGTGAATGTTACCGTAAATCCGGATATTTATCTGGATGTAGTGGCCGAGGATGGTATAACTCGTATTGTTTACCAGTTAAAACCTGTAACATCAGAAAACGATGCATTTATTCTTTCTGATGTTTATACTGTTTCGCAAGTTAATAATCTGGTACAATATGTACCACGGGGTACAAACGTCCAGGCGTTTTTTTCGAATATTACCCCGTCGTTGGGAGCAAGCATAAAGTTAGTGGACAAAATGGGATTTGAAAGAACACAGGGTAACATACGTGAAGATGACAAAGTTGTTGTAACATCATCAAACGGCCAGGTTACAAAAGTTTACTTTATCTCATTTCTGCCAACAGCTACAATTACTTCAACAACCTATCTGGCTTATGTATTGTCTAACTCATATGCTGTTAACCAGGTTGAATATGTAATTTCCGGCTCGGTTTCGCCTTTAACAGGTACAACTTTAATTTCTGAATTCTATTCACGGATTAATCCAGCCATTGGTGCAACAGCAGCGGTTGTTGATGCCGAAGGTAATGAAAAAACTTCGGGCAATCTCAACCAGGGAGATAAACTAAAAGTGACCTCAGCAGATGGTAAAATAATAGTTTATTACCAACTTGAACTGGATGTTACATCAACAATAAATCCAGATTTAAAACAAATAGAAATCTATCCGAATCCCGCATCAGGTCTATTAAATATAAATGGTGTGGATGCCGGTAACCGGATTCAACTTTTCAGCATGGAGGGTAAACTGTTGAGTGATATTAAAGCACAAAGTAACCGTGAATTAATTTCTCTTGAAAAAATCCCTTCCGGTTTATTTCTGATAGTAATCAGCAACGAAAATCAAATGCTGGGACGTTATAAAGCTTTAAAAAGATAGAAGTGAAAAGATAGTGGTTAAAAAAAAGCAGAAGTCGTTTCGCAAGGAACGACTTCTCTATTTTTAAGTTCAATTAAACCTTGAAATCACTTTTTTCTCATTTATAAAAATGAATTTTCCCGCTAATAATCGTGAATCTTTTTAAAAGGCACTTCAATTAGGATATTTCAGGAGCAACAAAAAACCAATTGCACAAATTTGAATAAGAAATATGCAGTTTATTATAAATGTTTCATCATGAAACATTCTTTACAAGATGACCCAATTATTACAAAATCAGAAACAGCTTTTTCAATTTAATCCTGATTCACCATCTAATTTTGAAATAAAAACCTTTAAAAAATAATTAAAGGCAAGGGAGTTATAGTAAATGCAACTGCTCATGATTGTGCCAGCATGATTTCAGGCACCTGCTAATTTAAAATTGAAATTAAACAACGAACATGTTTTTTGAAATTCAAACTTATATGATAAGAAAAAACTGGATAGCTCTTTTAGTGGTTACGATAACAACTCTTTTAATCGGATGCCGAGAAGAGCAAGATAAATTTGTCAGGCCAGAGTGGCTTGCAGGAAAAGTATATACTCAAATTCTTGAAATACCGGAATTGTCTACTTTCACACGCTGTATTGAACTTACAGGATATGATGAAATTCTTGATATATCAGGAAGTTATACCGTATTTGCACCATCAAACGAAGCTTTTAATACCTTTTTCGCAAACAACCCGAATTACAACTCTGTTGATGATATCTCGTTAACCGAACTTAATCGCCTGGTTAAATACCATATAGTACAAAATCCATGGACCAAAAAGCAGTTAAGAAGACTTGACATTTATGGTTGGATTGACACTCTGGATTTGGGAAATAATCTTCCGAGAGGGTTTAAACGGGAAACACTTCTCCTGGAGGATAACCAAAAATACGGGGTAAAGTGGAGGCCGGGTTCAGGTGCTACGGTAACTGACACCCTGGATTCGGACTGGACTCGACGCGTTGCAACTGATTCAAGAAAGTACGTTCCCATTTTCTATTCTGACTATTTCAAAATCAATGATATTTCAACTGATGACTTTCAGTTTTATTTTGACCGCCCTTTTGATGGGGCTAACGACTTATATTTTGCCGGAGCAAAAATTATAAGCGATGAGATTTTTGCAGAAAATGGCTTTGTTTATATGATTGACAAAGTAGTTTGCCCTTTAAGAAATGCATACCAAATAATCAATAACGGAACAGATAATCAATCTTTTAGCAGGTTTAGGAATTTAATAAATGAATTTTCTGAATTCGACTATAATCAGCAAAAAACAAATGAACAGGCCGGAGTTGATTTGGGATTGCAGGTGGATTCGCTGTTTGACCTGACTTTCCCTGATTTAACCTTTGATTTAACGAATGAAAGCACGAATCCGCCGGTAGGAACTTATGGATTGCCGGGAAATGTAACCGTCAGGTACCATCATGGACTTGTGGCACCAACCGATGAGGCTTTTGAAAATTTTGTTAGTGAGTTTATACAAACACCAGGGGGCTGGGGTACTTTAGAAGGAACTCCTAACAATATCAAGCGAATTATTGCCAATACCCACATGTCGCAATATGAAATTTTTCCAACAGCTTTTGAAAAAGGATTTACAAATGGGGAGGCGGATGTTGTAACCATTGATGAGTCTGATATTATTCACAAAGAATTCGGAAGTAATTGCTCCTTTATTGGTGTAAATAAAGCAATTGTTCCACGTGCTTTTAGCAGTGTTACCGGTCCGGTTTACCTCAGACGCGGATACTCAAAAATAATGTATGCAATAGAAGAAGCCGGAATTTTACCCATGTTAAAGAAAAGAAATAAAAACTATCTGTTTTTTGTTGAATCCGACTTTAATACTTCGGTTGATTCTTCTTTGATTTATTCAGCTGTTACAAACAGGTTTTCTGTTATTTTAAAAGGCGGTGGCGGAGTTTTTACAGAATTCAGATTAACGAGGGCGAGTCTGAGAAATTTGTTACTGAGCCATATTGCCGATTATCAGCCAAAAGGTTTGGCACGAAAAGAATTTATCCCCAATCTCGCTGGTACATATTTAATTGTAAATAATGAAACCGGAGAAGTAAGTGGAACCGCTCCCACAACAGAAGGATACCAGGGCAATACCATTGTTCCTGAATTTCCGCAGGCCCTGAGTATTGCAGACAACGGGACTACATACGATATTCAAAACTGGTTTTCATTTTCGAATACGAGAATTTATTCTCAAATATCCGGTAAATTTCCAAAATTCCATGCTCTGCTTCAAAAGGCAGGATTATCGCTTGATAAACAATCACGTTATTCATTTATTACTGAAAGTGATTATTACACGGTGTTTGTGCCAAGCGAAGAGGCGATTGAGGAGGCAAATCTCAACGCACTACCCATAGACGAACTCAGGCAAATATTACAGTTACATTTTGTGCAGGGCGATATCATTTTTACGGATGGGAATAAAACACCAAAATACTATGAAACCATGCGCATAGATGAGAAATCAACTCAATACTCTACTGTTTATACTAAAATCTTTATTGAACCTGGAATAGACAAAATTCAGATTATTAATAAAAACGGATTAGTTCACGCTGAAGCAAATGAATCGGAAACCACCAACATTTTATCAGGCATTTTACTCGAAACAACAGATGGAAGCGAGGAAGAGGTATTTCCAAATATTGTAAATACAGCAGTAATTCATGAAATAAACAAGGTTTTAAATTCAGATGAGGTTGGGAACTAAAAAGAAAAAATCGGTATGATTTGTAAATCCAAGATTTGAAATTGAAATGAAAAGAAGCAAAATATTAATAACAATTGCGCTGGCACTTTTTTGTATTTCTCATGCGGAAGCTCAGGAGAAAATGATTTTAAGAGGTCGGGTTATTGATAAAAACGATAAAACATCAATTATTGGTGCAAACATTATTGAATATGACGAGAATGAACGCGTAGTTGGTGGAACAATTACCAATATAAACGGAGACTTTATTCTCGAAATGATTAATCCTTCTCATGTTATAAAAGTTAGTGTTATTGGTTATACCGCCCAGGAACTAGAAAAAGACCCATCCAAAACAATTATCGTTGAACTCGAAACATCTGACGTTGCACTTGATGAAGTTACCGTAGTTGCAGAATCAAAGTCAGGAAGCAGCCTGACCAATATTGCCGACAGAGACCGGGCTTCTTCAAGCGTAAAGGTTGATTTAATGGAAATGCAGGATGTTGGAGTGGTATCTGCAGCCGATGCCTTGCAGGGTAAAGTGAGTGGACTTGATGTTATTTCAGCTTCCGGTGACCCGGGGTCTGGTTCGCAACTCGTTATCAGGGGACTGAGTTCTATGGGAAACAGCCAGCCTTTAATAGTGATTGATGGCATTCCCCAGTTCAGGATTGCAGAAAGTTTCGACTTAAGTTCTGCCGACACGGAAGATATCAGTAACCTTATAAACATTGCTCTTCAGGACGTTAAATCTATTGAAGTTCTCAAAGATGCTGCCTCTACTTCAATTTACGGCTCACAGGGTGCCGACGGAGTTTTGCTTATTGAAACCAACAAGGGTAGAATGGGAAGCGTTCAGTTTGATTACCAGTATAAATACAGCTTAAACGTTCAACCTCCGGCAATTCCTATGCTGAATGGAGATGAATACATTATGCTTCAACTGGAAGCCTGGCACAATAGCAGGGGTTTGTTCGATTTACCCAGCGAAATAGCTTACGACAGAGACGATATTAATTTTTATAACTACACTGCTAACACTGACTGGATTGGCGAACTTACCAGAAATGGAGAAACACACGACCATTATTTCAGTGTTTCAGGTGGCGGGAACAAAACAAGGTATTTTAATTCGTTTAGTTTTGTAGATGAAGGCGGTACAACAATCGGAACAAGTTCACAGAGATTTTCAGCACGAACAAACCTGGATTATTTCCTTTCCAGACAGTTGTTGTTTCAGGTTAAATTCAACTACGTAACGAATTTTACTGAAGGAAATCCGGAATTAAACAGGCGAAACGTACGCGAAATGGCATACATTAAATCACCCAACATGAGCATTTGGGAATACGATTCCCAGGGAAATCTTACAGGTGAATACTTCACACCAATTAACAGCTACCAGGGTGATGGTGTAACGTTTTATAATCCGGTGGCTCTGGCAAAATTAGGAAAAAACGATACCAAATACAGCCGTCTTGAAAATACATTTATGTTGCAGTACCGTATCAACGATTGGTTAGTTTTCCGGGAAACTGTTTCTTTTCAGTTTCAGGGGACTAAACGAAATCAGTTTTACCCCTACAATACAATTGGAGCAGATTGGCTGAATTCATACGTAAACAGGGCCAGGGAAGACAACAATATGGACATGGCCCTCAGAACAGAAACTCAAATAGCCTTTTCCTCTCCCTTTGAAAGTAAAAAACATGAAATTTCTGGGGCCTTTACCTGGATAACGGAGCAGTCAGAGTTTGAAAGAATGACATCACAAGCCAACCAAATTCCAACAACCCGAATTCAGGATCCGGCAGCTCAGGCTCAAATAAACTACATTTCTACAAATTCCGGCGCAAAAAGAGCTCTTGGCGGACTTTCCAATATTAATTACAAATATTTAGACAGGTATTTAATACAATCAATCTTAAGAGCAGATGCACACTCCTCTTTTGGGCGAAACAACCGTTGGGGGTTGTTTAAAGGATTGGCACTGGGATGGCGTTTTTCCGAAGAACCATTTTTAAGCTCAGCAGAGTTCCTTGAAGAAAGCATGTTACGTTTCAGCTGGGGAGTATCGGGAAGGCAGCCAGGTGATGTTTATGCACGTTTTGCCAGTTATGAATCTACCTCAACCGGCAGTTATATTTTCACTCCTTCTATATCACCATCGAGCATCCAGTTGGATAATTTGAGATGGGAAACCATTACATCATATAATATTGGAATGGAATTAAACCTGTTTAAAAACAACCTCTATGTGGAAGCAGATTTTTATGAAAAGGTTACTTCCGACATTTTATTCTCCAATTACGAAATTCCGTTATCTTCCGGTTTTGACAGACTCAGGTATTTTAACGGAGGTGAAATGGTCAACAGAGGCTGGGAATTAATGACAGACATCAAGGCGATAAGAAAAAAAGATTTTCTTTTGTCATTTAATTTTAACACCTCACGAAATGTGAATTCTTTCAATCAATTACCAGAAAATTTTAATACCGAACGATCGACTTCCATTGGCAATGGTCAATACCCCTTAAAAGTAACAGAAGGAGAACCCATTGGTTCCTTTTTCGGCTTCAGGTATTTGGGCGTATGGCCAAGCGACGAAGCTGTTGTTGCTAAAGATGCTGAGGGTAATATTCTTCTTGATGGACACGGAAATCCAATCCAGTTAACATATACAGATTCATACATTTTCCAGGGAGGAGATCCTGTTTATGAAGATGTTAATCATGACGGTGATATTGACTTAAATGATGTGGTTTACATTGGCGATTCAAATCCTGACTTCATTGGAGGATTTGGAACTAACTTAAGATACCGGAGTTTCGATTTTGCAGTCAGTTTTCATTATCGTCTTGGATTTGACATTATTAATGGAGTAGCAATTCAAACTGAAGGAATGAACAACAGGAATAATCAAAGCAAAGCCGTTTTAAACAGGTGGCGGGTGGAAGGACAAAATGAGGTGGGAATGTTACCAAGAGCATATATGAACCATCCGGCCAATAACCTCGGTTCTGACCGCTACGTTGAAAGAGGAGATTACTTGCGGTTAAACAACATCAAAATTGGCTACCAGTTGAATCGTGAATTATGCAACCGGCTTGGTATCAGAAAAGCTAACTTTACATTGAGCGCCCGCAAATTGTTAACATTTACCCGTTATACCGGTCAAGATCCCGAAGTAGGTCAGGATGCCAGTGATCCCTTTTGGATTGGAGTTGATAATGCAAAAACACCTCCTCCAAAAATTGTAACTTTCAGTATTGCCATAGGATTTTAAAAATGAATGAATTATGAAAGCTAAATATTTACTCTTATCCTTAACTATTCTTCTGCAGGTTTCCTGCAATAACTGGCTTGACCTTGTTCCGCCTGATGGCCTGATTCGTGATGAATACTGGAAAACCAAAGAAGATGTAGAGTCTTTGCTAATGTCGGCATACGAAATCTTTGCCGCCATGGATAGAACACTTTTTATACATGGAGAAATTAGGGCGGATATGGTAAAAGGAGATTACAACCAACCCCGTGACGAACAACTCATATCGGAAAGCAATATCTATCCGGATAATGATTTATGCAACTGGCAAGACTTTTATACTGTAATAAATTCATGCAATGAGGTCATTAAAAACGCACCCGAAGTTTTAAACTATGACAAAACTTTTACCGAGTTTCAATTGCAGAGTCTTATTTCCGAAGCTTACTTTCTTCGCAGCCTAAGCTATTTTTACCTGGTAAGAATCTATCATGAAGTTCCATTGATCCTGGAACCCAGCGAAACAGACAATGTCGATTTTTTTGTTGCAAAATCCACTGAGGAACAAGTATTGAATCAAATCACATCCGACCTGGAAAAGTATCTTGCATTTGCACCAAATGGTAGTTTCCCTTTTATTGAAGAAAATAAAGGAAGGGCATCAAAAAATGCTTTTGCAGCCCTTTTGGCTGACATTGCCCTTTGGAGGTTTGATTACGAAAAAGTTATTAAACATGTAGAATCCATTGAAATGACCCAGGAATTCTTTTTAATCCCCGGCAGCTTGTGGTTCGAAAATTTCTTCCCGGGCAATTCGCTTGAAAGTATTTTTGAATTACAGTACGATGGGGAAAGAAACCAGAGAAACAAAACCTACTCACTTACCAGGTATGAAAGCTATCAGTATGATCCAAGTCAAAAAGCGCTGGAATTGTTTTCTTTCGATTTTGCCAGAGAATTGATTAGAGGAGAAAATGCCAGCATCAGAAGATATGGTGACAATGATTTTGTAATCTGGAAATATATCGGGCGTTCGGCTGACGGAAGAACTTTCAGGTCGGGTAACCAAACATACAGTTGTAATTGGATTATTTACCGATTTTCCGACATATTACTAATGAAGGCAGAGGCACTTTCACAACTTGAACGGTATTCTGAGGCTCTTGGAATAATAAATGAAATAAGAACGAGAGCTGATGTTTTACCTCTTAATCTGGCCAATAACCCTGTAATTTTTGAAGATGCCATTCTTGAAGAAAGAGCCCTGGAACTTGCTTTCGAAGGCAAAAGATGGTTTGACCTGTTAAGAATGGGCCGTAGAAATAATTATGCCCGTAAAGACAACCTGATTGACATTATTGTAAAAAATGTTCCTTCGTCACAAAAGAGAATTCTGGCTGCCAAATTAACAAATCCAATGGGTTGGTATTTACCAATTTACGAGACTGAGATAGAAAGAAACCTTAATTTGGTACAAAATCCATATTACAATTATTGAAATGAAAAAAATCGTA
>Ga0129302_1000518_pt1 | contig 28698 bp, 24 predicted proteins | sample BlaSprsedimmetaG_FD_94476 | JGI IMG/M metagenome (GOLD analysis project Ga0129302, IMG submission 94476) | Hot spring sediment bacterial and archeal communities from California, USA to study Microbial Dark Matter (Phase II) - Blank Spring... | ecosystem: Environmental > Aquatic > Thermal springs...
AAAAGGTTTCGATCAAGCGGGTCCGACAGCTCCGCATTCAAATTCAAAATGAGCTGCGAATGACGGGCTTGGCTGCTTCAGATAACGTGCAGAATATCAAAGATCAGTTCCCTTGCGGATCATATGCAAAAACGTAACCGGAAATTACTGTAAACTAATGGAACACGATTGATTTCGCAAGCATTATTTTCTAAACTTTCAACTTGCCTCGGCACATTTTTTGTGCTAGCAATGTGTTCTGTGCGCGGTAGGATTGTGAACCGCATGCTCACCGAGCTTTCTCATTGACTAATGAAACCTAAATTTTTTAAAGGAGGTTATACAATATGCAGGTGTTGATTGGCGGTGTCGTGGCTGCAGTTTTAGGACTTATCGGAATTATTGCCTGGTGGAAGGAGTTTCTGGCCATTCTCATGGGTGGGATACCTGTAGCACTGCTTCTCGGAGGTGCTTTGGCCATCTATGTCGGATATGACGAACTCAAAGATCAGATGCGTGAAAAGAAGGAAAAAGAAAAAGAGGCCAAAGAAAAAACTGACGAATTGACAAAAACCAGAGAAGAACTGGAAAAAGCAAAGGAAGAAGTTGAAAAACTGAAAGCCGAATCAAAGGCAAAAGCAAAGAAATAAGACAATATCAATTTTTTGTGCATATCATAAAAATGGAGGCTCATGAGCCTCCATTTTTAATTTATTTATACATCAGCTCTATTACAGAACCGCATCATAAAATAATTCTTGACAGCATTGCAACCATTTACTAAACTTTATAATAGTTTACTCAAAAATGGCAGTGTGAAATTAATGATTGAAGGAACGACGAGACATCCTTTGGTTCAGCACATCTGTTACTCTTACATGTATTGATGCCTGCTGCCGCCCTTTCCGGTGGTTAAGCAGGCCTTCCACAAAATTCTATATCCCCTTTTCAGATTTCCATAACTGAGACATCGTTAAAATTGGTAGAGTGGTAATTCGTGACATCTTAAATTAGCGATTCCGCAGAGACGGAAACCACCAAAAACTTTTTCAAAGGAGAAAAAAATGAAACGGAATATATTCACTACCATAGCGGCACTCGCTGTTTTGGTCACTGCATCATGGATCATGGGAATTGCCATCGTTGAAGCTAAGACATTTCACCTTAGATACAGTATCTTTTTTCCCCCGACACATGATCAATGCAAGGCAGGAATTGCATGGGCACAGGAAGTTGAAAAACGTACCGATGGAAAAGTCAAAATTACCGTTTTCCCGGCAGGAACGCTTACGCAAGCAAATCAGTGTTATGACGGAGTGGTAAACGGCATATCTGACATCGGAATGTCCTGTTTTGCTTACACACGGGGGCGGTTTCCGATAATGGAGGCTGTCGATCTTCCTCATGGTTATACGAGCGGACGAGTTGCGACCCATGTAGCGACGGAATTTTATCGCGTCATGAAGCCAAAAGAACTAAATGACGTGCAGGTGATGTACATTCATGCCCACGGTCCCGGCCTCCTTCACACCAAGAAACCGGTTCAAACCCTTGCCGAGTTGAAGGGCATGAAGATCAGATCAACAGGATTGAGTGCCAAAGTAACGGAATCACTGGGAGCGGTACCTGTTGCAATGCCACAACCGGCAACCTATGAAGCGCTTCAAAAAGGGGTTGTCGAGGGCACATTCACCCCCATAGAAACACTGAAAGGATGGAAGCAGGCGGAAGTCATCAAGTACACCACGGATTGTTCGTCCATCGGATATACAACGGCAATGTTTATCGTCATGAACAAAAAAACATGGAATTCACTCCCTGACAATATCAGGAAGATCATCGAAGAAATAAATAATGAATGGGTTGACGTTCACGGGAAATCATGGGATAAAAGTGACCAAGAAGGCCGAGAATACACATTGAGCCTCGGCAACAAGATTCTCCCCCTGTCACAGGATGAAGCAACAAACTGGTCAGATGCAGTTCGACCGATCATAGATGAATACATACAGGTAACAAATGCACAAAATCTTCCCGGCACTAAGGCTGTTACGGAAATCGAGCGACTCATCAAGCACTACCGTGAGATCTACGGCATGAATCAATAGGAGAAGCGTATCTCCCTGTACGGACAGCCATTCATGATGCGCTGATGGCGGTATACAATGTCTTTCGGTGAAAAGCTCTTACATGCCCTGGCAGACAAATTCAACTGGATTGCAGCATCAGCGGTCGTGACGATGATGTTTCTCACGACCGCTGATGTGATATTACGGCTCTTCCGCCACCCCATCCCCGGAACTTATGAAGTCGTCGGGCTCCTGGGTACCGTTATCATCTCTTTTTCTCTTGCTTATACATCAATGCAAAAGGGCCACATTGCCGTAGAATTTCTCGTTCAAAAACTGCCCCGGAAATCTCAGCTGAAAATATCCGCCGCCAATGACCTTATCGGATCAATACTCTTCGGGCTCATTGCCTGGCAGAGCGTTGTCTACGGTGTTAATCTTCGGCAGAGCAACGAGGTGTCTCTTACCATTCAAATACCTATCTATCCGTTCGCCTATGGTATTGCCATCGGATGCGGCCTTCTCTGTCTGATTCTTTTATCGGAATCCATCTCATCAATCAAAAGGATAACGGGGCAATGAGTCCAATAACTGTCGGCATTATCGGCATCATAGCTCTCTTTCTCTTCATTTTCTCACGGATGCCCGTCGGCTTTGTCATGGCTATCATCGGTTTCATCGGTTTCGGATATCTGGTTTCTTTCAACGCATCGTTGAATCTCATCGCAAAGGATGTATTTTCCGTATTCAGTTCATACAATCTGACCGTTATACCGCTTTTTGTCCTGATGGGACAGTTGGCGTATCATGCAGGAATCAGTGCCAGACTTTTTGATGCGGCGTATAAATTCATGGGCCACTTGCCCGGCGGGCTCGCCATCGCAACGATCGGAGCATGTGCGGCATTCTCAGCCATCTGCGGATCGACAAATGCAACTGCTGCCACCATGGCCGCGGCGACCCTACCTGAAATGAAGCGATATGACTACAAACCGGGAATTGCCACAGGTGTTGTAGCTGCCGGTGGAAGTCTCGGAATTCTCATCCCACCAAGCATCATTTTTATCGTATATGGAATCCTTACCGAGCAATCAATTGGAAAACTTTTCATCGCCGGGGTGCTACCGGGGCTTCTTATGACCGGCCTGTTTGTCCTGACAATCGTCATCTGGACGACGATTGATCCATCACAGGCCCCGAGGGGGCCAAAGGCATCATTCAGTGACCGTATACATTCCTTGTCTGGACTCGTGGAAACACTGATTCTCTTCCTGCTTGTTATGGGAGGGCTTTTCGTCGGTTTTTTCACCCCGACCGAAGCGGGAGCCATCGGAGCCTCTGGAACGCTCGTCGTAGCCATTGTCCGACGAAATCTCACCTGGCAGGGATTCGTTTTATCCCTCTTTGAAACGACACGCATGTCATGCATGATTCTCGTTATTGTCGCCGGCGCTACCATATTCGGTCATTTTCTAGCGGTATCGACCATACCGTTTGAGATTGCAACGTGGATAACGGGATTTGATCTGCCTCCCGCAGCCATTATCTCTATGATCATCCTTCTCTTCTTTATCGGGGGATGTGTTATCGACGCCCTTGCGTTGATCATGCTCACCGTACCTATCTTTTTCCCTGTGGTCATCCATCTTGGATATGATCCCCTCTGGTTCGGCGTTGTTATCGTTCTAATAACACAAATCGGAGTTATCACCCCTCCGGTGGGAATCAATGTCTATATTGTCAGTGGTGTGGCACGAGATGTCCCTCTGGAAGTGATCTTCAGGGGAGTAACGCCATTACTGATCGCATTGATTATCGGAATATTTCTTTTGATTCCCTTCCCTCAGATTGCCCTCTTTTTACCGGGATTAATGAAATAAGGGGAAATGCATCCACTCATCTTGAATGATTTTAATCAAAGAGGGGCTTCTTACGCATGATTTCCCAAATAAGGAGAACCGCACCGATCGATATGGCGCTGTCGGCCAGATTAAAAGCAGGCCAGTGGTAGGAACCCAGATAAAAGTCGAGAAAATCTATCACCTCTCCAAGTCTAATTCGATCAATCAGGTTTCCCAGGGCGCCTCCAAGGATTAGAGAGAGTCCGAAGGTGGAAAGAAGTTCGTCCGCCTTGATCTTCAGAATAACAACGACTATGATGGCAACGGCCACAATCGATACTGCAATGAAAAAGATGGATCGAAACATCGGATCGGCATCGGCAAGGAATCCGAACGCAGCACCGGGATTCCGGATATAGGTAATATTGAATAACCCTGGGATGATGTTCAGAGATTCATACAGAACAAATGACGAATTGATAAAAATTTTCGTTACCTGATCCAGAAGGAGAACGATGATCAGCGTGAGACTAAAAATCGTATATTTTCTGTTCACCATGCCCTCTTTGATAATATGGTGAGATTTCTTGATGCTCTCCGGCCATGACTCGCCTCGAAACGCATTTGTGGAATCATTTCAGCTGCGGATCCAAACGAAGAGATTCCCGCCCCGAAGCATCTTCGGAATAATGTCGGCGGGAATCATCAATGACCCTTACAATGTCGCCACTCAGAAATAATTACAGATTACCAAGACACCGTTTACAAATCGTTGAATGCTCGACACTACTTCCAACGGTCTTACTGTAATGCCAGCAGCGCTCACATTTTTTGCCCTGAGCCTTCGCAACGCCGATTTTCAGCCCTTCAAACTCGGGACTCACATAGGGGTTATCGATGGTGTCTTCCGGCACAACAGAGACATCCGATACGATAAGCAACGCCCTTAAATCATAGAGATATTCCGTCAGCAGCGTTCTCAATGTGTCGGGACCGAAGATCGTAATGCTGCAATCAAGGGAATGACCAATGATCTTCTGCTGCCTTGCCAGTTCAATTGCTTTTGAAACCTCGCTCTTTATGGTAACGAGGGTCTGCCATTTCCCACCGAGTTCCTTATTGATATAATCAGGGTTCACTTCGGGAAAGAGCGTCATGTGAATACTCTCTTCCTTCCCTTCGTAAGTTGGAAGGTTTTCCCATATCTCTTCAGCCGTAAAGGTAAGAATCGGCGCCAACAGCTTCACCATGGTATCAAGAATGATATGCATGGCACTCTGGGCAGACCGCCTTTCCTGAGACTTTGCTCTGGACGTGTAGAGCCTGTCCTTCAAAACATCAAGATACAGAGCGCTCAAATCGACGGTACAATAATTATGAAGCGTGTAATAGACAACATGAAACTGGTAATTTTCGTATGCCCGCTTGACGCGACTTATTACATCTTGGAGTCGGTGAAGCGCCGCTTTGTCCATTTCCCTCATTGCCTGATAGGAAACCGCGTCATTCTTTATATCAAAGTCATAAAGATTGCCCAGAATATATCTACTGGTATTGCGAATTCTCCGATAGGCATCGACCAAGCGCTTAAGGATCTCGTCGGATATTCTGATATCAACGGTGTAATCCTCGGCTGCTACCCACAGTCGCAATATTTCTGCTCCATATTGATTCACGAGATCCTGTGGATCAATGACATTTCCCAGCGATTTAGACATTTTTCTTCCATCGCCATCGACGACAAATCCATGAGTCAAAACATTTTTATAAGGCGCCCGTCCCCGTGTTCCTACCGATTCGAGAAGGGAAGAGTGAAACCATCCTCGATGCTGATCGCTTCCCTCAAGATACATATCCGATGGTGATCTGAGATCACTCCAGTGCTTGGTGTTTTCCAGCACGGCTGCATGGCTGACACCCGAGTCGAACCAGACATCCAGAATATTCGATTCCTTTGTAAATTCATTACCTTGGCATGACGGGCAGACCGTCCCCACCGGCATCAAATCCTTGGCTTCTCTTTCATACCAGACATCAGCGCCGTGTTCTCTCACGAGTTGCGCGACGTGATTGAGCGTTTCTTTCGTATACAGTGGCAATCCGCACTGTTTACAATAGAAGATCGTGATGGGAACGCCCCAGACACGCTGACGGGAAATGCACCAGTCGGGTCTATTTTCGATCATCCCGTAAATACGGTCCCTTCCCCACTTCGGAATCCATTGGACGTTATCGATTGCCGTAAGGGCTTTCTTCCGCAGATCATTCGTTTCCATCGATATAAACCACTGCTCCGTTGATCTGAATATGATGGGATTCTTGCATCGCCAGCAGTGGGGGTATTGATGCTCGACATCGACAACACCCAGAAGTGCCCCTACTTCCTTAAGTTTTTCGTTGACCGGGTTATTCGCATCAAAGACAAACTGCCCGGCAAAAAAATCCACATCGCGGGTGAAATTTCCATCATCATCAACAGGGGCGTACACATCCAGCCCATACTCGAGACCAACCTCATAGTCTTCCTGCCCATGGCCGGGTGCGATATGGACTGTTCCGGTTCCAGCATCCAGTGTTACGAAGGGTGCCAGAATCAACACACTTTCCCGATCAATAAACGGATGTCTGCACTTGAGGCCCTCAACAACACCACCTTTGAATTCTTCCAGAATCTCGAACGGTTCATCCTTATAGCCAAAGGCATCCATGCAGTAGTCAAGCAGTTCCTTTGCAAAGATCAGGACTTCACCGTTGACTTTGACGGCGATATAGTCAAGATCTTCATGAAAGGCGATGGCCAGATTTGCCGGGATGGTCCAAGGGGTCGTGGTCCAGATGACCACGCTCACCGACTCCTCTTTAAGTTTGGGAAATATTGATGATATATCGGATATCAAGGGGAACTTTACGTAAATGGAAGGAGTGGTATGATCATCATACTCGACCTCCGCCTCTGCGAGAGCAGTTTTACAGGACGCACACCAGTACACCGGCTTTTTGCCCCGGTAGATACTGCCGTTCAGCAGCAGCTTGCCAAGTTCTTCAACTGTTGTCGCCTCATAATCATAATCCATGGTGATATAGGGATCGTCCCACTTACCAAAACAACCAAGTCGCTTAAACTGTTTCCTCTGAATATCGAGATACCCGTCAGCATACGTACGACACAGCCTTCGTTTTTCAGCCTGTGTCAAACTGTATCGATTTTCGCCGAGTTCCTTATCGACCTGATGTTCGATGGGGAGACCGTGACAATCCCATCCCGGGACAAAAACGCTGTTATACCCAAACATATTTTTTGATTTTACAACGATGTCCTTAATAATCTTATTCAGTGCCGTTCCGAGGTGAATGTCTCCGTTTGCATAGGGGGGCCCGTCATGAAGAATATACGGTTCTCTATCCTTTGATACCGCTCTGATTTTATCATAGATACCCATCTCTTCCCATTTCTTGAGAACTTCAGGTTCCCGCTTGGCAAGATTGGCTTTCATGGAAAAGTCTGTCTTTGGCAGATTCAAGGTTTCTTTATAATCCATGTAAATCCCCCGGAAATTTATTATCGGGTACCATTAACATAATTCATAAATGATAATCAATATTTTTAATCGACGGCACCACCTCCGGAAATTAAGCGAGGCAGGACATGATCACCGGAACGTGCGGCTCACCTTTTACATCACTCCCATACATTTCATTGCCGGAATTTCTCGTGCTTGGGGAAATGCCGTAAAGCACATACATCCTGTGAGACATACCAAAAAAAAGCCTCCGGCATTAACAGCGGAGGCTTCATAATCCGTATAAAGTTTGAGTGTGCTGTTACATCATTCCGCCCATTCCACCCATCCCGCCGGGAGGCATCGGAGGCATCGGCATTTCTTCTTTCGGTTTTTCCGCAACCATGCACTGAGTCGTCAGCATCAGTGATGCCACACTTGCAGCATTCTGAAGAGCAAATCTCGTCACCTTGGTCGGATCGATAACACCGGCTTTCATCATATTCTCGTATTTGTCAACCAGTGCATTGAAGCCGTAATCGCCTTTCTGATTTTTGACTTTTTCCACAATGATTGAGCCTTCAAATCCCGCGTTATTCGCAATCATTCTGAGAGGCTCTTCAATCGCCTTCTTGACGATATTGAGGCCGATCAGCTGATCTCCCGTCAATTTAGCCTTATCCAAGGCGGGAATAGTTCGAATATAGGCGACGCCGCCACCGGGAACGATTCCTTCCTCAACGGCAGCGCGGGTTGCATTCAATGCATCCTCAACGCGCGCTTTTTTCTCTTTCATTTCCGTCTCAGTTGCCGCACCAACTTTGATAACGGCCACACCGCCAACCAGCTTCGCCAGTCGTTCCTGAATCTTTTCTCTATCATAATCAGATGTCGTCTCCTCCATCTGAACTCTCATCTGTTTTACCCGTGCCTCAAGAGCTTTTCTATCGCCGGCGCCGTCAATAATAGTGGTATTGTCTTTGTCGATAACAATTTTCTTTGCCCGGCCGAGATCTTCGATCGTCGCATTTTCAAGTTTCGAACCCATATCTTCCGAGATCAGCTTTCCGCCGGTAAGGATTGCAAGATCTTCCAGCATCGCTTTCCGCCGTTCTCCGAACCCCGGGGCCTTGACAGCTGCGACCTGAAGAGTACCGCGGATTTTATTGACAACGAGGGTTGCCAGGGCTTCTCCTTCGACATCTTCCGAGATGATCAAGAGCGGTCTGCCCATCTTGGCAATATTCTCAAGAATGCCGAGAAGATCCTTCATTACACTGATTTTTTTGTCATAAACAAGTATATAGGCATCCTGAAGATCAGCAACCATCTTGTCGGCATTGGTAACAAAATAAGGGGAGAGATATCCGCGATCGAACTGCATACCTTCCACGACTTCCAGTTCCGTCGCCAGCCCCTTTGCCTCTTCCACGGTAATGACACCTTCCTTGCCGACCTTCCCCATGGCCTCGGCGATAATGTTTCCGATAGTATCGTCATTATTGGCTGAAATAGTGCCGACCTGTGCAATTTCTTTCTGATCCTTGGTGGGTTTGGTTATCTTTTTCAGTTCATCGACAACGATTTCCACAGCTTTCTCGATTCCCCGCTTTACATCCATGGGATTGCTTCCAGCGGCTACCGCCTTTACACCTTCGCGATAAATCGCCTGGGCAAGGATCGTTGCCGTCGTTGTTCCGTCACCGGCAACATCGCTCGTTCTGCTGGCGACTTCCTTTACCATCTGGGCACCCATATTCTCGAACTTGTCTTCCAGTTCAATTTCTTTCGCTACGGTTACACCGTCTTTCGTTACCGTGGGGGAACCAAAGGTCTTATCGAGGATAACATTTCGTCCCTTCGGACCGAGTGTAACCTTCACCGCATCCGCCAGTGCGTTTACACCGTTGAGGATCGATTTCCTCGCCTGTTCATCATATTGTAACTCTTTTGCTGCCATCAACAGTTCCTCCTTCTTATCATCAATTATTTACTTTTCAATAACTCCGAGCACATCTTCTTCCCTCATGATGAGGTACTCTACATCGTCAATCTTGATGTCGGTTCCCGCGTATTTGCTGAATAGAACCTTGTCGCCCGCTTTCACGTCGAGAGGAACGACTTTCCCGTCTTCCGTTTTCCGTCCACCGCCTACGGCGATTATTTCACCCTGATAGGGTTTCTCTTTTGCCGTGTCAGGAATGATAATGCCCCCTTTAGTCTTTGCGTCTTCTTCCAAACGCTTCACAATAATTCTGTCATGCAACGGCCTAACCTTCATCCTCTAATGTCTCCTTTCGCAACGAATTATTTTTGAATACTTTGAAATGACATTCATTTAATTGCATGCCCTCCATACTTGAAAATAAAATAAACATCAATTCTTTTCTGTCAAGTCAGTATGATATTTTTTTTCATTGATGTTCAGATATGAGAACTACAACCGGAAGTTATATTTGACTGAAGGCAACGGTGCAGTGGATGCCTTTCATAAAACGTCAATCACGTGGTGACTGTCTGATCAATTCGATTTATGGCCCGTTTCTATCACCGCAGCAAATGTGAATAATATCCCTGACGGACATTGACAAGGAACGTCGAAAAACGATGACCGGTTTATCGCTTTCCAATATGCAACACACCTTTGGTAATATTGCACAGGTGATCATTCAGTCTCTCAATATCGGTAAGAACATCCGTGTATACCAAACCGGCATCACTGAAGCATATTCCTTCCGCAAGACGTTTTACATGATTCATTTTATATTGCGCCGTCAGTTCATCGATTTCCTGCTCTATATTCAAGGTAATGCCGGCGGCCTTGTGATCATCATTCAGTATCGCCTTCTGGGTATGCCTCATCAGGGTTTCCGTCTTGTCAAAAAGCTTTTCAAGTTCCTGGACGGCGTGGGATGAATATGTCAAATCATGCTCGAATGCCCGTTGAGACAGAATCACGATGTGTTCACAGTAGTCGGCCACTTTCTCAATATCATTGACGCTGTGAAGGAGAGCGGGAACCAGTCGCCGCTGCTTGTCCGACAGTTCAGTCTGGGTTACTTCCACCAAATATGATGTAATGTTTTTTTGCATTTCATCAACCGACTCTTCATCAAGAGAAATCTCATTCTTTATTTTATGATTATAGCTGATTGTACAGATCCTTGCCTTGCCAAGCATTTCTTTACAGATACTCAGCATTACAACCATTTCTTTCACAACAGCCTTAATCGCCAGATTCGGTGTAACCAGTAAATTCTTATCGAGATGCTTGGCCTCCTTCTTTTCATAATCCTGTCCGGGAATAACTTTATCCAGAAATGCTACAACAAACCGGACAAAGGGAAGTAGAATCATTGTACTTACCACATTGAAAGCAGTATGAGCATTAGCGATCTGCCGAGCCACATCAGCTGATATCATAGGGATATAGGTCAGATACAACGAGGTGCACGGCAAGGCAATAGCAGTGGCCGTAACAGTAAATAGTATGTTTCCCAGAGCAAGTTTTTTGCTTGCCAGATTGCCACCAATACTTGCGAGGATCGCCGTCACGCCGGTCCCGATATTCGTTCCGAAGATAAGGTAGATTGATGAAGGAAGATCAAGTAAGCCCACCGTAGCACAGGCAATGATCATACCTGTTACTGTTGAGCTGCTCTGAAGAATTGCAGTAACAAGAAAACCTGTGAGGACCCCAAGAAACGGCTCCTTACCAAAGTTGAGAAAGAAATTTCTCGTCACCTCGTTATCGGCAAGGGGTTTAACCGCCGCACTCATCATGGCAAGCCCGACAAACAGGAATCCGAATCCAAGAATAGCCAAGCCCTTATTTTTGTTTTTATCTTTTCGTGAGAGAAAAAAAACCATCACTCCTATAAAAACGAATATCGGAGCAACCGTCGAGAGTTTGAACGCGATGAGCTGTGCCGTTATGGTTGTTCCCACATGTGCCCCAAGCATAATGGCCAAGGCTCCGGCAAGCGTTATAAAGCCGGCGTTGAGAAATCCTATGAGTATGACTGATGCGGCGCTTGAACTTTGGATGATTGCAGTAACGATGATACCGACAAGGGTTGCCCTTATTTTATTGGAGGTCATCTTTTCGAGCATCGTTTTGAGTAATGTTAAGGAAAGCTTCCTCAACGACTCACTCAGAAGGTACATGCCGTAAATGAAAAGGCCAAGCCCTCCCACGACCCCTAAAATGATTTTATAGTCCATATAAACAACCGCAGCATTTCAACAACATGCCGGCATGTACCTGACAATAAGGCAAATGAACGGGGCACTCACTTAAAGAATTGCTAATTATGCAATGATATCAGGCAGTTAGCTACCAATAATCCTGCCCCTTTGTTACCAGACAATCACGGCGAAAGTCAACCCCTAAAGTCGTCTGATATGGAAAATATTCGAACTTATGGGAAATTCCTGATTCTTGATCAGAGGTCAAGACAGGACATTCGCTACCCGCACAGTCGACAAAAAGCAGCATCAGATAATGATCGTCGGAATAATAAAATTACGATAGAACCGATACAGGAGGTCCACTCTTATCTTCACCACGAAGAAATGATAGTATCCACTCGGTTTCCGGCCGCGGGGATTCTTGATGCATCCGGACCGGCCGGCGTTATCCAATAGGCGGGCCGTGTTTCGGTGTACCATCATTTCCGCACATGACGAACACCAGCTCAAATTAAAAAATTGTGTCAACCATTTCCTTCAGGCTGCTGATCCTGATCAGCGACATATCGATTTTTGGAAACGTATCACCGGCATCGGTCTTCGGGAAAACACAGCGGGTAAATCCCATTTTGGCGGCTTCCCTGATTCGTGCTTCCATGTGGCTGATCCCTCTTACTTCTCCAGTCAATCCGACCTCGCCGCAGACAACCGTACCTTCATCAATGGGTCGTCCGAGGAAACTCGATGCAAGTGCCGATACGATTCCAAGATCAATCGCCGGCTCACTCAATCTGACTCCCCCGGCAACATTAATAAAAATATCGTAGTTAACGAGATGAAGTCCGCAAATCTTGTCAAGAACCGCCGCAAGCAAGGACACACGGTTGTGGTCGACACCGATGGTCGTTCGCCGGGGCATGCCGAAATTCGTTTCACTCACCAGTGACTGGATTTCAACCAGGATCGGTCTCGTCCCCTCCATACTGGGCACAACAATGGAGCCGGCGGCGCCCTTTGGTCGTTCCGAGAGAAAAAGCGCCGAGGGATTGGCAACCTCGGTCAGACCCTTGTCCCGCATCTCAAAGACACCGATCTCGTTTGTCGGTCCGTATCGGTTCTTCACTCCTCTGATAATGCGGAATGCATATCCGGAATCGCCTTGAAAGTAGAGAACGGCATCGACCATATGCTCCAAAACCTTTGGACCGGCGATTGCGCCGTCTTTAGTTACATGACCGATAAGAAAAATTGGTATGCCTGTTTTTTTTGATATCAGTATGAGTCGTTCCGATGATTCCCGGACCTGGCCGACACTCCCCGGCGCTGAAGAAAGTCTTGATGAATACATGGTCTGTACGGAATCGATGGCGACAACGTCCGGCTTGATTTCCTCAATCTGTCGGAGAATCGCATCGAGGGACGTTTCGACATAGATCAGAAGTCTTTCCGACGAAGCGCCGATCCGTTGACCCCTCAGTTTAATCTGCCGTGCTGACTCCTCACCAGACACGTACAGGACTGTCAGCCCTTTGTGGGCAAGGCATTGTAGTACTTGAAGGAGCAACGTCGATTTTCCGATACCCGGATCTCCCCCCACCAGAATCGACGAGCCCTTGACAATCCCGCCGCCGAGAACGTGATCCATCTCAGCCATGCCGATGACGATTCGTTCCCGGTCATTCAGGGTGATAACATCGATTGGAAGGGGTGGTTCACTTAAACCGACAGGCAGATCAGACCCCACACCCGAGCTTCCCACTTCCTCCTCTACAAACTGATTCCACTCAGCACAGGAAGGGCAGCGCCCCAGCCATTTGGGCGATTGATGACCGCAATTCCGACAGTAAAAGGCAGTCTTGATTTTTTTCACCATTGACACTCCAGGCATGGTATCAAACATTCATCGCAGCCAGAATGATACAAGCCGATGGATGAAGAACGAATGATATTGTCATTTTAAACTCCCGTCAACACAAAACAAAAAATCTTGACAAACGATACCATTTTGCTAATAGCTATTTCTATTATAACGAATATATGGAAGGTTATTGAACAATGAATAATCCGAATTTCAGTTCAGGGCCCTGCAGTAAACGACCCGGCTGGAACCTTGAGGTTCTGAAAGACGCCGCCGTCGGTCGCTCTCACCGGAGTTCTCTGGGCAAGAAGAAGCTGGCACAAGCGATCGACGAAAGCAAGAAAATTCTCGGCGTTCCTGACGATTATCTCCTGGGAATATTGCCGGCGTCCGACACCGGTGCATTCGAATTGGCCATGTGGTCTCTCCTCGGTCCACGTCCCGTAACTGTTCTTGTATGGGAAAGTTTCAGTAAAGGATGGGCAAACGACGTATCCAAAGAATTAAAGCTCAATCCCAGGATTCTCGAAGCCGATTACGGGAAAATTCCGGATTTGTACAGTATCGCCTGGTCGAATGATGTTGTCTTCGTGGCAAATGGTACGACGAGCGGCGTAAAGATACCGAATTGGAACTGGATCTCCGACACCAGAGAAGGCCTTACTCTGTGCGACGCTACCAGCGCCGCCTTCGCTATGTATATCGATTGGTCCAAGATCGATGTCCTCACCTACTCGTGGCAGAAATGCCTCGGAGGAGAAGCGGCACACGGGATTCTCGTTCTTGGTCCACGGGCAATCGGACGTATTGAATCATACGATCCCCCTTGGCCGATGCCCAAAATATTTCGCCTCAAGAAGGGCGGCAAACTCAATGAGACCATTTTCAGGGGCGATACCATCAACACGCCCTCGATGATGTGCGTGGAGGACTGTCTCGACACCCTGAAATGGGCGACTGAAATCGGGGGGTTGGAAAGCCTGATAGGGCGAAGCATGTCAAATCTCAGAGTCATTGAGGAATGGGTTGATAAAACCCCATGGATCGATTTTCTTGCTGAATCCAGCGATATACGGTCGAATACCTCGGTCTGCCTGAAGATCGTCAACGATGCATTCGAGGCCTTGTCAAAAAATGATCGAAGCGCATTCATCAAAGATGTCGCTACAACATTGAGCAGGGAAAACATAGCCCATGATATCAGCGCATACAAAGACGCACCTCCGGGATTCCGCTTTTGGTGCGGTCCTACGATCGAATCGTCAGATATCAGACAAGCCATTGAAGGACTCGAAAGAGTCTGTTCTCAGAAATTGAAAGAATTGTAGAAAATTCTCATCGACTGGAGGAATACCATACATGAAAAAAGTTCTCGTAAGCGACACCCTTGCAAAGGAGGGAATTGATATATTTAAGAATGCGGAAGGAATCGAGGTCGATGTCATGACAAACCTCACACCGGATGAACTCAGAGGAATCATAGGCAATTACGACGGCCTGGCAATACGAAGCGCCACAAAAGTTACTTCCGGCATCATAGAAAAAGCAGACAATCTCAAGGTTATCGGTCGGGCGGGAATCGGTCTTGATAATGTCGATGTATCGGCGGCAAGCAAACGGGGAATCGTCGTCATGAACACACCGGGCGGCAATACGATTACCACGGCGGAACATGCCATTTCGATGATGCTGTCCCTGGCCCGAAAGATACCCCAGGCCACCTTCTCCATGAAATCGGGGAAGTGGGAAAAAAAGAAATTCATGGGAACAGAAGTGTATAACAAGACACTTGGGATCATCGGTATCGGACGGGTGGGGTCCATTGTGGCAAATCGGGCTCAGGGATTAAAGATGAATGTCCTAGCGTATGACCCTTTCATTTCTCCCGACGCGGCAGAAAAAATGGGCATCCAGCTCGGCCCCATTGATGAAGTTCTGGCACAATCGGATTTTATTTCCATCCACGCCCCCATGACCAACGAAACACGGAACCTCATCAATGCGGAGAACATCGCCAAGATGAAGGACGGGGCCGTCATTCTTAATTGTGCCCGCGGAGGAATTGTCAACGAAAAAGACCTTTATGATGCCCTCGTATCGGGGAAACTCGCCGGAGCAGCTCTCGATGTCTTTGAAGAAGAACCGACTACAAACATGGATTTGATATCGCTGGATAATGTCATCTGTACCCCTCATCTGGGCGCATCAACAGATGAAGCACAGAGAAATGTTGCCATCGCAATCGCAAAACAGATCGTTGATTATCTCACCATCGGAGACATCAGAAACGCCGTTAATTTTCCTTCCGTCAGCGGCGAGATTCTGACGTTGATCCGTCCCTACCTGAATCTGGCGGAACGACTCGGCTCATTCGAATCGCAACTGGTCAAAGGAGGTATTGAGCAGGTTACTATCGAATACAGCGGTGAAATTCTCGATTATGATGTGGCACCGGTCACGGTTGCCTTTATTAAAGGCCTTCTTTCTCCGATCCTCAAGGAAACCATCAACTTTATCAATGCTCCCGTGATCGCAAAGGAACGGGGCATTAAAATTATTGAGTCAAAGAGTTCAGAAACGACAGACTACCGGAACATGATCTCCATTACCGTCAAGACCTCAAAGCAAGAGCGTTTCGCTGCGGGAACGATCTTCGGAAGGAAAGACGAACGAATCGTAAAAATCGATAAATTCATTCTTGATGTCATTCCGGAAGGCAATATGCTCGTGCTTTACAACTACGACAAGCCGGGCGTCATCGGCAATATCGGAACGACCCTCGGCGCAAACAACATCAACATTGCGCGGCTTCATCTTAGCCGGGAACAGGTGGATGGACAGGCATTGGTTGTCCTGAGCACGGACAGTCTTCTGCCTGAAGACGTCCTTCAGAAGATGAGAGATCTGCCGAATGTCATATCGGTTACACAGATCGAAATGTAAATCGCAACGATATGTGAGGGGAGGCACCACATGGCAGCAATTATCGTCGTCGGAACGCAGTGGGGTGATGAAGGAAAGGGAAAGATTGTCGATATCTACGCCGGCGAAGCCGACATCATAGCGCGGTTTCAAGGGGGAAACAACGCCGGTCATACGCTTGTGGTGGAAGGAGAACAGACAATTCTTCATTTGATCCCATCGGGAATCCTGCACAACGGTAAAACCTGTATTCTGGGAAACGGAATGGTTATCAACCCCAAAGTCCTCATTCGGGAAATTGACGAATTGCAGGAACGTCACATCTTCCCGTCCGATACAAAGCTCTTCATCAGCACTAACGCTCATATCATTATGCCCTATCACATGAGAGTCGACCTCGCCCGGGAAGCACGGATGGGTAAGTCAAAGATCGGGACGACCGGCCGGGGGATCGGACCTGCCTATGAAGATAAAATGTCACGTGTCGGCATCAGGCTGTGCGACCTTCTCGATGATCGCATCTTCAGGGAAAAGCTTTCGAAGAACATCGAAGAAAAAAATTTCTATCTTACCGAATTCTGCAAAGAAGAACCTGTGGACAGCGATGCGATCTACACTGAGTATAAAGCCTATGCAGACCGCCTGCGAGAATATGCGGCAAACACATCGCTTCTCATCGATGAAGGGCTGAGGAGCGGAAAACATATTCTCTTCGAAGGGGCCCAAGGATGCCACCTTGATATTGACCACGGCACTTTCCCCTTCGTAACCTCCTCAAACACAGTTGCAGGCAGTGCCTGCTGTGGATCAGGAATCGGACCGACCAGAATCGACGGCGTTGTCGGTATATGCAAGGCGTACACGACTCGTGTCGGAAGTGGTCCGTTTGTAACTGAACTCACCGATGAAATCGGAGAGAAAATTCAAAACATCGGTCATGAATTCGGCGCCACAACAGGCAGAAAGCGGAGGTGCGGGTGGCTCGACATGGTGCTGGTCAAGCAATCAGTCAGGGTATCCGGCATCACCGGTATCGCGCTGACCAAGCTTGATGTCTTAACCGGCATTAATCCTCTGAAAATATGTGTCGGCTACACAACCGACCATGAAGAATTCACGGAAGTTGTTCCTTCCAACCTTAACGTATTTGAGCAATGCCGACCTCTTTACGAACAATTTGAGGGGTGGACCGAAGATATCAGCCATATACGAGACTTTGATGAACTTCCTGCGGCGGTAAAACGTTATGTTTCAAGGTTGGAAGAACTTGCCGGCGTCCCTGTCGTCCTGACATCAGTCGGCCCGGACAGGGATGAAACGATTATCACACAGAATCCCTTTGATATGAAGCAGTAAGGTGTCGGTCATTCCATTGCAGCCGACACCAGCCGTTGATTATTCGGCAAATATTAACTATACTGGTCGCAACTTTCACAGGAGGTAACATTCATTATCAATAGTACGGAAACAAAAGAGAGGGTCATTCAATGTGTCAACGCAGCATTGGACAGAAAGGCCAAGGACCTTGTCGTCCTGAAAGTGAAAGACAGTTCCTCTTTTACCGATTTTTTTGTTATCTGTAGCGGAACGTCGGACCGGCAGGTCAAGGCTATTGCGGACCATGTCGCAGAAAAGCTGAAGAAGGCGGGCATACTACCCCTGGGAATCGAAGGAGGGAATGCGGGAAACTGGATTCTCATGGACTACGGGGATGTTATTATTCACGTCTTCTATGAACCGACACGAGATTTTTACGATATTGAAAGGTTATGGTCCGATGTTCCCAGCATGGCTGTCGGAGACGATGTCACCGAAATTACCGATCTCACTGATAACATGTAGGATCCGGAATGTTGTCGGCGGTATTATCGATATTATTTTTCCTTCCCGCTGTATCATCTGCGGAGTATTTCTGAATGACTCACCATCCCCCCCCTTCTGTACGACATGTTTGTCAGGGATTCATCATATCAGCTCACCACAGTGCACCCGGTGCGGCATCCCCTTTCCCGATTCGCACGGCGAAAACCACCTGTGCGGGGAATGCATCTCTACCGAGCAGCCATTCTCCATCGCCAGGGCGCTCGGAAAGTATGAAGGCACGTTACTGACCGCCATACACCGATTCAAATACGGGAGGAAAATCTCGGCGGGCACAGCCCTCGGCAGGATGATGGCCCAAAGAACGTGCCGTAGCCATGACTTCGAAGAATTCTCCCTGATAATCCCGGTCCCGCTTCACATCAAGAGACTCCGGGAACGGGGATTTAACCAGTCGGTGATTCTCGCACGGGAAATTGCTCGAGCATATAACATTCCCCTCAACCTATCATCCCTGGAAAGAAAGGTTGACACAAAACAGCAAACAAAGTTGAAAAAGACCGAACGGGGCCAAAACGTACGAGGCGCATTTACCGTGACAAAACCGGGCCCCATCGAAGGTAAAAAGATCCTGCTCATCGACGATGTATTTACCACCGGCAGCACGGTGCGGGAATGCGCACGCATGCTCATTCGTAACGGAGCGAAGGAAGTGGCGGCACTGACCGTCGCCCGAGCGATACACCACAATCAATAGAAAGTGAATAAGGAACAGTTGTTATGAAGAAACTGTCAAATGAAAACAAAATCCTTTCCCATAAACAGCTCAAGGACACCGTCGAAAAGCATCGCAGGCGAGGGCAAACTCTCGTTTTCACAAACGGATGTTTCGATATCATCCACGCCGGGCATGCACACTATCTGAATGAAGCAAAAAAACTGGGGGATATTCTGATCATTGCCCTCAACAGCGACACATCCGTTCGCTCAATAAAGGGGGCCTTGCGCCCCATCGTCCCGCAGGATGAACGGGCCTATGTCATGGCTTCCCTTGCGGCGGTCGACTATGTCACACTGTTTCACGAAGACACCCCGCTTCGACTGATCGAATACATACAGCCGGATATCCTCGTCAAAGGTGGAGACTGGGGGGAAGAAGACATCATCGGTGGAGAATCGGTAAAAAAATCAGGAGGCAAGGTAATTATCATGCCTTACCTGAATGGAATCTCGACAACAAATATCATTGACAAAATCAAAAAAGCGTATACCGGCACCTAAATTTTTCTTTACAAAAAAAATATCATTGTATATATGGGGGCAACACCAAAGAAGAAAAGTCCTATAAGAGAAAAGGTTGGACACCGATGAAGCCCGAACAACTTGAATATTTTAAACAACTCCTGAGCCAGCGAATCGATCAGCTCCTCAGTGATGCAGGAAAGACAGTCTCTGAAATGACCGACGATAATATCAACCTTCCCGATATCACCGACAGAGCGTCACTCGAGTCGGATAGAAATTTCGAGCTGAGAATCAGAGATCGGGAACGGAAGTTATTAAAAAAACTTAACGAGGCTTTGAGCAGAATCGATGAGGGCACCTTTGGCACCTGTGAAATGTGTGGTGGCAAAATCTCTGAAAAGAGGTTAATGGCCAGACCGGTTACAACTCTCTGCATCAACTGCAAAAAGAAACAGGAAGAATTGGAAAAGCAGCGGGGAGAGTAATTCATTTTCTCACCTACCGGCACAATTGTCATCTCCCCCAAGGCTTCTGGCATGATGCCTGCCAAGAGCTCCCCTCTTCTAACCTATATACCCGTAATACAACGAGAAGACAGGTAACCGAGGCCCGAAAAGTAACGGGTCGGGTGCGGGTCACACATCATTATAATATCCTCCCATCCATTCATCTTGAAATAGTCATGGTGTTCTGTTATTTTATCGCAACGCCAAAAAAAGAAAGAGCGTGTATCGTATCAACCATGAAGACCTCAAGCGCACGAATTGTTACTCTGGCATTCATATTCATCACAGCATATCACGCATCGGCATACACTCCATTATCAGAACAGATTCTGCCAGAAACGGTAGCGGTTAATCGTCATCTCTTAACGGTCGAGGGTCTCCTCAACACCACCGTATTTGATGACCGGTTCGATGAGGAAAAACTGGAAACAACCGAGCAGATAAACATTGAAGGAATCGGTTCGTTCCGATCGGAACGATATACACCATCAGGCAAAGATATCCTTATTCAGAGCGGAAGAAAGGCCTTTGCCGAAATACATGAATCATCGAACGTCAATATCCGTCGGTTAGAAACTTTATTTCCTCTTATTTATTTCCATAATTCGGTGGACAGTCCTATGGATAATCTTCATTATCTTGGCTTCGATACGAGGATTGTTGTATTCGACAGAGCAAACGATACAGTTGCCTTCGCTATTGGTACTGGGGATACTGAGAATCCAGGCGGCACATTATGGATCGACAAGAAACAGGGGTTCCCGCTCAAATTCATCGGTATCGGCACTGTCGAAGGGGAATGCATCTCCCTCAGGGTCGATTACCTGGATTACACTCGGGTTAAACAGCGGTTCCGGCTTCCAACGCGGATAAACTATTACATAAACGACAAACTTCTGACTACCCGTACCTTCCAAAAGGTGTCGATAAACCAACCCATAGCGAATTCCTTTTTCGAAACAGCCGATGACAGCAATTCATGTATCCCGCTGGCACATTTTATAACCGCGCGAGACTGACTCCTATGTATGTTCGAATCGCTCTCAATATTCCCTCAGACAAAGTCTTCTCTTATTCTGTTTCCGACCGGTTCATTCCCTATATAGCGGTGGGAATGCGTGTCCTCGTTCCCTTCGGGAAACGGAGAATGACCGGTTATGTCGTAGAGCTGTGTGACGAGAAAGATCGAGATGATATCAAAGACATCATCGACATTCTCGATGTCGAGCCTCTCTTTTCCGAAAGGGATCTCACATTTTATCAATGGGTGTCAGACTACTACATCCATCCGCTGGGGAAAACACTCAGATCGATTCTTCCCGGCGGCATCGACATCGAAAGCAATCGATGGATTTGCCTGTCCCGTGAAAATAACCACATCGAGCGTGCCCCCCTGTCGTCAGGACAGCGAGAGATTACAGACATGCTTACACGTCATCCTGTCGGTATATCGCTCAAAAAACTCCAGCAGGAAGTTAACAGGATTAATATCTACGATGATATCAAGAAACTGACCGCGCTGGGTCTCATCTCCACGGAAGATCGACTGAGAAAACCCGACGTAAAGCGAAAAACGGAAAAAATTGTCAGCCTGACGGGAAATCACAGGCAAAACCTGCGATTAACGGGAAAACAGCAAATGATCACAGATCTCCTGCTGGAACGGGGAACCATGACTCTTACTTCCCTGAATGAGAACATCACATATGCATCGGCAGTTATTCGTCGTCTTGAAAAAAAAGGGGTTGTCGTCGTGCAGTCCCGTGAAGTCTATCGGAATCCCCATGAAACATATGATCTCGGCGCTCATGAAAAGCCGAAAACCCTGACAGATGAACAGGCAACGGCGCTGAGTGAAATTATGGGCGGACTGACATCTCGTCGGTATGCCCCGTATCTTCTCCACGGTGTTACCGGAAGCGGTAAAACAGAGATATATTTTTGCGCCATAGAAGAGATTCTTCGGTCCGGGGGAAGTGTCATCCTCCTCGTACCCGAGATTGCACTCACGCCACAACTGCTTAGCAGGGTAAAAAAACGTTTTGATAAAAATGATACAGCCATCCTCCACAGTGGCATATCCCAAAGTGAGAAATTCGATGAGTGGCGACGTATTATGAAAGGTGACGCCCGCATCGTCATCGGCGTCAGGTCCGCTGTTTTCGCTCCGACCCGGAACCTTCGTCTCATTATTGTCGATGAAGAACATGATCCGTCATACAAGCAGGACGATAGGATAACTTACAACGCTCGCAATCTGGCAATCGTCAAGGCAAAATTAAATGCCGCTGCAATCATTCTTGGTTCCGCTACTCCGGAAATTCAGACAACATTCAACGCCCTTGAAAGAGATTTTACCTATATCTCTCTCACCAAGCGGGTTGATGACCGTCCTCTCCCTCATATCGATGTTATCGACATGAAAACAGAGAAAGACAATAAAGGGAAGGTCCCCATTCTTTCCCGGCCGCTGAAGGCGGCCATTCAGGAAGCCCTGGCGGCGGGCAAGCAGACTCTTCTTTTTCTAAATCGTCGTGGTTACACAACATTTCTCTACTGTCATGACTGCGGCTATATTTTTAAGTGCCCGAACTGTTCAGTCTCTATGACCCATCACATGAGTGAAAAAGTACTCCGGTGTCACTATTGCGACCACACCCTCAAGGCCCCTCCCATGTGCTCTCAATGTAAGGGATACCGGATCAGCAACTACGGAATCGGCACGGAAAAAGTCGAATCACATATTAAAGATCTTTATCCGAAAGCCCGTGTTGAGCGCATGGACAGTGATACAACCCAAAGAAAAGGATCGTATGGACGAATCCTGATGTCTCTAAACCACGGCCACATCGATATCCTCATCGGCACACAGATGATCACTAAAGGTCATGACTACCCGAATGTAACCCTCGTCGGGGTACTATCCGCTGACACATCCCTGAATATCCCCGATTTCAGAGCGTCTGAGAGAACCTTTCAATTGATAACCCAGGTATCCGGCCGGGGGGGAAGAGGCGACACTCCAGGAAAGGTCATAGTCCAGACATTCAATCCGAACCATTACGCAATCCGACGGGCGTGCCATCATGACTGTCAGGGATTTTATTCCGATGAAATCGCCCAGCGTCGTTATTTCGGCTATCCTCCCTTCTCCCGGATGGTAAATTTCCGAATATCGAGCCTGCAAAAGGATGCCGCTAAATACTGCGCTCGAACACTGAAAGCTGTTGCTCAAAAGCTTGTTCACAATGAAAGTGCCACAGATAAGATTCGCATTATGGGTCCCGCCGAAGCTCCCATAGCAAGAATCAAAGGAAAATATCGTTGGCACATGCTTCTGATGGGGAATAATATAAGAGAACTTCAGAAGCTGGCCCGGGAAATCTTGGCAGAAACGAAAAAACTGGAAGCAACCATTAAAGTAGACGTGGATCCTGTCAACTTCATGTAGGATATCCCATAAGTCGCCGGAGCAATTATGCTGTAGGAAAATGTCACCCCCCGCGCGTGCGACATTTACCCCTCACTGCAAATGGCAACGTGAAAGATTTCACATGGACTGTGTGACAGTCGTCATTGCCGCTCTGCCCCCGGATTTTATAAGCCCATCAGCATCCATTCATTTCATTACATGAATCCAGCGCATATCTTTTGGGAGTTTATTCGTTTTCCTGACTATCAGTTAGGGCATACAAATCATGACTTATCTGCCGTCAACGCGTCGGCATGCCAGTGACGGAAAGCCGTGCCGACAGAACATCTTTATCAGCCTTGAAGCTTGATTACCTTTGCAAAGAGCTGAATGGAGGTACGTATGGCATTAGAAAGCACAGTGCAGATAACGGAAAGCCCTTTTCTTTCAATTCTCGTATGGATAGTTCTTCTATCAATCACACTCTATTTCGCACGAAAACCCTTTCATCGGGCAGTCATGTCCTTCAGCAGAATCATCGGAACGGAATGCGCCTATCATCTACGTCGGCGCTTAACGCAGAAAAAAGGATGGTTAATCGAACACGGGAGGTTCTTATTTCATCCGGGATGGACCATACCGAACGCCTGGTAGAAAGAGAATTTGACCGCATAACAGCAGCGGCCGCGAGAGATCTTGACACCTATCCCTGTTTCCACAGAATACTCACCGATCTTACGATAAAACTTGATGAGGATTACAAAGAAAGTTCCGAAGTGCCACCTTCTCTGCCGTCATGGATGCCGATCATCGAATCGATTGCCAGGATCAAACACTCGGGAGATTCGATGATCGCCACTATGCTGGGAGAAGTGAATTACCCCGCCCACAGGGCGGGGCATCTAAAAAACTTAAATGAGGGGGATTGCATCCCCCCTTAACCCCGCTCCGCATTCATCCCCATCCACATGACGGGGTATTCTGCGGTGGATTTCATAAAATAACAGGTTATAAACGGTTCAATCTGATCTTTAGCAAGCGACTGTAAAAAAAACCAAACGCAACCATGACGATTACCCAAAACATCCTGCAATACCAACAAAAACATTTTTCTCAAGATATATCATTTTAAACCGATAATTAGTGTGGTCCGGCAGGCCGACAGTATCATCTCGTCATGCATTGTGAAGTGCGGAAGTCAACTCGTGCATGTCGAACAGATTGCTGCATCGGCTGGGCTTTTCTATGTTGAAAATTCAAACAGTTATGAGGTTTGCCTTGACAGAAGACGATGACCATCAATTTCGCCATGACAGGTGCGATGATGCATTAATAAAAGCAACCTTTCCATATTAACTGTTGATAGTATCCATTGCATACATTTTGCGTTGTGGCACAGTGTTGAGACCAGTTATTAAAATGGAGATGGATGCACTATTTCCGCAGAAGATATCATGATTTCTGCCATGAATCTCATAGATATGATGACGGCGGAACCATAAATGATAGATAACACCCAGGAAACATTGTTGAGAGCATGCTCCGCATATCCATATGCATCCGGCTGGACATGTATTTATATCGATATTCTGGAAAATATTGATCTGGGATTGCTTCTTCTCGACATTGAACACGAATCCGTTGTCCTGCAAAATAAATCAGCAATCAGCATCCTCGAACTGAATTCAAAACCCATGAATTATTCTGAGTATAAATTATTATTTCTCCCTGACGTACAGCGGTCGTCGATCACTGGGGATTTCGGTATCTCGCAGAGCCTTCACTATAAAGACAAATTGCTGGGCTACACCGCTTACATAATCCACAATACCTTCGTCTGGATACTGATACGAGATATTACCGAAAAGGCACGGCTGGAATCAATTGCCGCAGAAATTAATACCATGGATAATATAAAATACATCTTTTCAGGGATCAGACACGAATTGGGCAATCCAATTAATTCCATCAAAATGGCACTCAGCGTTCTGAAGACCAAGCTGGACACATGTTCGAGGGATACGATCACAGAATATGTCGATCGCATTCTGAAGGAAATTTCACGAGTCGAATATCTGCTTAAATCCCTGAAGAGCTTCGGCATGTTTGATAATCCCAATATTCAGAAAATAAATCTTTCATCTTTTTTTAATAATTTCATATCACTGACGGCGGAAGATCTACAGAAAAAGGGTATTGATTTAAGGATAATTCCGAACGCTGACGCACAATGGATACTGGCAGATCCGAGGGCACTGCAGCACGCGATCCTTAATCTCGTTACAAATGCTTCAGATGCCCTGGAAGAAAGCCTGAATCCGACTATAAAGATTGGATCGGAAAAGAGGGATGACATGATCTGGATTCACGTAGAAGATAATGGATGCGGCATGTCAAAAGAGGTGTGCGATAATCTCTTCAAGCCCTTTTACACGACCAAGCCCTTCGGAACCGGGCTGGGACTGACCATAACAAAAAAAATGCTGACAAAAATGAACGGGTCCATAGAAATAAACAGTATAAAAAACAGGGGAACACGAGCAACTATGAAGCTTCCCGAGGGTCATTATGAGGAATGATAGAAGTAATGTACAGAAAAATGTTCTGATAATCGATGATGACCGGCTCTTCTGTGACGCCGTTAAAGATTTTTTCACCGATGGGAAAGTGAATATCTTGATGGCACATTCAGGTGGAGACGGCCTGCATATCTGCTCTCACAACAGTTTTGACGTTGTTCTCCTCGATCAAAAACTCCCCGATACTGAAGGTGTGTTGCTCTGCCCTCGTATTCTGGAACATAATGAGCATGCAAAAATCATCTTTATCACCGCTTACCCGAGCTTTGAAAACGCCGTCGAAGCACTGAAGATCGGGGCCCATGACTATCTCTCAAAACCGTTTGATCTTGAGGAATTACAACTTGCTATTGATCAGGCATTAAGAACGATCGATCTGGAACGTATTGAGCAGGTTCAGCATTATCGCGACAATAAAGAGAGCAACGAAACGGTAGTCATTTGCGACCAAGGAGGGCTCACCGAAATCAGAAATCTTGTCGATCTCGCAGCGGAAGAAAACGCTCCCGTGCTGATTACCGGTGAAACGGGAACAGGCAAAAGTATCATAGCGAAATCGATTCACTACAAGAGCTTTGCTCATAAAAACCCCTTTATAAGCATAAACTGCGCCGCACTGCCGGAAAATCTCATAGAATCGGAACTGTTCGGTTACGAAAAAGGGGCCTTTACCGGGGCTGTATCATCCCGGAAAGGAATTTTTGAGCTTGCAGAGGGAGGCACCTTATTTCTTGACGAAATAGGAACGATGCCCCTTCATTTACAGTCGAAACTCCTTGGTGTTCTTGAAGACAAGGCAATTCGCAGGGTAGGCGGAGAATCGATCAGGCCGATCAATGTGCGCGTCATCGCAGCATCCAATGCTGATCTTGAAGACGCCATCAAGACTAAAACTTTTCGCAGCGACCTTTACTTTCGTCTCAGCGTCATACGAATACACATTCCTCCATTGCGGGAGAGACCGCAGGATATCCCCGGATTGTGTAATTTTTTTATCGGCACAATGGCAAAGGATCGGCAAATATCACTCCCTGAGTCAGAATTAATCAAGCTAACGTCGTATAACTGGCCGGGCAATGTGCGTGAGTTAAAAAATATCATAGAAAGAACTCTCATCATACAAAAGGGACAATTACTGAAACCTTCCGAACTTCTGAATTCCGGCGTTTGCACATATCATCCAGCGCCATCATCAAAAACAAACGGCACGGAAACTCTTGAGGAGATTGAGAAAAACCACATACAATATGTACTCAACCGATGTTCAGGAAACTATACAAAATCAGCAAAGGTTCTTGGCATATCTCTCTCGACACTAAAAAGGAAGGCCAAGCGATTCAACTTTGCTGTCAGGTAATAAAAAATGACCTACTGGTTCATAATGAATGGTTCATAATGAACTATGCATCAAGCGCCCTCACACCATACCGGAGATATCATATTGAACATACTGATAAAATTAAACTATAAATAGTTGGCATTCATTTTGCTTATATTAAGAAAAAAAACGGAGGGGGCCATAAGGAAGATATGACAGAGCAACACAATGTAGAATCGACATGGCGGAGGCTTTTTTCGTTTAAAAACAAAACGTCCCAAAAATCAAGTACGAAATACGTTTTAATCGTTGATGATGAAAAACCATTTCTCCTGAGTCTGACTGACGGGTTGAGCATGTACAAGAAAGATTTCACCGTCCTGACAGCACTTAACGGCAGAGAGGCTGTTAAAATACTTAACGCTTACCGTATAGATCTTGTCGTAACTGACCTGAGAATGCCCAAAATGGACGGGTTCGAATTACTTGCATATATGACGCAGAATTATGCCGATATACCGGTCATTGTCATGACTGCCTTCGGAACTCCGGAAATTGAAAGTCATATTCATTCCATAGGAAGATTCCAATATCTTGAGAAGCCCATGGATATTACAGTCCTGGCAAACAGTATTTTCAACGGTCTTTCTGCAGCTCCCTCAAAGGATTCAAAGCAGAGTATTAATTTATCAACATTTCTCCATCTGATAGAGATGGAAAACACAACCTGTACACTCCGAGTGAATTCAGATGACAAGAACGGATATCTCTACTTCGATAAAGGCAGGTTGCTGTCGGCCACCACGGAGCGCCTGGAAGGAAGAGAAGCCGCCTTGGATATGCTGTCATGGAGCAACGCCGAACTTGATATTAAATTCAAATGTGAAATGACAGACGGAAACATTGAAGGAACATTAAGTCAGATCCTTACAGACGCGTCAACTAAAATAGAAGATAAGGCTGAAGATGATCATGAAATGATTAATGAAGAGGCGCGGCGAAGGGCCGAGGATGAGGCCCGAAAACAGGCAGAGGAAGAAGCACGATTGAGGGCTGAAGAGAAAGAAGAAAAACGGAGGGCCGATGACGAGGCTAGAAAGGCGGCAGAAGAAAAGGCCCGAAAACAGGCAGAGGAAGAAGCACGATTGAAGGCTGAAGAGAAAGAAGAAAAACGGAGGGCCGATGACGAGGCTAGAAAGGCGGCGGAAGAAAAGGCCCGAAAACAGGCAGAGGAAGAAGCACGATTGAAGGCTGAAGAGGAAGAAGAAAAACAAAAGTCTGATGAAGTAACAAGACAGAAGTTAATGGCATGGAAGAAAGCAACAAAAATTTAAATCAATTAAGAAAACCCTAACAAAGGGAAAAAAGGAGGAAAACATGGATATAGGAAAACTTAACGGTTGTATTGAACTTCTAAAAAAACAGATGGGAGACTCATTAGTAGCAACGAGCATTGT